>Ga0302326_10024972_pt1 | contig 12127 bp, 9 predicted proteins | sample Palsa_T0_3_FD_202264 | JGI IMG/M metagenome (GOLD analysis project Ga0302326, IMG submission 202264) | Peat permafrost microbial communities from Stordalen Mire near Abisko, Sweden - Palsa_T0_3 | ecosystem: Environmental > Terrestrial > Soil > Palsa > Peat permafrost | place: Sweden: Abisko...
TGGGGAACTAAGGCGTCCTCCGTCTCCGAGGCATCGAGCCTTGCGCAATTCATCTTCGACGAAGCGGCCAAACGAAATCTGCATCTCGCGCTGGTCCAACTCCCGATTGCCCTTTTTCCCCAGGAGACATGGCCGGATTCAGCTTCCGCGACAAACGTAACTTGCCTGCGCTCAGTGTTAATGAAGCCTGAACACCTGGATTGGCTGGATCGCATTTGGGACATCTTCAATATGGCGGCAAGCGTCGCCTTACCATCTCGATAGCCCCGCTTCGGGTTCCAGGAAATACGCCGGGTTGAGATTCCTGTAATTCCTGTCTAGACTGCGACTTGGTTTCTTATGTATAACGGGCTGTATGCTCGGTGTAAACGCTACCAAAGACATTCACGCCCGGCAATTCAAGGCCGGTCCTCAAGTGTTTATTGCTCCCGGCAGAGTCAACCTGATCGGCGAGCACACCGACTACTCGGAAGGCTTCGTGATGCCGGCGGCGATCGATTTCGCCACCTTGGCAGCGATTACTGCGCGGGACGACAATCAGATTGCTGTCTACTCCGAGAACTTCGGCGAAAAGGTCACCTTCGACCTGGATTTCCTGCCTCACCATCCTCGACATCATTGGAGCGACTACCCAGTCGGCGTCTTGACGACTCTCATCGAGGCGGGAATACGTACCACCGGCTTCAACCTGACTTTGAATGGCGATGTCCCGCTCGGTTCCGGCCTCAGTTCCTCCGCATCCGTCGAGGTTGCGACTGCCCTTGCTATTCTCGGCCTCTCGCCAGGCGAAGAAACCTCCCCCCGATTTACTCGCCCCGAACTCGCCCGGCTCTGCCAGCGGGCCGAAAACCACTTTGTCGGCACTCAGAGCGGGATTATGGATCAGTTCATCTCCTGTTGTGGCGCTGCTGGTCATGCTCTACTGCTGGATTGCCGAGACTTGTCTTATAAGCTTGCACCCATTCCCGATGGCGTCGGCATTGTCATCTGCAACTCAATGATCAAGCACTCCCACGCGGGCGGGGAATACAACACCCGTCGGGCAGAGATTGAGGCCGGCCGGGAGATTATCCGCATGCATCGTCCCGAGGTCCGTTTCCTGCGCGACGTAACGGTTGCCGATCTTGACCGCTGGGGCAGCGAGATGCTCCCCGATGTTTTGAAGCGTTGTCGCCATGTCGTCACCGAAAACAACCGCACCGTCGCCGCCGCAGCAGCACTGGAGAACCACGACCTGAAGACCCTCGGGCGGCTGATGGCTGAGTCCCACGCCAGCTATCGCGACGATTTTGAAGCCAGCTGTAAAGAAGCCGACATCCTCGTCGATCTCGCATCTCATGAACCATCCTGCATCGGAGCGCGACTCACCGGCGGCGGTTTTGGGGGATGCACGGTGAATCTCGTCGACTCCGCTGCAGCTGATGCATTCTCGGAGCGCCTGCTCGAAGGTTATCGCGCCGCAACTGGAATTTCTGCTGAGATCTATCTATGTCACGCAGCTGCTGGAGCTCATAAAATCTGAGACTTGCCGCCGAATCAGGGCGAAGATGCGGCAAATTGTCTTTTGACGTGGTAACCCCGAAAGATCGGTTCCAAGACATTCTTTTTAACTTCCATGAAGGGAAATTGCTAAACTTTCCTCACTGCCTGAAACATTGAGTTGTGGTGAGCAAACGAGTACAAGCGATCGAGCGGCGTCTCGTGTAAAACAGACTGCGGAGTCTTGCAAGAGGGCCGATCTTTCGTTCCGGCGAAGCACCGGCGGCAATTCACGATTTAGAACTCGGAGAAAGCACCCAATGAGTTTTCCTATTCATGTTCATACAAAGATGACCACGTCCCCGGAGATTGCCGATGAGAGGGGCATGGTTGCATATTTTTCAATGGAGATTGCGATTCTGCCTTCGATGCCGACCTACAGCGGCGGTCTTGGCGTTCTCGCGGGAGATACGCTCCGCTCGGCGGCCGATCGCGGTCTAAACCTGGCCGCTGTCACCTTGGTGCATCGCAAAGGCTATTTTCGCCAAATATTGAGTGCGGACGGCGTCCAGACCGCCGAAGAACAGCCCTGGTCGCCGGAAAAAACCCTGGCCGCTGAGCCTGCGCGCGTCTCGGTGACCATCGAGGGCCGGCCCGTCGCCATTAGTGCGTGGCGTTACGACATGGAGGGCGTGACCGGGAAGGTCATCCCCATCTTTATGCTCGATACCGATCTGCCCGAAAACACCGACGCGGACCGGCAGCTCACCGACCATCTTTATGGCGGCGACAGCAACTACCGGCTTCGCCAGGAGGCCGTGCTCGGTATCGGCGGTGCTCTCATGCTCGCTGCCCTGGGCTATGACCCGGCCGTCTATCACATGAATGAAGGCCACGCCTCGCTGCTGACCGTGGCTCTGATGGAGATGCGCCTCGCGGGCGCACCGCTTTCCACCATCACCGATGACGACGTCGCCGCAATCCGCGAGCACTGCGTCTTCACCACCCACACGCCGGTTCCCGCGGGCCACGACCGCTTCTCGATGGAACAGGCCAGGCGCATCCTCGGCGATGACTGTGCCGGCACCCTGGAACGACTGGGTTGTTGCCATGAACAGCTGCTGAATATGACCTATATTGCGCTCCGCTTTTCCCGGTTCGTCAACGGGGTCGCCATGCAGCACGGTATCGTTTCCCGGCTGATGTTCCCCGATTACAAAATCGACTCCATCACCAATGGTGTTCACGCAACTACCTGGACCGCCCCATCGTTTCAAGCCGTCTTCGATCAGGCACTCCCCCGCTGGAGAACCGATAATCTCGCCCTCCGCTACGCCATCGATATTCCCGAAGCGGATATCGCCCAGGCTCATGCGGCATCGAAGAAAATCCTCTTCGAGGAAGTCGCACGCCGCACCGGCGTTGCTCTCGACCCCGCTGTCTTTACGATTGGATTCGCCCGCCGCGTCGCCACCTACAAACGCGCCGACCTGTTCTTTTCCCAGCCGGACCGAATTGTCGAACTCGCCACAAAATTCGGCGGCCTGCAAATCCTATACGCCGGCAAGGCTCATCCCGCCGACGATCCCGGCCAGGCGCTTATCCGCCGGGTGGTAGAGTTGGCAAAAGGACTCGAATCCCCCAAGCTCCATATCTACTACCTTGAGAACTACGAGTGGATGCTGGGCAGTTTGCTCACCTCCGGGGTCGATCTCTGGCTCAACAACCCCAAACGCCCCTATGAAGCCTCAGGAACCAGTGGAATGAAGGCCGCTCTCAATGGAGTTCCTAGCCTCAGCGTCCTCGACGGCTGGTGGATTGAAGGTTGTATCGAAGGCGTAACTGGCTGGGCGATTCCCGATTTCGACGAAGAAGCCCAGGAAGCCGCGTCAATCTACGATTGTCTCGGAAAAACTATTCTGCCGCTCTATTACCGCGACCCCCAAAGCTGGCAAAAGGTCATGCGCTCCACCATCGCGCTGAATGGTTCCTTCTTCAACACCCAGCGGATGCTCGGGCAATATGTGCTGAATGCCTATTTCCCCCAACCGCAGGTCGCTCGCGTCGCACCGGCTCTGGAACCGGCGCTCGCGCAGTAGGGCATTTCCCGTATAGCTGTACACCGACGAAACACGCTCGGCTGGCCTTTTCCTTAATAAAGGCCAACATAGCCTCCGTTGGAAGTTTCACAGTAATACGGGAAATGCTCTGTTAGAGCGGAATTCGGGCGGAAACCACTCCAAACGACAGCCTGCAAATCAGCGGCAGATCGCTTTGACCCCGGGTGCGAAAACTTTTGTTTCCGCACCGGGTTATGGCATTTGGAGAATTACGAAACCGGTAAGTCGGGCCCATGGGTAACGTTTCCCTTTGTGGTTACCCTTGGTGTCTGAATCGCTAATCTACTGTGACGAATTGTCCGATGTGGGACTAGAGTGGTGCTAAACGGCGGCTCCCCGAGAGCGTGTTAGGGCGTGTCTATGGTGAAATCGGTACGCGTCGGGGCCGTTTGCCGCATCCAAGCTTTTGGTTATCATGGAAGAAAGAAGTTGATTTCGTGAACGGCGCAGTATAGAGAGCTTAATTGGATTCGTAGTACCAATGATTTTCTTGTTCTAGTTGATCTGCCAAAGAATTCCCTCTGACCGGAGGGCCTGACGCGACTCTTCCCTGAGCCCGTCGACGCGGGGTTCCGGACGTTTTTTTTTGCGGAATGAGTTTTTCACTGGATGTCCGCCTCCTGGTTGTCTGAGGGAATATTGCTCGTTCGGCGCGAGGGATTATCTTGATTTCGGTGCTCAAACTATTTGAAGAGCGGGCCCAACTACAACCGAATACAATTGCGGTTTCCTACGCCGGGCGCCGGGTCACCTATCGCCAGCTAAATGAAAGGGCCGAACAGATCGCTTGTATCCTGCGTGGCGCCGGCGTTGCTACGGAATCATTGGTAGCGATTTACCTCGACCGTTCCGCGGAACTGGTTGCCGGCCTTCTGGGTGTCTGGAAAGCGGGCGGTGCCTATCTTCCCGTCGACCCAACCAATCCTCAGCAGCGCGTGGCGTTCACCCTCGAAGACTCGCAAGTAGGCTATGTGCTGACCGAACGTAGCCTGCTGCCGCTGCTGCCCTCGACGGGCGCAAAAGTCCTGTGCGTTGAAGACTTGTGTGGCGAATTCGCGACAGCCCCGGCCTCTCAGGCGGTCTCGTCGCACGATCCTCGCCCCGATCAGTTGGCGTACGTAATCTACACTTCTGGCTCGACAGGGAAGCCGAAAGGCGCTGGAGTTTGCCACGCCGGTCTCCAGAATGTAGTTGTCGCCATAGGCAAAGATCTTGCTCTGAAGCCCGAAGATGTGGTGCTCGCCACCGCCACCATCGCCTTCGATATTTCCAACCTGGAGCTGTTCATCCCGCTCACCGCCGGCGCCACGGTCCATATGATGGAGCGCCACTTCGCAGGCGATGGACTGAAGCTGATTGAAAAGATTCGCGCGACACGCGCTTCCCTCGTCTTCGGAACGCCAACGTCGTGGCGTCTGATGTTGGAGGCGGGATGGAAAGGCAGCCCAGACCTCCAGATCATCACCGGCGGGGAAACCCTGCCGCTCTCCCTCGCCAAAACGCTCACTCGCCTGACTAAGGCGCTGTGGAACCATTACGGGCCGACCGAAACTTCCATCTGCGCGACCCGTGAACGGGTACTTCCGGATGCCGAACGCATCACTCTCGGCTGGCCCATCGACGACGTCCAGGTCTATGTTCTCGGCGAAGACTTGCGACCCGTCCCGGAGGGAGAGACTGGAGAAATCTATATCGGCGGCGTCGGGGTCGGTCGCGGCTACCTCAATCGCCCCAGCCTCACCGCACGCACATTTCTGTCCGACCCGTTCAGCGCCATTCCCGGTTCCCGTATCTACAAAACCGGCGACCTCGGGCGATTACTCACCGATGGCCGTCTCGATTTTCAGGGCAGGGTCGACAGCCAGATCAAACTCCGCGGCTTTCGCATCGAGCTCGAAGAAATCGAAGCTGCCATCCGCGAATACGAGGGCGTCCACACCGCGGTCGTGCAGGTCGTCGAGTACAGCCCCGAGGACCAGCGGCTCGTAGCCTATATTCTGAGCGAAGCTGGAGTGCCCCAATCGAAACTCCGCGATTTTCTGCGCGAACGCCTTCCGTTCTACATGCTGCCATCCGAACTGGTTCCGCTCGAATCGCTGCCGATGACCATCAACGGCAAGATCGACAAGGCAGCGCTCGATGCAATTCGAATCGCGTTCGAGGAGAGGGCGCTGGCGGAAACCGCGCGTCCAGCCGATGACTTCGAGGAGCGGCTGAGGGCCATTTGGCAACGGCTGCTCAAGATTCGCAATATCGGCCTCGGCGACGACTTTTTCGAGCTCGGCGGCCACTCTCTACTGGCCACCAGAATGTTCGCCGAAATCGAAAAGATCAGCGGAAAGAAAATACCGCTCTCCGTTCTCGTTCAGAATCCCACCTTAGGGGAGTTGGCCAGCTACATCCACGGCCATAGCGGCGACGAATGGCCCGGGTTGATGCCGCTTCAGGAGCAAGGCGACCTGCCGCCACTTTTTCTGGCGCATGGCTTGGGCAGCAATTTGCTCCTTTTTCGCGGACTCGTCGAAAGCCTCGCTCCGAATCAACCCGTATATGGAATCCAGCTGGTTGCCGATGCCGCTGCCACGCCCGAGGAACTCACCATTCAGTCGCTCGCCGCGCGTTATGTGGACGAGATTCGCGCCGTCAACCCCGTCGGGCCATACGCCCTTGCCGGCCATTCCCTCGGCGGTCTTCTCGCCTTTGAAATCGCCGCCCAGCTCCGCAAACGCGGAGCTGAAATCAGCCTGCTCGTCTTGTTGGACTGTGATTTGCATGTCGCCCAGCGTCCCGAAAATGCGCCCCAGTTGCGGAGTGTGCCGCTCCACGACAAACTCACTCTCTGGAAAAACAAACTCGCCCGCTTCTTCGCCGGCAACATGGTCGACATGATCTGGCGGAAGTTCCTCTACAACAAGCTGATGTTCAAAATTTGGCTGCTCCGCAAAATCCATCGTGAAGGTACGTACTACCCACACATCTTCGGTGCCGATCCTTACATCGGTCTCTTTGCCGAAAAGTACCGGCCTCAGCCCGTCGATCTCAATGCCGTAGTCTTCGTTGCCGAAGATCAACTATCGCCTCATTTGGTCGGTCAGGGTTGGTCTCAAGTCGTCCAGGGAAATTTAGACATCCAACGAATTCCAGGCACGCATCAGACCATGTTTACCCGTCCCAGCGTCCTGATTCTCGCTGACGAGATGCTGAGACGGTTGGATGCCTCCGTTGGGTCGTTGCTCACGCGACGGGCCACCCCAGCGAAGGGACCGCAAAGCAGGAAGATGGAATCGCTCCTCGAATATCACCGAGGTTAAAGCATTTTCGCAATAGGTGTAGACGAAGAAAATACGCTTGGCTGGGGTTCTTAAGAAAACGTCAACATGGCAGCTGTTAAACAATTCACAGTAATTGCGAAAGTGCTTTAAGGGACCCGCATGGACGTTGAAAAAATCGAGGTTCCAGTGGATTTTGTAACGACGCCCTCCGGCTACCGGGCGAACTTGTACAACGCCGACGAAGTGCGAGCCTTGCAATCCGGCGTTGAGAACGACCTGCTCGCGAAAACGGTCGATTGGTGCGTACACTTTCTCGGTCGTCCCAGCAGCCTTGTTGGCCGAACCGGCAATGTGTGCCCATTCGTCCCCGAGGCCATGATGCGCGGCTCGCTCAAGTTCTCCGTGCTTCCGCTTAGAAACCGTGGTATCGCCGCCAGGGCGGAAATCGAGGCCATCGTCAACGCTTTCCGGGATCACTTTCTCGAAAAGGAAAAGGCCGACGGAAAGATCGACATCTTCGGCTCGATGATCATGCTTTTCCCCGACGTGACCCCCGAAGAGGCCACAGACGTAATCGACCCCTCGCAGCGAAAACTTAAGCCCACCTTTGTGAAGGAAGGTCTGATGCTGGGCGAGTTTCATCCCCTTAGCACAACCCCGGGGCTGAGAAACCCGGCGTTTCGCCCGCTCCGCAGTCCAATCCCCTTGCTTGCCATCCGCCACATGGTCGAGTCGGATGTCGACTTTCTAATGGCGCCCAACGACCCTCCCGCAACCCGGGTGAAGTCCTTAAAGGCCTATCTCCAGTTTCTCGGCCCCTCGCTAAGCGTGGCCAGCCAGATCAAGGCCAAAGAGGCCCTAAGGCTCGCGGAAGAGGCGATCGCCCAGGCGTGACCCTGTCGCTTTGCTTTTCTTCTGGCAATGCCCGACAACGCGGGCTGTGGCTGTTATTAACGCATTTCTCCTGTTGCCATGCACTCTCTAAGAGCGATCATGGCGCAGCTTTTCCTGAGGGAAAAGCTGCGCCATGATCGCGGCTTCGGTGTATACCTACAGAGATACTCTAGGAGCGGATTGAGCACATCCGACTACACCGCGAACTACCTGGCTGACATAGCGAAAATCTCTTCCGCCATCGATCCAGCCAAAATTGACCGCATTGTCGGCCTGTTTCGCCAGGTTCGCGAGAACGGGGGACGCGTGTTCCTCATCGGCGTCGGCGGTGGCGCTGCCTACGCCAGTCACGCCGTGAACGACTTCCGCAAACTCGCCGACATCGAGGCCTACACACCCAGTGATAACGTAGCCGAACTCACCGCCCGGATCAACGACGACGGATGGGACACCGCCTATGCAAACTGGCTCTCGGGTAGCCGTCTCAATGCAAGAGACGCGGTCTTCGTCTTCTCCGTCGGTGGTGGAGACGCCGAAAGAAACATCAGCCCCAACATCGTCCTTTGTCTCCAGCTAGCCAAGCAAGTCGGAGCCAGAATCGCAGGCATAGTCGGCCGCGACGGCGGCTACACCGCGCAAGTCGGCGACGAAGTCCTCATCGTCCCAACCCTCTCGCCCAGGATGGCTACCCCCTATACCGAAGCACTCCAGGCCGTTCTCTGGCATTGCATCGTCACTCATCCCGAACTAATACTCCATCAGCCGAAGTGGGAATCGCAGAAGTGATTTCCAATCCTACCCTCGTCCCAGCGATATTCCTCGATCGGGACGGAGTCATCAACCGCAATGTTGTCGATCCCACGACCGGTGAGTACGGAGCCCCGCTCCGAGCTGAAGATTTTGAGCTCACCCCCGGCGCGCTCCAGGCCCTGCAGCTTCTCCGTGAGGCAGGTTTTTCCCTCTTCCTCGTCTCGAATCAACCCAACTACGCCAAAGGCAAGAGCAGTCTCGAAGAACTCGGGGCTATCCACGCAAAGCTGCTGGAAGAATTGCATGCAGCAGATATCGAATTCACCGACTTCTATTACTGCTACCATCATCCGCAAGGCGTCATATCCACGCACTCCGGACCATGCGACTGTCGCAAACCCTCCCCGTACTTCCTCCTTAAAGCCCGCGATACCCACGGAATCAATCTCGAAAGTTCATGGATGATCGGCGATCGCCCCGCCGACATCGAATGCGGCCGCGCCGCCGGAGTTCGCACCATTTGCGTACGAGAAGATCATCCCGGCAATCGGGCCATCGACGATGTCAGGGCCGACTTCGACGCCGACGATCTAGCGGCGGCGGCACAAATCATTCTAAGAAACCCGCATTATGAACAGGCGCAAAAGTGACTCGATCCGTCCATACCAATCCCATCACAGCCGTTCTCGCCGGAGGCCTCGCCACTCGCCTGCTTCCCACCACCGCAGACATCCCAAAGTCGATGGTCCCCGTCGCCGGAGAACCGTTTATAGCACATCAACTCCGAAATCTTGCTATCCAGGACTTCACCGAAGTCGTGATCTGCGCCGGCCATCTCGGGGAGCAGATCAAAGACTTTGTCGAAGATGGCGCCCGCTTTGGCTGCCATGCCCAATATGCCTTCGACGGCGATTCGCTGCTTGGGACCGGCGGTGCTCTCCGACGCGCACTCCCCTTGCTCGGAGAGAGCTTCCTCGTCATGTACGGTGACAGTTACTTGCGTGAACCCTTGCAACCCATTTGGGAATCCTTTCTCGCCTCGACAAAGCCCGCGCTCATGACCGTATACCGCAACGATGGCCAATGGGGAGCAAGCAACGTCGAGCTCAGCGAAGGCTGCATCGTTCAGTACGACAAGACCGCCGTAAATCCCGCGATGCGTCACATCGACTACGGCATCGGATGCCTCCGCAGCCGGCAGCTTGCGGCATTCCCTGCCGCAAATGCTTTCGATCTCGCTTCCTTCTACACCGCGCTGGCCAAACGCGGCGAACTCGCTGCCTTCGAGGTCAAAGAGCGCTTCTACGAAATCGGTTCTTCCGCCGGCCTCGCCGAAACCGAGGCGCTACTCCAAAATCTCCGCAGCCGAACGAGCAAAGCCGCTACGACGAAAGCCAACCCATGATCCTCACCCAAACCCCGCTGCGAATCTCCCTCGGTGGTGGAGGCACCGATCTACCTTCTTACTATCGCGAATACGGCGGCTTCGTCATCTCGGCGGCCATCGACAAGTACGTCTATATCGGTGTCCACCGCAGCTTTGCCCCTGGATACCTCCTCAAGTATTCCGAATCGGAATATGCCCCGACCCGCGAACAGATCCGTCACCGCCTTATTCGCGAAGCACTCACTTTCCTCGACGTCGAACCACAGGTAGAGATCGTCAGCCTCGCCGATGTCCCCGCAGGAACGGGCCTCGGCTCTTCGGGCAGCTTTCTGGTTGGCCTGTTACACGCGCTCTACACTTGGCAGGGAAAAACGCCGACTCGCGAGACTATCGCCGCCGAAGCCGCGGTCATCGAGATTGAGCGGCTCAACGACTCCATCGGCAAGCAGGACCAATACATTGCTGCCTACGGCGGCTTGCTATGCCAGGAATATGCTCCCGACGGGAAGGTGCATCTGACTCCACTCCAGATGACTGCCGCCGCCGTCGCGGAACTGCAAAACTCCCTCATGCTCTTCTTTGTCGGACAAACCCGAAGCGCTTCCAGCTTGCTCGATGACCAGAAAACGAAATCGGAACAGCAAGACCCCAAAATGCTTGACGACCTGCACTTCACCAGGCAATTAGGCCTCGAGATCAAACAAGTACTCGAGCAAGGTGAAGTCGCGCGCTTCGGGAAACTGATGCATGAGCACTGGCTGCGCAAGCGCGACCGCTCGGCTGGAATCACCAATCCGCTCATCGACCAGGCTTACGCACAGGCGCTTCACTCCGGAGGCGCAATCGGAGGCAAGCTCGTTGGCGCAGGGGGCGGAGGCTTCCTGCTGCTCCAGACGCAGGATCGCCCCAGACTGGCCACGGCCATGGAAGAAATAGGAATGAAAGAAATGGAATTCCGCTTCGACTTCAAAGGTTCGATCGTCAAGCTGCGCGATTGACAAGGCTGCAGCCTCCGCTGGCCATTGGTGTCCTCTCGACACGGCTTTTCTCTAAGTATCAAGAACCGGCGCGCCCCCATATTCAATATGCTTTTCAAGCGCTACCCGCACCAATTGGCTCCTTGTGCGCACTCCAGTCTTGGCAAATAGCTGTTGCAGCAATGCCTTGACATAACTCTCCGATATCGCCATCTGGCTACCGATTTCTTTATTTGTCAGCCCCTCGAAAACCCCTTTCAGCACCGCTTGTTCGCGCTGATTGAGAATGGACGGCGCATGTGGCTTCATCTGGTTCGAGGCGGCGCCCACTAACGAACTGAGGCTGCTTGCGTCGAGCCACGGCTCGCCGCTCGCTACCCTGTGGATTGCTGTAGTAAGTTCCGCCGGAGGATTGTGTTTCAGAAATATCCCCGAGGCTCCGCCTTCAAATGCCAGCAACGCGTCCATCTCCGACATCCCCGCTGTGACCATCAGAATTTTTCCCGTGAAGCCTCGGCTCCGCGACTCTCGAATGAAGTGCAGACCGCGCTTTTCCCCCAGGTCGAAATCCAGTAGCACCACATCCACTGAAGTCAATTCTTCCGATGCCAACGCTTCCGCTGCCGAAGAAAAGTGGCCTGCTAGTTCGAGCCCGCTTTCCGCCGCCAGCAGGCGCGCCAATCCCTCTCGGAAAAGTGTGTGGTCGTCAACCAGCAGCAGTCTGATTTTCTTTTTCATTGTCTAACCCGGTGTTGTCCAGCCCGGTTGCGTCTGCAAGCGATGCGGTCTCCACGATGAAGGTCGCACCCGCGCCGCCCGGCTCATAGCGTAAATCTCCACCGAAAGAGCGCATCAGGGCCCGCGACAGGTACAATCCAATCCCCGTGGCGTGCGCAAGTTTTTGGAAAGGCTTGAAAAGCTGCTCTGGCTGTCTTACCCCTTCTCCATTATCGCTGAGCGAGATCAGCACCCGTTGCTCCTCGACCCTCGCGGCAACTCGTACCCACGGCGTCGCGATTCCGGCCAACGCCCGCTCGCTGTTCTTCGTCAGGTTCAGGAAAACCTGCATCATGCTGTGCGGATCCGCCCACACTGCCGGCAGATCCCGTGGAATCTCCCACTTCGCATCGATCCCCTTCTCGCGGAACGATGGCCCGGTAACGATTCTCAATTCATCGAGGAATGATTGCAGTTCGAGTGTTGTTGCCTGATTCGTCGTCTGGCGCAACTCGACCGCCGCGATTTTCT
>Ga0302326_10024973_pt1 | contig 12127 bp, 9 predicted proteins | sample Palsa_T0_3_FD_202264 | JGI IMG/M metagenome (GOLD analysis project Ga0302326, IMG submission 202264) | Peat permafrost microbial communities from Stordalen Mire near Abisko, Sweden - Palsa_T0_3 | ecosystem: Environmental > Terrestrial > Soil > Palsa > Peat permafrost | place: Sweden: Abisko...
CACTCCCGGCGCTGGGCCACACTCGCCGTGCTGTGCCTCTCGCTGGTGATCGTGGTGGTGGACAACACCATCGTCAACGTCGCCCTGCCGACCCTGGTGCGCAAGCTGCACGCCTCCACCGCCTCGCTGCAATGGGTGGTCGACGCCTACACCCTGGCTCTGGCCGGCCTCCTCCTGACATTGGGCAGCCTGGGCGACCGAATCGGCCGCCAACGTACGCTGGCCGCCGGCCTGGCCACATTCGGGGTCGGATCCGCCCTGGCTGCAGTTTCGGGATCGACGGCCCAGCTCATCGCCTGCCGGGTCTTGATGGGCGTGGGCGCGGCTGCCATCCTGCCCGCCACCCTGTCGATCCTCACCAATGTCTTCACCGACCCAGGCGAGCGAGCCCGAGCCATCGCCCTGTGGGCCGGCGTGTCCGGACTGGGCGTGGCCATCGGCCCGCCGCTGGGCGGCTACCTGCTCGAGCACTTCAGCTGGGGGTCGATCTTCCTGGTCAACATCCCCATCGTGCTCATAGCCCTGGTCGCCGGTCGCTTCGTCATCCCGCCCTCGGCCGACCAGCACCCGGCCAAGCTCGACCCCCTCGGCGCCCTGTTGTCCGTGGCCGGCCTGGTGGCACTGGTCTACGCCATAATCGAGGCGCCCAACAACGGCTGGTTGAGCGTGTCCACCATCGGCGTCGGCGCCCTCGGCGTCGCCGTCATCGGGGGCTGGATCGCGTGGGAGCTGCGCAGTTCGCATCCCATGGTCAACCTGCAGATCTTCCGCAACCGCCGTTTCAGCGCGGCCAGCTTCGCCATCACCATGATCTTCCTGGCCCTGTTCGGCTGGTTGTTCCTGCTGACCCAGCAGCTGCAGTTCGTGCTCGGATACAACACGCTGCAGGCCGGGGTCCGGGCCCTTCCCTTCGCCCTGGCCATCGGGGTGGCATCGCCCCTGGCCGCTCGCCTGGCCGCCCGCTTCGGGACGCGGGTCATCGTGGCCGTGGGGCTCGGCGGCATGGCGGTGGGGCTGGGGATGGCGGCCACCTCTACCGTGCACACCGGCTACCCGTTCCTGCTGGTGGCCAGTGTGATCGTGGGCACCAGCATGGGCCTGGCCATGGCCCCGGCCACCGAGTCGATCATGGGCTCATTGCCCCCCGCCCAGGCCGGGGTGGGCTCGGCGGTGAACGACACCACCCGTGAGCTGGGCGGCGCGGTGGGCGTGGCCATCATGGGTTCGGTGGCCGCCTCGGTCTTCGCCAGCCAGCTTAAGGGCGCCCTCATTCATGTGCCCGCGGCCTACGCCGCCCAGGCCCGAGCCTCGGTGGGCGCAGCGGTCACGGTGGGGAGACTGGCGCCTCCGGCCGTCGGCCACGCCCTCATCGCGGCGGCCGACCACGCCTTCATTGCGGGCGCCGACCGGGCAGTCTTCATCGCCGTGGGCGCCGCCGTGCTGGGCTCGATCGCCGCCGCGGTTTTCCTGCCGGCCCGAGCCGTTGAGGCGGCGGCGCCAGCGGTAGCCGAAGAGCCCGTGGCGGTCGTCGCGGCGGTGTGATCAGGGGGGGGTGGCGCTATAATTTGTGTTAACACACTAATTATCGCGCTACCCCCTATTCAGACAGGCTGAAGGGCGCCACGACGTCGGCCACGCCGACGGGGCACGCGACGCCGGTGCCGCCCAGGCCGCAATACCCGCCCGGGTTCTGCGCCAGGTACTGCTGGTGGTAGTCCTCGGCGTAATAGAACGGCCCGGCCTGGGCGATCTCGGTGGTGATGGTCCGGTGCCCGGCCGCCGTGAGCGCCGCCTGGAACGCGTCGCGCGACGCCAGCGCGGCATCTCGCTGCGCCGGGGTCGTCCAGTAGATGGCCGAGCGGTACTGCGTCCCGCTGTCGTTGCCCTGGCGCATGCCCTGGGTCGGGTCGTGGTTCTCCCAGAACAGCTTCAACATGGCCGAGTAACTGGTCACCTTGGGGTCGAATACCACCAGCACAGCTTCGGTGTGGCCCGTCTGGCCGCTGCATACCTCGCGGTAGCTCGGGTTGGGGGTGAACCCGCCGGCGTAGCCCACGGCGGTGGTGTACACCCCGGGCGCCTGCCAGAACTTGCGCTCGGCGCCCCAGAAGCAACCCATCCCGAAGATGGCCTGCTCCATGCCGTCAGGGAAGGGTGGCCGTAGCGGGTGGCCATTGACGAAGTGGGCCGAGGGCACGGGTGTGGCGGAGGCGCGACCGGCCAGGGCCCGATCGGCGCTCACCATCTCACTCTTGTGACTACTGAAAATCCCCATGCCCACGAGCGTACGGCGATATTTGCTTAAGGGGTCCTAAACGCCGCTCATGCTGACATCGCCGATGGCCAGCGTGAGCCCGGCGGCCGACGAGGGCAGCCGCTCCAGGTCGTTGCCGATGGCCACCACATCCAGCAACATGCGCTGGATGGTCGAGGCGATGGTGAACTCCCGCACCGGCTCTGTCAGCTGGCCATCGGCGAACAACATCCCCTCGGCCCCGACCGAGAAGTCGCCGCTCACCGGGTTGACGCCGGAATGGACCCCCGACACCGACTGCACCAGTAGTCCGCTGCCCACCGAGGCCAGGATCTCCTGGGCCGACTGGGTCCCTGGCACGAGCGAGATGGCCCGAGCCCCCACGCCGGGGCCGCTCTTGAACCCGGCCCGAACTGCCGAACCGGTCGAGGCGCGCCCGGCTCGCCGTCCCGCGTAGGTGTTGTACAGGAAACCCTGGAGCACGCCGCCCGCGATCAGCACGTTGCGTCGGCACGCCAGCCCCTCGGCGTCGATGCGGGCCGCCCCGAACGCCTCGGGATCGGTTGGGTCGTCGATCAGCACGAAGTCGGGCACGGAGACCGCCTCGCCCACCCGCTGGGCAAACAACGACCGGCCCTTGAGCACCGCCTCGCCGTCCAGGGTGCCCGACACGATGGCCAGCAGCGTGGCCGTGATCCGCGGCTCCAGCACCACCGTGACACGGGCCGAGGGTGGCTTGCGGGCGCCCAACAGGCGGGTGGCGCGCTCGACCGCGTCGGCCGACGCCTTCTCCAGCGAGATGTCCGAGGGTGACCGCCCGACCGAGTACCCAGCCCCGGTCTGGGTGTCGGAACCCTCCCCGGCGATGGCATAGGCGGACACGTAGCAGCTGGTGCGCCGGGACGACCCCACGATGCCGGTGCTGGTGGCCACGGCCGACTCGCTGGCCGAGTCGCCCCAGTACGAGGACTCGACCTGGCGAATGCGAGAATCGCCGGCCCGCACCAGGCGCTCCAACTCCAACGCCGCATCGACCTTGCGATCAGGGGGGAAAAGGGCCAGCTCGTCGCGCCACAGGTCGAGCTCCGCCGGTTGCACGCCGTCCGGGTAAGCCAAGCCCAGGTGGTCGTCGGGCGTGCCAAAGCCGGCATTGTCCCGCGCCTCGGCCAACGTCTCGGCCACCACCTCGTCGTCCAGCGACCCGGCGTAGGCGAATCCCTGGCGATGGCCGTCGATAACCCGGATCCCCACCCCGGCCGACTCGGCCACCGAGAGCGACTCGATGCCGCCCTCGAACACCTTGACCTCGGTTGACTTGCCCCGGGCCACGTACGCCTCGACCTGCTCGCCCTCCCGGGCCCACCCCGCCACCCGGGTGGCAATGTCCAGCAACTCGGTCATCGGACCTTGGCCTCTCGCACGCTGCGGCCGGCTTTAAGGAGCCAAGTTGCGGTCCCAGCAGCAAGTTGGCTCCTTAAACCGGAGCGGTCACCCCGCGATTCGCCGTTATAAGGAGCCAAGTTGCGGTCCCAGCAGCAAGTTGGCTCCTTAAACCGGAGCACGGCCGCTGTCGCCGTCATGCCGCGGTCCCGCCCACGGTGAGGGACCGGACGCGCAGCGTGGGGACGCCGTCGCCCACCGGGACGCCCTGGCCGTCCTTGCCGCACGTGCCGGGCGAGCCCATGGCGAAATCGTTGCCCACCACGTCGATGTTGCGCAGTACGTCGGGGCCGCTGCCGATCAGGTTGGCGTCGCGCAGGGGGTCGGTGATGTGACCGTCCTCGATCAGGTACGCCTCGGTCATGCCGAACACGAAGTCGCCGGTGGCGGTGTTGACCTGGCCGCCCCCCAACTGGGCTACGTACACGCCATGGGGCGTCTGGCGGACGATCTCGTCGGGGTCCTCGGTCCCAGCCAACACGTAGGTGTTGGTCATGCGGACCATGGGCAGGTGCTGGTAGCTCTGGCGGCGGCCGTTGCCGCTGGAATCGCGTCCCTCCTTGCGGGCCCGCAGCCAGTCCCACATGTAGTCGGTCAGCACCCCGTCCTGGATGAGAACGTTGCGCCCGGCCGGATGCCCCTCGTCGTCGATGCGGATGGCGCCCCATTCCGGGCCCATAGTGCCGTCGTCCACCAGGGTGACGAGCTCGCTGGCCACCTGCTCGCCCCGCTTGCCTCGGAACACCGAGGCGTCTCGACCGACCAGATCCGCCTCCAGCCCGTGCCCGCACGCCTCGTGGAACAACACCCCGCCGCTCCCCCGCTTGATGACCACGGGCACGGCGCCGCTGGGCGCGGGCCGAGCGGCCAGCTTGTGCAACGCCCGCGAGGCGGCCTGGCGGGCCAGTTCCTCCACGTCGTAGCGGTCGAACAGCTCCCAGCCGACCGTTGCCCCGACCGACTCGCGCCCGGTCTGGAGGCCACCGTCGCCTACCGCCACACAACTGATGGAGAAACGCGTCTTGACCTGGTCGTCGCTGGCCAGCACGCCGTCGCTGTTGGCCACCAGAATCTGGCGGCGCCCGTCGGCATACACCGCGCTGACCTGGCGGATGGCCCCGCCGGCCGAGCGGGCCACCTCGTCGGCCCGGCGCAGCAGGTCAACCTTGCTGGCCTTGGGCACGGTCTCGGGCAGGATGGCCACGGCGTTGGGAGCAGGTGCCTGGACCCGGGACAAGGCGATGGTCTTGACCCCACCCCCGCCCCCCCGGGCGGCCGCGGCGGCCGCTTCGGCGGCCGAACGCAGCCCCGATTCCGACAGATCAGCGGTGTGGGCGAAGCCAGTCGTCTCGCCGAACACGACCCGGATGCCCGCCCCCCGCTCACGCCCCGAGGTCAGTTCCTCCACTCGGCCGTCGTCCAAGCGGGCCACACCGTTGCGCCGGTCCTCCGCGAACACCTCGGCGAAGTCGCCTCCGGTGCGCAAGGCATCGGCCAGAACCCGCTGCAAAACTGCCTCGTCGATCACCGTGCTCCCTTCCCTGGACCACCACGGGGCGGCCCTCTGTCGAGGTTAGAGGGTCGCGACCGGTTACAGACCAGCCAGGAAGCCCGACACGACGGCCCACCACTCCTCGGGCAACTCGAACTGGGGGCAGTGCCCGGCCAGGCCGATGACCGAGAAGTCGGCATCGGGGATGGCACCAGCCAGTTCGCCGCATTGCTGCAGGAACGTCTCGTCGAATGAGCCCACGATGACCATCGTGGGCACGGCCAGCTTTTCCAGGTCCGACAGCCGGTCCGGCTGGCTCAGCATCTCAGCCGACAGCGCCACCCACATGTCGTCGGACGAGGCCAGCAGTTTGTTGTCGCAGAACTCGCCGTAGTCGGGCCGGCGGGCCAGCAGGCGGCGATGGGCCTGGGTGTCGAGCGGGCCGGGCCCGAAATCCTTCTGCGCCTCCAGCAGGGCCGCCGTGCCGCCCGCCCGGACCACTTCGCGGCCCAGGCTGACCAGCTCCGCTTCGATCCCGTCGGGACGCTTGTGCGACGTGCCCATGAGGATCAGCCCGGCCAGTCTCTCCGGCGATTCGATGGCGTACAGCTGGGCCACCATCCCGCCCATGGAGTGGCCGAACAGCACGAAGCGATCCCATCCCAGGTGGTCGATGACCGCTTGGAGATCCTGCTTGAAGATATTCAGGGAGTAGTACTCCTCACCCCGGGGATGGGCGCTGGCGCCATGCCCCCGCAGGTCGAATGTGACGGCGTGCCATCCCGCCGCGGCAAAGATGTCCAGCCACTCGCTGAAGTCCTCCTTGGCCCCGCCGAAACCGTGCAGCAGCAGCAGGTGCTTGGGCGACCCGGCACCGGCCTCGGCGATCGACAGCTCCAGCCCTCCAATATCGGTTCGCCTGGTCTCCACGGACTCCTCCTCAGGAATTCAGGTCTGGGGCACGGTAACCGGCGTGAGCGGTACACCGAAGCTGAGGAAGTACACATCGGTGCCGATGGTCTCGCCGTCGTCCCGGGTGGGCGGGGTTTCGGTCTTGAAGTCGGGGGCCACAAAGTTGGCCGCCACCTCGATCTGGCGGATGCGGTACTGGCTGTCGACCCACACCTCGATGGTGAACGGCTTGGTTCGCCCTTCCAACAGCGCCTTGATCGCCGCCTGGCGGGACGCCGGCGTCATGGAGATCGCCTGCGACGGGCTGATGGTGAGGGTGTAGCCGATGGTGGAGGCCCCGTCGGACTCCCCACCCCCATCGGACAGAATGTGGGTCGTCCCTCGCACCAGATCGATGTCGGCCCACGGATCCGAGCTGGGAAAGTCCTCGTCGCTCCCATCGGCCACCACGTTGGGGTCGTACAGCGACGAGAGGGGAAGGGGACCGGGCATCTGCATGTACGCGGCGTGGGCCGACGACTGGATGTAGCCCGTGTCGCCGACGATCAGCACCTTGGCGGTCGTCGGGTCTGTCTTGGTGGACACCGACAGCTGGCCGGTATGGGTGGCCAGGTCGATGACGCCGGTGGCGTCGGCGTGGGGCGACGAAATGATGATCTTGACCGTGCCCGAGGCCAGCGTGATGTCGGGGGCGGAGGCAATTATCGCCTGGGGGGAGCCCAGCGGCCCGGCGGTGGAGGCATTGCCGCAGCCGACCAAGCCCACGAGCGCGCCGCCCAGGGCGCCGATGAGAAGTATTCGCCCGCCGGTTGAAGTCCGGCCTGTAGAAGTCACTGGGGCACTAACCTAAACAGATCGACTGGTTGAGGAAGATGCGAGCGCACCGCCGTTTTTGGGCCGTCTTCCGGGTCGTGGCCACGGTCGCAATGTTCGCGTTCCTGCTCACTCGAGTCGACGTGAACACAATTCTGCCCGATTGGGATCTGAGCACCATCGGCTGGCTCGTCTTCGCGTTGGTCGTCACGTTGGTCGGGATCCTCCTGGCGTCGGTGCGGTGGCAGCGAGTCATGTTTGCCCTCGAACTGCGCTCGCGCATGTCGCGCCTGGTGACGACATACCTAGCCGGGCTGTTCATCAGCAACTTCCTTCCCAGCACCATCGCCGGTGACGCCCTTCGTGTCAGCCGCATCTCATCGGACACCGGTGAGGCTCCGCGAACCTTTGCGTCCGTGGTGCTGGAGCGGTTGACCGGCTGGATCGTGCTCCCCGTCCTCAGCCTGCTGGCCCTTTTGATCAACCCGTCGCTCTTGCACCTGCCCGGCGGGGCGACCCCCATCCGGGTGGCCCTCATCGTGTCGGTGGCGACGCTCGGCCTCCTGGGCATGGTCCTGGCCGCGGCCGGGCACCCCCGCCTGGGTGGCCGGCTGACCAGCCAGGCCGGTTGGAAACGGTTCACGGGCGCCATCTTCCTGGGCATAGACAGGTTCCGCCAGCGCCCCAAGGTGGCGGCCCAGGCGGTGGCGGCGGGCGTCGCGTATCAGTTGGCCGTGATTTCCGCCGCCTTCGCCGCCGGCCACGCCCTGGGGCTCGGGGTGGGCTGGACCGCCTTCATGGCCTTCATGCCCATCGTTGCCATCGTGCAGACCCTCCCCTTCCCCACCATCGGCGGCCTGGGCCTGCGAGAAGGGGCGCTGGCGTTGTTCCTTCACCCGCTCGGTGTCAGCCAGAGCCACGCCATCGCCCTGGGGCTGATGGTGTACGGCATCAACCTGACGGTCAGCCTGCTGGGAGCGCCGTCGTTCGCTGTTGGCCGGCGCCAGCCGGCGGGCGCCGCCACCATCTGAGCGTGGCCACCAGTACACGGGGGGAGCCCTCGCCCGCCCCGTCGCTCCCGCACCGGCTGCATTGGTGGCGGGAGGCCATCTATTGCGTGGTGTTCTACGCCGCCTACAGCGCGGTGCGAGACGTCCGAGGCGACCGGCCGGTCTCGGTGGTGCAGGCCTTCACCAACGCCAAGCGGATCATCCGCCTGGAGCGCCTCTTCGGCCTGTTCCAGGAGCGACGCATCCAGGGGTGGTTCTTGCATTCCCACCTCGTGATCAAGTTCCTGGACGACTTCTACGGCTCGGCCCATTTCGTCATCACCTTCGCCGTGCTGGTGTACCTGTTCCGACGCCAGCCCGAGCGCTATCCCCAATGGCGCAACACGTTGGCCATCACCACCGGCCTGGCCCTCATCGGGTTCGCCCTTTTTCCCCTGATGCCTCCTCGACTCCTGCCGTCGGGCTACCACATCGTGGACACGTTGAAGTCCATCGGTGGCCTGTGGTCGTTCGACTCCGGCCCCATCAGCGCCGTGTCCAACCAGTACGCCGCCATGCCCAGCCTGCACTGCGCCTGGGCGCTGTGGTGCGCCGCCTCAATCCGCTCCACCATCAAGGGCCGGTTGGCCCGCGAGCTGGTGTGGCTCTACCCCCTGCTGACGCTGACCTGCATCGTGGCCACGGGCAACCACTACCTGGCCGACGCCGCCGGCGGTGCGGTCATCGTGGTCCTGGGCTACTTCGGGGCCCGGCTGGTGGACCGCCGCCAGCTACGCGCCTCCGCCTGAGGGGGCGGGCCTGGTCCCGGCTCCGTCACGGGGTGGCTTACGCTCGCAGCGCCATGCCCGTCACTTCCGGCGCCGTCGCCCCCGCCTTCATGGCCGAGATCGCCGCTCGGGTGGACGCCCGCATGTCGACCCTCCTGGCCCCTGACCTGGAGCGGTGGTCGGCCGTCGACCCCGACCTGGCGCCGCCGCTGGAGTCGTTGCACCGCGTTCTGCTGGCCGGGGGCAAACGACTGCGGCCCGTCTTCTGTTACTGGGCCTTCGTGGGCATGGGGGGCGATCCGGCTGATACCCGGGTGGTCGACGCGGGCGCCGCGCTCGAACTGCTGCACACCTTCGCCGTGATCCACGACGATGTCATGGACGCCTCGATCCGCCGCCATGGGACCGAGACCATTCACACCGAGTTCGCCCGTATGCACGAGCAGGCGGGGTGGCGGGGCGAGGCCCGCCGCTTCGGCGAGGGCGTGGCCATCCTCATGGGCGACCTGGCCTTCGTGTACAGCGAGATGCTGCTGCGGGGGGCGCCGCCCGAGGTATGGGAGGTGTTCGACCAGCTCCGGCTCGAGGTCAACGTGGGCCAGTACCTGGACCTGTTGGGGACGGCCCGGGCCAATGCCAGCCCCGCCCTGGCCCGGCGGATCTGCCGCTACAAGTCGGCCAAGTACACCATCGAGCGACCGCTGCACCTGGGCGCGGCGATGTGGGCGCCGCAGCGCCTGCACGAGGTGGCACCCGCCTTCACCCTGTACGGCCTGCCCTTGGGCGAGGCGTTCCAGTTGCGCGACGACATCTTGGGGACCTTCGGCGACCCCGACGTGACGGGCAAGGAGGTGGGCGACGACCTGCGAGAGGGCAAGCCCACCTTGCTGTACGCCCTGGCCCGGCAACGGGCCACCGGTGAGGCGGCCGACCTGCTGGCCCGGCGTTACGGCTCGACCGACCTGACCGACGGGGAGGTCGAGGCCATGCAGAGAGTTTTTGAAGCCACAGAGGCTCGCAGCGACGTAGAAGCGACGATTGAACAGTTGGTCGACGAATGCCTTGCGGCCGCCTCGTCCGACCAGCTGCCGATCACCGACGACGCCCGCCAGGCGTTGACCGGTCTGGCGCGATTCGTCGCCGGGCGCAACTACTGACAGCATTGACCCCGAGGGGTGAGCGCACTGACAGACGTCGAGTTCTTCTTCGATCCGAGTTGCCCCTGGACTTGGGTCACCAGCCGATGGCTGGCCACCGTGGCGCCGGCCCGGGACCTGGCGGTGACGTGGCGCACCTGGAGCCTGGCCATCAAGAACGAGGGCCGGGAGCTGCCGGCCACCATGCCCGCCGTTTGGCGCGAGCGCATCCTGGCCGGGCAGGCCTTCGCCACTCAGGCACTGCGAGTGGCCGAAGCGGTGAACGCCAAAGAGGGCAACGCGGCAGTGGGCCGGCTGTACACCGAGCTGGGTCGGCTTTACCACGGCGAGGGCGCGGACGAGCATCGAGCGCCCGGCTCCCGGGGCGACGTCGTGGCCCACGCGCTGGCCGCGGCGGGGCTGCCGGCACCGTTGGCTGATGCCGCCCGCGACGAGGCGTGGGACGAAGCCGTCCGGGACAACATGGACGACATCCGCCGCCAGGTGGGCGACGAGGTGGGCGTCCCGATCATCTCGCTGCGTCAAGGCGAGCAGGTCATGGCCACCGCCGGGCCCATCATGTCCGAGGTCCCGCCCCTGCCACGCTCGCTCGCACTGTGGGACGCCGTGGTGACCGTGGTCCGCGAGCCCGGGGTGTTCGAGCTGAAGCGCCACCGCACGGCCGGCCCCAACCTGCCCACCCTCGACGCCGACGGCCGGACAACGCGTTGACCGTGGGCTCATCTTCGACCAGAGGTACGGTGGCCTGATGCTGTTGGAGACCATTGAGAGCCCCGCCGACCTTCGGGGGCTGGACGGCGAGCAGTTGGCGCAGCTGGCGATGGAGATCCGAGCGTTCATCGTCCAGGCCGTCTCGGTCACGGCGGGCCACCTGGGGTCCAACCTGGGTGCGGTCGAGCTCACCCTGGCGGTGCACCGGGCGTTCAACTCACCCCGGGACATCATCTTGTGGGACACCGGCCACCAGGCGTACACGCACAAGATCGTGACGGGACGCCGGGCCGCGTTCGCCACGTTGCGCCAGGAAGGCGGCTTGTCCGGCTATCCCTCGCGCTCCGAGTCGGCCCATGACTGGGTGGAGAACAGCCACGCCTCGACCATCTTGTCCTATGCCCACGGCCTGGCCGCGGCGGTGGAGCGGTCCCCTGCCCCCGACCGCAAGGTGGTGGCGGTCATCGGCGACGGTTCGCTCACCGGCGGCATGGCGTACGAAGGGCTCAACAACCTGGGCCATTCGGGCAGCCGGGTGGTGGTCCTGCTCAACGACAACGGCCGCAGCTATGCCCCCACGGTTTCCCGCCTGTCGGAGAGCCTGACCCGCATCCGCCTGCACCCGGGGCTGAAATCGGTTCGTTCCCGCCTGGAGGAGGCACTACGGGTGCTGCCCGCGGTCGGGCCACTTGCCTACTCCAGCCTGCAGGGCATGTACTCGGCCATCCGCGAGGTGGTCGAGCCGCCCGCCTTCTTCGAGAGCCTGGGTGTGCGTTACGTCGGCCCGGTGGATGGCCACGACGTGCTGAGCCTGGAGAACACGTTGCGCCAAGCGGCCGGCTTCGATGGCCCGATCGTGATCCACGTACTGACCCAGAAGGGGCGGGGCTACGCCCCGGCGGAAGATGACGACGAGAAATGCCTGCACGACGCGCCGGTGTTCGACCCGGTAATCGGGCCCACCGAGGCCGAGCGGGCGCCCAAGGGCTATACCCAGGCCTTCAACGAGGCCATGTTGGAGGTGGGGGAGGAATTTCCCCAGGTGGTGGCCATCACCGCCGCCATGCCCGGCCCGACCGGCCTGTTGCCGTTCCAGGCCCGCTGGCCCGACCGCTTTTTCGATGTCGGCATCGCCGAGGCCCACGCCGTCACCTCGGCCGCGGGCATGGCCATGGGCGGGTTGCGCCCGGTGGTGGCGGTGTATTCGACATTCTTCAGCCGAGCGTTTGACCAGGCCAACTTGGACGTGGGCCTGCACGGCCTCCCGGTCGTTTTCGCCCTTGACCGGGCCGGGATCACGGGTGACGACGGAGCCAGCCACCACGGCGTCCTCGACCTGGCGCTGTGCCTGAAGATCCCAGGGCTGACCATCTTCGCGCCGTCTTCCACCGGGGAAATGGGCGTCATGTTGCGTAGCGCCCTGGACTTGGAGGGTCCGGCCGCCATTCGCTATCCCAAGGGCGCCGCTCGCCAGGTTCCAACCGAACAGGTTGGCTCTGGCCTGCGGGCTCGGCGCACGGTCGAGGGTGACGGCGAGGTGTGCCTGCTGGCCATCGGCAAGATGGTCGAGG
>Ga0302326_10024974_pt1 | contig 12127 bp, 7 predicted proteins | sample Palsa_T0_3_FD_202264 | JGI IMG/M metagenome (GOLD analysis project Ga0302326, IMG submission 202264) | Peat permafrost microbial communities from Stordalen Mire near Abisko, Sweden - Palsa_T0_3 | ecosystem: Environmental > Terrestrial > Soil > Palsa > Peat permafrost | place: Sweden: Abisko...
CGAGCCACGCGGCTGCGCGAAATTTCCACGCCTGTGACGCTGGGCCATCCCGCGGAATGAAGTTCGGCACACGTGTGCCCATCACCCGAGCCGATGTCGATCACGCTCTCGCGAACTTCGGCCAGTTGCGGCACTTTCTCGGCGACGCGCCAGAACCAGGCATTGCGTGTCGATACCCGGAGCGCGGCCTGAACCTCATGCGCGCGGCCCTTGGAATAGTAGTCGGTATAGAATTCCGCGCTTTCGTCGTCTGCGCGAAGCGGCGGCGGATCGGTCTGGTAGGTGCCACAAGCCGAACAGCGGACGAGGCCGAATTTCGGCGTGCGAAAGCACAACGACCACGCACCGCTCCCGCACCAACACGGCAAGGCTGCCCCCGAAAGGCGCGCTTCCCCCTGGATCGCCGTGACGCTCACGGGCGCTCCGCTGGGATGCGTGGTTTCATCGATAGGGCCGCTCGTACTCGCGGGACGATTCATAATTTCGCTCGAAACTCGCGGATGCAGCGCTCGTAAAAGGCTTCATTCTGCGCCACCATGCGCCCGATGCTGAATACCTCTTGGACGCGCCGGCGGCCGGCCTCGCCAATCTCGCGCGCGAACGATGGATTCTGCAGAACGCGCAGAATGGACTGCGCCAGAACACCCGTCTTGTCGGGATCGACCAACAGACCTTCGCGCTCGTGCGCGAGCAATTCGGGACCGCTGCCGCGCTCACTGAAAATCGTGGGGCAGCCGGCGGCCATGGCCTCGAGCGGCGCGACGGCAAAGGCCTCGGCGTAGGAAGGAAACACCGCCGCGCCCGCGGTGCGGTAGGCATCGAACAATTCGTTGCGCGCGACGTGCCCGTGAAAATGCACGCTGGTCCGCTGGCCGTTTAGCATCGTGCAGAGAAATTCCTGCATCGAGCTGCCGTCGCCGGCGCGCCCATCCTTGCCGAAGATATGCAGCTCCGCGCCGGGCTGGGCCTTCACGACGAGCGGCCATGCCTTAATCAGGGAAACAATCCCCTTTTTCCCGGTGAGGGTGCCGCTATAAATCACGCGATTGGAATTCCGGGGCAGATCCGCCGAGGCGGGCGGCGTCTCAACGGGATTGTAGAGAATCTCAGCCGAGCCCATCGGAACCTTGAGCACTTTTTCCGTCACCGCGGCTGTGTAGCGGCAAACCGAAGAAACGAAGTCGACGCGACGAAGAGAAGACCGTTCCAGCCAGTACGATGTCCGATCGATCGGCCGGTTGAGTTCGGCCGCAAAATAGGTGAGCGAACCGTGAAGGCGCGCAACCACCGGCGCCTGCAAGGGCCTCCATCCAGCGGCGAGGCCTTGATAGTCGGGCAGTTCAACGATGTCCACCATTCCCGCACGGACCCACCGCGAAACCTGCCGATAAAGACGGTAGCGGGAAGCGATCCAGCCAAGCGGCTGCCCGGCTTCGCGCAGCCGCAGAACCTGCACTCCGCGGTCATCCTGCGTTTCCGGGGCCTCATACCAAGAGGGGTATACACCCACCGAACGCACTTCGTGGCCGGCCTCCACAAGCGCGCGTGACAAAAGCTGCGTCATCGTCCCGATGCCCCCGTGCGGACCTGGAGGGTACTCGTTGCAGACAAAGCAGATCTTCATCGGCTTTTTCACCGGGCCTCCCGCAGCGCAGGCAGAAGGAAATGAGAGCGGGTGGTGGCCAGTTTCAGCAAGCCCATCATGACCGGCACAGGCTGCTGACGCGCGTTGCCGCGCAGATGCTTCCAGCGGCGGAATGCGGAAGTACGAGCGAGTTCCTGGCGGTCTTCGGGAGTTAAATCCGCCGCAGCCTGCCAGAGACGGTCCCAACGGTTGAGCAATTCGATGCCTCGATCGACGGGCATGCTGCGGCCCAGACCGACGGTGCGCAGCGCGGCGAGGTCGGCGCGCGACCAGCGTTCGCCGGTAAGCGCAATCATATGGTCCGAGAGGACGTCCAGGCCCAGGTCGGTCTGCAGCGCGGCGTTCGCATGCGTCTGGCGCGTTTCGTGATAGCGCACATAGCAAAGAACCTCGGGCACGGTACCCAGCCAGCCGCGGCGTGTGAGCTCACACCAAAGACGGTAATCCTGCGACAGCGGAAGTTCGCGGTAACCGCCGAGATCCTCGATAGCGGAGCGCTCGTAGCAAACCGCACTGTGGAGAGACGGAGCGCGCAACAGCAGCTCCCAGCGGAAGATGCGCGGATTCCGGGGAGCGGTTACCGTGCGCGGAATGATGCCCTTTTCGTTGAATCCCTGCCAGTAAGAGACGCAGGCGCGGTATTCCGGGTGATCGGCGAGAAACCGCAGCTGCCGCTCGACCCGCTGTGGCGGAAAATGGTCGTCCGCATCGCAGCGAACGACGTATTTCCCACGAGACGCGCGCAAGCCATCGTTGGCGGCGGCATAGGGGCCCGCGGAAACGGCGCGCTTCAGAAGGCGAAACCGGGAATCCCTGCTCTGGAATTCTTCGACGATGCCGATCGTTTCATCGGTGGAGGCATCGTCGACGACGATGTATTCCCAATCGGCGCAGGTCTGCCGCAGGGCGCACTCGAGCGTCGACGCGATGTGCCGCGCGCCGTTGCGAACGGCAGTGAGGATCGTGACGTGCGGCGCGTTCATACGAGGGCGGCCTGCCCGAGCAATTCCGAAAGAGTCTCGCGCGGAGGCGCGGGGCGCTTGTGGACCTGCAGCCAGACGTCAAGCACGAACAGGTTCCAGACACGGCGGGCGTTGCGGCTGGCCGTCTGCGAATCCTGCACCAGGGCGCGCACCCCGTCGGCTTTGAGCAAGCCCTGTTTGACGGCGGCGCCTTCCGGCAAGCCGCGGATCAGATCGTAGAGACCAGGCTGCTGCACCCAGCGCCGCAGCGGCGTGTCAAAGCCCCACTTCGGCCGGCTCAGGATCTCAGGCGGGCAGCGCTGGCCCAGCGTTTTCTTGAGCAGGATCTTAAAATCGGAGGCGTTCTGCTTCAGGCTCCCGGGAACACGCTGCGCAAAACGCACCAGGCGATAGTCCATGAAAGGCACGCGCACTTCGAGAGAGGCCGCCATCGACATGCGATCCGTCACGGCAAGGATCTGATCGGGGAGGTAGGTGTTCTGGTCGATGAACTGGCGGCGGGAGATGGAATCGCTGCCGGGATATTTCGCCCAGAGCGACGCAATCGTCTCTTCGACGCGGCCGGCGGCCGGGAAGCCGATATTTTCCAGAGCGCGGGCATCGAAAATCTGCAGCTTGTGGAGATAGCTGCGCCACGCCATAGAAGGATCGCCGGCAAGGCGAAGCTCTTCCGCCCAGGCATACTTGTAGCGGTCGACAACGGGCGCAAGCGAGCGGGCAGCGCCGGGGGCATGCTGGAAAATCCTGCGGATCTTTCCGGCGCCGGGGTCGACGTAGCGCGCATAGCCTCCGAAGAGCTCGTCGCCGCCAAGCCCGGAGAGACAGACTTTCACACGCTCGGCAGCCATACGGCTGATCAGGTAATTGGGGATGATGGAGGAATCGCCCATGGGCTCGTCCATGTGCCAGAGGAGCAGGGGCAGTTTCTCGACGGCATCGTTCACGGAGGCGAGAAGCTCGGCGTGCTGAGTCCCGGCGCGCTGCGCGACGGCTTGAGCGTAGGGAAGCTCGTTGAACTCGCTGTGCTCAAAACCCATGGCGAAGGTGCGCATGGGGACGTCCGACTGGCGCTGCGCGGTGATGGTGATGAGGCTCGAATCCAGGCCGCCGCTCAGAAACGACGCCACCGGGACGTCACCGCGCATGCGGAGCCTGACAGCGTCGTCGAACTCCTCGGTGAGCTGGCGCTGCGACGAATCGCAATCTTTCATCGTGCCGTCGGGAATGGCGGACAAATCCCACCAGGCGCGGTTCTCGGAGCGCTCCTCGCGAATCAGCAGATAGTGGCCCGGCAGCAGCTTGCGCACTTGCCGGTAGGGCGTCGCTTCGCGCGGGATGTAGCCGATGCGGAGGAAATCCGCGATGGCGTCCGGATCGAGGCTGGTTTCGAGCTCGCGCTGCGTGAGCAGGGACTTGAGTTCGCTGCCGAAGAGCCAGCGCGAACCGGCGCGTGCGTAGTAGAGAGGCTTGACCCCCATGCGATCACGGGCGAGCAGCAGCGAGCGTGACTTGCGGTTCCACAGAGCGAAGGCGAACATGCCGTTCAATTTCGGGAGCAGAGCCGGGCCGTGCTCTTCGTAGAGATGCACGAGGACTTCGGTGTCGGATTTCGTGGAGAACCGGTGGCCGCGCTGGATGAGCGATTCGCGCAGCTCGACGTAGTTGAACAGCTCGCCGTTCATGACGACGGCGAGAGATCTATCTTCGTTGAAGATGGGCTGGTCGCCACCGGCGAGGTCGATGATCGAAAGACGGCGCATGCCCATGGCTACGGGGCCATCGACGAGAAAACCGTCGGCGTCTGGGCCGCGATGGAACTGAATGTCGACCATCGGTTTGACGTCGTCGAGGCGCGGGTGCGTCCTGGTGTCAAATATGCCGGCTATGCCGCACATGGCGATTTTCTCTCGAGTTGGCGCGGGCTGGACACGGTGGTCACACCGCGCCGCCTGGGCTGAATTTCCACTGGATCGTCCATGAGAACGGGAGCCTTTGCGTACCTTTCAGCAATAACACGCGGCCTGCTTTCTCGACTCCATAGTCGGGCAGAAACCGGCAGGGCGCGATTTCCATGGCGACGCCATGCGGCGCGGAAACGTCCATCTGCGCGGAGGAGCCGTCGGCGGAAGTCCACAGCAAGTGGCGCAAATCGGGCTCCCGCGATGAAGCTGGATTCCAGGATGCGTCGCCCAGACAGATGCGCGACTCAAAGCGGACACGGCTTGTGCCTTCGATGCGTTCCGCAAACGCGAGCGTTCCGGCGTCCGTGAAGCGCCAGGTGCGAAACAAGACGATTCCCGGATGCAGACGGCTGAAAGCTTCGCAGCGGAACTCGGCGCCGGCGCCGGGCAGCGATTTCCAAACGCCGCCTTCCGGCCAGTACCAGCGCGCGAGAAAACGGGCATCCTGCCTGGTGATTACGGGCGGAAGGCCGTCGAGCGACGTGACATTCTGCGCTTCGCCGCATTGATAAAAACGCGAGCTGGCGTCGGTGTTGCTGAAGAAGCTGCCCGGCTCGCGGACCAGGACATCTCCCTTCCACCAAAGCTCGTAGCTGCCGCGGCCGGCATCGCCGTGGGGGCCGACGCTTTCACGAGCGTCGCCGTGCGCGGCAACTTCGACGTTCATAGAAGCCGAACGCAAAATAGCGAAGCCTCCCTTCGGGAACACCAGCGAGGACTGCGCCGGTGGGCAACTCGGAAGGTCCGGAGCGGCGCCACAATAAAAAACCGTCAGTGGAGTGATCGCGCGATGGCGTGGCGGCTGCTTCAGCAGCCCGTAGAAAAATGCAGCCGGGAGCAATCCCCACAGATCCTGTCCCGTGCGGTCGGGCGAATTGTCGCCGAAGCGGGGAAGGGAGCCATCGGGCCGGAAAAGCTCGTTCGCCAGACGAAACATCGACTCGATGCGGGATTCAAAGCCCGTGGGCAGCGCGCGGCGACAACGGCGGCACGCGAGCCAGTATTCCAGGGCGGTCCGGCTAAGCAGAACATGGTAGTGGCTCGACTGTTCCGCGAAGGTGCCGTCTTCGAGCACGAGCTTGGGAAAATATTCATCCCAGATTTCAAAGGCTTGTTTCTGCCAGCTGGCCGCTTGCCCGCAATCGGCCAGCGCGACACTGGCGAGAAACAGGCCGCGCGCGTCGTTGAGCAAGTGGTTGTGCAGCCCCAGGCCATATTCGATGGTCGCAGAGAGTTGGCGTGCGTCGCTCCAGACCTGCCGTTTGATGGGGACAACGAGAGACGCCGTCGCCGAACCGCCGCTGCGACCGATCCAGAAAAGGATCGAAGTAAGCGAAGCGATCCGTTCCGCTACCGTGTAAGGCCATGCGGCTACAGCGGAGTCGCTCCAGCGGCCATCCATCCATTGGGGAAGAGCTTCGGCGAGCGCCTTTCCCGCGTGTTGGTGGCCGTAAGCGGCGGCCATTGCGTAGCGGAGCGCCCAATAGAGACGATGATAGGCGTGGTGGTCTTCTGCGTCCTCAAGGGCATCCAGATTGGCGATGTCGAGGCGAACCGTACGTCCGCCGGCGAGGCGGTAGATACCCTGGATTTGCGAGTCTACTTCGGCAAAAAGCGCCTGCAAGTCCATGGCGTTGTCGCCCATCACAGCTGGGGCGTTTTCGCCGAAGAGTGGAAATATGTCCTTGGAAAATGCCGGGGGGGCTTCATGCTCCGGCAGACGCGCCGATTGTACGGGCTTACCGCGCGGCCGGAGTACATCCTTGCGCATCCCGTAGAGCGACATTCGCAAAGGCAGAAGCAGCGTGCCAACTCCGTCTCCCCAGCGGCCTGTCCGCCAGCACTGCCGGAGGAAGTTGGAACGCTCGGCTTGGGAGATTACGCCCATGGCATCCGTTTCGTTCAGGCCGACTGCGCGATGGGATCGCGCGCCAGCACCGTTTTCTCAACAAACGTCCGGAGGGACCGCCCGACGCGCTCGGTGGCGCGGCCGTCATCGTAGGTGCAAAGCTCCTTCACAATCTTTCTCCGTTCGTCAGCCAAACGCCCGGGATTTTCGAGCGCCGAGCGCACCGCCCGGATGAGTTCTTCACGGCTGTAGACGATATCCACGCCGCCCGTCCTGGTGATCGGCAGATAATGCTCCTGCTGGTACAAGTCCCGCGCCGTCTGATTATATTGAGTGCCGGGTCTGTCGTCGTAGGCAGGCCCAATTTGCGGACGGTCGAAGATGGCGCCATCCAAAGCCATGGTGGAAGCCACATTGACGTGCACGCTGCTGTGATAGAGGCACGAGGCCAGCTTCTGGATGTCGCGCGTACGCACATTGGCGTGCCCCGTGATGCGGCCCGTGGGCCAGGGATCGTCGTAGACCACGTGCTTGGCGTTCTGCAGAACGGATTGCCAACGCTCGATCGGATCGACGGGATGGTTGCGGAAAAGAATCACGGGATTTCCCGGAATTTCCTTGGCCTCGATCGCATCGTCAATCTGCTGGAGGAAGCGCGGCTCGTGCGGCGCGCACGCGAAATACCCGCCGCCAAAGAGAATCACGGGGCGCCCTTCGGGGAGCGCGAGCTGGCTGCGCCATTCCTGTTCCGTCCATAGATAGGAGCGGTCCCAATAGAAATCAAACTGCGGCGCCCCGACGATGCTGATCTGCCTGGGAGATATTTCCGGATACGCCCGGAGGAGTTCCCCGGCGTTGTAGCGATTCCACACCAGATACTGGTCGAACAGGACCGCGCACCATCCTCGCGTGGTGATGTTATCGAAAGAAAGAATCGACGCGCACAGCGGGACGCCGTGCCGCGCGCAGGCCCGCAGTGCGGCTTCTTCATTTGGCAGAGAAGGTGTCAGGCTGAAAGCCGCGTCCGGTTTGAGGCGATCGATCTGTTCCTGAATTTCGAGGCCGTTTGTTTCCGTCTCGAAAAGGGTCTGCTCTTTGCGGCGCAGGTTTTGTTCGCCGGTAAGCGCGCTGATTGCGAGCACGGCCTGGTTGCGGGCGCGGCGGCGGAGGCGATGGTAGAGGTTGCGCCCGACGTCCGCGCGGCGCTCCCAGATGGGCTCGCTCGGCGTTTTCAGCCTTTTCTTGTGCAGCAGGTTGAGCCAGCTCCTCACACGCTCGTGATCGGCACTGAACTTGAACTCGGCAAGCGGGTGCACTTCGATGCGCGCGTCTTCCAATTCCTTCTGCAGGTCCTTTTCGCTCCAGCCCAGCAGGATCACGGGGTCGGCGACTTCGCGAAGCCGGTCCAGCAGGCCTGTGCGCAGAATGTAGCGCACCGAAAACTGAATGCTCATGGGAATCAACAGACGTGGTTTGCTCATGTTAGCCGTTGTGCGCTTTCGAGGGATTGGGAATTGCCGGCACCGGAACCGCCGGGACGACCGGAACCGCGCTTGCCAGCAGCTCCGATTGCTTCTTACGGGCGGGCAATAACCGGAGCATGTTGCGCTTTACCCGGTACGCCTTGCGGTGCAGCCAATCGGCCGGGCCCTGGGAAGTAGCGCCGAAGTCGGTCCACTCCCTCTCGAGCGACTGAATCTCTTCCACCTGGTCCAGAATCCGGGTTGTGGAGGAGGCGAAAGCCGCCACCGGCTCGCACGGGCGAAGCAGGAATCCCACGTACCCAAATCCCGAGACGATGTTCATGGACACCAGGCTGAATCCGACCGCGCGGAAAATATCGAGAGCTGTCGACTGCGTCAGCCAGTAGCAGTGGTCCGCCTTGGCAAATGTTTTGGGCGCGCCGACCATACGGCACATCTCCATGAAATCGGCGATATCGACATAAAACAAGCCGCCGGGATTCAGCAGGCTGCGGATGCGCGCCAACGAGAACCGCAAGTCGAACAGATGCTCAATGCTGCGGCAAAGGAGGATCAAATCAAATTTCTGGTCGGTCTGCCAATCTTCGAGCGAGCCAACGATGGCTTCGAGACCCGCGGCACGCGCGGCGGCGACTTCATCGGTCGCAGGATCGAGCACGGTGCCCTGCAAGCCAAACTCCTTTACGACCTCCCGCGTGATGATCCCGGCGCTGCCTCCGACATCCAGCAGTTTTCCTTGCCGCTGGCGCGGCACGAAACCCGAGAGGACCCTGGTCAAAATTCTGCCGTAGGAAACCTGATCCGCCTGTACATGGGCGAGGCTGTGTGCGACGCCGTTGAACTGGCAGCTGACGGTGCGGTAGGACCCGCTGCCGTAAAATTCGGAATAGCCCGAAAAAGTGAACCGATCGACGAGGTACAAAAGCCCGCAATCGAGGCACAGAGCGCTCCGGAAAGGCAATCCGTACCGGTCATCATCCGTCACCAGAACGTGGCGAGGAGACGAGCAGACGTTGCAGGAAGTGACCAGTTCCCTTTGCAGCTTCCGCAAGCGGCCGACTTCAGGCTCGCAACGTTTGCGGCGGTTCTGCAGATCGGCAGGATGAATTAGAAACTTTGGCATCGATTTATTTTCTCGCCTTAGTCGCCCAGCATCGCGGAATGGGCGGCAAATTCCGGTCGCGGCGCGGAATTGGTGACTTCCCAGCTCACATCGGGAGTAATCATCCCCAGCAGCATTTCCGGGTCGTCGTTTCCAGAAACGTCAAGCATGATGCTGTCGGAAAAGAATCGCGCGCTGCCCGCGCCGGCGGCCGAACCAAGCAGCTTGAAATAGACGCTGTAAATGCCGGGCCGCAACCACAGGCCAGGGAAACACACGCGAATCTGATGGACGCCGGGCTGATCCGCAATCTTGAGCATGCGGCTGTTGGCAGGCATCACCACGACGGACTCACCGTTCGCATCCTGAATCATGCAGAACAAGCGAAAGCTCGGAAGGCTGGCGGCAAGGTCCAGGGTGCAGCTCACCTCAAAAGTCGATCCGGATTCGATCGCGCCGGGATTCTGGCCGTTGATGAGAGTGGAGTGGAGGCGCGTCTGCGTGCCCGCGGAATTGGGATTGTCCTGCATCTGGCTCCGCGTATAGCGGAACAGCACTTGTTCGATATCGCCGGCGCTGACAATGCGCCCCTGCTCCAGGCAGATTCCCCGGGTGCAGAGCGTGCGCACGGCGGCCATATTGTGGCTAACGAACAACACAGTGCGCCCTTCGCTTGCCACTTCGTTCATTCGTCCAATGCACTTTCGCTGGAAGGCGGCGTCGCCCACCGCGAGGACTTCGTCAACCAGCAGAATCTCCGAAACCAGATGAGCAGCCACGGCAAACGCGAGCCGCAGGTACATGCCGGAGGAGTAGCGCTTGACCGGCGTGTCCATGAACTTCTCGACTTCGGCAAAGGCGACAATTTCGTCAAAGCGGCGCTCGATTTCATTCTTCTTCATGCCCAGGATCGCGCCGTTCAGGTAGATGTTCTCGCGTCCGGTAAGCTCGGGGTGAAAGCCCGTTCCTACTTCCAGGAGCGAGCGGATGCGTCCGTTGATGCCTACGCGACCGCCGGTGGGGGAGGTGATCCGCGATAAGATCTTGAGAAGAGTGCTTTTACCCGCTCCATTCCGCCCGATCAGGCCAAGTACCTCACCCTCCTTTACTTCGAAGCTCACGTCGTGGAGCGCCCAGATATTGGGGGAACTGCCGTTCTCGCCGTTGCCTTGATTTTCCCACTTGGCAAAAGCTTTTCTCAAACGCCGCGCCGGAGCCCCCGCAGCATGACGCAAAGTGTCACGCAGGGATCCGTAAGCCTCTTTGGCTCCGATCTCGTATCTCTTTGATAATGCTTCGACGCGGATGACTGTATGGCTCATAGACTCCGATTTTCAGTTCCCGCCCGCCAAGCCGAGACTGATCCACTGCCAGACATGAAAGCTGTTGTCACATAGACCCAAGCAATACTCTTGCCACTGTTTTCGCACCGAATTGGGATCAAGCCACGTGTTTCCATGCGCTTGAAGGGCAGTTTCGATGCATTCAGCCGCCCAGCCCCGCAGCTCGCCGCGCAGCCATTCGCGCTGGGGAGTCTGCACGGGGCGTTTGGGCGCCTCCACCACCGAGGCCGCCACGAGATGCCTGGCTACATCCCGGAGCAGCTTTTTCCGGGTGCCGTTCTCAATTTTGCGCTCGACCGGCTGGCGGAAAGCCAGCTCAAAGAGCCGGTGGTCCAGAAAGGGCTCACGCAGCTCGATAGAAGAGCGCATCGAGATGCGATCGTTGAAACGCAAGGCCTTAGGCATCTTCGTGTAGCGCGTGTCGAGGTACTGGCGGTTGCGCAAGGCATCCGGGAACGGGTGCGGGGCGGAGAAGGGCTTCGCGAGCGAGCGAAATTCGGGCATCAGGCATTCAGGACGCGTGGTGCGCTGCTTGGTGCCTTGAATCGGAGAGGCCGGCGAGCCGTTCTTACTCGCTGAATAGTAATCGTAACCGGCCCACTGCTCGTCCATACCCTGGCCGTCCATCACCACGGTGACGCCGTCGGCGCGCGCGCGATCGAACAGGCGGGCGTAAGCCAATGTGGGCATGCCACCAAAGGGCTCGCTTTGATGCCGCTGCACAGACGCAGCAAGGTCTGGAACTTCCTTCGGATCAAGCTGGTAAACGATAGAGGGGTGCTGGGTGCCCTCGAGCATCTTTTTCACCCAGGGCAGTTCGTCGTAGTCCGGATTGCCCGTGATGTAGGTAAAGGCCTCGATGTTGCTGTCGCGCCCGTGAACGGCTTGCACCAGGCCCACGAGGATCGACGAATCCAGGCCGCCGCTCACGTTGATGCCCACCGGAACATCGGAGCGAAAGCGCAGCTTAATGCTGTCTTTCATGAGCGCGAGATACTCTTCCTGCACCGCTTCCACGGGCCGCGCGTCAAAGCCAGGCCCTACCCGCTCCGCAAGGTCATACCAGCACTTGACGGAAATCTTGCCGGCCTCCCACGTGAGCGAATGCCCGGGTGGGAGTGCATAGATATCCTCCCAGAAGGTTTCGGCGGAATGGTCGTGCAAGCCATCCACGAGATAGGTCGCCCACGTGGAGGCTTTCATGCGCTGCGGCGCGCCGCCCGCGAAAAGCGTCTGGATCTCGCTGGCGAAAAGCACTGGTTCCTCGCCGTGCAGGTAATAGTGCAGAGGCTTGACTCCAAAGCGGTCGCGCGCGGCGAACAAGCGCTGCTTGCGCTCATCCCAGATGAGAAGGGCAAACATGCCGATAAAACGGTCGAGGCAGGCCTCGCCCCATTTCTTGTAGGCAGCGAGAACGACCTCGGTGTCCGTCTGGCTGTGGTAGGGATAGTCCTTGAGCTCCTGCCGCAATTCCAGGAAGTTGTAAATCTCGCCATTGAGCGCGATGGTGAGGCCGCTTTCAGCGTCCGTCATGGGCTGGCGGCCAGCCGGCGACAGGTCGAGAATACTCAGACGGTTGAGCGCGAGCGCGGCAAGGCCGCTGGGGTCAAAGTAGCTGCCCTCCATGTCTGGCCCGCGATGGCGCTGGCTGGCGATCATGGCGGCCAGCTGCTCGGGTTTCCAGCCCCGGCCTACGATTCCTGAAAGTCCACACATATCAGCCGCGATCCTTTCGGTTGCCCGCGACGCAAGCCTCTTCG
>Ga0302326_10024975_pt1 | contig 12127 bp, 8 predicted proteins | sample Palsa_T0_3_FD_202264 | JGI IMG/M metagenome (GOLD analysis project Ga0302326, IMG submission 202264) | Peat permafrost microbial communities from Stordalen Mire near Abisko, Sweden - Palsa_T0_3 | ecosystem: Environmental > Terrestrial > Soil > Palsa > Peat permafrost | place: Sweden: Abisko...
CGAGAATCGACTTGAGCAGTGTCCAGCACTTCACCACTACGGAGCGGGAGTGATTCTTTCGGAGTCGCTCAAAAAATGCCGTGATGAATTCCGGTTTTAGATCGGTCAGCCGAACTTTTCCGAATGTGGGGTTTAGGTACGCGCGGATATAGCAGTCGTAACCGGCTTCGGTCGGCTCGCTCCAAGAGACACGGTGACGCGGTTTGTAGTGAATAGTCCAATATTCGCTGAATGTCAGGGAAGCGAGCGCTAGCGGCCTACTGCCGATCTCGCGCACTATGGCCTCTAGCTTCGAGCGGGCTTCGGTCAGCGACAACTCCGACACGAATCCGAGTTGCACTTTGGGCTTGCTGCCATCTTCTGCGCGGTAGCGGCCAATACCGCTTGCGACCGCGCGCGCCTTCAATTTCAACCCAACCGCGTTGCCATCTCATGATTGCGGACTCTATCACATTTTTCTCCTGCGGCGGAATGGCGGTGCTTCTAACTGATGTTCGATGAAGGTAGTAATGTCGCTGTTGCGGAAGCGCAAGAGCGAGCCAAGCCGTACGCACGGGATGATCGGCTTACAGCGCGTTGCGTGATCGCGTACGAACTGCGGCGAGACGGTAAGCCGCGCTGCGACCTGTTCAACCGTGAGAAGCGCTTCCGAAGTTTGATTGTCCAATGGTTACTCCGTTTCTGCCCGTGGCCCTGCTGCGAACCTTGCCCGCATCCGTTTGACCATGGCTGCTGCTTCCGCCTGTTCGGAGGTCATGTCAAGCAAGCGCAGTGCTTCCTTTACTTTTTGCTCTTCGAGCGCGGCTGCGAACTCCGCCGCTTCTCAAGTCACATTTCTTAAGTAAATCGCTTCGCCGATTTTTGCCCTCTATTAACTAAGGAACATTTTTTGGGGCTGAAGCATCAAAATATTTTTATTTTTGTCATTTTTCTTTCCGTTGCTCTTCCCAAGATCTTTTTTTGCTGCTTTTTTCCTCGCAGATGTTCCTTACTATATATAGGGCGTTTATCGATCTGTGCCGTTTGGCGGAAGGAGTTTGAACCGTGTTCCGTCGGGTCGAAGTGCGTCATCTGCGGGGAGTTGACATGTTGGCAGAGGACCTGAATTTCACTCGAGCCGCTGACAGATTGCACATTACCCAATCTGGATTTAGCAAACAGATCAATGAGGTCGAAACTCAGAATGGATTTCACTTATTCATTCGCAAGAAGAAAAAGAATGTGGAACCTACCGAAGTGGGCCGCATCTTCGTTGAGGAAGCTCGTCTGGCGACCTTGCACATAGACTGTGCCGTTCGTGCTGCCCCCAGGATGAGTATGAAGCCCTCTATGAGAAAAGCAGAACCGCCTTGTTAGCGCGATATCCAAACGCGCTGCGGTCGGCTGCAAAGACTATCGAAAATCTGATCGAGCAGGAGATGATTCGAGGACTGCAAAATTAGCGACGACCCGAGGACTCCGAAAGCCGAGTAAAAGACTGTCATGGCCACTATCGACTATAAGATCGCCGGCAACCTGCCAACCAATATAGAAGCCGAACGTGCCATTCTGGGCGCGATCCTGCTCGACAATTCTGCGTTCAATGCAGCAGCTGAGCACCTCAAGATTGGGGATTTTTCGCTCGATTCCCACCGCCGGATCTATGCGCGAATGGTGGATCTGGCTGAAACCTCGCGACCCGTCGACATGATTACATTGGTCGAGGAGTTGGACCGACACAAAGAACTGCAACCGGTTGGCGACGTAGGCTACGTTTCTGGGCTGCTCGACGGTGTTCCCGACAGACCGAGCATCGTTCACTACATTAAGATCGTTCGAGAAAAAGCACTGCTCCGCGGTCTGATCCACACCGCCACCTCAGCCATAGCGCGCGCCGCCGAACAGTCCGAACCGGCTGAGAGGATTTTGGACGAAGCAGAGTCGGCGATCTTCCAATTATCGGAACAACGGATCGGCCGAGGCTTCTTCCGCGTGGAAGAGATCGTCAATTCTTCATTTGGGTCGGTGGACGCTCTTCTGCAACGAGGCCAGAGAGTCAGCGGACTCGCCACGCACTACGATCGCTTGGATGAACTGACTAGCGGCCTGCAGCCCTCGGATCTGATTGTTCTTGCTGGCAGGCCCTCGATGGGGAAGACGGCACTAGCCATGAACATTGCAGAAAATGCCGCGATCGACGACAAGAAGACCGTTGCCGTTTTCTCGCTGGAAATGTCGAAGGAAGCCTTGCTCTTGCGAATGCTTTGCTCTCGTGCCAGGGTAAATTCGCATCGAATGCGGAGTGGGACACTTTGGCGTGAGGATTTGCCCAAGGTTTTGGTTGCGATGGAGGAGCTGGTGAAGGCTCCGCTCTATATCGACGACACTGCCTATATCAGCTTGAGCGAAATGCGTGCCAAGGCCCGACGACTGCAACAAAGTACGGGAAGACTTGATCTGGTGATCGTCGATTATCTACAACTCATGTCCCCCGGAGCGAGACGCTACGATAATCGAACGCAGGAGGTTTCGGCGATTTCCCGAGGGCTGAAGGGCCTGGCAAAGGAACTGCAGGCCCCCGTTATCGCCCTTTCACAACTGAATCGCGCTACTGAAAACCGCGGGGGAGATCATCGCCCGCAACTGGCCGACCTCCGGGACTCGGGATCGATCGAACAAGACGCAGATCTAGTGATGTTTGTTTTCCGGGAAGAGATATACAAACCCGACCTGCCCGAGCTCAGCGGCGTGGCGGACATCATCATTGCGAAGCAGCGGAATGGGCCTATTGGAAAAGTGAAACTAACATTTCTAAAGGACTCCACTCGATTTGAACCATTTGCCGAAGCATAAATCTGAAAGGAAGCCGGCTCCGCAGAAAGGGAAGCGGCGGCTGTATCCGTACAAATTTATGTCTGACGAAGTTGAATTTATTTTCGGCGCAGAAAAAGTGGCGCTCATTGAGAATAGGCCGATCTCGGTCAACGAGTGCTATCGCGATTTGTACGAAGCCGCTGGCGCGGCGGACGCTACCGCGTGTTCGAGGATCGGCAGTTGGTGAGGGATTGAAGTAGTTTGGGTCACAGAAAAAGGAGGTCCCTGTGACCCAACTACGCCAAAAGATGCTGGAGGAACTCCAGCGTCGTAATTACTCCCATCGTACCGCAAAAACCTACATCCGAATCGTCCGCGAGTTCGCGACGTATTTTCACCGGCCGCCCGACAAGCTCGGGCCCGATCAAATCCGGCAGTATCAGGCCCATCTGTTTCAGAAGAAGTTATCTCCAGCCACGGTCTCGCAGTATGTGTCCGCCTTGCGTTTCTTGTTCATCAAGACACTGCATCGGCACTTTCTCACCGAGTACATTCCGTTTCCAAAATCCCGCATGCGATTGCCGATCGTGCTCAGCCCGGAAGAGGTGGCTCGACTCATCGACTCGGCCCGCAATCTCTATCACCGCACCCTGCTCATGACCTTATATTCCACCGCCATGCGCCGGACCGAACTCTGCCAGCTGAAGGTGGCCGACGTCGACAGTCAGCGCATGATGATTCGCATTAACCAAGGCAAGGGCAGACGCGATCGTGATGTTCCCTTAAGTCCCAAACTGCTCGAGACCCTGCGCGTCTACTGGCGCTGGATGAAGCCCACCACTTATCTCTTTCCTGGCGCCGTCAAGCGAGTGCGCGCCGACGTGCCCATCAGCGCCAACACCGTTTGGTTAGCCTGCCGCCAGGCGGCTCAAGCCGCTGGCATCTCCAAACGCATTTCTCCACACTGTCTGCGCCATAGTTGTGCTTCCCACCTTCTCGAAGCCGGCGCCGACCTGCGCACCATTCAGCTCTTACTCGGTCATTCCCGACTCGAGCACACTCTCGTCTACCTCCATCTTTCAACCAAGCATCTGCAGGCCATTCCCAATCCACTCGACCAACTGCAGATCTCCAACGTGGATGACGTTCAACGTTCCCGGAGGCTCAAGAAAAAATGACTCGGCCCCTCCTCGAGGTGGCCGATATCGTTCGTGCGCAAGGCGATCGTTTCATTCACAGCAACTTCCGCTGGTTCCATTGGGCCCATCGGAAAGTTCTGCGTGCGATTGCGCGCTGCCGTACCGCCGCACTCGGCGGGCATCGCGACCAGTGCCCGCGCTGTGGCTATCGCACCACCTCATACAATAGCTGCCGGGATCGCCATTGCCCAAAGTGTCAGAGTGGCGCTCGCGACAAGTGGATTATGGCTCGGCAGAGTGAACTTCTGCCCGTCCCCTATGTCCACGTTGTCTTTACTCTGCCTCACCAACTCTCCGCACTGGCACTGCAGAACAAGAAGGTTCTCTATGACCTCTTGTTCCGCGCCAGTGCCGAGACCTTACAAGAAGTCGCCCGCGATCCTCATCACCTCGGAGCAGACATCGGCTTCCTTTCCGTCCTGCATACCTGGGGACAGAATCTGCTGCATCATCCGCACCTCCACTGTGTCATTCCCGCCGGTGGTCTCTCCCCCGACCATACCCAGTGGATTCATCCCCGCTATCCCTTCTTCCTGCCTGTCCACGTACTCAGTCGCGTCTTCCGCGGCAAGTTCGTCGCCGGCTTAAAGCGTCAGCAACGCCAACTCACCTTCGCCGGATCTCTTCAACCCCTCGCCAACCAGAAAGCCTTCCGCTCCTTCTTACGTCTCTTGTTCCGTCAGAACTGGGTCGTCTACTCCAAACCACCCTTCGGCGGTCCCCATCATGTGCTCGGCTATCTCGCCCGTTACACCCATCGCGTGGCTATCACCAACCACCGCCTCGTGGCCTTCGAGCATGATCAGGTTACTTTCCGCTGGAAAGATTATGCCCACGGAAATAAGAAGAGAATCATGGCGCTCGGTTCGCAAGAGTTCCTGCGTCGCTTCTTGCTCCACGTCCTGCCTCGTGGCTTTGTCCGCATCCGCTTTTTCGGCTTCCTCGCCAATCGCCGGCGCCTCTCTCTCCTACCCCTCTGTCAACGCTTGCTCGCCGACTATCCCACGCCGCACACCCCCGCAGCCGCCACTTCCTCTCTCACCCAGCCCACTTGTTTTCGCTGCCCAAAATGTTCCACTCCCATGCTTATCGTCGAAAGATTTTCTGTCATTCCTGCTTGGCAACTCTCCACCCGGAGCGCATTGCTTGACTCTTCCTAACCCTCCATCCATGCCGCTCCCCACAGCGCCGGCTTCTGCTCGGACAGCCGGAGTGTCTCCACTCGGTGGAATCCATCTCAATCCACCGCTTACTTTCGCAAATTACCCGCACCGCATCGACTCCTCAGACCTACTAACACTCTCGCCGACACCCTTTACCAGCTCGCCCAACCCAATCCTGCCACGAACAATTCGCGAATCGCGCATGCAAAACCCATAGCTCCCCCGCGTCCGCCGCGCCAGCGGCTTCGTACAAATCCTCCTATCGCAAGTGCCCCGGCGCGAAACACTTGGCTCCACGCGGAAGCTCACCGCCGGCGCACCTGTCGATAGGACACTAAGATTTTTCGCCAACTGATCTCTTGAGATGCCGTCAACTCCACGGCCTTCATTGACTTGCCCGTTTCGCCCACGTAAGATTTCGCGTCAGTGATCGGCCAAACCATCTCGCACTACCGCATCGTCGAGAAGTTGGGCGGCGGCGGCATGGGTGTTGTTTACAAGGCTGAGGACACCGAGCTGGGGCGCTTCGTCGCCCTGAAGTTTCTTCCTGAGGACCTAGCCCATGACCCGCAGGCTTTGGAACGCTTTCGGCGGGAGGCTCGTGCTGCGTCCGCCCTCAACCATCCCAACATTTGCACCATCCACGAGATCGGCAAGCACGATGGGCAAGCCTTCATCGCCATGGAGTTTCTGGACGGGCTGACGCTGAAACACAGCATCGCTGGGCGAGCGATGGAAACCGAGTTGATTCTGTCCCTCGCCATCGAGATTGCGGACGCGCTGGACGCAGCACACGCAGAAGGCATAATCCACCGCGACATCAAGCCCGCAAACCTGTTTGTAACCAAGCGCGGACACGCCAAGATTCTGGATTTTGGATTGGCCAAGATCAGTCTGGCGGCCAGTTCTTCGAGCAAGATTGCGTCTCTTAACACGCAGACGGGTTCCGAAGGCACAGATCATCTCACCAGTCCCGGTTCAACGCTCGGCACGGTCGCGTATATGTCGCCGGAGCAAGCGCGGGCAAAGGAACTGGATGCGCGGAGCGATCTGTTCTCCTTTGGCGCTGTGCTTTACGAGATGGCAACAGGGATGTTGCCCTTCCGTGGGGAGAGTTCTGCGGTCATCTTCAAAGCCATTCTGGACGCGGAACCCACGCCGGTGGTGCGGTTGAATCCCGAAGTGCCAGCCGAACTGGAACGTATCATCGGCAAGGCGTTGGAGAAGGATCGAGAGCTGCGCTATCAGGTCGCGGCGGACATGCGCGCCGACCTGAAGCGGCTGAAACGGGACGCAGAGTCGCGGCACGGTGTACCAGCCAGTTCCGGGACAGTGGCGGTCGCACAGGAAAGCGGTTTTCAGGTCGCCCAACCGCCGTCACCAGCACCCGGTTCTTCCCCCGTGCTTGCTCCATCTCCGTCATCGAGCGCGGTGAAGGTGGCCGAGATTCCTGTCGCGGGCAGGAGACTCTGGAAGGTTCTGGTTCCCACCGTCGTGATACTCATCGCTGTTGTAATCGCGGGGGCATTCTATTTCCGCTCGCGCTCGTCCAAGCACGCAACTGCACTAACCGAGAAAGACACCATCGTGCTCGCTGATTTTGCGAACAGTACGGGAGACGCGGTGTTCGACGACACGCTCAAGACCGCGCTCAGCGTCTCTCTCAACCAGTCGCCGTTTCTGAATGTGCTCCCGGAGAATAAAGTCGCGGCGACCTTGAAATTGATGTCGCGTCCAACGGACACGAAACTCACACCCGAAGTCTCCCGCGAGCTTTGCCAGCGGGCGGGCAGCAAGGCTTACATTGCCGGGTCGATTGCCAGTCTGGGCAGCCAATATGTACTGGGATTGAAGGCGGTGAATTGCCAGAGTGGAGACCCGCTGGCCGAGGAGCAGGTGACGGCAGCGTCCAAGGAGAAGGTGCTGGACGCGCTGGGCGAGGCGGCATCCAAGCTGCGAACGGAGTTGGGCGAATCGCTGGCGACGGTGCAGAAGTTAGATGTTCCGTTGTCAGAGGCCACCACGTCTTCGCTCGAAGCGCTTAAAGCGTACAGCCTTGGACAAAAGGCCAATAACGAGAAAGGCCCCGCCGCAGCCCTGCCTTACCAGCAACGCGCCATCGAGCTTGACCCGAATTTTGCCGCGGGCTACATGGCGGTGGGCAACGACTACTTCAATCTCGGCGAGGTAGGGCGGGCCAGCGATTACTTCACCAAGGCATTCCAATTGCGGGAACATGCCGGCGAACGAGAAAAGCTGCATATCACAGCTCTCTACTATCAGGACGTAACCGGAGAACTGGATAAGGCGGCCCAGACGTATCAGGAGCAGATTGAGAGCTACCCGCGATACCTTCCGGCATACGGTAATTTGGGCGGCGTGTACGGTATCCAGGGGCAGTATGAGAAAGCCGCGGAAACGACGCGGCAAGCCTTGCGCATTGCACCAGATCAAATGTATAGCTACGAGAATCTTGCCCTCTACACTCTTGCCTTGCAGCGCTTCGACGAAACGCGTCAGATCATCCGCGAAGCGGAAGCGCGAAAAATGGATGATAGCCTGCTCCACATTGCACCTTACGTTCTTGCCTTCTTTGGGGCGGATTCCGCCGCGATGGCGGAACAGCAACAGTGGTTTGCGGGCAAGCGCGAGTACGAAAACATGGGACTGGCGCTCGCATCCAGCACCGAGTCTTACGCTGGTCATCTAGGCAAGGCGCGGGAACTGACCAATCGGGCTGTGGATTCCGCCATCCGGGCGGACAGCAAGGAACGCGGCGCGGTCTATCTGGCTGACGCTGCTGTGCAAGAAGCTGCTTTCGGCAATGCCGCGCAAGCCCCGCAGAAAGCAGCGGAGGCTGTGAAACTGGCACCCACGAGTCAGGATGTCGAGGTCGAAGCCGCGCTGGCATTTGCCATGGCGGGCGATACGGCTCCAGCCGGATCCTTGGCCCAAGACTTGGGGAAACGCTTCCCGCTCGACACGCGGATGCAGTCGCTTTGGCTGCCAGTGATTCAGGCGCAATTGGCACTGGACAAAAAGAATCCGGCTTCCGCCTTGACTGCCCTCCAAGCTGCTTCCCCGATCGAGTTGGCCGGCCCTAATTCCTGCCTCTATCATTTGTATGTACGCGGAGAGTCATACTTGGCAGCCGGACAGGGCAGTGCCGCCGCCGCCGAGTTTCAGAAGATCATCGACCACAGCGGCATCGTCTGGAACTGCTGGACGGGAGCGTTGGCGCATCTGGGCGTGGCTCGTGCCAACGCCTTGCAAGCGAAAACCTCGCAAGGCGCGGATGCCGATCTTGCCCGCAGTCGGGCGCTCGCCGCCTACAAAGATTTCCTCTCGCTCTGGAAAGACGCCGACTCCGACATCCCCATCCTGAAAGAAGCCAAGGCAGAGTACGCGAAGCTGAAATAGCAGGTGAAAGTCGTGCTTCGGTCGCTTGCTGCTTGCAGATGGGTTTACGAAAACAGGCGTTACCACTCGTAACCGATCGGTTACGAGTTCAATTGCGATTTATCAACAATTGACTCGCAGGCAAAGTCAACTGGCAACGACAAACGCTCTACCGACCATCCTGTGGAGGGCCAAGAATCGGAGATAGACAACGCGATGCTTCTTCTCGCTCGGTGGGCAACTCTCATAAATCCAGATGCCGGGAAATGTTTTAAGGACGTAGTCCAACGCCTCGGAGAGGGTTACGTTATCCAGAGATCCTTCAATATGGGGCGACTCGGGCGGCCACGCACCGGCGTGGCCCGGAACTGGTTCACCACTTCCCGAGCAGTTATCAAACGGCCCAAACGGCCCTCTGATATCGTGCGTTTTCATAAATGCCAACACTTCCGGCGTCTGCAAAATAATTCTCAGGGCACCATTTGCAGTGTAGACGCCCTGTCTGTAGCCGTCGAATGGAACGTGGCTGATCTTGACGTTTAGCAGGTCCGTCTGAACTCCGGTTTCGTTCATTCGGACTGTGCCGCCCGCATCCTGCGTTACCTGCGTGGCTGGAGCGTCTGCGAGTATCTCTCGCAGTACTTGAATAGTCGAGCCTTGCGGCCCCGTGAGAGCACGGAAAGGAGGAAAGTCTGCATGTGGCGCGCACGCCGATAAGTCGCAGTGTCCCGAGAAAACGAAAGATCCTGAAAGTCTGGCCTGATCTAAAGCCTCAAGCATAGGCTCGATTGAAGGCGCCTCTAGAACTTCAAACATAGGCTGGAACGATGCAGCCAGCGAGTGCGCGCCCCGCGCTTCCTGTTCCTTAAATCCGGCCAGCAGGGCCACAATGAACGCGAAAGCAAACATTCTACGCAGCATAAGAAGGTATTTGCCTCACTGGCGTGCTGAGTACCTCGCCTGCCTTTTTACGCCCATTCTAATCCAAAGTATCCAATTCCTTGTCGAAAACACGCGATTGCGCGTTTTGACCTCGGTGAGCGAAACGGCGATGTTTCAACAGTTGCGATTGAATACAGATAAAATCACCTATTCACTTGTGCCAAACCCCGATGAACCAGAACACGCGTCGAAGATTGACGATGGCGATTGGGACGATTCTTTCGCTCATTGTGCTCGTGCTGTGGTATTCGGTGGCGGCAAACTACGACTATGGTGCTTTAGCCGGAACGTATGTACTGAACCAAGACGGTGAAACATGCACTCTACATCTGAAATCAGATCGTACCTTCACTCAGGATCTTGTTCGTTCAGGTAGTGTCGAACACACGCACGGAACGTGGCACCGTTTTGGAGAGGCTCACGTCGAGTTCTCAAGCGAGTTCCTTTTGAGGTGACGCCAACTCCACGGCTTTCATTGACTTGCCCGGTCAAGAGACGTAACATTTTCCGCCAGTGATCGGACGAACCATCTCGCACTACCGCATCGTCGAGAAACTGGGGGGGCGGCGGGATGGGTGTGGTTTACAAGGCTGAAGACATCAAACTCAGCCGCTTCGTGGCCCTCAAGTTTCTGCCCGACGATGTAGCCAAAGACCCTCAGGCTCTCAGCCGCTTTCAGCGCGAAGCCAAGGCGGCCTCGGCGCTGAATCATCCAAACATCTGCACGATCTACGAAATCGACGACGAGCACGGCGACGCGCTCATCGCCATGGAGTTTCTGGATGGGCTGACCCTGAAACACCGCATTGCAGGGCGACCGATGGAAACCGAGTTGATTCTGTCCCTTGCCATCGAGATTGCCGACGCGCTCGACGCAGCCCACGCAGAAGGCATAATCCACCGCGACATCAAACCCGCGAACATTTTCGTCACCAAGCGCGGGCACGCCAAGGTTCTGGATTTTGGATTGGCCAAGATCAGTCTGGCGGGCAGTTCTTCGAGCAAGATTGCGTCTCTTAACACGCAGACGGGTTCGGTGGACGCAGATCATCTCACCAGCCCCGGCTCTACGCTCGGAACCGTCGCCTACATGTCGCCGGAGCAGGCCAAAGGCAAAGAACTGGACGCGCGCACGGATCTTTTTTCATTCGGAGCTGTCCTGTACGAGATGGCGACCGGGACGTTGCCATTCCGAGGCGACACGTCGGCGTTGATCTTCAATGCCATTCTGGAGCGTGCTCCGATGCCTCCGGTCCGCCTGAACCCCGATCTGCCAGCGAAGCTCGAAGACATCATCAACAAGGCGCTGGAGAAAGACCGGGAACTACGCTATCAAAGCGCGAAGGAAATGCGGGCGGATCTGCAACGGCTGAAACGGGACACGGATTCCAGCCGTTCCCTCGTAAGTGGCGCCGACTCGGTCGCGGAGGCGAGTTCTTCAGCGGCAGCAACCACGGCGCCTGCCCGGGACATTGAACCCAAACCCTCGGCCCTATCACGCGAACGAGCGACTCCCGAGCGAATGACTCCATTAAAGTGGGGAATTACTGCGGCGGCTTTGCTTGGCTTATTCGGCGTTTTGGCTTTTGTGTTTCGGCCGGAACTTCCGGCGCCCAAGATGACGGGGTCGGTCCAGGTCACCGATGACCAACTGCCCAAATTCAACTTCGTAACCGACGGTACTCGCATTTATGTGGGAGAACTTCTGGCAGGCCATTTTGTTATCGGCCAGGTATCAAGCGCAGGCGGAGAAACTTCGCAGATCCCAACTCCGTTTTCCAACGTTCAGATCTTCGACATTTCGCCGAACCACTCCGAGCTTCTTGTGGGTAACCAGGTTGCTACCGAAACGGAGTTGCCAGTGTGGCTGTTACCGCTACCGTCCGGCGCCCCGCGGCGGCTGGGCGATGTGATTGCCCACGATGGAGCGTGGTCACGGGATGGACAACAGATCGTGTACGCAAACGGATCGAGCTTATACGTGATCAAGAACGATGGAAGCGAGTCTCGCAAGCTGGTAACCGTGGCCGGGGTGCCTCTCGGGCCGGTGTTTTCGCCGGACGGCAACAGGTTGCGATTTACAGTGAATGATCCAAAGACGGGATCTTCGTCGCTCTGGGAAGTCGCGAAAGATGGAACTGGTCTTCACGCTCTGTTGCAGGGCTGGCCCAACTCTTCGCAGGAATGCTGCGGTAGGTGGACTTCTGATGGACGCTATTTCGTTTTTCAGGGCTCGCGACAGAATCTCTCCACCATTTGGATGCAATCGGAAAGAGCTGACTCCCTCCACAAGGTCTCCCGTGAGCCCGTCCAGCTGACCAGTGGTCCGCTGGCGTTTTTCGCTCCTGTGCCAAGCCAGGACGGGAAGAAACTGTTTGTGATCGGCAAACAGACTCGCGGCGAATTAGTTCGCTACGACGCCAGTTCCCGGCAGTTTGTCCCATATCTGGCGGGGATCTCTGCCAGTGAGGTGGACTTTTCACGGGATGGACAATGGGTCACGTATGTCACTTTTCCGGAGAATGTTCTGTGGCGGAGCAAAGCGGATGGAACGGAACGGTTGCAACTTAGTTATCCTCCGATGGAAATCAGTTTGCCGCGCTGCGGAAGACAGTATAGCAGCTTCGCGAT
>Ga0302326_10024976_pt1 | contig 12127 bp, 15 predicted proteins | sample Palsa_T0_3_FD_202264 | JGI IMG/M metagenome (GOLD analysis project Ga0302326, IMG submission 202264) | Peat permafrost microbial communities from Stordalen Mire near Abisko, Sweden - Palsa_T0_3 | ecosystem: Environmental > Terrestrial > Soil > Palsa > Peat permafrost | place: Sweden: Abisko...
AGATCGTTGGATGCTCAGCTAGCAATTAACCTCGGGCTCGGGGCCGGGGTCCTTGCGATCCTCTATGGGATCTTCCTCATCAGCGTGGTGATGCGGCAATCGCCCGGCAACGCCCGGATGCAGGAGATCGCCGGCGCCATTCAAGAGGGCGCGATGGCCTTCTTGCGCCGGCAGTACACGACGGTCGGAATCGTCGCCGTTATTCTGTTTTTCATCATCGGTATCGCGCCGGCACCTTTGGGCTGGGAGCCGGCCTTCGGTTTCGCGATCGGGGCGTTACTCTCGGGCTCGGCCGGCTTCATCGGCATGATCGTCTCGGTGCGGGCCAACGTCCGGACCGCTGAAGCCGCTCGCGGCGGCCTCGCACCTGCATTGTCGCTCGCGTTCCGGGGAGGCGCGGTCACCGGGCTATTAGTAGTCGGTCTCGGTTTGCTCGCGGTCAGCGGCTACTACTGGATCATGCTGCAGGTCAACGCGGCCGATCCGAACCGCATCACGGATTCGATCGGCGCGCTCGTCGGGCTTGCGTTCGGTTGCTCGTTGATCTCGGTCTTCGCGCGCCTCGGCGGCGGTATCTTCACCAAAGCCGCCGACGTCGGTGCCGACCTCGTCGGCAAAGTCGAAGCGGGCATCCCCGAGGACGATCCGCGCAACCCCGCCGTGATCGCCGACAACGTGGGCGACAACGTCGGCGACTGCGCCGGCATGGCCGCCGACCTCTTCGAAACCTACGTCGTGACGACGGTGGCCGCGATGCTGCTCGGGCACCTCGTGCTCGGGAAGACGCTCGAGAGCGCGACGACGTTCCCGCTGATCCTCGGCGCGGTCTCGATCGTCGCTTCGATCGTCGGCACGTTCTTCGTGCGCATGGGCAAAGACGCAAAAGGCTCGATCATGAACGCGCTCTACGCGGGCTTGGTCGTTGCCGGCGTCGTCGCGGCCATCGCATTCTTCTTCGTCTCGAAGGCGGAATTCGGCGCCGGCGTCACGACGTCGACCGGCACCGTCATCACGTCGACCGGCATCTTCATCTGCGCGCTCGTCGGCCTTGCGGTAACCGGCCTTATCACCTACATCACCGAAATCTACACCGGCACGACGTTCCCTCCGGTGAAGAGCATCGCCGCAGCCTCGGTGACCGGGCACGCGACCAATATCATCGCGGGGCTCGCCGTTTCGATGCAAGCGACGGCGCTTCCGGCGATCACGATCGTCGTCGGCATCCTCGTGGCGTACGGCTTCAGCGGGCTGTACGGCGTCGGCATCGCGGTCATGTCGATGCTCTCGATGGCGGGTATCATCGTTGCGATCGACTCGTTCGGGCCGATCACCGACAACGCCGGAGGCATCGCCGAAATGGCCGAGATGCCGGAGTCGGTACGCGCGGTCACCGATCCCCTCGACGCCGTCGGCAATACCACCAAAGCCGTCACCAAAGGATACGCGATCGGCTCCGCCGGCCTCGCGGCCGTCGTGCTCTTCGCCTCGTTCTTGCAAGAGCTCTCGGACAAGTGCCATGCGGCCGCCGCCGCGCTTTGCAACACGTCGGACCCGAGCAAGTTCACCGCATTCTTCAGCATCGGCGATCCGTACGTTCTCACGGGCCTGCTCATCGGCGGCTTGTGCCCGTACCTGTTCGCCTCACTGTCGATGGAATCGGTCGGCCGCGCCGCAGGTTCCGTCGTCGAAGAGGTGCGCCGCCAGTTCCGCGAGATGCCCGGCATCATGGACGGCACGCAAAAGCCGAACTACGCGACGACCGTCGATATCGTCACGCGCGCCGCGCTGAAAGAAATGATCCTTCCGGCGCTCATCCCGATCGGCGTTCCGCTGATCATCGTGGCCCTTTCGTTCGTGCTGCCGAACTTCGGCGGCGCCAAGATGATGGGCGGCGCGCTCGTCGGCACGATCGTCACGGGCCTCTTCCTCGCGCTCGCGATGACCAGCGGCGGCGGCGCGTGGGACAATGCCAAGAAGTACATCGAAGACGGCCACTACGGCGGCAAAGGCTCGCCCGCGCACGCGGCCGCCGTCACCGGCGACACCGTCGGCGATCCGTATAAGGACACGGCCGGCCCCGCGATCAACCCGATGATCAAGGTCTTCAACATCGTCGCGTTGCTCCTCGTCGGATACCTCGTGCACTAACCACAGCAGCATGAAAGCCATGGTCGTCGCCGCCGCCGTCGCGGGCCTAGCGTTGCTGGGCCGGACGGCGGCGAGCGCCGACCAGCAGGAAGCGGCGATCGGCCAGGAAGTGTACGCGCAGGTTCAGGCGAGCGGCACGATCGTCGATCGTCCGAACCCGCTCTACGACGTGCTGGATCCGATCGCGTTGCGAATCGCACGCGTCGCGGACCCGCTCTACGACAGCCCGTTCGCCTTCGTCATCGTGCACGATGCGTCACCGAACGCGTTTGCCGTTCCGGGCGGCGTCGTGTACGTGACCGATTCGCTCTTTCACTTCGTTCAGAACAGGGAAGAGTTCGCGAGCATTCTCTGTCACGAAACGGCCCACGATATCGACCACGACCTCATTCACGTCGTCGCTAAGGACCAGCAGATGGCGACGCTGATCGGTCTGATCGGTGCGTTCAGCGGCGCGATCAAAACGGCGCGCGGCCGCTACAGCGAAAACCTCGCCTACGCGATGCAGGCCAACAGCTACGCACTCGACGTCGAAAACATCGCCGACGCGCGCGGCGCGGACACGTGCGCCGAGGCCGGATACAATCCCTGGGGCATGGTCTGGCTCTTCCAGAACTTCGTCAAAGTCGATTCGGGCGGCTCGATGGAAGCGCTCTCGGATGCCGAGTCCGAGGTGCATCGCATCGGCAACCTCGAGGCTCACTTCGACGCGAACCCGCAGCTCTTTGGCGCCTTCCCCTCAAACGGCGCCACCGCTAGCGCGCTGCTGTAAGGTCGCGCGGCGGCCGGCTCAGTGAGCGCCGCTCGCGCCGTTGTTTGCGTTCCCGCTGCTCGAGTTGCCGTTGACGGTCTGCGGCGAACCGTTCACGTTGGACCCGTTCGTGTTCGCGCCGTTTACATTCTGGCCATTGGGATTCGCGCCATTCGGGAAGACACCATTGGCGCTCGCACCGTTCGCGTTCGGTGCGTTGGGGTACGAACCATCGACGTTTGCTCCGCCGGCGTTTGCACCGTTCGTGGCGGCGCCGGCTGCTTCGGATCCGTTCGTGGCCGAACCATTCGCGTTCGAGCCGTTCGTGTTCGAACCGTTTGCGTTCGAACCAACCGGCGTTCCGTTCGAACCGCTTGCCGTGCCGGCCGTCGACGTCGTGCTTTGTTGCCCGCCTCCCGAGCCAGATTGCGGCGAGAACTGCGAAGCGCTCTGGCCTTGGCCATTCGGGGCAGCGGTGTACTGCGCGTTCGCCTGATCGGCGTTGCCTTGCGCGCCGGAGACCCAAGCCGCGCGCAAGATTGCCCCGTATACGACGATGAACGCGACGAGCGCAATCGCGACGGCGGACCGATGACGCGCAACGTAACGAAGGGCGCGCCGAAGAAACGGATCGTCGCGCGATACGATCGGATTCGGCGCAGGCACGCTTGCCGCAGGCGCGCTTGCGGCGGGCTGGCCGGTGACGTCGGGTCGATCGGCCGGTGCTTGCGTCGGATTCATATGGTCATACCCATACCCAAACACGTTGCGTCACATTGCAAAAGGTGCGAAGTTTTTATCTCGCCCGCCAAGCGACCGTGCACGGTATTTTGATCTGCGTGTTATAGCCTCGCGCCGCGGCGGGTACAAGTTAGTCCATGATCACCACGCTCGCACTCGCCGCCGCCTTGACGCAACCGACCGCTTGCCAAGGCGCACAACCGGCAATCACCAACGTCACGTCGACATCGACGCAGAGCGACGGCGTCACGCACTTTACGCTGACCGCAATCGTGGCGAACCTCGGTCCGATCGACCAGTCCGGCAACGACCTTCAATCGGTCGACATCTTGTTGGACGGCGCAAAGAACGGCGAAAAAGGCATCCCGCCGCTGCGCAGCGGGCAACTTTATTCTTTCGTTTACAACGTCGACCGTAACGCGGACGCAGCCCAAGGCTCGACCGACGTTAAGCTGCATTTGGTGCAGCACGGGCCGCCGCTCGCAGTGCAGAACTGCGCCGCCGACGGCGATCGCTATGAGGTGAAGCTCTAGACCCTCGCGTACCTAGGACGCGCGGGTCGCACCGTTCCTGACCCGCGCGTTACGCAGGCAGTCGTCGCTATGCTCACCCTTGGCGTTGCAGCACCATTGGATGCCGCTCGCCGAGCGGTGGAGCGTGGCTGCATCGACGTGCTTCGCAGGAAGCACGCAGTAGGTGACGCGCCACCCGAAGTATTCGAGGCGATCCCCGCACACGGGCTCTTTCGCCTGCGAAGATTTCTCGATTACGTTTGTTGTGTCCATGATTTGGGCCCGTCCCTGGGAATGGCAACCAAGCCGCGTCAGTAACGCGCGGCCGGCAAGGTGCGGTGATAACCCGCACACCTATTATATACTTCTGTACGCTTTTGACCAGCTTAAGGTTCCCGTTTGTAGCAGATAAACTAAAAAGGCCCGGCGCCATCACTATAGCGCCGGGCCCTTGACTTCGGTTGCCTTGGGCTACTACTTACTTGATTTCGACGGTTGCGCCAACCTCGGCAAGCTTCGCCTTGATTTGCTCGGCTTCGTCCTTGGGGATGCCGCTCTTGATCGGCTTGGGGGCGCTTTCGACGAACGCCTTGGCTTCGGTAAGTCCTAGGCTGGTGAGCTCGCGGACGGCCTTGATGACTTTGATCTTCTCCGGGCCGATTTCCGTGAGGACCGCGTCGAATTCGGTCTTCTCGGCGGCAGCGGCGGGCGCTGCGGCACCCGCGCCGGCAGCCGCGGCGACCGCGACCGGCGCGGCGGCGGAAACGCCCCACTTCTCTTCGAGGGCCTTGACGAGCTCGTTCAGCTCGAGGACGGTCAACTTCTCAACTTCTGAGATCAGATCGGCAACTGCCATGATGTCGGTACTCCTTAGGATGCTGACTCGGCGAGTTGCTTCTCGCGAGCGGAAAGAACGCGGACGAATCCGCTGGGATTAGCGGCCAGGACGCCGACGAGTCCGCGCATCGGGCTCGAGAGCAGGCCGAGAAGTTTCGCTTGCAGTTCGGCCTTCGGCGGCATCGACGCGAGGGCGCCGACTTGCTTCGCGTCGAGGATTGCTCCGTCGACGTAGGCAGCCTTGACGTCGAGGGATTTGACCTCGTCGGAGAACTGCTTGAGGGCCTTGGCCGGCCCGACGGGATCCGCCGGGGCGAAGACGACGCCCGTAGGCCCCGCCAGGAACGCTTCAAGTTTCTCCGCCAGCTCGTCGCCTGCGGCGCGCGAGAAGAGCGTGTTCTTCACGACCGAGTAGGTCGATCCGTCCTTGCGAAGCGCGGTGCGGAGCTTGGTGATTTCCTCGACCGTGAGCCCTGCGTAGTTGGTGAAGAAAAGATACTTGGCATCGGCGAGCTTCTTGCGCAGCTCTTCGATCTTCTGTTCTTTCTTAACGGTTGGCATTGGTGTACTTTCTTGGACTCGGGTGTCCTCAAAGGGCGCTCCAATCGTCGCGATGAGCGCCACCAAACCGTTTCGCGATGCCCTATAGCGTCGCGACTATCGCTCGGGTTGCCGTCATCCTCGGTAGGCGCTCGCGCATTACCCGCCCTAGGGCGGACCTACGGTCATCAGAGCCGTCAGCTATGATACAGGGCCTTTGGCCCGGGAGTCAACCGTCAGAGACGGGCGGCCACCAGCTTCGCGAGCGGAACGACCCCCGGCTCCATCTTCTGCATGCTGCCCATGCTCATGTACAGGGTCACCTGAGCTGCCTGCGCACCCTTCGCCATGAAGACCGAGCCTGCGAGCCAGTATGCCGGAACCGAGACCCCCGCAAGCGGCTTGAGGTGCAGGGTGCTTTCCATCCCGTTGACCGTGGCCGGGCTCATCATCTGCACGAACACGTTCCTGGTATGGTCGGGGCTATAGTAGCGACACGTTGCGCCGCTCGTACCCTGCGCTTCCTTGCCCGCCTCGGCCGCAACGCCCATCGCTTTTGAGGCCTCGGCTTGCGAGACCAGCTTGCATGGATCGGTCGCGGCACTCGCACCCGAGGCGAACGTCAGCGACCCAAGCGCAAAGACGACCGGAACGAGTCGATGTAGCATGGGCGAGCTCCCCTTAGTTCGAGGTGGCTGCGGTGGCTTTGACGCGATTGGGATCGACCTTGACGCCCGGTCCCATCGTGCTCGTCAACGTCACGCTGCGCAGGTACGTCCCTTTGGAAGCGGACGGTTTCGCACGGACGATCGCATCGAGCAGCGTCGCGGCGTTCTCCGCAAGTTCCGTTTCACCGAAGCTGGCTTTGCCGACGATCGTATGCACGATGCCGGTCTTGTCGAGACGATACTCGACCTTACCGGCCTTGATGTCGCGAATCGCGTTGCCGATGTTCGGCGTAACGGTGCCGGACTTGGGATTGGGCATTTTTTGCGCGAGGATGCGGCCGAGGTTCGAACCGACGGCGCCCATCATATCAGGCGTTGCGACGGCAACGTCGAAATCGGCAAAGCCCGCTTTGACGCGATCGATCAGATCTTGCTCGCCGACGACGTCCGCGCCCGCAGCCTCTGCCTCTTTGGCTTTGTCGCCCTTGGCGAACGCGATGACGCGCACCGTACGGCCCGTGCCGTGCGGCAAGAGAACGGTGCCGCGCACGTTCTGATCGCTCTTCTTGGGATCGACGCCGAGCCGAATGTGAATTTCGACGGTCTCGTCGAACTTCGCGGTCGCGTTCTTCTTGACGGTCGCGGTCGCTTCGGCGAGGTCGTGCAGCTTCGTGCGATCGAACGACGCAGCGAGGGTGGTGTATTTCTTGCCGTGATGCTTGGCCATTAAGCGCTCACCTCGACGCCCATCGAACGCGCCGTTCCCGCGATGATACGCATCGCCATGTCGACGTCGTGTGCGTTGAGATCCGCCATTTTGGTTTCGGCGATTTCACGCAACTGTTTCTGACTGATCTTGCCAACTTTGTTGCGATTGGGAACTGCCGAACCCGACTCGATGCCCAGCGCCCGCTTGATGAGGAAGCTCGCCGGCGGCGTCTTCGTCACGAACGTAAAGGTGCGGTCTTCGTAGACCGTGATCTCGACGGGGATCACCATGCCGGCTTGGCTCTGCGTGCGCTCGTTGTACTCTTTGCAGAACGCCATGATGTTCAGCGAGTACGGTCCGAGCGCCGGGCCGACCGGCGGGGCGGGAGTGGCTTTGCCGGCTTGCAGCTGCAAGCCGATCTTGCCGACGACTTTCTTGGCCACGAATATCTCCTAACGAATGCCCCCGTTCGGCTTCGGCGCTGCGCGCCTCCGCTCAGGAGCAGTCTCCCCCTCGTAAAATGGTACCGGGCCGGGGTCTGCCAGCGGTACAACCCAAGGATTCTAACACACGCCGCCCGGACCGTCCAGGACATCTCGCGCCGCCTCACACCCTGACGTTGGGGGCAGCGGGTAGGAGGGCGCGCGTCGAAGGCTGCTGGGTGCGCCGCTTGGACGCCGCACGGTTTTTGCACGCCCGATCCGAGGAGCATCGCCTTGTCGCCAGCCGCTCGCCTTTCGCTAGCCGCCGCCTTCTTGTTCGCCGCCGCCGCCCTCCCGGCCGGGGCCCCGGCCGCGGGACCGGATAACGCCTACGCTTCGGTGACCCGTTTCGCATCGGGAGGTTCCGGACCGGCGCCGGCACCCGGCACCTTCCAGGCGGATTTCCAGACCGCATCCACGCCGGTCAGCGCTCCGAAGATGCCCTTTGGCCTCGGCAAGATGGTGGGTTCGATGCAGAACGCGACCGCGATGTTCAAGAACGGCCTCGCACAGCGGACCTATGTCGGCACGACGAAAGAGCGCATCGACAGCGTCGCCGCCGGCACCGCCGACATCACCGACTGCACCGCGCGCACGATCACGCACTTGGATCTCAATGCGAAGACGTACAGCGTCACCTCGATGGATCAGCCCCAAGCACCGTCGAGCGGCGGCGGCCACAGCGCGCCGGGTCTGGCCCCGACCGACGACGGGTCAAAGTACGCGATCGACATGACGACAAAAGCGCTCGGGCCGATGACGATCGAGGGCGTCGCAACCAACGGCTACAGCATCAACATGAAGGTCACGGCAACAAAGCCGACCGGTGAAACGTCGAGCTTCAATACCGAAATAACCACCTATTATGCGGGCTTCGCCGAGCCGGCATTCAGTTGCCCGGGCCATCTGAATTTCACGCCCGCGGGCGGCCCCGCCGGCCCCTCGCTGATGCAAACGCAGATGATTATGGGCGCGATGGGCAGCAAAGGAAATCCGCGCTTCACGTTCACGAATTCGGGGCCGAGCGTTCCCGGCGGCCGATTCTCGATGTGGCAGATGTCGACGTTCGCGGGGCAGGGCCGCGGGGGCGCGTTTAACGTCGTGATGGAGCGCGGCAACGTCAGCACCGTCTCGGACGGCGATCCGGTCTTCAGCGTTCCCGCGGGCTTTACGAAAGTCTAGCCTGCCGCGACGCGGCGTGCGGCGTTAGAGGTGCAGGCCGAGCCCGATGTAGGGACCCGAGTGGGTGCTGTCGGCCGGCACGAGTGACTTCTCGCGGCTGAAATCGGCGAGATATCCGAGATCGATGAAGATGCCCGGCGTGATGTGCCCGATGAGCCCGACGCGATAGTCGCTGTATTCCTCATCCAGTCGCGTCGACACGCCGGTAAACGGTGCGGGCGCCGAGAGCGGATAGGTGAAGTTGCCTGCGAGGCTCGGGTAGTACCAGTAGCTCGCGTACGGCGAGATGTCTTGATCGAGGTCCGGCAGTTTCTCGATACCGAAACCAAAGCCGTTCAGCGACGGATACGAGTAGCCCGCGTAGTTGTTGGTATCGCTGAGGTAGCTGCCGCCCACGAAGATCCGCGGCTTGAGCACGCGTATCGCGAGCTTCGCATCGATCGTCGTATCGCGCGCGGTAAAGGCCGGCACCGCAATTTGGCCGTAGCCGCCGACCTGCGTCACGCAGCCGGGGTTGCCCGCCGCGGGCGACAGCGGGCCGCATGGATTCGCGCCGGGCCCGAAGAGCGTCGACGGAATCGTGTCGTCGTGGGGGTATTCGAACGTTTGATATTCGGCACCGATCATCCACGGGATGTGAAAAATAGGAAATTCCGTGGCCGCCCGAATGTCGTACGACGCTTTCCCCTTGATCGCTGGGTCGAGTTCGTTTGCGACCTTGGGTGAGATGATGAAGTCGCCCGCGATGAAGTGTTCGTAGTGGCTCGGGACCGACGGATACTGCAGCAACGGCGTCGGGATCGGCGTCTCGGGCCCGGATGGAGCGGCGGTCTCACCCGGCGGCGGAGGGGTTGCGGGCACACCCGGCGCCGGCGCCTGACCGTACACGCTGTTGTAGCGAATGATCACGACCCGCTTGGACGGCTCCCACTGAACGTAGGCTCCGAGCGTCTCCGCGATGACGCGCACCGGCACGAGGACGACGCCGTCTTCGAGCATCGGAGGAACGTCGAGCGGACGCGTTTCGCCGTTGATCGCAACGGCCGGCTGATCGACCGTGAGCCGGATGTTCGAGGTCGCGCTCGAGACGAGTATGGTCTTCGACTGATTGTCGTACACGACGGTGGCGCCCATCTGTTCGAACATCGAGCGCAGCGGAACCAGAATCTCGTTGCCGCGAATGAGCGCCGAGATGACGCGGTTGCTTTGTTCGCGGCTAGGCTTCGCATAGACGTGATGGTCGTTGAACAAAATCGGCACGCGACCCGAGGGCGGCGTACCGAAATCCGGCGGGGCGGCCGTCAGCGGCGGCGCCGACTGAGCGAACGCGATGCTCCCCGCGGCCGCAAACGCGGCGACCAAGCCGAGCGAGTGCAACGGTCTGAACATCGTGTCCTCCGTAACGCAAGAGGCCGAGCAAGTAGCCCGTTGACTGGTGCCCTACGGGGAGCACCCGAGGGAGCCCTTCTTCTCGCGCGCTACGACGCCCACTGGATGACGACGTCGCTTTGCTTCATCGGATCGACCTTCACCGGAAGCGTGGAGCCCGGCTGGAAGCGCGCGAGCAAGACCATCGGCAGCACTTCTTTGCGGACCGCGGCGTATTCCGGCCGGTCCGGGAGGTGCACGCTCAAACCTAATTCGACTTGCGGGTTGTTGTTGATGTAGACGCCGGTTTGCGCGATCGACGTGATCGTGGCGGTTCCCGCGATGCCGGTCGCGATGACGCGGCGAGCGTCCTTCGCCGAACGTGCGGAGCGAAGCCCAAAAACGAGCAAACCGATCCCGGTGATGCCGAGGATCAACGCCGTGATACCAAATCCCATCGCCGCGTCTCCGCCCATCAGCATCCCGGCAGCGAAGCCTGCCGCGAGGACGAGTTCGAAGACGGCGGTTCCGATCAGGGTCCAAGCCATGTACGAGCTGGTTGCGGGCATGTGTTTGAGTGCCTTCCATAAGAAAACGAGCGTCGCAAGAGGTTCCGAAGGCATCCTACCACCCGGACCGTTCGCGAACGTCCGGAACAAAAACAAGGCCGGCGAGTCTCCTCGCCGGCCTTGCGATCTGCGTCGCCCAGGGGCGGTTGGCCCAGGCTTAGACTTTCTCGATCTGGTAGAACTCGAGCTCGACCGGGGTTTCGCGACCGAAGATCGAGATGAGCGCGCGAACCTTCTCTTTTTCCGGCTGGATCTCGTCGACGATGCCGGTGAAATCGAAGAACGGGCCGCTCGTGACTTTGACGCGATCGCCCTTTGCGAAGTCGATCTTGAGCTTGGGCGTCTCGATACCCATCTGCTTGAGAATCGTCTTCACTTCTTTATCTTGCAGCGGGACCGGCTTCTCGCCCGAGCCCGGCGAGCCGACGAAGCCCGTGACGCCTGAGGTGTTGCGCACGACGTACCACGACTGATCGTCCATGTCCATCTCGACGAGCACGTAGCCCGGGAAGACTTTCTTCGGCGTGATCTTACGCTTGCCGTCTTTGAATTCGACTTCGTCTTCCATCGGAACGAGCACGCGGAAAATCTTCTCCGACATGTTCATCGAGTGGATGCGCCGTTCGAGATTCGCTTTGACCTTGTTCTCGTAGCCGGAGTACGTGTGAATCACGTACCACTTGCGGCGTTCGTCTTTCTTGCTGAGCGGAGCGGCCGGGGTACCGGTGTCTTCCGTCGCGTCCGTGATTGCGTTTTCCAACTTATCTCTCTAGTGGTGCGTGACCAGGCCGAAAGCCCAGCCGAAGAACTGATCGAACAAGTACGTGTACAAGCCGATTACGACGACGAGCCCGATCGTCAGAATCGTCGCCGACACCCATTCCTGACGGGTCGGCCACGTAACGCGCCGCATCTCGCTGACGAGATCGCGGATAAAACGCTCCGCACTCGCCTGACGAGCGGCTCGGTCGGCGGCCGTAACGGGGCGGCGCGCCGGACTTCCCGGCCTCGTCGTCGTCCCACTTCCACCTGATGGCCTATTCATCTACTAAGCTCCTTAACATCGGGGCGGCGAAGCCCCCCGGGCCCGGACTCCCGGGCCCACGAGAGTGGTCGGGTCTCTATTGTACGTCACCGTTGAAGAATATGGCAGGGCGGACAGGACTCGAACCTGCAACCGACGGTTTTGGAGACCGCAACTCTACCAATTGAGCTACCGCCCTAGGCGTGTTGAACGTGGCCGCTACTTGGTCTCGCGGTGGGCACGGTGGCAGCGGCAAAAGCGGCAGTACTTCGACAGCTCCAGGCGGTCGGTCGTATGCTGCTTGTTCTTCTGCGTGTTGTAGTTACGGCGCTTGCACTCTTGGCAGGCCAGGACGATCATCACGCGGTTCTCTTTTTTCGCCATTTCTCGATCTCACAACGCGGGGCTGACACATAAAAAATACGGACACGCGGTCCGTTCCGCAAGGGAGTATAGCACAGCCTTTGGCGCCAGGCAAACATTTCCGGGGCTTGCTGTGAACGGACGGCGAGACAAGCTAGCCGTCGGGGCGCTCAGGGCTGCGGATGCCGGTCTCAGGCGACGGGCGGGGGGGGGCGGGGGGTGGGGGGGGGGGA
>Ga0302326_10024977_pt1 | contig 12127 bp, 5 predicted proteins | sample Palsa_T0_3_FD_202264 | JGI IMG/M metagenome (GOLD analysis project Ga0302326, IMG submission 202264) | Peat permafrost microbial communities from Stordalen Mire near Abisko, Sweden - Palsa_T0_3 | ecosystem: Environmental > Terrestrial > Soil > Palsa > Peat permafrost | place: Sweden: Abisko...
AGATTATAGAGAGTTGTAGATCCATACACGACCCTGTCGCACGCTAGGCGTCCCCGTTGGTCATAGTTGATCGTCTCGATAGCACCATTCCCGAGATTTGCAGATGCCAAACCGCCCAACGGTGAATAAGAAGCGCCTGAGAAAAGTGTCTTAGGATGATTCGCATCGACTAGGCTGCTTGTCATCGATGTGAGCTGATCGATCAAGTTATATACATAACTAAAAACGATCGTCGGGCTGTCAATTTGAGTCGTAAGTAGAGTCTGAGATGTCGTATTGCCGCTTAGGTCATAGACATAGGCGAGTTCGTAGTACCACGGACTAGGACAGTCGTCGACGTCGCATGTCGCGAGTACTGCAGTTCGCCCCATCTGGTCATAGCCAATAGCGCGTCCCGTGTATAACTGCCCAGCCTGAGTGGTGTACTCTGCCGAGAGTCGCCCCACTAGATACGGCTGTGAGGGTAGACTCATGTTCGGAATTTGTGCATCATAAACAAAACTTGATGGCGGCGTCGGCGAGTTATTGGTGTCGCCATCCGTGTAGGTTGTCGTCAGAACCCGATCCAACGCATCATAAGTATGCGCCGTGGTCGCGGTTACCAAGCTAGGTGATGTGCTGGGTTGATTTGGCGCCCAGCGGATTCTGCTCGTTAAGTTGCTATTCGCGTCATATGCATAAGCGGTATTTGAGGCCTGTCCGGCACAGCCGGGTAATGACGTGCTCGAAGGGCCGAATTCTGGGTTGTACGCACAGACTAAGCGAGACAGAGAATCGTAGAGAAAGCTTCGTTGCATTGTTCCTTGAGCCACGGTCGTTAGGTTATTCAATGCGTCGTAACTATATGTCGTGAGGAAACCGAAGTCATTGGTTGTTATGTTCTGGCTACAGTTACCTGGACTCGCATTGATGCCGCCCCCTTGCTGCGTTGTCGCGGAAGACTCGCAAACCGATGTCATGCGTCCTAAGCCGTCGTTTTGCGAAGTTCTGATATACCCAGACTCATCCTTAATCTGCGTCGCCGCTCCCGCATATGAATAAGACAAGGCGGTGGAGTCCGGATGCGTGACATTCACTGGGCGACCCAACGGATCATAGGTGTAATAGGTAGTACCGTACGTAGGATCCGAAGTAGTTTGATAAGGATTAGTTTTTGAATAAATCCGTCCTTCGCCGTCATAGGTGGAGGCAACAGTTATCGTCGTCCCTCCTGGCGCTGACGTTAACTCGCTATCAATTACATGCTGCATTCCGTCCCACACTGTGACGCTAGTCATTGATACGTTAGTGGCAGTTGGTGGACAAGGATTGCCAGTGCTTATGAGCTGTGTGGTTGTCATGCTCGGCACTGAATCGTTATAGGAATAACTCGTGCATCCGCCGTCAGGAAAACTTTCTAACGTGAGGCGATTAAGACTGTCGCTATATTTATAGGTTGTAGTTTGACCATTTTCATCTGTGGTGCTAACCACCTGTCCAGTCGGATATGCATATGAGTATTTTGAATTGTGTCCTAGCGGATCAGTGATCGATGTCAAATAAGCGTTCGAGTTTCCAGCTGCGTTCCCGCCCGCAGGACTGTCTGAATACGAATACGTTGTTGTATGACTCGGCGCCGCCGTGATGTCTGAACAGGTACCGTTTCCACACGCGTCGGTGCTCGACAAAATCTGGCCCGTCTCATCGTAAGTCGCTGTCGTCGTGGTAGAACTCCCGGTGTTTAGCCAATTAACGATCTTGGTTGGATTGCCCCTTATCGCCTTCACCGTTGGACCATAATTTGTTTCATCATGCGTTCCGGCTGGGAGACCGCCGGTGACTGCCGCGGTCGCCGCTGTTCCACTTATGCATGGCGTCCCCCCCCCCATCTAGATAGGCATCTGTCTCTGCGGCACGATTGCCGCTGCTGTCATAGACGACGGTTACGCAGGGGCTTGTCGAAAGCTCATATCCATATGTCGTCTTTCGAGTGGGAGTCGGTGACCCGCACGCTGCCGTTATCGTGACAAACGTAGCGCCAGGTGGAGGGACAAGGATTTGCCCGGTCACACCATAGTCATACTCGTCTTTTTCTTCCACTAAGTCGGTAGAGTCCTGATAGCAGTAAACTTGTTGTGTCGTCAGTCCCCCTGCCAACTGGGTAGTCTCACTAGACATCTGATCCTGATCTGCCCAGGTCTTAGTTACGGTTTTCAGCGGCGTCCCCGAAGTGGACGTTGTCGCAAAATATTGGATGCTGGTCTCGACGGGAATCTGACTAATGACGCCGAATTCGTTCACTTGGGGTGCAGGACCTGCTGCCCCGTAAGTGTAAACAGTGGTGAACTTCTTCCCGGTCACGTTATCGGTTGTCACTACTGTAGTGGTCTTCGACGTCCACTGCCCTACAGAGTTCCAAACAGTATTGTAGGTAAACGTCTGGGTCTGTGCTGCCGCCGAGCCTTTGCTATATCCAACCGATCTCGTTGCAACAACCGGAGTTTGATACTCAAAAGCGCACCCATTTGGAAATGGTATCGGCTGCCCGTTTGGATACGAACCTTGTGCTCCAGTAAAGGGTGCCCACTCCGATAAAGTGTCGCTGAGCTTCCAGACATACTTTACCCACCCGCCGTCCGGGTAATCAATTTCATTTACAAGTCCATATGTGCCGTCGTATTTAAACTGGTAGCTCGTTCCATCGGGTGCCGTGATCGATTTCACAACCGAAAGTTGTTCACCGCTAACTGTAAACGCGCCATGACAGGAAACCTCTGACGCAGGAGCGCGGAGGATTGCGAGGGAATTGGCTGTATATTGCGCCGTCGTCGTGGTATAGCTTACGTTGTAGGTAAGCCCACCTACGGTATAGGATGTCGCGCCAGACGGGTATTGATCGGCAATTGGACCATCGGCATTTGCGGCTGAAACTATCTGCCTCCCGGCAGTGTCCATGATCGGTAGCCCGTATTGAGCAGAACGGCCATAGGGACCGCTAAAGGCTATAACGTTGCCGTTTCGGTCTTCCATGCTAGAAGGATATAGATAGAAGTTATATGAGAAGGTGGGGACCGATTCATTGCTGGAAATTTGGTATGCCGGAAAGAAGTATTTAGTACCTTCCAAGTCGGTCACGGTAAAAGAAGGGGATGGGCACTCTTCACTTTCTCCAGCCGCGCCAGTGCAGTTTGCCGAAGCAACCGCAGTGACGTAATCGTCTCCGCCAGACTGGGACGACATGTACCCATAGCTGCCCGCTGGCAAATTTGTGCAAGAGGTAGGATTTCCTACCCCTTGCACGCTCAGAGGCACGCCAATCGCCGCCAAACCGAGAGGGTGAGAGGCACCAGCCGCATCATAAAAGTTATAAGAAGAATCGATAGAACAGCCATACCAGTTACCACCACCTCCCCCGCTCGGGCCGTTGTTTCCAGCCGTCACTGTGACTGTCCATGCGGACGCCGTCGCATATGGTAGAGTGTCGCTCCATCCTGAACCCTCGTTGGCTCGATCGGTATACCAAGGACTCGTTGCGCAATTACCATCTAACCCTCCGCAACCAGCGACTTGCGATGTGAACCGATGCACTGCGCCAGAGTTATAAGTGAGCGCAAACGGAAAGGATAGCCCCCTGCCCTTGGGCGTAGGAAGGTCAATCTTGAGGTCCACAGTCCCACTCGCGGGGCTTACCGTTTCAGAAATTCCGTAGATATAGTTGTGCCCGATCCCGATCACGGGACGGGAACCCTCATCGACTAACGAATTCGTTTGAGCGTGAGCAGTCACGGAGGACGGCGAGAGAATTGCGGCGGCAATTCCCGCAGAAACCCAGCCCATTAAACGAGCAAAGACGGAAACGATCGCAGTTCGGCCGCCGCTCTGCGCGCGCCTCTTCGCACTTAGCAACGGAGCGATAACAAAATTTTCAGCGCGAACTGTTCCACTTCGAGAGGTTGGCATTGGGGGCCTCGACGGATCAATATTCGTTTTCGGCTTCTCGGAACGATAGAGGGCTTATACCAGACGAATTAGACTCCGACAATCTTTATCGGAGCTAGTCAAGGTGAGATCTTGAAGAATTGATGTCGGTAACCTTCTCGGCATCCCGTTCTTTGCTTGGCCGTGTTGCTCAACCGGGCCGAGTGGCTGGGCAAGGGGCAGCCTCTTCTGCGCCCCGGTCTGCGCCTATTGCTTTCGTAGCTTTATTCCCGAGTCGAAGTCCCCGAACTCTATTTGCACTCCCCTGATCCACCAAGATTCGACAGGTAGAGCAGCGCTCTCCACTCTGGTTCCCGGATCGCCCTGCGTGAACTGCCAGTAGGGCTGGAGAGAGAGGCTGGACTGGCCGCCCTCGTTTATAGACCACTTTCCTTTGACCTCATGGCTTTCACCGGTTTGGGGATGCACTGATTCGCTAAAAGTCTGATCGGCGTTCAGATGGAGAGAAGCGTTGCCCCAAGGAAGCTCGACCCGGTATTCCCCCACCATCTGAGAGTGGCTGGGGCTTCTGAGCGGGGTCAGATACCAAGCGCAAAAGCACACGGCGATCACCGACACGATGATCCACTTCGCTACTGATGACACAGGTTCTCCTCCGTCCACTTGAAGGTCTGCATGACCGTATGCTTCGGACCGTCCGGGCCATTCGGATTATCTTGGCTGTGCCCACCAGTAATGCCCGATTGACCAGTGAAGGACGAGTTCGACATTGGATTTGTGACGGTGAACGTAGCGCTGTCGCTTCCTCCCGTGACCGTTCCCGAGAAGCCGCCCACCTGAAGCTCCAAGTAGTCCGGCTGGCCGAGAACCACATTGCCCCAAGAATCGACGGCGGCTTCAACGTGGCCAGCGGCGAAGGAATTGGCTGGCGTACCTGATTCCGGACAGCCCGCCTTTATGTAAGCCGCCCTCGCTCGATTGACCGCGAAGTTGTGCGACATATCGATGCTCTCCCATGACCACGGCCCATAATTCAACTGCTGCGGGAGAACTCCTGATAGCCAAGCCTGTCCCATCGCCTGAAAATCAGTCAACGTCCAAGGATTGTTTCCACTAACTGTGTTGCTGGAGACGGCGTACTGAGGCCGGTTAGCGTCGTCTGCACCGTTGTGGGTATAGGCGTCATTGACCCATTGACCGCCGTTCGTTCCACACTCTCCGGAGTTGGAGTTGTAATCGAACTGACCGTCATCGAATCCACTCGAAGGATCGTTGTGGTCGCTGTAGTCACAGTACAGCCCGGTTGGATCGACGTAATGCAGCGGGTTGTTCAGGACGTAACTATAGAGATTGAGGCTCTGCGGATTCTTCGGATCGGCGTATTCCAGCCCGCTTGGATCGGGGCTAGAGAACCTTCCCATCGAAGAGCTGTAGTACCTGGCCCCGAAGTAGTCCAATCCGCTCTCCGCGTCCCGTTCTTTGCCGGTGAAGTGGGATGGGCTTGGATCAGCGTACCCGTCGAGCGTGACACAGTTCTGCTGGTCGCCATATGGCAAGCTGGTGCATGTCTGATAGATGGTCCCGTTATAAAGTGACCGCGCTCGCTCTGTCCCTTGCCAATCGGTGTGCATAAAAATTGTTCTCGCGCTCGGGCCGCTCAAATTCACGTTGTCATAAGTAGCTAGGTGAAGGTTTCCGGCATAGAGCTCGATGCGATTGAAGTTTCCATCGGCCATCATTTCGCCTATCTTATTGCCACCTTTGTCATAGACATACTCCTGCGGAGTTGTTCCGTTTGTTTTGCGAATACGACGGCCCAATGCGTCGTATGAATAGGTTTCGATTCCACCTCCGATCAAGGTAACCGTAGCAATACGATTCTCATCGTCGTATGTGTAGGTGTGAAGTCCATCATTAAGTAGATTACCAACAGCGTCGTAAGTGTAACCATTAATTCGGTTGTTGCCACCGGAAAAGCTGAACTGCTGTGTAGTTACACCGGTCTCGCTCTGACTCCACCGGTTGCCGAAGCGGTCATAGGTCCAGCCCACGTTCCCGCCAGAAGAACCGAATGGACCAGCGCCCGCGCTCTGTGTCGCGCTCTTCAACCTGTTCAAGTCATCGTACGCGTTCGTCCAATTGCCATTTACAGAGTCGAAATACTGCACGACATCGCCGTTTCCGCCGTAGCCACTAGCTCCTACCGAAAATCCCGACTTCGAACAAGCCCCCGTCGCATTTGACAGACCTAAGTTATAGATAGTCGTAGAACTATTCATGATGGTCTCGCATGCGAGCCGTCCACGCGAGTCATAGTTCAGAGTCTCCGTGGCTCCATTGCCGAGATTCGCGGAAGTCATTCTGCCGAGGGGCCCATAGTTAGCACTCGAAAGCAAGGTCCCGGGATGATTTGCGTCGACAAGGTTGCTTGTCATCGTCGTTAACTGATCAATGGCGTTGTATGTGTAGCTCAATAAAATGCTTTGACTGTTCGTCTGCGTTGTCAACAACGTTTGAGATATTGTATTGCCGCTGAGGTCGTACATATAGGAAAGCTCGTAGTACCATAGCGCCGCACAATCATCAACGTCGCACGTTGCCGTTACAGCGATACGACCCATCTTGTCGTAGCCGATAGCGCGTCCGGTGAATAATTGTCCAGCCTGGGTCGTATAGGCGGATGAAAGTCGACCGATTAAGTATGGCTGACTCGGCAAACTCATGTGTGGAATCTGAGAATCGTAAACAAAAGTCGCCGGCGGTGTGGGATTTGCGGAGTTATAACTGTCAAAATAACTTGCTGAAAGAACCCTGTTCAGTGTGTCGTAAGTGTACGTGGTTGAAGATAGATTCGTTGATGTGCTAGGTTGATTCGGAGCGAGGCGGCTTCGATTTATCACGTTACCGTTTGCGTCGTATGCGAATGAAATATTCGCAGGCTTCCCAGAGCAAGCCGACATTGAAACTGCCGGGCCGAACTCCGGATTGTAAGCACATACAAGCCGGGAAAGCGAATCGTAGACGAAGCTTCGATTCGGTAGACTTCCTTGAGCTACAGAAGTCAGGTTGTCCAAAGCGTCATATGTATATGTCGTCAAGAAGCCAACATCGTTTGTGGTGATATTTTGGCCGCATGAGGCGTAGGTGGTGTCCTCGGTGGGGCCCCCTTGTTGCATCGTAGAGGACTTTTCGCAAAGCGATGTCATTCGTCCTAATCCATCGGTTTGCGACGTCTTGACGATGCCCGATTCATCTTTCACCTGTGTCGCCGCGCCAGAATATGAATAGGACTGGTAAGTCGTGTCAGGATGGGTGGCACTAAGTGGCCGGCCCAAAGCATCATATGTAAAGTATGTAAGACCGTAGGTCGGGTCGGAAGTCTGCCGGTACGAGTTAGACACCGTATATACACGTCCCTCGCCGTTATAGATAGTGTCGACAGTATCGGTACCTTGGGGATCGGAGGTTAACTGCGTACGAGTGGGACGCTGCATACCATCGAGGGTCGTCACGCTTGTCGCAGGCCCCGGAGTACCAGAGCTGTTTGTAAGTTGTGTGGTCGTAATGCTCGCTGGGATAGAGTCGTTGTAGCTAATACTTGTTTTGCCTCCGTCCGGATAAAGTATTGCTGTTACTCGATTGAGGCTGTCGTTATATTGATAAGTAGTCGTTTGTGTATTTTGATCTGTTGAACTCGATAACTGTCCAGTCGCATACGCATATGCATAGCTGGAGAAATGGCCAAGCGGGTCGGTGACCATTGTTAGATACGCATGCGAATTTCCAGCAGCATTTCCATTCTCAGGATTATCGGAATAAGAGTAAGTCGTCGTATGGTTCGCGCCGCTGACGTCGGAACACGTGCCGTTTCCGCAAGAATCTGTACTTGAAATCATCTGACCTGTCTCGTCATATGTCGCAGTCGCGGTAACAGAAGTACCGGTATTGAGCCATTTCACGACCGTCGTTGGATTACCTCTTTTTGCCTTCACGCTCGGGCCATAGTTTGTCTCATCATGGGTTCCGGTCGGGAGGCCGGTGACCACTACCGTTGACGCAGCCCCGCTGATGCAAGGCGTTGATCCACCGTCCAGATAGACATCTGTTTCCGCGGCTCGATTGCCACTACTGTCGTAAACAACAGTTTGGCAGGGAATTCCGGAGATTTCGTAACCACCATAAGTAGTTTTTCTGGTCGGTGTCGGAGAGCCACAGGTGGGTATTTGTGGTGTACTAAGAGTTTGGCCTGTAACACCATAATCGTATTCATCCTTTTCATTTACAAAGATCGAACCGGAGGAATAACAATTCACCTGTTCAGCCGATGACCCTCCCGCGAACTGAACAATCTCGCTAGTCATCTGATACGGATCATCCCAAGTCTTTGTCACGGTCTCCATAGGTGTTGTATTGGTCGATGTCGTTCCGTAATATTTCACACTAGATTCGACGGGGATTTGATTCATTGTTGCGGTAAAGTCGTTCACCTGCGGCTCCGCGCCGACTGAGCCGTAGGTGTAAATAGTCGTAAATTGCTGACCAGTTACGTTGTCTGTAGTTACCACTGTCGTGGTCTTGGACGTCCAATTTCCCATGGAGTTCCAGGTAGTATTGTAAGTGAATGCCTGGGTCTGAGCCGCCGCTGATCCGGGGCTGTACCCAACGGTTCTAGTGGCAACCACTGGAGTTTGATATTCGAAGGTGCATCCTCCAACGATGACGCTTGAAGTCGTACCATCCACTCCCGAAAATCTTCCGACCTGCGATAGCGTATCGCTCAGCTTCCATGTGTACTTTACCCACCCACCATCCGGATAATCAATTTCATCCACTAATCCGTAAGTTCCGTCGTATTTAAACTGATAACTGCTTCCATTAGGAGCTTTGATGGAAGAAACCACCTGAAGTTTTTCACCATTGACTGAAAACATTGTGATGCAGTTGGCTCCCGCAATCGGCTCAACTTGGAGCGATTTGGAGGTGTACCAAGCGGTGGCGGTCGTGTACGCGAGGTTATACACAAGACCACCCACGGTGTACGATGTGGCTCCGTAGGGGTAGGCTCCAACTACAGGTCCGGCGGAGGTCGAGGCTGCTATTAATTGTCTTCCGGCGGTATCCGTAATGGGTAAGCCATAATAAACGCTGTCTGAAGGACCCGTAAACGAAATGGTGTTTCCGTTCCGGTCCTCAATACTCGAAGGCGCAAAATAGGCTAACGTCTGATCTGAAGGGAGAGTCGGATCGGTGTAGATTTGTTGCGCCGGGAAAAAATACTTGGTGCCTGCTGAATCGGTCACGGTAAAGGACGGAGCCGGACAATGTGCATTCTGGCCTGGGTACCCGTTGCAATTCGCCTCCGCCACTGCCGTAACATAATCGTCCCCGCCTGATTGAGATGAAGAATACCCAAAGCTGCCTACGGGTATGTTTGTGCAGCCTAACGGAGGAGCTTCTATAGCAATAACTCCGGGCAAACTAATTCCCGCTAAGTTGAGTGGATGGCCGTTACCCGCCAAGTCATAGAAGTTATATGAGGAGGTGATACCACATCCATATGCTTCTCCCGATCCGTACCCTCCAGTATTTCCAGGGTAGATAGGTACTGTCCACGCCACCGCAGATGTATAAGGTAGCGTATCGCTCCAGCCAGCGCCTAGATTTGTTCGACCGGTGGTCCAAGGAGTCGATGCGCAATGTTGATCAAGGCCTCCGCAACCAGGAATCTGAGATGTAAATCGATGCACAGCCCCCGAGTTGTAAGTGATACCAAACGGGAAAGACAAACCTCTTCCTGGGGGGGTTGGCAAATTGATATTGAGATTCACCGTCCCGTCAGATGGCGAGACTGTTTCTGAGATACCGTAAATGTAATTATGTCCAACCCCTGCAACTGGAGTAGAACCTTCATCGACCAAAGAGTTAGTTTGGGCTTCGACGTTGAGGCTGGACAGTAAGATAAGTGCGGGGAGAACCCAAACCCAGAAACCGACACCTGCTGCAAATGTGCGAACTGGTCCACGAGCGAATGAAAAATGTGGCATAAGCACCTCGACAAGACTGCTGATAGTGCGAACGGCTTCAAAGCGTGGATTCAAGAACGCTATAGCGGTAAGGACAACGGGTTGGAAGATGTAAATCTGTTGCTGCGAATCGGACCATTCGCGGCCATCATTAACTACAACTACTTCATGAACATGAATCTCACGATTGCGGAGGGAAGGCATTGGGGACTTCACCGTTCGATTCGTCGGACAATTTGGGTTTTATATAGGGTCCCAACTAGCGCTCGCAACATTTTTCGGAGGCTTCTCTGTCGGAATTCTGTGGAAATTGTGATAGGTAACTACGCTTATTACTAATTTGTAAATAGAGCAACGCTAAAAAACCCTCCTCTAACTGGACTTAGGGGAGCCACGTCGACGTAAAGCATTCATCGGAGCCTATGGTCGGATGTGGACGAGTTCGGAAGGTTCGAAGATGTTTTTCCTCGATGTCGCAGATCCCAACCAGGTCTCAAGTGCGAACGTCATAATCGCCGATCTGGGTATTTCCAACAAACGCATGCTCATCTGCTCAGGCATTGCCATACCGGAATGGAATGTCTTCGATGACGGCAATCTTTACCACGAGACCGCGGTCGTCAATCTTCGGCGGACAGCAATGATCGTCAACCAGTTTGCGATCAACGTTGGGCCGGCCAGCTTCGGCAACGGCAATACAAATTTCGATTTTGCCATCGATGCAACTTCGCTTCAGGTCGATGAGACGTCGCAGAACCTTCTCCTCAGCGTAGACATGACTTTGATGGGCAATCCGTCCGCCCTCGATCGCTTTGCCTATCAAGTTGTGGCCATCGTTACTTTCCAGCCGACCGGAATCTCCGGAACGATTCGCTGGAACCAGACTTTGTTCGACGCCTCTGCGCTCCCAGCCGCGAGAATTCCGCAACTCTTCAATGTCTCCGCCGGAACTAAAGTGACCGCGCCGCCCTCCGGCGGCGGATTTGGAACCACGACCTACACTCCGCAAGCTTCCGGAACGACAGGCGCGCTTGCTCTTACCAACGGAGTGTTTTCGATTCCGTACAGTATCCCCGGCGCACCCTATGGTGAGCTCCGCGGACGATCCGGCCGACTTACTTACCTCGCGGTTGACATGATCGGGTATCGACTTCTTCATTGGCTCGACTTCACTAATCAAGAATCCTTGCGCTTCATTATGAGCGCAGTACTGATATCCGCGAAAGTGCAATGCTGACTACATAGCAAGCGAAAGAAATGCTCATACCAGTCAGGGGTGAGCTAAAGAAATAAACTCTGCAGAGCAGGACAATGCCGCCCAGCATTGCGAGGCCGACGGCCAAAAGAAAAGGCGATCGAAAGAGAAGTTGCTCATGAGCTAATGCGAGATAGCCGAACACCAGGCCAAACAAAATTAGTCCCATGCTATGGCTGACGTTGAAGCCAATCCAGCACCGCCACATCGTAGTTTCATTTGTGAGAACAGGTGCAATCTCGTCCATGCGGATTTTCAGCGCAGGATCACGAGGAGTGAGCAGTGGGCCCCAGAACGTGTAGACAAGGTGGACAAGTCCCAGCGTGAAGCTGATGCTCGCGCTTAGAACCATCAGAATTCTTGCAGCCAAGACGCTCCTCCTCCACTTCTTAGAGGTTCATAGATCTAAAACGCACTATCTTGCGTTGGGTTAGTAACGCTTCGAGCTCGATTGACTCAAGCGGTCGATTGAGACGGAGGCGTTTCTAAAGTCGGGACGGCTCGTCTTTTGCGTTTACGACGCGGTCATTATGCAAATCAGCTTATCGTGTTCGGCGGTTTACGTGTGATCCACGCGAGTCCAAACGCCAGCAATGTGAGCACCAGAGGCAGAGCTACCATTTCTGGGGTTCCCCAGGCTGGGTTGCTTCGCAGCACCGTGACGGAAATCAAAGTTCCCAGTCCGACACTACACGCCACCATGGTGGCTCCGAAACTAGACCATCTTGGCACTAACGTCAATGCTGCTCCGATGACATCGACGACGCCGGTTACATAGCGGAACCATTGTCCCCACCCGATGGCGGCAAAGTACTCGATGGTATTGCCCGTTCCTGTAAGTTTTGTTGTTCCCACTGCCAGAAAGACAATGGCGAGAAAAATGCGCAAGATCCAAATTGTGATAGTTCGCCCACGACTCGGTGCGTTCGCT
>Ga0302326_10024979_pt1 | contig 12126 bp, 10 predicted proteins | sample Palsa_T0_3_FD_202264 | JGI IMG/M metagenome (GOLD analysis project Ga0302326, IMG submission 202264) | Peat permafrost microbial communities from Stordalen Mire near Abisko, Sweden - Palsa_T0_3 | ecosystem: Environmental > Terrestrial > Soil > Palsa > Peat permafrost | place: Sweden: Abisko...
GTCTGCCAGGCACTGGGCGACGCGGACTTCCGACGGCCCGAACCCTGTCCCGTCGGCCGCGTCCCGGTCGGGGTGGGCGAGAACCATTCGGCGGGGCGGATCGGACGGGATGGGGACGACGATGATCGGCCCGATCCCGTCTCCTGGTTCACGCTGCCAGTCGATGTCCGAACCAGCCGGGGCGTGCCACCAGGCGGGGGGCACCCGGCTGGATTCAAGGCCCACGACCGCCAGAACATCGTTGCCTTCCAAGATGGCGCCAACCGGGGCGTGGAGGTGCGCGGCGACGCATGTGAGGCCGGCAAGGACCGCGGCCGAGAGCGTCGGCGCCGATTCCAGGGCGGCCAGCGACTCGGCAAGGTACAACATCGCCTCGACCGATGAGGAGGCGGGAGGGGCCGTGTGATGGTCGGGTCCCGGATTGTCTGGTTGCACCGTCATACCCCCTCGCCCTCGCCGACCCAGCGGTGCAAAACCGCGGCCAATGCGTCCGGGTAGATGGGTTTGGGCAGGTGGTCGTCCATTGCGACGGAGATGCAGCGATCCCGGTCCGAGTCCAGGCCCGATGCCGACATGGCCACGATCGGCGTGTGACGGCCTTCGCCCTCCCGGCGTCGGATCTCCTTGGTGGTCTCGAACCCATCGAGCAGCGGCAGTTGGCCGTCCATCAGGATGGTGTCGTAGGAACGACGGGCCAGGGCCTCGAGCGCCACAAGGCCGTCGCCCGCCACATCGGCCCGGTAGCCCAGCTGACCGAGGAATGCCAGCGCCACCTTTTGGTTCACCGGGTTGTCCTCGACCAGCAGGACCCACCCGGCCGGCGCCGCCGGGGCTCCGTCTTCGGGGTTCGATTTTGGTACGGACACCGGGAGGACGGGGCAGGCTTGCCCGATTCGATCTTGGAGAAGTCGAGGACATCGTTGATGATCTCGACGAGCGACCCCGCGGAGTCGGCCAGCGTCTGGGCATATTCATGCTGGCGGTGGTCGAGATCGGTCCGCAGGAGCAACGCCGCCATCCCCACCACCCCGTTCATCGGGGTCCGGATCTCGTGGCTCACGTTGGCCAGGAAGGCCGACTTAAGCCTCGATGTTTCCACCGCCTGGGCCAGCGCCGCCGCCTCGGTTTGCTTACGCTCCGAGACATCGTGGACGTTGTGGACGACGCCGCCGACGGCTGGGTCGGCCAGCAGGTTGCGGAAGACCGACTCGACGACGCGCCAGGAACCGTCGGCTTGATGGAGACGGAACTCGTCGCGGTACTCCTCGCCCGTTGCTGCCACCAGTTCTCCGAAGCCCCGGGCCACCCGGGAACGGTCGTCGGGATGGACGAGCTCGGTCAAGGGTGCCAGGGCGGCTTCGGGCTGATCCCCCAGGAATCGCTCACCTGCCGGGTTGGCGTAGAGAAGCACGCCGCCCAGCGCGGTTGGGCTGCGTCCCCATCCATTCGTTGCTGGCCACTTCGTACAGTCTGCCAATATTCCGTGGACTCAACCGGAATTCTGAAATAAATTCGTGCTAGAGCGCTCGAACTGATCGAATCGATAAAGGTGGACAGAGAAAATGTGGTTCTGGCGATCGGCGCCCACCCCGACGACATCGAGATCGGCGTGGGCGGGAAGTTGCTCAGTCATCGGGCCCGGGGTGACACCGTTGCGGTGCTCATCATGTCCGGGGGTGAGCGGGGCGGTTTGCGACGGGGGAGAGACGTCATTGCCCGCCTGAGTGCGACCTGTATCTATACCCATTCGGCCCAGGACAGGCACCAGGACCACCGCAATACCCATCGTGCTGTGGTCATCGCGGCCCGTAATGTTCCTGGCCCGTGAGAGGCAAGGCGGGGAATCGGTCCATACCTCAGCCATATCGGTAGCGGAACCCGGAAATCGGTCGCTTCGAAGCCAACCAGGCCAGTTGAATGGATGCCGAGCCCGCTCGGGTCTTGGTGACCGGCGCGGGCGGTCCCGCCGCCGTCACCTTGGTGCGCAGTTACGCCCAGCGACACGATGTCACGCTGCTGGCGGCTGACATCGATGCCATGGCCGTCGGGTCGTACCTGGTGCCCGGCCAACGTCACCTCGTCCGTCGGGGCGACCACCGGCGTCTCGTCGACCATGTGATCTCGCTGTGTGTTGATCGGCGCGTGGAGGTGCTGATTCCCACCGTCGATTCCGAGCTCCTTCCCCTGGCCCAGGAATTCCTCCCGGGCGACGAGTACTCCATCGATGTACTGGCCGATCCGGCCGGGACGGTCCTGGCCGCGGTGCCCCGCAGCCGCCTCAAGGTGGACTCGGGGATCTCGGTGGCCGGCCGGACCCACCACGATCCTGAGCTCGAGAGGACCCGCGACGCGGCCTGAATGCAGACGCTCGCGGCCGCGAGCTGCGGGCAGAATGCCCGAGGGCACCGTCGATCCCGTCAAGGTTCTTTGGATACGCCCGGATCGCGTGATCTGGCGCGTCGTGGAGGCACGGTGGCTCGACTCGGGCGCGATTTGGACTGGTCTGGAAGCGATGTCCTGCTTGTCAGTTCGGAACGGATCTGTGACCATGCTGGCCTTCAGTGGCATGATGACTGGTCGACAAAGGGGAGCATGGATGTCGGGGGCTAGCCGGGACTCGAAAGCTTGGACGGTGGTCGACGAAGGCTGGGGTCGCAAGGCGGCGGACTTTTCGTCCCTGAGCGAGCCGAGCAACTGCCGGGAGTACGTGGCGCTGCATCATTTCCTTGGGGTCGATGCCGACGACCGGTTGCTCGACGTGGCCTGTGGTTCGGGGCTGGCTATCGAGCTCGCGCGGCTTCGCGGTGCGCGGTGCGCCGGGATCGACGCTTCGGCCAGGTTGGTTGCAGTCGCTCGGTTTCGCAGCCCCGAATCCGACATCCGGGTTGGCGACATGCACGACCTGCCCTGGGAAGACGGCGCCTTCGATGTGGTCACCAGCTTTCGCGGTATCTGGGGCACGACTCCTGATGCGGTAAACGAGATCCGGCGTGTTCTTCGGCCCAGCGGCCGAGTCGGGCTGACAGTGTGGGGACACCTGAAGGTGTCACCGGGTGCGTGGGCCCTGGCCCCGTTCCGGCTGGCGTCCCAGGAGAAGGTTGACAATCAGGCGACCATGGTGTCGCTCGGCCGGCCCGGGGCGGGTGAGAGTCTGCTGGAGGCGTGCGGGTTTGTTGACATCCGCCGTGTCGAGGTGCCCTTTGCGTGGGAGTACGCCGACCCCGACGTCTTCGCTCGTGCGCTCGCTTCCACCGGCCCCGCGTATGAGGCGATACAGAACATCGGCCCAGACGCCTTCCACCAAGCGGCGGTCGACCAAGCCCGTGCGCACGTCGTCGACGGGTTGCCGCTTCGGGCCGAGATCAACGTTGTCGGGTACCTGGCCCGCAAACCGGAGGGGGATCATCAACCATGACCGCCGGGTTTCTCGAAGAGCCCCCAATCAGCCCGCAGGCACAGGCGCTCTATGACGAGGATGTCAAAGAGACCGGGTATGTGTGGAACGTGTCCCAGCTGTGGGCGTACCAGCCAGATACCATGGAGCATCTGTTCGAGTTGATGTCACAGGCGTTCAAGCCAAGCGGCCTTGACTTTCGCCAGCGCGGCATCTTGGTCGCCGCAGCCGCGTCGACCCTCCTCGACTCATACTGCTCCCTGGCCTGGGGCGGCAAGCTCTCCGGCGCGTCTGACCCGATCCTCGCCGCAGGCGTCCTAAACGGGACCGACACCGGTCTCACTGACCAAGAGAAGGCGATGGCATCCTGGGCACGCAAGATCGTCAAGGACCCCAACGCCACCACCCCTGCCGATCTCCAGGAGCTTCGGGACGCCGGACTCACCGACAGGCAAATCTTCGCCATCACCGCCTTCGTGGCGCTCCGGGTGGCGTTCTCCACCATCAACGACGCGCTCGGAGCCAGCCCCGACGCGCAGCTCGTCGAGTCTCTACCCCCAGCGGTAACACAGTCGGTGACCTACGGCCGACGGCCCATTCCAACGGACCCTGGACAAATACCGCCCGACCAACCAAACAAATCGCGATGAGGTATCCGCTCATGCCATGCTCCGGAGACAGAACGACGTCAGTCGAGGCACCAACGAAGCACGCTGAATCGCCGATATGTTCCCTCCGGCGCGACCCGGTGTCCGAGAACGTGCGGTGAGGTGTTCCGCTTGAGCCAGGTTTTCGTGTGGGTCTGCGGGCGAGGGCCTCGAGTTCCCCGCAGCTCAGCGGCGGGCCGAAACCTCGGCGAACTCGACCTTGCCCCCGATGAAACGGACGTCGGGGTGGTCTGCGTGGCCGGCGCTGTGGACATCGAGTGTCTCGAGCGCGGCCCTCAGCATCGCCGCAGCTTCCATCGATGACTCAACTGCCTCGGCCGTCGGCCGGTACGCCTCGCGTATCCGCCTGCCAACCGGCGTGAGGGTCACCTGGTTGGAACCGTCCACCGTCACCGCGCCATGCCGCTCGAGCGAAGACCTCCCGTTGCCAGCAATCATCAGCACCGCCGGAACAGCCGCTAACGGCACCGAGCCGTCAGCGAAAGCGGCCTCGAGGTACATACCGACGAGCAGCGCGAACGGAACCCGCGCCTCGAACTCCACCGTGAACCCGACCAGGGCCTGAGACAACAGTGATAGCAGAGACAACGACGTGACCGTGGCCGCGCCGCGATCACGGTGCACTGGCTTCCAGTCAACGCCTGGCCCGCCGGTAATGCGCCAATCGGCCGCCCCGTACCCGCACGGGTAATGCGGATACTCGAGAGGGAGCTGCGAGACGAACGCTTCCAGCGGCGCCCGCAACGACGCCGAACCCGGCCACGTCGACTCCGCCACAGCGATCGCGGCTCCCCACTCGTCCCGGGCACGCCGAGCGACATCGTTCAGCCGTACGACGCCGCCTTCGACCGACACCCAGTCGCCCCTCGCCATTCCATCCACCGTCGTCTTGACGACCCGTTTGGACAGCCGCGAGAGCGACGGCAGAGCCTTGCGGTCAACGCCGTCGTCGCCGATCACCCGCAGGACGTTCGACCACAACACGACCTCCTCCGTACCAGCACGCTCCGCCGACCGGGTCAGATCCAGCAGGGCGTGCGACAGCAGGACGTTAAGCGGGACCATCTGGACAAAGTGTGCACGATCGGCGTCATCGCGCGTCGAGAATCTCGCTCAGCGCGGCTTCGACGGCAGCACTCGCCCACTCCGTCGCCAACAGTGCCGGGGAGCAGGCGGGCCGCCGAATAAGCGGGAAAAGTGTGACCACCGGCGTCGCCTGTCCGGTTGGCCGAGTGGAAGTCCTGCTTCGCCGGCCGAGAGGCGGAGCATGGCGTCGTGCAGTTCCCCCGGTGCTGCCGGTCTTCGGTCTTGGCGTCGATGACCACCGCTGAGTCGACAATGACCGTCGTGGGTGAGATCAACCCCCGGTGGAGTGTAGAAGTGCGCCTTTGCTTAACCGCATGCCACCATGTCTTCGACGAGCGAGAACAGAAGGGATTCCCGTGGCCGAACAGTGGAAGCCAACGAAGATCACCGATATCCAGCCGGGCGACCGGATCCGCACGGCCGACGGCGCCGAGATGACCGCGACGCGCGTCGAGCACAACTTCTTCGGCCGGGCCGACATGATCGCGTTCATCGAGGACACACCGCAGCGCTGGTTCAAACGGCCCATGCCCATCGACGCCGACGTCGAAGTCCTGGCGGCCGATTGACCGCTGCACCCGCGACGAGTTGTCGGGTGCGCACCGTGAGCCGCTCGCTCTCTGGACGGTCTGCGAACCGCTCCTGCTTGTAACCGCGGGCTGGGAACGCCGTCTGTGGAGTGTGGAGATTGAGATCCGAGAGCCAGGTAGCGTGCCGCGCCGCGTCGAGGTGCACGCGTCCATCGAGTTGGGCCGAACCGCTGACCTGGTGATCCAGGACCCCGAGGTCTCGCGCCGACACCTCAAACTGACACCGATTGCGGGCGGCTTCATCGCGTCGGACCTGGGCAGTGCCAATGGCACCAGCGTCGATGGCAGGCCATTGGTCGGCGATCAGCCGGTCGGACCCGGCGCTGTCCTCCGGTTGGGCAACACCGATATCCAGGTCGTTCCCGAGGTCAGCAGTGCCCAGGTCGTGACGCCCCCCCCGCCGCCGGCAACCGGACCTGGGACACCGCCGACGCGGCCCGCCATCGAATCGTTGGCGACCAGGGCCAATGACGCGGGCTCGGTACGTTTCCGCCCGGGGTCGCCAGGGGAAGCGGTGGCGGCAAGTGTCCTGCGTAGCATGAGGAAGGCCCGCAAGCGGATGGCGGGGCTCGGCTCGGAGCCCTGGGGGGTCCAGCCTGAGATCGTCCTCGTCGACCCCATTTCCGACCCTGACAACCCCGGTCAGATCATCACGAGCGGCACGCTCCTCGAACCGGCGGCCATGCGGATTTGGATGGTCGTGACCGGAGAGGCCCCACCGGAGCCGGTGGCCCGGTCGTTGGCGCTGCTGTTCGGGTCGAGTCTTCCCGCCGCCGCCGAACTTCGGACACTCCTCGAGGGGTATGGCCTCTTCGTTGCCGAGGTCCCCGACTCAGATTCGCAGCTGCGTGGCCAACGGTTGCCGTCGCTCAGCACGGCGGAGGGGGATCTCGGCGCTGCTATGGCCTTGTCGTTCGTTCGCTTCCTCGTCGAGCGCGGCGGGGAGGACGAGCTGCGGAAGCTGTTCGGCACGGCCAAGCCGGGGCGGGTCGATGCCACCGCCCGTGATCTCTACGGTGACACTCTGGGGGGCTTGGAGGAGGCCTGGCAGAACAAGGTCGCCGGGGGTGCGGCGCTGAAGAACTCGCAGTTCCTCAAGCTGTCGCTGCGCTATCTCCGTCCCAACGCCCGCCGCCAAGTGGAGATCGGCGTATACGCGCTGCTGGGACTGGGATTCAACGCGGTGTTCCCGTTCGTGACTGTCCGTCTGTTCAACCACGCCATCCCGAGCGGGAAATTCTCTGAGGTGTTCAGCCTACTGGTTGTGCTTGCGATCGCCTTCGGTGTCTCGCTGATCGCGGGCCTACGCCAGACTTCGTTGTCGGCTTACGTGAGCGGGTCGATCGTCAAACAGCTACGGACTGAGATGTTTGATCGGATTCAGGCGCTTCCGATTGGATGGTTTTCCCAGCGTGACCAATCCGACGTCCTGTCGAGAATGTTCAGCGACGTGATGGTCGTGGAGTCAGGCCTTTCCCAGGCGCTCCAACAGGGGGTGCTTCAGGGGTTGACGGTGGTGGTTGAGGCGTTCATCGTTTTGAAGCTGAACGTCCTTCTCGGGGCCATTATTCTCGTGTCGGCCCCAATCGTGGCTGTCATTTACCGGGTCATGGGCGACGGGGCCCAAAAGCGGAGCATCGCCGTTCAAGAGCGGACCAACAGCCTTCTCGGCGTGACCGCTGAGAACTATTTGGCTCAGCCGGTGGTCAAAGCATTCGGGTTGGAGGAACGGGAGCGGGAGCGGTTCAATAAGGCCTCCGACCGCCTTTTTGGTGGCCAGCGGCGCCTCGCTTTCTTCGGCGGACTGTTTGGCTTGTCGGTGAACACCATCGTGACCGTGTTGCGGCTCGTGGTCCTGGGACTCGGCGCCTACCTGATCTTCCATCATCAGTTGACGATCGGCGCTCTGGTGGCGTTCCTGGGCGTGATGGGGGACGTGATCTCGCCAGTGACCGCGCTCACCACCTTGGGCCAGGCCATCCAGCAGTGCACCGGCGCCCTTGTCCGCGTCAACGAGATCCTCGACGCTACGTCCGATATCGAGGATCCTCCCAACGCCGACGTCCTGGCGCCGCTCAATCGTGAGATTCGCCTCCAGGGCGTCAGCTTTGCCTATTCCTCGGAGCGCCAAACGCTCGACAACATCGACCTGACGATACCGGCCGGTACCCGAGTGGCGTTCGTCGGGCCGTCCGGTGCAGGGAAGTCCTCGATCCTCGGCCTATTGCAGCGCAACTACGATCCCGACGATGGCGCAGTGCTCTTCGATGGCTCCGATCTGCGCTCGGTCAGCCTCGCCAGCCTGCGCGGACAGATCAGCGTCGTGTTCCAAGACACGTTCCTGTTCGATACCACGATCCGGGAGAACATCGCCCTGGGCAGGGCCGGAGCCACTGACGCCGAGATCGTGGCGGCGTCCGAACAAGCCGGTGTGTCGGAGTTCGTGAGCACGCTGCCACGAGGGTTGGACACCCTGGTAGGCGAGCGCGGTGGGCGATTGTCGGGCGGCCAGCGCCAGCGGGTCGCTATCGCTCGTGCCCTCGTCCGGGACCCGCGAGTCCTAATTTTGGACGAGGCTACCTCTGCGCTCGATCCCCGCACTGAGCGTCAGATCTCCGCCACGCTCGAGCGACTGAGCCATGGCCGCACGACAATAGCGGTGACCCATCGGCTCACGTCCGTGACCGAATACGACACCATCTTTGTCCTCAATGCGGGCAGGGTGGTCGAGCACGGTACCCATCCGGAACTGGTGGCACTGGGCGGGTTGTACGCGCAGCTGTGGGCAGAGCAGTCCGGTACCGCCGCAGCGTCGCCTCCGGCCTTCGACGTGATCGCCGCCTTGGCCCGAGTTCCCTTCTTCGCTCAGCTTCAACCAGCTGAGCTGGGCGACGTCGCAGGGCGTATGGTCGAAACGACGCTGCCCGTCGGTCGCGAGATGGCCGAAGGCGCTGTCGGTCTTGTGCTGATTGCGGCAGGGCGGGGTGTGGTCGAGGGAGCGTCGATTGGCGGTCGCGCAGCTGTGGTAGCCGAGCTCAAACCCGGGGATGCGTTCGGGGTTTCGGCGATCCTGGGACAGAGCAGCGGGACCGTCCTGCGGGCGACCGAACCCCTGCGCTTGCTTGTCCTCGATCCGGAGCGGTTGGCCGCGATCGCAGCGGACAACCCGAAGGTGGCAGTGGTCCTCTCGAGCGGTACCGCGACGGCGACCCCCGGGCGGGGCACGCAACGCCTCAGCCGTGTGATGATCGCTCCGCCGACAGCAAACGTGGCGCCGCCGTCCTTCGTGACACCGGTTGGGCGGGAGACCATCGTGGTGCCTTTCGATGTGCCGGCGGCACGGCAGACCGGGCAGTTCCGAGTACCTCGATGACCCGGCTCTCTCGGACTACTTGCCCTTCACCGATCCCCGAGTTACGGACCTTCCTCGCGATTCCACGGATCGAGCCACGCGCCCGCGGTGAACAGCGCACCTTCAGCCACTGCCGCCGCCAAGGTGGACGTGGTGGGTAAGGCCAGGAAGCCGCCGTCGTCGCCGGCGGCCCAGAGTGCGTCGACTCCTCGGGCGGATGGCTCCACCCCTGGCCAACGCCCCGGCGACTCGATGTCGACCACGAGGATGTCACCTGGCGGGCGAGGCGCGCTCAGGTCTCTGAGCCTCGACAGGCGAGCGGCCCGGATGGTGGATCCGGCGTCCGCCGTCGGCGATCCACCGAGCAGGCGGTGAAGATCATTCAGCACCACGTCGTCGGTTTCCAGCGCCGAACCGGGCCACGCCCGTCCCCACCCCTCGACGAGGGCCCGTTGCGGTCCGCGACCGCCATGGGTGCGGGCGATCAGCCATCCCGAGGACCCGGTGCGTGGCGGTACCGCGTCAGCGGGGGCCGGCCATTCGCCGACGTCTACCGGCTCGGCAGGTCGCCGGAAAGGGGGGTGGCCACGCCATTCGGTGACCCGTAGCCCCGAGGTCAGCGTGGCCCCCATGGCTGCGATGGCGCCCGCCGAGTGTTCGATCAAGTGTGCGGCGTCACGCACCGCCAACCGCACGACCTGCGGGGAGCCCGGTTCCTCTGCTGGTGTGCCGAGGCCGCGGATCCCGGTCAGCAGGTAGATGACATTCAGCAGAACCTGCGCCTGCAGTTGATCAGGCGGCACCTCGGGTACCCAGTCCGGGGCGGCCAGAACGATGGACCCGGCGCCGGTCGACACCACCCTCAAGCCTTGCGCCCGGAGGCGGTTCGCCAGCGCCGTCACCGCCACGAGACGCTCGGCCACCGAGGTGCCGTGCACCGCTCGGTCGAACCCGCGTGCGAATGCGGCCACTTCGTCCGCCCGCAACCCGCCGCCGGCGCCTTCCAGCACGTCGGCGGCCGCATTCAGTCGTGGCCACCACGTCGCACGGCGCGCGACGACCAGCCCGCCGGCGCAGCAGCCGGCGTCTTTTCGGGCCGAGATGACGACGATGTCCGCATCGGCGACCAACTGGGCCACGGTTGCGCCGGTCGCAGCTGCATTCTCGACGACCCGGGAAGCGTCGAGGACGAGCGGCGATTCGGGTGCGTGCTGTTCGAGCCAGGCACGTGCGGCCACCAGCTGGGGCAGGGCCACCCCTCGACCGAGGGCGGGACCCAGACGAGCGCGGGGCGCCGTGATCACGAGCATCGCAGGCGGCGGCGGGTCGCCCGGGCGGCGGGCGGCGTCGATGTCGCGACTTGGGGGGAATGGCCCAATGGTCCCCCCGAAACGCTCGATCCACCACTGCCCCGACAGGTAGATCTCGTTGGCCAGGACCAGGCTTCCAGGCCCGACGAGCGAGGCCACGACGGACTCGGCGCCCCGCCCGGAGCCGGTGAGCGTCCAGCTGCATGGACCAAAGACCTCGGTCACGACGTCGGCCAAGGGCCGGTCGGGCCAGGGACCCGCCCGAGGGGCCTGACCGGCGTCGGTGGAGAGGTCGACGTCGACGGAGCGGGCTGGCAGACAGTTCAAGTTGTGCCCTGCCGCGGCCAGAGCCGGCCATCGCCGGCCGGCCGATTCAGGCCAGTAGGGCGTCGACAAGATCAGGGATGGTCTCGTTGGCCAGGCGGGCTGCCAGGGCGGGCTCGCAGTAGAGGTTGCCGAGCACCAGCCGGTCTCCCGCTTCCACCGTCTGGCCCGGCGCCAGCGTGGTGTGGAGGATGGCGGTGGTCCCGCCCAGAGCGGCCCCGCCCAGGTAGCGCCCGGTTGGCCCGGACGGGTCAATCTCCCACGCACCAGAGGGAGGGACGACGGCGATGAGCGCTCGCTGGCGGGCCGTGCGCGTCAGCCACAGGCGAGCGAGTGGGCGCGCCGCGGCTGCGGCGTGCAGGGACTGTTCGAATTCCATCTGTTCGTCGTCGGCCCAGTCGGGCTCCGACAGCAACAACGGCACGAGCGGAACCTGTCCAGGTCGGTCGAGTAAGTACGCCATGTTGTCGACGACACCGTTGATGCGCGGGTTGAGGTCGTGGTACAGACGACGACCGTCCGCGGTGAGGATGAAATCGGCGCCGAAGGGCCCGACGTATCCACGCGCCGCCAGCTCCGCTCCGATGGCGCGAACCTCGGCTCCGATGGCGGGGCGCTGATCGGTCGCCCACGGTTCCCCGGTGACGTTGCCGGCGTAGAGGGGCCGACCGTTCTCAAGCCGGATCAGCTGACGCGAGGCGGGAAACGCGGCGACGTGACCCGTGCAATCGATGACTCCGGTGACGTTGGCGGTCACGCCGTCCACAAAGGGCATCACTTGACCGCCGTTCAGCGTCGGTAGCTCGGACACCGAATCGCACACCGTGGTCCCGCTGCCCCCGCCGCTCAGGCCCGCGGCCTGCACCACCAGTCGATCCGTGCCCCACCGGGCGCAGGTGTCCGACCACCATCGCTGGTCGGGACGTGACGGGAGCCGCTCGGAGGCGACCACGGGAACCGCCTGCGACAAGGCGTCCCGGGCGCCGGCCTTATCCTCCAGGCGCGACGCCACCGCGGCATCCGCCACCCACGCCCGACGGCCTTCGAGAATCGTGCGAGGGACTGGGAGATATCCCGCTATTACCGCCGCTCGGTCCGGGTCCACCGAATCGAGAAACGTCACCACCTCCTGGTGGTGGTCGGCGAGGGTCTGGGCGAACCCGCACACGGCCACAACCAGCACGTCTCTCGTGCGCGCCGTCAGGGACAAGACGGGGAGTGTGGCCACCGTCGGGGGTGGGCTGCCCGCGGGCACCACCGATATGGCGCCGGCCAGCCGCGCCCCGGCGGCGGAAAAGCCGAGCATCTGGTCGACCCCGATGCCGATGACCACCACCCGCTGGCCCTCGATTCGTTCCCGAGCCCGCAGCGACCAGCTGAGCTCGCTCAACGGTTCCGAGTC
>Ga0302326_10024982_pt1 | contig 12125 bp, 8 predicted proteins | sample Palsa_T0_3_FD_202264 | JGI IMG/M metagenome (GOLD analysis project Ga0302326, IMG submission 202264) | Peat permafrost microbial communities from Stordalen Mire near Abisko, Sweden - Palsa_T0_3 | ecosystem: Environmental > Terrestrial > Soil > Palsa > Peat permafrost | place: Sweden: Abisko...
CGCCGGCACCGATCTCGTTATCGTCGTCGATTCCCGTTCGCAAACGATCGGTTTGCACGATGCCGAGCGCACAAGCACGCTAACGCGTGGCGACACCTTAAGCCATGCCGCGCTTCCCGGTTTTTCGCTCGACATCAGCGCTTATTTCGACGACGCATTGCGCCTCATCGAGGAATAGAGCGCGCGAATAGTCGGAGAGGAGCCCTATGGAATCCAGCCCATGGCGCCGCCGGTGTCGATAATCTCCGTGATGACGACGCTGCCCGGCAGGGCCGCGTGGTCGAGTCGTTCGATCGTGTTTGTGGGCCCGAGGGACACCCAGAGGTTGCCGCTTGGATCGACCAGCATATCGTCGATGCCATTTGCAAAGGACGAGTCGGTGAGCGTCGAGGTTAATGCGGTTTGACCGGCCGCGAAATAGGCGATGTCGTCATTCGTAGCATCGATCACGTAGAGCCCACCCGACGCGTCGGTCGCGAGGTTCGACGGCGCGGCAAGTGACGGATCGGAGAGCGTTGCGGAGACCGTCGACGATCCGCTCGGATACTCGACGACCGTTGCAGTATTGAACGGATCGGATTCGAAGACGTTTCCGCTTCCGTCGACTGCGATGCCGCCCGGTTGACTGAACGTGTTGGCGATCGTGAGCTCGGGCGAGCTCGCGAGCGGTGCGAACTTCGCGATCGCCGGCGGCGTATGCGTCCCGCGTCCGAAGCTGCCCGTGTTGCCGTTAGCGACCCAGAGCGCGTTTTGCGAATCGATGTAGATGCCGCCGACCGAGTGAACGCCGTTCGTCGCCGCAAGGACGTTCGCCGGCACCGTGGCTCCGCTCGGAAACACGGAGATGTTGCTGTTGACAGCGGGACCGAATAACGTCGTGTAGTCGACGTAGATGTTGCCGCTCGCATCGCTTGCGAGATCGTTTGCGATGTTCGTGCCGCATTCGCCCGGGCAGACCGAGAATTGTGCGAACGGCGCACCCGATTCAACGCTGACCGCGGTCACGGCTCGCCCCGACGCAACGACGAGCGCGGGCGTGAAGGTGAACGTGCTCGATGCGGTCACAGGTTGCGACACCGTGCCGTCGCCCAGCGTCAGTCCCTTGACGGTTGCCGAAACGGCAATGGTTTGGCCGCCCGCGGCACCGCCCTTCGGTTTGACGACGTAGGCCGCGGGGTCGGTCGAGCCCGCCGATGCGACGGTGGCATAGGCCGTTCCGCTCGAAACCGACACGGCATCGATCTGCGGTGCGCCCGGGCCGATGATCACGTTCCCGTCGGCATCGAGCGGTTCGACTTCCACCGGTAGCGCAAAAAGGCCGGGCACGTGATACGGCGGCGTCGACGTGTCGACGAAGGCGTTGGTCCCCGGGACGACCGCGACCGACGCCGGCACGCCGTCGAGCGTGACGGAAACGGGCGTTGAGGTTCCGGCGGCAATTTGCGCGCTTACGACGTTGCGCGAAAGGACGTTGCCCGCACCGTCGAGCAGCGAGAGCGCGAGCGAATCGTTGCCGGCGGGCGCGACGATCGCAAAGGTACATGCGAGCACCGCGCTCTGCACCGCGCAACCCGGCGAGTTCGGCGTCAAGCCGTATGTCGTGACGGCACCGCCGTTCACGGCAAGGTTCAGCGCCGTGCTCGAGGGCGAGACATACGCCGGACGGCGCCTCGCAGCCGTTCCGCTTACCGGCCGCGGTACGAGAATGGTCAGCTTCGCGCTCGTACCGGCCTTGCTTGCCGGCGTCGCATTCGGTGCGGCGGTGGCGGCCGGCGCCGGTGTAAACGAATGCGTTCCGCCCGAACAACCGGTCGCTGCGAGTCCGAACGAGGCGGCGCAAAGCACCGAACGATGGATGCGATTCTTCTTCATCTTCACTGCACCACTACCGCGGCTGTCGAAACGGTAACGCCGAGGGTGACGGCCCCGCCCGCAGCATTCGAAATTGTGATCGTGCACGTGCCGGCGCCAACGGGCGTGACCGTATACGATGCGGGAACGGCGTTTGCGTTCGCGACGACGCTCGCGATCGTTCCGGAAAGCGGCGAACACGTATCGCTTTCGGTGAACCCGCCGCTATAGCCGGACTGCGAGACGCTGAACGTCACGGGCGCGCTCGACGAAAACGCGATCGAGCTTACCGACGCTTGCGGCGGCGCCGGCGTTGGGGTCGCGGTCGGTGCGGGTGTGGGACTCGGAGCCGTGCTCGGCACGGGCGACGGGCTCGGCGTCGCAGAAATCGGCGTAGGCGTTGGCGCCGGCGTCGGCGTTGCGGTCGCGACGCGCACCGGTGTCAGCGTGGAGCTGCCGTTGCTGCACGCCGCACAGGCCGCAATACCGGCGAGCGCCGCACCTCGGAGCATGGTCTTCATTTAAACGGAACCTTTCCGATTTGGCCATACGCGTTGTCGAGCATGTACAGCGTGCGGTTTCCGGGATCGACCAGACCCGCGATCACCGCGAATTCCGGTACGATTGAGGGATAGAAATAGCTCGCGTGCGTCGTTACGTTGACGGCGCCGATCGTATCCTGAACCCCGAAGAACGTTCCGGTTTGCGGCCGGGCGGCGAACCACAAGTTGTGATCCGAGCCGAGGATCAGCGCATCGAACTCCGCGCTTTCGGTCGGGTAGAGCGCGACGGCATGCGAGGTCGGATTCAGGGTGCCGAAGTAGCCTTGAACGAGCCCGGGATTCGCACCGGCAAACCAGATGTTACCGTCGGGCGCTGCGAGGACGGCTTCCGGTGTGTAGTTCGGCGAGCTCGGGTTTGCCACGGGATAGATCGCGAAGTTTCCCGCGCTGTCGATCCGTCCGATCGAACCGTTCGTACCGTCGCTGAACCACTCCGCACCGTCGGGTCCGAGCGTCATCGATTCGGAGAACGTATTCGGCGTGGTATCGTCCGGCGTCGCGTACTCGTTGATCGCTCCCGTCGCCGTCGAGATGAAACCGAACGACGACGGTTGCCCGACGAACGCGGGCGGGTTGTTGCTTTCTTCGTCGTAGAACGCCATCGTGCCGGACGGTCCGAGCGCGATCGAGGCGACGCGCGCATTCGACCCGAGCCCGTTCGTATAGTCGACGAACGTGTCGCTCGCCGTATTGAACTCGCCGATCTGCGAGCCGTCGGCGAACCAAAGCTTTCCGGCCGAATCGAATGCAAGCGAGGTCGGTCCGCTGTCGCTCGGGTCGACCGGATAGGACGTGTAGGTGCCGGTGGACGGATCGAGCGAGACGAGCGCTCCGTTTTCCGCATCCGCCGTCCAAAGGATGCCATTCGCTGCGCGGACCAGGCCGAAGGGTTGCAAGAACACGTGCGGCTGACCGAACGCAGTGTACGCGCCGGGATGCGGCGCGATCGTCACCGGCACTTGCGCCGTGAACGTACCGTTACTCACCGCGAGCGACGTGACGTCGAAGGTCGTTGAGGGGATGACGGTCGTTACGGCGCTGCCCGAGCCGAGCGGCCCGGCGAGCGTCGTCGCAGTACCATCGCTCGGGTTCGCAAGCGTCGCGGTGAACGTGCCCGCGAATCCGGACTGGACGGTCGTGAGTGCCGCTCCGCCGGTCTGATCGTCATATTCGAAGAGCGAACCGGGCGAAAAGGTGAGCGGAGCCGCAGCGAGGCTCGCCGTCGTCATGCCGGTTGAAGACGCGACGATCGCCGCGTCCGAAAGCGCGCGACCGCCGTCGAAGGTGAGCGTCACGACCGTACCCGGTCCTTCGATGACCGATGTCGAGAGCGACAAGGCGTGCGTCGGATCGTTCGCGATCGTCAGCGTTACGGGCGATTGATACGGGGAGCTGCCGACGATCGTCGCGCCGGATGCATCGAGCGCGTTGACCACGATCGGATAGCGGTGAATCGCTCCGTCGTTCACGAGCGGTAACGTGGCGGGTGAGAAGCCGAGTTTCGCGGGCACACCCGCGAGCGTCAGCGCGATTGCAGATGACGCGGTGGTCGAAACCACGGCCGAGAGCGTCGCTGTTGCAAGGATCGTCCCCGTGCCGTCGCTCGATGCGAACGTCGTGATGGCAAAGACGTCGTTGCCGAGCGCGGCCGCCGCTGCAATCGTGCACGTGAGTCCGGCCGCACCCGTGACGCAGCCGGTCGTGGTACTCGAGGTAACCGCGAGCGTCGAAAGGGTACTCGCCTGACCGTTGACGCTCTGAACCGCGATACGTACCGAGCCCGTGTTGCTCGAAACGTATTGGCGATGCTTGCCTGCCGGGGCGGCGCCCGCCGCCGGCACGGTGATCGTGAAGGCTTGCGTGACCGCCGCAGTGCCCGGTGTCGATGTCGGCGCGGCGGTCGAACCGTTGGTCGACGGTTGCGATCTGCCGGACGTTCCGGCTGCGGGGAGCGAGCCTGCGCTGTTGCCGCCGCTGCACGCAGCGAGTGCGAGCACGCCGAGCGAGGCGAAGCCGAAGAGATGACGGGTGATCATTGTTTTGTGACCGCCTTCACGAGCGCGCGGCCGAAGGGCACGCCGAGTCCAGACACCAGATCGTATCCCGGTCCCGCGTCGTAGCCGGGATCGAGCGGAGGCGACGTCGGGCCGGGCGCCGCTACGGTTTGCTGATTGTCTCCGTACAGCACGTCGTAAAACGTCTGCGCGTAGGATGGCAAGATCGTGCTACCTTTCGCATATTGCGCGTAGAGGAGCGGGGCCGCGTTGCCCAGCCTATACGGTTTTGGTCCGCTCGCCGTCGCGCACGTCGTGCTCTGGGCACAGGCCTGCAGCACGAGCGACCACATCGCCGCCATCTCTGGTGCGGCGACGCTCGTGCCGCCTATGCCGCCGACTTGTTCGGTGAACGCGGCATTGACGAGGACGGCCATGCCGGTTTCCGGATCGCCGAGCAGCGACGCGTCGGGTTGATTGCGATTCGTATCGATCACACCCGGGATGCCCTGCTGCCACGGCGTGAGCGTCTGCGGAAAGTACAACGAGACGCCGCCACCGCTGCCCCCGGAACCTTGCGAGGTCGCAAGGCCCCATCCGGTGATTTGGTTCGTCAGCACGCCGAACGTCGTAAGCGGAGCGTTGACGCCGCCGACGCTCGTGACGTTGGGATCGGTTGCGGGATAGCTGACGCACGGCTGATCGATCGCGGCCTCGTAGACGGGCCGTTGACATTCTTCCGCACCGGCGTCGCCCGACGCAACGAAGACCGCGACGCCTTCCGCGGTAAGCGCGGCGAACTCCATCGGACCGATGCCCGTCGTCGGGTCGCTCGCATCGAATTCATACCCGGCTTGCGATTGCTCGGGGCCACCGTAGCTGAGGCTGAGCACGTCGACCGTATCGTCGGCGATCGCTTGCTGAATCTCGTCGTCGGAGACGTCGATGCCGAGCAGAGGAAACGGCGTCGTGCCGTTCGCGCACGGCGCGGGCGTGATGTTTCCGCTGTTGTCGATGCAGTAGCCGGGCGCGTAGCCGAGATAGAACAGCACGTTCGACCCGGGCGCCAGGCTTGCGACCGTCTCGGTGTCGACCTGCGCTTCGTCGTCCTCTTGATTGCAGGCCGGCAGCGAGCCGGCACACGGCGCCGTCACCGGCGGCGGGCTTTGAAATCCGGTGTCCGGCGGATTCTCGATCCCCGGCGCCGCAACGCCTTGGTCCGTAACGTTGACTTGCGTGACCGGCGCGACGTTGGTTGCGAATAGCGTACCGTACGCCGGAACGTCGGCGCTCGAAATCGGACCCGTGCCGACGATGCCGACGGTGATGCCGCTGCCGGTAAAGCCCGCCTCGTACGCACCCGTGTAATCGAAGGCGTTGCGGATCTGCTGCGGAGAGTAGCCGCTCGTGGTAACCGCACCGCCACTCGTGGGAATCTCGGTGCGGAATAACCGTTTGGCGCTGACCAATCGCGTAATGCCCGTTACGGGCAGCGTCACCGCGAAGTGCGGCGTGCTCGCCGGGCCGACGAACGTCGACGTACCGGCCGCGAACGTGCCGAGCGTCGTACCGAGCGCGCGTTCGAGCGCGTGCTGCGAACCGCTAACCACGAGCGATAAGTGCTGAGGCCAGCTGCCTACGTGCAGCCCGTACGATTCGAAGTAGCGCGCGACGGTCGTCACCGTCGCAGCCGGCGCGCCGAAGCGAGTCCCTATCTCCGCAGGTGAGAGAAACTTGCGGTACGAGGCCGACGCGGGGTCGCTCACCGCTTGGGCGTAGCGCTCCAGGCCGCCGGGATTCGCAAGCCGTAATGCAACGTCGACGGCGACCGAACCCACGTGCGCGGGCCCGGTATAGTGCGACTTCGCGGTCGCATCGGCGCCGTAGGTGAAGGTCGCGCTCGCGGATCCGCTCGCGGGTTGCGCAGTCGCTGCCGGCACGGGGATCGGCGCTAAGGGAACGTGGCCGCCGCCGCTGCATGCGCAAAGAGCGACTGCCGCGCTCAGCAGCGCGGCTGGAACGTGCGCGCGCTTCATCGAGCGCCCTTCCGAAGTCGGCTCATGGCTCGTCGCATCAGTGCTCCGATCCGCCGCTCGCGTGCGGCCAGGATGCCGTGCTCGAAACGCGCGCGCAACGCAACCGCAAGCGACGCGGGCCGGCGCTGCGTGGACGTCGCGATGGTCGACGACGGCTGCAGGGCGAGCGTCTCGCTCGCGGTCGTAATTTCGAGCGGCGGTGCACTCGTGAACACGAACGGCTCGTCGCCGTTGAAATCGTAGATCAGGGTCTGCTTGTCGCTGAAGGTCGTGCAGACGACTCCATACCCGGGTGCCACGTACGCATTCGTCGTTTCGGTTTCGAGATAGCCGAGAATCGTGTCGGTCCGCGAGATCGACTGTGAAATCTCGGTCGCGCTCGCGGGCAGCGTCGAACCGAGTCCACACGCAACGGGCACGCTTACGATACCGAGATCACGATCGCTCTCCGCGTATAGCGCGGGCGCAGGTCCGTACCACGATGGAATCTGGAAACTCGACTGCGGCGTCGCCGTCGTGTCGGTGCCCTCGTATTCGTTGACGGTGATCAGCGGTGAACCGCTAGGCTGAGGTTCCGGCGGACTGTACGTGAGCGTCAGCGTCGCACCGTTGCTGGCGATGACGAAGTTTCCGCTGCCGTCCGCGTTCTCTTGAATCGCGCCGACGCCGGTAACGCCCGAGCCGCTGTAATTCGGCGGATAGGTCGTCTTCTCGGAGTACGTGCCGTCGGGGTTGACCGTGCGGACGACCGTGATCGCGGAACCGGTCGCGTTGCCCGCGAGGGCCTCGTCGATCGTTGCAGCGGGTCCATTGCTCCACTGCGCTCCAGCAATTTCCGGCAATTCGTCGACGATGGCCGGCGCCGTTAACAGTGTCGACACGGTGTCGCCGCTTTCGTCTGCGTAGTTGGAGCCGTAGTCGAGCAGTTGCGCGGTAGCGCCGGCACTCGGGACGGCCTCGTACGTGTCGGTCGTCGAGGTGGTCGCTTCGAGTCCGCTCGCGAGCGCGTCAGTCTCGGAAAGATGTAAGTCCGTCAACTTGGACGTCCCATCGAACGTCTGATTCGAATTGACGGTGACCGTTTGCGTGACGTTCGCGAGCGTCGTCGCGATCGGCTCGGGCGACGGCGATCCGGGGGCGACGACTTCCGGAAACGACTGAAACGATTGCGCGCGCGTACCGCCGTAGATGAACGTGCTGCCGGCGTTATACGGATACGTCGCGGGGACCGGCGTCGGCGTAGGAACGGGGGTCGGGGACGGCGTGGGCGCCGGCGTGGGCGTCGGCGCGAGCGTCGGGCTCGGGCTGGCGCTCGGCACCGTCGACGCTGCCGCGGATGGCGTCGCGGTCGCGACGCTTCGAGGCGGCGCGGGACTACTGCCGCCTCCGCTACAAGCGCTTAGAAGGCAAGAACACGAAAAAACGGCAAATACGAACGCCCGATTGTGCATACGGTCGGTTCCCCTGTGTGTAACCCCGCAATTGATAGCAGCCCATCGTAAACTGACCGTAAACGCTCCGTCGGGCGCCGTCACTCGAGCTCCCAGCGTTAACCTGCGCTTGCTTGGCCGCTTCGCGATTGCCGTCGAGGGCGTGACGGTCGAGGCCCCGGGGAACGTCAAGAGCCGCTCGTTGCTCGCCTATCTCGCAATGCACGCGGGCGAACGCGTTCGGCGCGAGACGCTCACCGACGAATTTTGGCCCGATTCCGAGCCCGTCAACGCGCGCAACAGTCTGAAGACGGCGCTCTCGACGATTCGCGGTGCCTTCCGCGCGGCGGGCGTCGATCCCGACGCGATCGTCGTCGCCGATCGCAACGATGTCCGTTGGATCGCACGGGTGGACACCGATGTAGCCGAAGTCGAGCGCTGTGCGAGCGGGACCGAACGCGGCCGCGTCATCGCGATGTGCGAGGGGGAATTCCTCGCGGGCGACTACGGCCCATGGGCGACCGCGGTGCGCGAACGCATCGGCGCCCGCATCGAAGACCTCCTGAGCGCCGAGCTGCTCGCGAGTCCGTCGCCGGTTGTCGCCGAACGGCTATTGCTACGCGATCCGTATTGCAACGAAGCCTACGTCGCGCTCATCGAATACGCGCTCTCGCTCGGAAACCGTCGCGAAGCAAATGCGGTCTTTCGCCGTTACGAAGGCGCGCTCGCCGAGATCGGATTGAAGCCGAGCGCGGCGATCGCCGAGCGCGCGAGCGATCCGTCGCTCGTCGAAGTCGCCCCGGACATCGGATTCGCCGGGCGTACGAGCGAGCTCGCGGATATTCGTGCATGGCTCGCGTCGCCGCTCGCCCCGCGGGCCCTCATCGTCAGCGGTCTCGCGGGGATCGGAAAGTCCGCGCTTGTTGCGCAAGCGCTCGCCCGCGATCTGCAATCTCCATCCGACGTCACGGTTGTCGACGGCATTTCCGATCGCGTAGGTCGCATCATCGCGTGCGTTCGTCCCGAACAGCTCGACGAATCCCGCGCCGCATATCCGGCAGCCGAAGAAATCGCATTGCGTCCGCTGACCCGCGACGAGCTGTCGCGAGCTGTATCGCGGTGGGCGACACGGCCGGCTCAACACACGGCCGAGAGTTTGTGGGGAGCGTCGCTCGGCCATCCGCTGTTGCTTCAGGTGCAGCTGGGGCGCGTGAGCCGCACCCTCGCGACCGATGTCTTCGAATCGCAGTTGATCGCGGCGGGACATGACGCCACACGGGTCGCCGAGTTGCTCGCGCTCGAGCCGGAACTCGACGACGACGATATCGCCGCGCTCTCCGAGTGGAGTGTCGAGCGTGCGGGCGAAGCCGGCGCTCGGCTCATTTTGTTGGGAATCGTCGAAGGGCGAGTACCCGCGCAATTTACGTTCCCGCTCTTCGGCGACATCGCCGCGCGACGGTTGTCGAACGGACGCCGGCGGAAAGCCGTTGCCGAAGTCACTGCACGGCTTGCGCTGCACGAACATCCGCGGGCAAAACTTCGGCTCGCCCAGCACTATCTCACCCTGGGCCGCGAACGCGACTCAGCCTCCGCGTGGCTCGAGGCCGGTCGTGCCTTCGTCTCCTCAGCGGCGTGGTCGAATGCGCTAGCCGCCTTCGACGGAGGAATCGCGCTGCTCGAAGACGCCGTCACGTCGCCTGAAGCGAACGTCCTGCTGCGCGACCTCCACCTCGGCCGGAGCGAAGTCCTCAACCAGCTCGGGCACTTCACGTCGTCGGTCCGATCGCTCTCGTCCGTACTCGATCTCACCGATCCGCACGACGATGCCGACGCAAGCGTTCGCGCCGATGCGTTCGTGAGAGCGGGTAACGTCTTTGCCCGGCTGCACAATGTGGACTCCGCCTGGATGGCGATTCGCCAAGCCGTAACCGAGAGTCGCCGGGCGAGCGTTCTCGAGACGGAGTTGGAAGCCGCGAACGTCGCGTCTCGCCTGCTCTGCGTGACGATGCGTTACGACGAAGCTGTTGAGACGGCGAGCGTCGCCTACGACCGCGCGATCGCGGCGGGCGCATACCGTGCCGCGTCCTCGCTCGCGCAACGCGTCGGCGACGCCCTGCGGCGCATGCTGCGCTTCGACGAATGCGACGCGTGGGCTCAGCGTCAACTCAACGCCGCACAATTCGCGGGACCCGACGTCGAGGCCCAGGGCCATTACACGATCGGCGCGGTCGCATACGCGGTCAATCAGCTCAAGCGGTCGGCCCAGTGCTGCGAAGAGGCGCTGCGCTTGCTCGCGATGATCCGGCGCCGTCGATCGTTCTCGGTGCTGCCGCTCGGGCTGATCGAATGGCAGTGCCGCCAGGCGTTGGCTCACGTAGCGCTCGAGGACGGCCGTTTGGATGACGCGCTCGCGCAGTCGCAGTGGCTGAGCGCGTCGCCGTGGGCCTTTAATACGTCGAGTTGCATGGCTATGACGCTCGCGACCGTCGTCAACGTTTTGCTCGCCTCCGGAACGGACCAGCACCGCAACGAAGCGATTGCATTTGCGAAGCGCGTGCCGGTTGCGGATCGTGAGGCTCCGACGTTTTTCATGGACGTTCTCACGCGGGCTCGACTCGCCGCGCTCCGCGAACCTCGTGCGCTCGCGCTCGAACTATTGCACACCGCGTACGCCGCGGCAGTCCTCGCCGAGCCGCTCGTACCCGATCAAATTCACATCTCTTACGAAAAGCTCGCGTCGGCCTCAAAGGGCATCGACGATCTCCTTTCCGCCCGCGCTGCCGAAGCCGGCCGGCGCCATCGCGAACGCGTCATCGCTGCCGCCGGCCCGCTGTGGGCCGCGAACGACTCATAGCGCCCGATGTATGCAGCGGCGCTTTGATACGACACGCATTTGTCAGGTGTTCATTCTTCTCTTTCTAAATGCGGAGTCGGCGGGACAAGAGTGCGTTGCAGCGTAGCCCGTCGCAACTTCGCCGTCTTGACTTACGGCGATCCCCAGATTCGTGCTCCACTACAAAGGAGGCGGAACTAGGGTGGTTTACTCCGCTCCTGTTACGGCGTTCGCGATACGTTCGGATCACAAGGGCAAGTAGTACGCTTGCCCTCCCGCGAATAGTCTGAGCCGCGCGTTGAGGCCGCCAGACATCGCCTTCGAAACTATTGGGACGACCGCGCTCGCGCTGCAAACAGCGCCTGGCTTTTCCTTTGCGGTTGCTCGGGATGGCGAGGTCGCATTCGAGAACGGCTATGGGTTTGCCGATGTGGAGCGATGGAGTCTGGTTGAAGAACGCACACGCTTTGCCATCGGCTCGATCACTAAACAGTTCACTGCAGTGGCGATTCTGTTGCTTGCGCAGCAGGGCGGACTTTCGCTTGACGATCGGCTCGCAAAATATCTGCCTGAGTTCCCGAACGGATCGGCAATCACGATCCGGATGCTGATCAACCAGACGTCCGGTTTGCACAACTATCCCCTGCTGAGCGAGCACCCGTGGCCTCTTAGCGGGCGAATCTCGCTTGATTCTTTACTCCGTATTCTCGCGACCGACAAACCAGATTTCGCTCCTGGCACCAAGTGGGCATATAGCAACACGAACTACGCCGTACTGTCGGCTATCATCGCGAGGGTCGCGGAAACTGACGAAGCGTCGTTCTTGCAAGCAAACATCTTCGGCCCCCTAAAAATGACGGAGTCGGGCTTCGGTTACGCCGCCCAACAACGACCTGAGGTGGCGCTGCCTTATCACGGGCATGGTTCGTTTAAACCGCAAGAACCGATAGTTAGCCTCGACTTGACAGCGGGCGCGGGCGCCATGGTCTCGAGCGCTACTGACCTGACCGTATGGAACATCGCTTTAATGCAAGGAGCTCTCCTCGACACAGAGTCCATGCAGGCGCTCTGGACTTCCGGCAAATTGCGCGACGGCAAGAGCGTTGCGTATGCCATGGGGTTCGTCCCGGCGACGTTGGCCGGCCATCGCGTTCTATGGCACAACGGCCTCGCGCCGGGAGCGGGTGGCTATTGCCTGAACGCGATCTTTCCCGACGCGAAGCTTGCCGTGGTTGTCCTCAGCAACGGTTACAACTTTAGCGGAGCAGCCGAACAGATCGTAGCGCACGTGCTAGCGGCTTACTATCCGAAGCGCGACTAGCAATTTGACTGCGCCGTGCAAATTCTCAAGCTGTGTCGCTCCAGGCTGTGGCCCAAGGAAAGATCGCCAAAACCCGGTAACTCTAGGGCCACTATGG
>Ga0302326_10024986_pt1 | contig 12124 bp, 9 predicted proteins | sample Palsa_T0_3_FD_202264 | JGI IMG/M metagenome (GOLD analysis project Ga0302326, IMG submission 202264) | Peat permafrost microbial communities from Stordalen Mire near Abisko, Sweden - Palsa_T0_3 | ecosystem: Environmental > Terrestrial > Soil > Palsa > Peat permafrost | place: Sweden: Abisko...
TGACCGCGCTGCCCCGTTTCCCCGAGCCGGGGTCGTCCGTCGAGAAGGGTTCGCTGTTAGCGCCGATGCCCGGCAACGTGATTCGGCTCGGCGCCAGCGTCGGGGATACCGTGACGGCCGGTCAACCACTGATCTGGCTCGAGGCGATGAAGATGGAGCACACCATCACCGCACCCGCCGATGGCGTGCTCGCCGAACTCAACGTCGATACCGGACAGCAAGTGGAAGTCGGTGCCGTCTTGGCTCGAGTCGACGTGCCCGAGGATTCGTAGTTTTTCACAAGCAGAGGAGCCTTACTATGACCGACAGCAGCTTCATCGAGAACGAAGATCGCCAGGCGCTGCGCAAAGCGGTGTCCGGTTGGGCCGCGAACTTCGGCAGCGAGTACTACCTGAAGAAGGCTCGCGCTCAGGAGCACACTGACGAATTGTGGTCCGAGGCAGGCAAGCTCGGCTTCCTGGGCGTCAACCTGCCCGAGGAGTACGGCGGCGGCGGTGCCGGCATGTACGAACTGTCGCTGGTGATGGAGGAAATGGCGGCCGCGGGTAGCGCGCTGCTGCTGATGGTGGTGTCGCCGGCCATCAACGGCACGATCATCTCCAAGTTCGGCACCGAGGAGCAGAAGAAGCGCTGGATTCCCGGTATCGCCGACGGCACGCTGACGATGGCGTTCGCGATCACCGAACCCGATGCCGGATCCAACTCCCACAAGATCACCACCACCGCGCGCCGCGACGGCAGCGACTGGATTCTCAAGGGGCAGAAGGTCTACATCTCCGGCGTCGACCAGGCCCAGGCGGTACTGGTGGTCGCCCGCTCCGAGGAAGCCAAGACCGGCAAGCTGCGCCCCGCGCTGTTCGTGGTGCCCACCGACACGCCCGGCTTCACCTACACCCCGATCGACATGGAGATCATCAGCCCCGAGCGGCAGTTCCAGGTGTTCATCGACGATGTCCGGCTGCCCAGCGATGCCCTGGTCGGAGCCGAAGATGCAGCGATCGCACAGCTTTTCGCGGGCCTGAACCCAGAGCGCATCATGGGCGCGGCCAGCTCCGTCGGCATGGGACGTTATGCGCTGGACCGGGCCGCCGACTACGTCAAGACCCGTCAGGTCTGGGGGACGCCGATCGGTGCGCATCAGGGGCTGTCACATCCGTTGGCGCAGTGTCACATTGAGGTGCAGCTGGCGAAACTGATGATGCAGAAGGCGGCGACGCTCTACGACAACGGCGATGACGGCGGCGCGGCAACGGCCGCCAACATGGCCAAATATGCTGCGGCTGAAGCTGCTACGCGTTCGGTCGATCAGGCCGTGCAGTCCCTGGGCGGCAACGGCCTGACCAAGGAGTACGGCGTCGCCGCGATGCTGGCCTCTGCACGGCTCGGTCGAATCGCACCGGTCAGCCGGGAGATGGTGCTGAACTTCGTCGCGCAGACTTCGCTCGGCCTGCCCCGCAGCTACTGATGGACCGGGTTGTCGGATACAGCGTTGAGGGATACGTCGCACGGCTGACACTGAATTCGCCGCACAACCGCAACGCGCTGTCGGAGGCGCTGGTCGCCCAGTTGCACCAGGGCCTGCGCGACGCCGCGGATGACCCCGCAGTGCGGGTGGTGGTGCTCGGCCACACCGGGAACACGTTCTGCGCCGGCGCCGACCTCTCTCAGCGGTCGGCGCAGACGAACACTGATCCCGCCGAAGCAACCGCCGAGCGGTCCAGGGAGATGGCCGCGCTGCTGCGTGCCATCGTCGAGTCGCCGCGACCGGTGATCGTCGCTGTCGACGGCCACGTCCGCGCGGGCGGCATGGGGTTGGTCGCCGCGTGCGATATCGCCGTGGCCGGCCCGCAGAGCACCTTCGCGTTGACCGAGGCCCGAATCGGAGTCGCACCGGCGATCATCTCGCTGACCTTGCTGCCGAAGCTGACGGCGCGGGCCGCGGCGCGCTACTACCTGACCGGCGAGAAGTTCGATGCCACCGTCGCCGCTGAGATCGGGTTGATCACGATGGCCGCCGAGGACGTCGACGCCGCGGTGGCGACGCTGCTCGCCGACATCGGGCGCGCCTCCCCGCAGGGGCTGGCCGCGTCCAAGGCGTTGACCACCGCTGCCGTGCTGGCCGGGTTCGACCGGGACGCCGAGCGGCTCGCCGCGGAGTCCGCACGGCTGTTCGTCTCCGACGAGGCCCGCGAGGGCATGCTGTCGTTCTTGGAGAAGCGGCCGCCGCGCTGGGCTTCGCCCGGATAACGGCTCGTTGGGCACCGGGCCATAGGATTCTGACGTGCCTGCCCGGGATGTGCTGCGCAGTCTGGTCACCGGCTGGCAGCGTCCGACAACCCATCCGGTGGATTCCCAGGGTGAGGGCGCCGACGCCCTGATCGGATTCGTGCTGGCGGCCGCCCTGGTCGGCGTGCTCACCGGGCTCAGCGCGGCAAGCTTTCGACTCCTGCTCGACCAAGGCGCCCGGCTGCGCGCCGGCCTCGCCCACTGGGCGCACGCCAGCTGGTCGGGGTTGATTGTCGTCGTCCTCGTCTGCGCGGCCGCCGCCGCCATCGCAGCCGCTCTGGTGCACCGGGTCGAACCGCACGCCGAAGGCAGTGGCATCCCGCGCGTGGAAGCGGTCGCCGACGGCCGCGTCCGGCCCGACCGATTTCGGATCCTGCCGGTCAAGTACATCGGTGGACTGCTCGCCATCAGCAGCGGCATGGCGCTGGGTCGCGAGGGACCGTCGGTGCAGATGGGCGGAACTGCGGCCGTCATCGTCGCCACCTTGACCCGCCGCAACATCGCTGACCTGCGGCTGCTGGTCGCCGGCGGCGCCGCCGCCGGACTGGCCACCGCGTTCAACGCGCCCATCGCCGGTGGCGTCTTCGTGCTCGAGGAGCTGGTCAAGCGGTTCGATCCACGCACCACGGTCGCCACCCTGGTGGCGTCCGCGTCCGGCTTTGCCGCCGCCCGGCTGCTGATGCCATCGGAATACTCGTTCCACATGAAGCCGATGGCCGAGCCGCGCCTCGTCGAGTCCGGCTGGGTGGTTGTGATCGGCCTCGTCACCGGTGTGCTCGGCGTGCTCTACAGCGAGGCGGTGATGGGTGCTCTGCGCCGCGCCGACGCCAGTCGCGTGCCCAAGGAAGTCCGCGCCGCAGCTACCGGTGCGCTCGTCGGGCTGCTCGTCTGGACGGCGCCGGACCTGGCCGGCGGCGGCGACAACCTAACCCAGCGGGCACTCTCGGGCCGCGGCGCCCTATTAGCGGTCGCCGGAATCCTCGTCCTACGTTTCGTGCTCGGTGTCGTCTCCTACGCCGCCGCGACGCCCGGCGGTCTGTTCGCGCCGATGCTCGTGCTCGGCTCGCAGGCCGGACTACTCGTCGGACTCGTCGCGGTACACATCACGCCGCACGCCATGCCGAGCCTGCCGGCCTGCGCCGTGATCGGCATGGCTGCCTTTTTCGCCGCGTCCGTGCATGCCCCGGTCACCGGCCTGATCCTGGCGACCGAAATGACCGGCAACACCAATCAATTGCCGCCCATGCTCGGCGCCTGCGCCATCGCGATGCTCGTTGCCGTCGCGCTACGATCCGAACCCATCTATGACCGGCTCAGCCAGCGCGCGGCGGACAATTCGAACACCCAGCTGAGTGAATTCTGAGTGTGGCGCAACAGTTTGGCGAAGATCCCGTGCAGCAAAATGCGTTAGACGTAGGCTCGTCAATGATGAGCAAGTCAGCACAACGAGGGGCGCCGGGCCAGCAGAACGCAGTCACGCGTGCCGCTGAGACCGATCGTATTGAGGTTGCTCAATTGCTGACCGACGCGGCCGCCCACGGCAAGTTGCAGATGGGCGAGTACGAGGACCGCCTCACCAAGGCATATGCAGCGCAAACTTACGAAGAGCTCGACGTTCTGCGGTCAGATCTGCTGGGTTCGTCGATCAGTTCCCGAGACAGCGGACCGGCCAAGCCGGCGCCGTCGATGCTGCTGCTGGCCATCATGAGCGCGTTCGAGCGGCGTGGCCGCTGGAACGTGCCGAAGAAGCTGACCACGTTCGCGCTGTGGGGCGGCGGCGTGATCGACCTGCGCTACGCCGACTTCACCTCCACCGAGGTCGACATCCACGCGACGTCGATCATGGGCGGCCAGACCATCCTGCTGCCGCCCGAGGTCAACGTCGAGATCAACGGTCGCGGCGTGATGGGCGGCTTCGAACATCACGTTCCGCTCGAAGGCACGCCCGGCGCGCCGACCGTGCGGATTCACGGCTTCTCGCTGTGGGGCGGCGTCGGCATCAAGCGGAAGAACCGCAAGACCCAAGGCTGACGCGGTGTCCCTACCGCCGACGGCGGGACCGCAGGTAATCGCCGACCACGGCCGCGCCCAGCCCATCGAGATCGGGGTCGATGACCCGGCCCTCGACCCGGCGGGCCACCTGATCGATGAACCGGGCCAGCCCGGGGTCGCTGCCCAGCCGGAAGATCGTCACCTGCGCACCCAGCCGGGCCATCTCGTCGAAGCCGCGCACGGTGTTGGCGATGGTCCGCGGATGAGGCGGGTAATCAAAAAACACTGCAGAACCCTGTCCGCTGCCGTCGTTCTCCAAATGAGCGGTCGGCTCCCCGTCGGTGACCACCAACAGCACGGGCTGTGCGTTGGGGTGCCGCCGCAGATGGCGGCCTGCCAGCGCCAGCGCGTGGTGCAGGTTGGTGCCCTGTTCGTACACACCTTCCAGACCCATCAGTTCCGCGCTGCTCACGGTTCGCGCATAACGGCCGAAAGCGATGATCTGTAAGGCATCGGAACGGAATCGGGTGCGCACCAGATGATCGAGCGCGAGCGCGGTCTGCTTCATCGGCAACCACCGGTTCTCCATCACCATCGAGAACGAGGTGTCCACCAAGAGAGCGACCGCGGCCTGGGTGCGGGTCTCGGTCTCCGACACCTCGACGTCATCGACGGTGATGGAGATGACGCCCCGATTGTCCGGCGACATCCCGGACTGCCGGAGCACCGCGTTGGTCAGCGTCCGGGTGACGTTCCACGGCTCGGTGTCGCCGAACTGCCACGGCCGGGTGGCACCGGTCAGGTCGCCCGCGGCACCGGCACGCCGGAGCTCACGCTCGCCGCGACGGCTGGACAGTTGCTGTGCCACATCGCGTAACGCGGTTTCGCCGAGCCGTCGCATCGCCTTGGGCGACAACCGCCACTGACCATCCGAGCTGCGGTCCAGGAAGCCCTGGTTGACCAGCGCGCGCTCGAGCTCGGCGAGCGTCCGGGCGTCGATGGCGGCTTGGTCGCCCAATTGGCGGGCAAGCGCATCGAGGTCGACGTCGTCCATCGTGGCGCCGGGGTAACTCTGCGACAGCTGCTCGGCGAGCTGCTCCAACTCGCCGATGTCGGCCAGGGCCTGCGCCCCCTCGGCCATCCCCAGCGGATTGTCGCCGGAGAACTGCGACGAGCCATCCCAGTCCTCACCCGGCCGGGCCGACTGAAGATGGGCATCGAGCCGTCCGAGCGCCTCCATCAGCGACGGCGATCCGAATGCCTGCTCCGCCAACGCATCCAGCTCAGCACGCTGTTCGGCGCTGAGGCTGTTGCGGAACCGCTGCGCCGCCGCCGCCCGCTTGGCCAGCGAGTCGAGCAGCTCCTCGACATTCTGCGGGTTCTCCGGAAAGAACTCGCCGTGCTTGTTCATGAAGTCTTGAAAATCTTCCGCGGAATCCTGCCCCTTCGAGTGCTTGTCCAGCAGCTCGTTGAGGTCATTCAGCATGTCGTTGACGCGCTGACGGTCCTCGTCGGTGGCCCCTTCGAGCGCCTGTTTCATGCCGGCGAAACGCTGGTCGAGCATCTCCCGGCCGAGCAGATCCTTGATCTGCTCGTACTTTTGACGTGCCTCGTCGCTGCGCCAGTCGTAGTCGGAGAGTTCTTGCACCGCTTTGGCCGGTGACGGCGAGAGCGCCTCGAGTTGCAGTTCGCCGAAGCGCGCGTCGTCGTCGAGCGCGCGGGCAAGTTCTTTTCGCTCGGCAAGCACGGCATCGTCGAGCAGCTGTTTGATCTCCTGCAACGTGCCGTCTAAGTTGTTGTTGCGCAGCAATTCTCGTCGCCGGCGATTGGCCTCCGCGGCCAGCCGGTCGGCGCCGGTCATGTTCTTGGTGCCGCGCCGCAACAGTTCGGACAGCGCGCGACGCGGCGATGTGCCGGACATGACGTCCTGCCCGATCTGCTCGAGAGCCTCGCGCAGATCCACCGGCGGGGCCAGTGGATCCGGCCCACCGGTGTAGCCGGAATATCGCGACGAATGGCTTTTAGCCATAGACGGTTTCGCCTTCCCCCGATACTTTGTCGACGCGCTTGGCCAAATACAATGCCTCCAGCGCCAATTCGAGCGCTGCAGCGCGCTCACCCTCGGACTCCGCGCCGAGCCGCTTGGCGATCTGTTCGATCACCGGTAAGTCCGGCAGCGCCGCGAGAACGTCCTTGGCCGACACTCGCTCACCCGTCGTCACCGCTGAACCACCCTCGACCGCGACCACCAGCGGGCCGACATCCAGACCACCCAGCGCCCTCGATGCCGTGTCAGCGGTGGCACGGCGCAGCAGGTGTTCCAGCACGGCCTGCTCGCGTCCCTCCTCGCCGGACTCGAATTCCAGCTTGCCGCGCAGCACGTTGATCACGGTTCCCAGGTCGACCACCCGGGCCACCGGGTCGGTCTCCCCCAAGATCGCGCCGCGGTGGCGGGCAGAGGCCGCAACCGTCTCGGCGGCCGCGATCGCGAACCGCGCCGACACCCCGGACCGCTGATCGACCGAGCTGGACTCCCGCAGGTAGCGGGCGAACCGGGCGATCACCTGGACGAGGTACTCGGGCACCTGGGCGCTCAGATGAGCTTCCTGGCGGATCACCGCGACCTCGGCGTCGAGTTCCAGCGGATAGTGCGTGCGGATCTCGGCGCCGAACCGGTCCTTGAGCGGGGTGATGATGCGGCCGCGGTTGGTGTAGTCCTCGGGGTTGGCACTGGCGACGACAAGCACGTCGAGCGGCAGCCGCAGGGTGTAGCCGCGGACCTGGATGTCGCGTTCCTCCATCACGTTCAGCATCGACACCTGGATGCGCTCGGCCAGGTCGGGCAACTCGTTGACCGCGACGATGCCGCGATGCGCCCGAGGGATCAGGCCGTAGGCAATGGTTTCCGGGTCACCCAGACTCCGGCCTTCGGCGACCTTGATCGGGTCGATGTCGCCGACCAGGTCGGCCACGCTGGTGTCGGGGGTAGCCAGCTTCTCGGTGTAGCGCTCGCTGCGGTGTCGCCACTCGATCGGCAGGTCGTCGCCCAGCGTGGCCGCCTTGCGGATCGACTCCGGCGTAATCGGCGAGTACGGGTGCTCGCCGAGCTCGGCACCGGCGATCACCGGCGTCCACTCGTCGAGCAGCCCGATCAGGGCGCGCAACAACCGGGTCTTGCCCTGGCCGCGCTCGCCGAGCAAGACAAAGTCGTGGCCGGCAATCAGGGCCCGTTCCAGCTGGGGTAAGACGGTGTCTTCGAAGCCCAGGATGCCTGGCCAGATCTCAGGAGCGTCCGGCCCTCCCGACAAAGCCGTCAGCAGATTTTCCCGGATTTCTTGCTTTACGCCCCGTTCACGGTGTCCGGCGGTACGCAGTTCGCCGACAGTGCGGGGCAGGTTGTTCGCAGCGGTCACCACACCACGCTACGACGGCTCAGCGAATACGGCACCGCCCCCGGCCTTCTTGCATGGCATATGGCCGGGTAATCGCGTGGATTACCCGGCCTTGCTGAGGTGAGTCGTGCGGCTGAAATCAGCGACTCAGCTGCGCCCTCAGTGAGCGAAGTGCCGTGCGCCGGTGAGGTAGAGCGTCACGCCGGCGTCGGCCGCGGCGGCAGTGACCTCGTCGTCACGCACCGAGCCGCCCGGATGGACGACCGCCTTCACACCCGCGGCGGTCAGCGTCTCAAGGCCGTCCGGGAAGGGGAAGAACGCGTCGGAGGCCGCGACCGCACCGCGAACCCGGTCGCCGCCGCGCTCGACCGCCAGCCGTGCCGCATCGACGCGGTTCACCTGACCCATGCCGATGCCGATGGTAGCGCCCCCGGCTGCGATCACGATTGCGTTGGACTTCACCGCCCGACAGGTCCGCCAGGCGAATACCAGATCTGCCAGTGTCGCCGGGTCGGCCGGGTCACCGGTCGCCAGCGTCCAGTTGTTCGGGTCGTCGCCGTCGGCGTCGACCCGGTCGCGTTGCTGCATCAACATCCCGCCGCTGATCTGACGGCGTTCGGTGTCGTCATCCATCGGCTCAGCGGCCATCAGCACCCGGACGTTCTTCTTGCGGGCCAGCACGTCGACGGCGCCCGGCGCGTAGGCCGGCGCCACGACCACCTCGGTGAAAATCGTGCTGACGAATTCGGCCATCTCGACGGAGACCTCGGTGTTGGCTGCGATCACGCCACCGAATGCGCTGAGCGGGTCGCACTCGTGGGCTTTGCGGTGCGCGTCGGCCACCGATTCCGATGAGACCGCGATCCCACACGGGTTCGCGTGCTTGATGATCGCAACACAGGTCTGCTCATGATCGAAGGCGGCCCGCCACGCGGAGTCGGCATCGGTGAAGTTGTTGTACGACATGTCTTTTCCGTGCAGCTGCTCGGCCTGCGCCAGGCCGGGCCACGCGCTGTCGTCGACGTACAGCGCGGCCTGCTGATGCGGGTTCTCGCCGTAGCGCAGTTGGGTCGAGCGTCGCCACGTCCCGGCGATCCACTGCGGAAACTCCGACGCCGGTTCCTCGGGCGCCAGCGTCGACTCCATCCAGCCGGCCACCGCGACGTCATACTCGGCGGTGTGCCGGAACGCCAACGACGCCAACCTCTTACGCTCGGATAGGGTGAACCCCCCGTCGCGTACCGCGGCAAGAACGCCGTCGTAGCCGCGCGGGTCTGTGACGACCGCGACGCTGGGATGGTTCTTCGCTGCGGCGCGCACCATCGACGGGCCGCCGATGTCGATCTGCTCGACGCACTCGTCGACACCGGCGCCGGACTCCACCGTCTGGCTGAAGGGATACAGGTTGACCACCACCAACTCGAACGCCGCGATACCGAGTTCCTCGAGTGCCGCGGCGTGCTCGGGCTTGCGCAGGTCGGCGAGTAGGCCGGCGTGCACGCTGGGGTGCAGGGTCTTCACCCGGCCGTCGAGCACCTCGGGGAAACCAGTGACCTTTTCCACCGGGGTCACCGGAATTCCTTTGTCGGCAATGGTTTTCGCGGTCGATCCGGTCGAGACGATGTCGACACCGGCCTCGTGCAGGCCGCTGGCGAGTTCGGCGAGCCCGGTCTTGTCGTACACGCTGATCAATGCGCGCCGGATCGGCCTCTTTCCGTCGTTGTTGCTCATCCGATAGTCGCCTTCCGTCCGATCCACGTCACGCCGCCGGTCGCTACCGCGGCGATCACATCCACCAAGAGTTGCCGTTCGATGACCTTGATGCGTTCATGCAAGGTCTGCTCGTCGTCGTCGTCGAGCACCGCAACGGCTTGCTGAGCAAGTATCGGGCCGGTGTCGGTGCCCGCGTCGACCAGGTGCACCGTACAGCCGGTGACCTTCACCCCGTGGGCCAGCGCGTCGACCACCCCGTGCCCGCCCGGAAATGCCGGCAGCAACGCCGGATGCGTGTTGAGGGTGCGGCCCACGAATTTCGAAAGAAACTCTGGCCCAAGAATTTTCATGAACCCGGCGGACACAACAAGGTCGGGCGAATGGGCCAAGGTCGCCTCGGTGAGCGCGACATCCCAGGCAGCCCGGACGGGATAGTCGCCCAGCCGGACCCGGAAGGTCGGCAAGGATGCCGCGGCAGCGATGTCGACGGCCGGGCAGTCGCGATCGACACCGACCGCCACCACGCGCGCGGGATAGTCGCCGACGGCGGCGTCCAGCATCGACGCCAATAGCGAACCGGTGCCCGATGCCAGCACCACCACTCGTGCCGGTGCGCTGGGCGGCACGCGGAACGGTTGCTGCACAGGGAGGAGCCTAATCGGGTGCGGGCGGGTCGCCGCCGTCGGACTCATCGCTCACATCGTCGTCCTCGACGTCGGGGATCGGGTCGGCGGGGACGTGCACTTCCACCGGTGGTTCAGCGGGCCGCACCGGCTTGGGCTTGCGCAGCCGATACCGGATCCCGCCTGCCATCACGACGGTGACCCAGCCGACCGCGGCGAACCAGAAGAAGACCGCCAACCCGAAGGTGCCCTGGTCGATTCCGACGGAGCCGAAGTTGCCCAGTTGTCCGCTGCCCGCGTACCCCAGCAAGGCCACTGACGCCGCCGCCAGCAAGGCAGCGATCGCCAATTTCGCCATCGCCGCGAAGATCGGCAGCGGCCTTCGGGCACACTGCTGTCCGAGCGCGACTCCTGCCGACGCGCCGACGATGAGCAGCGCGACCCACACCGGCCCGAGCGGCGGATGCGGGACCGTGGCCAGCACCGGCAGCGCCGGGATGTCGCCGCCGAACACGGTGAACGAACTGAACGTCGCGAAACCCAGATGCGCGCTCGACCCCACCGCCATCGCCGCGGTCCCGACGATCACGTTGGGCAGGTACAGCACCGACAACACGGTCAGGCTGAATTGGCCGAAGACGGAGTTGGTGATCCCGTAGAGGTCCTGCATGGTTCCCCAGTGCACGACCAGCGAGGCGGCGGTGACCAGACCCGACAGCCCCAGCAGAGCGAGCACGCCGGCCGTCGCGCCGCGCAGCGAGTCGGCCAGCCACCCCGGCAGCGGCGACGCCGCCAGTGCACGGCGACCGATCCGCGAGCCCACCCCGATGGACGCGCCGATGGCATGCACGAGAAGGACGCTGACGAAAGCGCGCAGCGCGCTCGGCGTCTGCAGTGCGGTGATCACCGAGGCGGCATCGTGGATGACGGCCAGGGCGATCGCGGCGATCAGCAGCGGTCCGCCCATCGCCGACGCGACGATCCACCGGACGACGAACCACGACGCCCTCTCCGGAGTGGCGTGCGCTGTGGTGCGCGCGGTCCCCCACACCATCAGCATGACCGGCAGCAGCGGCATCACGCCCAGCTCGCGGCCACCGATGGAGATCGGCACCTGGTGCACGCCCAGCCACATGCTGGCGATCGCGCCGAGCGCACCGGTCATGTCGCTGTTGGCGATGACCAACTGCAGCAACGTCACCGCCGCGATGACGATCAACGCCACCGCAGCCGGGCCGAACGCGACCCGAAGAAGATCACGGGCCTGCCGGGTTCCCGCCGCTGGACTGTCCTGCACCCGCCTCACGGTCCGAGGACGTTACACAGCGGCTGTCTGGATGGCGACCCGCCGCGCCCGGCTTCGCCGCGCTAGCGATCGCCATTCAGTCTGGATGGCGACCCGCCGCGCCCGGCTTCGCCGCGCTAGCGATCGCCATTGAGTTACCGGGCGGGCGACGCGGCGCGCCCTAGGACACATGTCAGGACTGTGACGGGCCCGACGGCGAGGATGGCGCCTGCTGCTGCTGACCCTGACCGAAGGTGTGCTGACCGTGTCCGGACCCGCCGTGGTCCGCCGAGTTTCCCTGACCCGGGGCGCCCGAGCCGGACGACGGCGGTGGCGGGCTGAAGCTCGGGAAACCGGTAGGCGGGGTGGGCGATCCGTGCTGCTGGCTCGGATGCGGGCCGGGCTGAGCGCTGAAACCGCCGGTGGTCGGTCCGGACGGGTAGCCACCGTACTGCGTGCCGTAGCCCGACTGCTGGTACGGACCCTGCTGCTGCCCGTAGTAGCCGTACTGGCCGTAATGCCCGTACTGGTCATACTTGGGCCGCGGCGCGGGCGGGGTGATGACGCCGGCGTCCAGCAGCAGCGCGGTCGCAGCGAGCGCGGACTCTATGACGGCGCCGGCAAGCACGGCCCACAGCGCCCAGCCGCGTCCGGTGGCGCCGACCGTGTCCTCGATCACTAGAAGAGCTCCGACGGTGGCGACCACGGCGACCACCGCGGCGTAGTTCTTCGCTTTCGGCAGCAGGCTCGCACCGGCCAGCAGGCCCGCCAGCAGTGCCAGTGCGACCGGAATCGGGTCTTTCTCGATGAGCTCGTCACCATTGGGGAGCACG
>Ga0302326_10024987_pt1 | contig 12124 bp, 10 predicted proteins | sample Palsa_T0_3_FD_202264 | JGI IMG/M metagenome (GOLD analysis project Ga0302326, IMG submission 202264) | Peat permafrost microbial communities from Stordalen Mire near Abisko, Sweden - Palsa_T0_3 | ecosystem: Environmental > Terrestrial > Soil > Palsa > Peat permafrost | place: Sweden: Abisko...
CCGCCTTGTCCATCCAGACTGAGAATGGTCGTGGATACCCGGTACAGCATGAAGCGGTCGTGAGTCACCAGCACCAGCGCGCCAGGGAAATCGGTGAGACTCTCTTCCAGCACTTCGAGAGTCGGAATGTCCAGATCGTTGGTGGGCTCGTCGAGCAGCAGAACGTCGGCGGGCTGCAGCATCAGACGCGCGATCAAAACACGCGCCTGCTCGCCGCCGGAGAGGCTCGAAATGGGCCGGTCGAGTTGGCCCGAATCGAAGAGGAATCGCTTGGCCCATCCGGCCACGTGGATCGGCTGGCCGCGAAAGATTACGTGGTCGCCATGGCCTCCCAAACCCTCGCGCAACGTTTGCGCGGGGTCGAGGCGCTCGCGGGCCTGATCGAAATAGACGATCCGGAGGGCCTCGGCGAACTCCACGCGGCCGGCATCGGGCTGCGTTTCGCCGGCCAGGATGCGCAGCAGGGTGGTTTTCCCCGTTCCGTTCAGACCCAGCAGCCCGAGGCGCACACCGGGCGAGAGGATGAAGCTCAGATCGCGAAAAAGCGCCCGGCCGCCTAGCGATTTCGTGATGCCTTCGGCGGAAATCAGGCGCTTGGTGCGGCGTTCGGTGGCGGTGAAGTCGATGCGCGCGACGCCCTTGGCGGAACGGCGTTCCAGGTCCGAAAGCTCGTCGATCAGGCGGCCGGCTTCGTCAGTTCGGGCGCGCGACTTGCCCGTGCGTGCCTTGGCGCCGCGGCGAAGCCACTCCACTTCGCGGCGTACAATGTTGGCGAGCGATTCCTGGCTGCTCGATTGCGCCAGCAGGAAATCCGCCTTCTTCTCCAGGAACTGGCTGTAACTGCCGGGCACGCGGAAAATGCCTTCGGGATATACGCGGTCTATCTCCGCCATGCCACTCACCACGTTGTCCAGAAAATAGCGGTCATGGCTCACCACAACGCTGGCGAAGGACGCGTTGGTAAGCAGCTTTTCGAGCCAGAGAATGCCTTCGATGTCTAAGTGATTCGTGGGCTCGTCGAGAAACAGGACATCGGGATTCACGGCCAGTTCGCGCGCGATGGCCAGGCGGCGCTGCCATCCGCCGGATAAGGCTTCGGTGCGGATATCGCCGCTAGCGAATCCGGCGCGGCCCAAAGTGAGGTTGATGCGGGATGCGCGCTCGGCGTCTTCCAGGCGCTCGCCCGCGAGCGCATCGGAGATGACTTCAGTTACGGTCTTACCCACGGGAAGTTCGGCCTGCTGCGGCACGTAGCCCACGCGCGTCTTGCGGCGCAGGGAAACCGAGCCTTCGTCGCAATCGAGCTTGCCCGCCAGAATCTTGAGCAGCGTCGATTTGCCGGCGCCGTTGGGGCCAATCAGGCCGAGGCGCTCGCCTTCCGAAATGCCCAATGCGATGCCGGTAAAGAGAACCCGCGCGCCAAAGCTTTTGGAAAGGCCGGTGCAACTTTCAAGCAGCGCCATTATTCGTATCGCAGCGCGTCCACCGGGTCGAGTTGCGCCGCTTTCACGGCCGGCCACACGCCGAAGAATACCCCCACCGCCACGGATACGGAAAAGCCTGCGATCAGCGCCCACGCCGGTACTTTGGCTGAAATGGACGGCACCAGCACTCCCACCAACATGGTGATCAGCATGGCGACGCACAGGCCCAGCACGCCTCCGGCGCCGGTGAGCGTCATGGCTTCCACCAGGAACTGGCCGATAATGTCGCGCCGCCGCGCCCCCAAGGCCTTGCGCACGCCGATCTCGCGGGTGCGCTCGGTAACGCTTACCAGCATGATATTCATCACGCCGATTCCACCTACCAGGAGCCCCAGCGCTGAGATAGCGATGGCTACCAGGCCAATCAGGCCGGTGATCTTATCGAACTGCTGGATGATCTGATCGGGCGTCGAGATAGAGAAATCGTCTTCCGCCGCGGTTTCCAAATGACGCAGGCGGCGAATCGTCCCTTCGGTTTCATCGAAAGCGTCCTGGCGCTTGCCCGGTTTGGCTTTGGCGATTATCATGAAGCGGTTGATCTGCGGATACCGCGATTCCGCCGTGCGGAGCGGGATATCGATTTCGTTATCCTGCCCGTTTTCGCCGAAAAACCCGCCCTTGGCTTTGGAGTAGGCGCCGATCACGGTGTATTCGGCGCCATCGAGCATGAAGGTGCGGTCGACCGCGTGGCCATCGGGGAAAAGCTGATCGGCGACATTGTGGCCGATCATGGCGACGTGCGCGCCGCGCTGGTCCTCTTCCGGGGTGAAGTAACGGCCGGCGTCGAAATCGCGCGGCGAGATATCGTACATGTTGGCGGAAAGTCCACTGACGCTAACTGTGTCGGATTCGTAACCAGGCACGCGCGCGATCAAGGGATTGCCATCCACCACTGCCGGAATGTAGAGCACAAGGCCAGTATCGGCGACGGAGGAACACCAGTGCTTGACGTACTCGGCATACTCGGGCTTGAGCGGCCGGCGTTTCTTTTCCTTGGGAATCTGCGCGTCCTGGCTAGGGTCGCCGGAGGTGCGATACACAAAGATGTTGTCCGGACCCAGTTCCTGAAAGAAGACGACCACGCCCTCACGCAGCCCGGTGAGCAGGGCCGAGACGGTCACAACAGTCGTAATGCCGATCACGATGCCGATGATGGTGAGCATCGAGCGGAACTTGTGGTTCCAGACCGCGTGAATCGCCATTTGTATGTTTTCGCCGGGGCTGATGTTCATGGCTTACTCCGCACGCAGCGCCACCACCGGGTCGAGCTTAGCCGCGCGCGACGCCGGATACCAGCCCGAGACTATGCCGACAATGCTCGATACGGCAATCGAGAGGACTACGTAAAAGACCGTGATATGCATCGAGATATCGAAGGCCTGCCCCAGCAACAAGGTGACCATGGCGCCCACCGCGACTCCCATGGCTCCGCCCAGCATCGCCAGCACGGTAGCTTCAATCAGGATTTGCCACATGATATCGGCATGCCGCGCGCCCAGCGACTTGCGCACGCCGATTTCGCGGGTGCGCTCGGTGACGCTCACCAGCATGATGTTCATAATGACGATGCCGCCCACCACCAGCGAAATAAACGTAACCGGCACCACGATGGCCGCGACCATGCCGAGCAATTGATCGATGAAGCCGCGGATGGCGTCGGGCGTCAACGTATCGAAATTGTCATCCTGCCCCACCGGCGTATGGAAGTGCGAGCGTAGCGCGACGCGGGTGAGATCGAGCGCATCGGTCAGCGTCATTCCGAGGCCGGGCCGCGGTCGGCCGAAGACGGCGAAGCCTGTGCCGGGGCCATACATCCGCTCGAAGGCGGAGGCCGGAATGTAGACGTTCTTATCCTGGTCGCGCCCGAAGGCTGAGCCGAGTTTCTCTTCCACGCCAATGACGGTGAATTCGATGCCTTCGATGCGCAAAACCCCGCCCACGGGCGAGCTTTCCCCGGGAAAGAGCGTGGTCTTGACGGTGTCGCCGACCACGGCCACGAACGATCGCGTGTGGTCCTCTTGCGTCGTGAAGAAGCGCCCGTCAACCACGCCGATGTCGCGAATATCGGCCATATCCGCCGAGGTTCCAATCACGGTGGTGTCTTCGAGCGTGATGTTTTCGCGCTTGATATCGGAGGTGTGATTCCGGTACGGGCTATAGAGCACGCGGTCGCCGTTAATCGATTCCAGGAAGCGCGCATCGGCGGTGCGGATCGGCTTGTTGCGCTTGACCTTGTCGAAATATTCACGGCGGCTCAGGCGGCCGGTGGCGGCGATCTGCGCCACCATAAACGATTCCGACCCGAAAGCTTTAGCGGTGCTTTGCTCGGCATACACGCCCAGCCCGTCGATCGCGGCGCCGACCATGATCACGCTGGCCACGCCGATGATCACCCCCAGCAACGTGAGGAAGCTGCGCAGCTTGTGCGCACGGAGAGACTCCATGGCCAGCCGAAAGGCATTTAGAAATTGACGCCAGAAGCGGAAGCGCTCCGGCCCAGATTCGGACATCTATCTCCAGGATAACGTAAGATTAGAAGCGAAAGTCCCGCCTCGCGTACTATTACGCAATTCCTCGTCTTTTTGATCCAAGTTTTTGAGGCAGCAAACCCCGCTGCCGTGGACGTTCGGCCGGTGCCTTTCGCGCGGCGTGTCGAATCGCTCGCCGCGCATGATACGCTGGCATTTCATGCGCAAAAAGATTTTAGCGGCCAGCTTATGTTTTACGATTTCCGCTTTTAGCTGGGGAACCGAAGGACACGCCTTGATCGCCCGCATCGCGGAAGCGCAACTCACCCCGGCAGTGCACGCGAAGGTGGTCGAAATCCTCGGTCCGAACGTTTCCATGGCGTCGGTGGCGAGTTGGGCCGACGAAGTCCGCCGCTCGCGCGCCGAAACCGGCCCCTGGCATTACATCGATATCCCCATCGATAAGCCGCACCTCGACATGGCGCGCGATTGTCCTAAAGAGGGCTGCGTGATCAAGAAGATCGAGGATTTCGAAGCGGTATTGCGCGATCCCAACACGCCGCCGGTTCAACGCCGCGAAGCGCTGATGTTCCTGATCCATTTCGTGGGCGACATGCATCAGCCGCTGCATGATTCGGATAACAAAGACAAGGGCGGCAACGACGTTCAGGTAGTCTACAAGGGGCGCAACATGAATCTGCACTCCCTTTGGGATAGCGGCCTGCTGGGAAATATAGGAAAGGAAGAAGACCTGTTTCCGGTTTATTTGGAGGATGCCGAGCGCCACGCCAAAAAATGGAGAAAGGGCAGCGTAGAAGATTGGTCGGAGCAGGGACACAAACTGGCCGTCAAGGTCACCTACGGCATGTTGCCGAAGACGGAAAAGGGCACGCCCGCGACGATCACGCCGGATTATGAGGCGAAGGCCGATCCGGTGATCCGGGAACAGATTGAAAAGGCGGGAGACCGGCTGGCGCGGGTTTTGAATGAGGCGCTAAAGTAAGGGGTTTTTGCGTCAAAGCCGGCGACCGGTGGCTTACCACTTGCGTGACTTGGTAGAGCTATCCGGCGAAGACTCCGTGTGCCTCCGCCTCTCCGTTGCTCCGCGTTGAAGAAGCCCCCGCCCGCGATAGAATAGTTTCATCTTATGAAACGCTATGCCCTCTGCCTCGCGCTGTGCGCATCCATCGCAACCCCGGCCGACCTTCCTCAGTTGCGCGGCTTCTCCGCCGGCGCTTCCAAAACCGAGCAGGATTGGGAGGCGAGGTTCCGAGCCATTCCGAGCCCCGGTAATTTGCGCGATGCCATGCAACGTCTCTCTGCGCGGCCGCACCATGTCGGCTCTCCCTATGACAAGGACAACGCCGAGTGGATCCTTGCCAAGTTCAAGGCGTGGGGGCTCGACGCAAAGATCGAATCGTTCGACGTGCTCTTCCCAACCCCTAAGGAGCGTCTGGTGGAAATGGTGGAGCCCACGCATTTCGCGCTCAAGCTCGAAGAGCCCACGGTCGCGGTCGACCCTACCTCGGGCCAGCACGATGAGCAACTACCCTCTTACAATGCTTACTCCATCGATGGCGACGTGACCGCGCCTCTGGTTTACGTGAATTTCGGCATCCCCGAAGATTACGAAGCGCTCGACCGTCTGGGCATTTCGGTGAAGGGCGCCATCGTCATCGCCCGCTATGGCAATTCCTGGCGCGGCATTAAGCCGAAGGTCGCCGCGGAGCACGGCGCGGTCGGCTGCATGATTTATTCCGACCCGCACGAGGACGGCTACTTCCAGGGCGACGTGTTTCCCGAGGGGCCGATGCGCAACAAAGATGGCGTGCAGCGCGGCAGCGTGATGGATATGCCCACCTATCCCGGCGACCCGCTGACGCCGGGCGTCGGCGCCACTAAGGATGCCAAGCGGCTGCCGCTCAATGAGGTCAAAACCTTGACCAAAATACCGGTGCTGCCCATTTCTTACGGCGATGCCCAGCCCTTGCTCGCGGCCCTGCGCGGTCCGATGGCGCCGGTGAATTGGCGCGGATCGTTGCCCATCACGTATCACGTCGGGCCCGGTCCGGCCAAGGTTCATATGAAGCTGAAGTTCAACTTTGACCTCAAACCGCTCTACGACGTGATCGCTCGCATTCCGGGCAGCGTGTATCCCGATGAATGGATCGTTCGCGGCAATCATCACGATGCCTGGGTGAACGGCGCCGACGATCCGCTCTCCGGCCAGGTTGCGATGCTGGAAGAAGCCCGCGCCATGAGCGAGTTGCTCAAGCAGGGTTGGAAGCCCAAGCGGACCATCATATTTTGTGCGTGGGATGGCGAAGAGCCCGGCTTGCTCGGTTCCACGGAATGGGCCGAGACTCACGCCGAAGAGCTGCAACGCAAGGCCGCTGTTTATATCAATTCCGATGGGAACGGACGCGGCTTTCTGAACGTGGAAGGCTCGCATACGCTCGAAAAGTTCGTCAATACAGTAGCGCGCGATGTGGAAGATCCCGAGACCAAGATGAGCGTGTCGCAGCGGCTGCGGCTGCGCCGGATGCCAGGCGCGGGTCCGTTGCCGGAAGGCGCCGAGCAGCCGTCCGCGGCCGGACAGGAGTTCCGCATCGCCGCGCTGGGCTCGGGCTCGGATTATTCGGCGTTTCTCGACCACCTGGGAATAGCTTCGTTGAATATGGGCTTCGGCGGCGAAGACCGCAGCGGCATCTATCACTCCGATTACGACGATTTCTACTGGTACACTCACTTCTCCGACAGTGACTTCGTTTATGGCCGAGCCTTGGCGCAAATCGCCGGGAGCGCCGTGATGCGCATGGCGGATGCCGAACTGCTGCCCTTCGATTTCGACGACTTCACCGCGACTATGCGGCGATACGTGGCTGAAGTGGAGAAGCTATCGACCGATACGCGCAACCGTATTGAAGCGCAAAATCGCGCAATTGATGAGGGAGTATACACCGCGGCGATGGATCCGCGCTTCCCCACCATAGCCCCCGCGAAAGAGGCCGTCCCGCCGTTTCTGAACTTCGCGCCGCTCGATAACGCGCTGGTCGCGCTGGAACACACCGCGCAGATTTACGACCAGGCGCTAGCCCATGCGTCCGAGAATGGCGCATCGGCGCTGGCCCGCGCTACTCTGCTCGAAGCAAATTCGCGGCTGATCGCAGTGGAGCGGACGCTCACCTCCAACGAGGGGCTGCCGGATCGCCCCTGGTACAAGAATGAGATCTATGCCCCTGGATTCTATACCGGCTACGGCGTAAAGACGCTGCCCGGCGTGCGCGAGAGCATCGAACAGAAGCAGTGGAAACAGGCCGACCAACAGATTGTGTTGGTGGGCAAGATCCTCGAAAATGCCGGCGAGGCTATTCAGGGCGCGGCGGCCGAATTGACGCGGGCATCGCGTTGAGATTGGCGGCGGCTGCGGTGCTGCTGTCTCTGGCCGCGTGCGATCTCTCATTGGTTCACAAGCCGGACTTCCGCCAACTCGAATTTCGCGCGGCAGCCGATCCGCAGATTTACGAAGCCACGGCGCTCGATCGCAAGGTTCAATTGATGGGGCCGGACGACGTATTTCATCCCAAAGAATGGCTCGGCCCGCTGCGAGTCGTGGGCGCGTGTACGGCCAGTGTTTCGCAAGTGAGCGCGGTCTACGCATCTCGCGATGTCGGTTACCTGTTGGCAGTCGCGCGCGACGGCGCCCACTTCATCGATCTGCATTCGTGCCACGACGTCTGGCCGGCGCTGAAGTCGCAGATCCCGATTCAAGTGACAGGCGACGCCATTCAGATCGAGCGGGGCCAATGGCTGCGCCTTTTCAACGACCGGCCTCCAATTCAATAGGTGGGGCATGCTTTAGCTTGCCCACCCAGTAACACAAGTCGCCGGCGCAACGCCACTGCAAGACAGAAGTTATGACCAATTGCGCGAGGCGATTGCTAACCTTGGCCACGGCGGCCGCCGCGGTGGTCAGCGCCCCGGCGCAGACCACGCCGCCCGCCGCGACCGCGTTCGAAGTCGCATCGGTAAAGCCGTCTGTCCCGCGGCCCTCTGCCGGCGGCCGGCGAGGAGGCGGTCTCTCTTGCCCCCAATCTTTCAATATGAATCGAGGCCGCGTTGATATCCGCTGCGCCAACGTGGAAACTCTGATCGCGTATGCGTACCGCCTCTCGTTCCGAGTCACGCGGCAGGCGGGACCGGATTGGATAGCGGGTCCCCAGGCCCCGCGATTCGACATAGAAGCGAAGCTGCCGGCGGGCGCATCGGAAACTCAAGTTCCGGAGATGCTGCAAGCCCTGCTGGCGGACCGTTTCCAACTCGCCATCCATCGCGTGACCACGGAAAAGCCGGTCTATGCGCTGGTAGTGGCGAAAGGTGGGCTAAAGGTGAAGGAGGCCACCGACGCCCCGGCCGCAGCCGCCGACCCCGATTCGCAGCCCGGCACAATCGTAGCCATCGGGGGCCTGCCGACGCGCATGACGCGGGAAGCGAACGGCTACACGATTAGCAACCCTCGTATCGGAACGGTGCGGCACACGGATGCTCCAAACCGAACCAGCCGCTGGGAAGCTCCGAATACCACGCTTGAGGGACTGGCCGATATGCTGGCCCAGGTGGGCCCGCTGTCGCTCGAAGTAAAGGATATGACGGGGCTGAAAGGGCGCTATGCGGTGGTCCTCAATATATCCCTGAATGAGTCGTTTGCCGCGGCGGCTGTCCCTCCGGAATCGCGCGGCGATCGAGCCGCCTTGGAGGCCGCGGTGATGGATATGGAAACCGCGCTGGTGCGATCCATGAATGACGAACTGTTGAAGCTCGGGCTCGAGCTCGAACGCCGCAAGGGACCGGTTGAGACCCTGGTCGTCGATCACGTGGAGAAGCCTTCAGAGAATTAGCCATGATGGCCGCACCGCCCAGCCGCACACTTGCCCTCGCTCTATTAGCAGCGGGCTTGTTGTCCGCGCAACAAGCCGCACAAGAACCTCCTTCGCCGGCGTTTCGCGCTGAAAGCAATCTGGTGCTGGTGCCATTTCATGCCAGCCGAGGCAACCGATACGTTGCCGATTTGAAGCGGGCTGACGTGGTGTTACTGGAAGATGGAGTTCCGCGCGACTTCGCCATTTTGGAAGGTCCAGGGATCACCGAGGGCAGGGCTCCGCTGGAGCTTGTGCTCCTGTTCGACACAACCAGCAGGCCGGTGGGAGCCGGTTGGAATCTGAAGACCATTTATGACTTCACCAACCACTGGAACCTAACCGTGTCTCAAGAAGTGCTAGAGAAGGGCCAAGCGGACGTCCGCGCCTCGGTCTACCACTACGACTACAGGCAACTCCAGCGCCTTTGCCGGTCTACGGCCGATCCCAAGGAACTACTCGACGTATTCCGCCGGTTGCTGACGCCGATATCCGGCAACGATGCAGTGATGCTCGATCTGCCTCCGGACCGGGAACTGGACCCGAAGAGCGAGCCTCCCAAGCCCTGGCCGATGGAGGCGGCAATCGGTGCGTTGAAAGATTTGGCAGCGGCGCCGAACAAGGCATTGCGAATGCTGGTCGTATTTTCCGAGGGAGTAGGCGGGACGACGACCGTTCCCGAGGACGTAGCGGAGGAGGCGGTCGCGCTGGGGATTCCGATTTATCCCGTCATCATCAATTATCAGAAAATCAGTAATGCGCCCCGCTTCGGAAGGCAGGCGCCCGACGCCGCGGCTGGGCCCTGGCGATCGGAGCCTGCACTCCAGTGGATGGCCGACTTCGGGAGACTCGGAAAGCTGACAGGCGGACGCTCCTTTGAGCCTTACGATATGAATGCGGGCGAAGTGCGCGACATTTTGGAAGCCGTCAAGAACGAGGGCCTATCGCAATACGTCGTGGGATTTGCGCCGCAACCGTCATCCGGGCCGCCAAGGGAGCACAGGCTGGAAATCAGACTGGGGCCGCAATCGAAGAGCAAGCTGATAGGCGGCAAGCGGAGGGTGATTTACTGAGCCAAAGATGGCTGGGCAGGGGCCAACGGCGTCGCGTTACTTATGCAGAGTAAGTATTCAAGCGGCAACGTTTTGAATGCGCTACAATGGAAGCTACTGGAAGTTGATCCGCAAGCCCTCCCCTAACCGGTTGCCGGTACGTCGATTTTCCTCCGCAAAATACAACCATAAATGAAAAGTTTCTCTGAATTCACTCTCTCCGCTCTCGTGAAGAGCAACCTGTTAAGGAACGGCTTTACCGAACCAACCGCCGTACAGGCCCAATCGATCGGACCGGCTCTGGCCGGGCGCGACGTCGTGGCTACCGCCCAAACAGGCACTGGCAAGACCCTGGCTTTCGTCCTGCCCATTATCAATCTCCTCGAAAAGGAGACTTCCCGTTCCGGCGTACGCGCTCTCATTCTGAGCCCTACCCGCGAACTTGCTATCCAAATTAACGAGACCTTCGCCAAGATCGCAATGGGTACGCCTGTGCGTACCGCGGTCGTGGTGGGCGGGCTCAACGAGCGCACCCAGCTTCAAGCCATCAAGAAGGGCGCGCAGGTAGTAATCGCCACCCCCGGCCGGCTCTGCGATTTTCTCAGCCGTCAGTTGGTCGATTTGCGCGGCGTCCGCGTGCTGGTTCTGGACGAAGCCGACCGCATGCTCGATATGGGCTTCCTCCCCAGCATCAAGCGCATCATGGCAACCATTCCGAACGATCGCCAGACGCTGTTCTTCTCGGCCACCATCGAAACTTCCGTCAAGCACCTGGTGGAATCGCACGTCAAGAATCCCGTACGCATCGAAGTGGGATCCACCACCAAACCGGTTGACAAGATCGACCTGCATCTCTACGAAGTGGAGTCCGACCGTAAGCTGGGCCTGCTCGAAATGATGCTGCGCGAAGAAAAGGGATCGTTCCTGGTTTTCGCGCGCACCAAGCACGGCGCCGATAAGCTGGCAAAGAAGCTGGCCTTAGGCGGCTTCAAGACGGCGGCCATCCATGGCAACCGCACGCAAAACCAGCGCAACCAGGCGCTGAGCGGCTTTCAGGATGGATACTATCGCGTGCTTGTGGCGACCGATATCGCGGCTCGCGGCATTCATGTGGAAGGCATCGCGCACGTGGTGAATTACGATTTGCCGCAGGCGCCCGAAGACTTCATCCACCGCGCCGGCCGTACCGGACGGGCCGGAGCCACCGGCACCGCGTCCACTTTCGCCTCACGCGGTGAGCGCGCCGAGATCGCGCGCATCGAACGGATCATCGCCACCAAGCTGGTGCGCCGTGAAGTGCCGGCCGAAGTGGCTCGCGAGCAGAGGATGGTCAATGGCGTAATCGTCATGCCGTTCACTCCGCCACAGCCGCAGCGGCATATACGAAGTTTCGGCCCCAGAGGCCGCCGCATGGCACGCCGCGCGGTCTAAACTCTAGTTCTCCGTCGGCTTGGATGCGCGGTCGATCACCGTAATATCCAGCGGCGCCTTGCGCTTTTCCAGCCGCAAGCCAAGCTGCTCCCGCAGTGCCGTCTCAAATAGATCGGCATAGCTGGGGGCCGGTCCGGGCGTGCCGTCCGCGCCCGTGCCGGCAAATTGCGCCGGGTCGAGTTCGAAATCGAAATACACCCGGATGCCCGGAAATTCCTTCCTATGGTCGAGGCGCTGCTCGAGCATCGACCTCCATTCGGCCAACGCTTGAAGGGGATCTTTACCGCGATCGCCGGGCACCCCAGCGGCCGATTTACCGCGACCAACGTGACCCTGGTCGATGTCACAGTACAGGTCTTTCGACCCGCCGGATCCAGATGCAGGGCGGTCCGGACTGGATCGATCCAGATCAGGCGCTCTTCTTGATGTCTTTCAGCATCGCATCCCGCAGCATACTGTTCAGTCGGGTCTGATAACCTTTACCCTGATGGCGGAGCCAAGCCACCACATCGGAGTCCAGACGCACCGTGAGTTGCTGCTTCACCGGCCGGTAGAAAGGATTGCGGACGGCGTTTTTCCAGAAGCTCTCTTTGAGCGGCGGAATGTCTGAAAAATCGATTTCCGAATCCGGGCGTTCCGCGAGCCGGGAGAACTTGCGTTGCCGGGCGGGCGTCATCGGGCTGTCAGCCAACGTTTTGCGCACGAGTTTCGTCATAGCGATTTCGCTCCTTCCGGGTGGCTCAGCGGGCTGAGATCAGACGGACAATTTCGTC
>Ga0302326_10024988_pt1 | contig 12123 bp, 13 predicted proteins | sample Palsa_T0_3_FD_202264 | JGI IMG/M metagenome (GOLD analysis project Ga0302326, IMG submission 202264) | Peat permafrost microbial communities from Stordalen Mire near Abisko, Sweden - Palsa_T0_3 | ecosystem: Environmental > Terrestrial > Soil > Palsa > Peat permafrost | place: Sweden: Abisko...
ATTACCCGAGAAGCTCTCTTTATCGATCGCCAACATCATTCGCATCATGTCGCGCGCGATCTGTTTTGGCTTCTTGTCGTCTTTGTCAAAATGATCCTGCACATGGCAATAGTTGCATTCCACGCCGAGTGACGCAGTGATGAATCTCATGGCGGGGATCAATTGATCGGAGGAAACACCCTTGAGCACCTGGATGTTCTTGAAGCTCGCCTCGGTCATGGCGGGCGAACTGCGTTGCGAAATCTCCGCCTCGGTTTCGTCGGAAGGTCGGTCCATAGCTGCGCTGACTTTGCCGGTTAGCTCAGCGGCCTTCGCCACATTTCCCTGCCGCTTATACAGATCGATCAGAGGCACATCCGCAGGCAGATGTAACGGATCCATACTAACGGCACGCTCGAGGTGAGACACCGCTTTATCGATATCGCCAGCTTGGAGGTAGGCTGACGCCGCATTGGTCTCGCCTGCCACCGAGTCCGGATCGAGTTGAAGGGCGCGCTCAAAAGCCAGTTCCGCCTCCGTCGATTGCTTTCCCAGGAGCAGTGCCGTACCCATGGCGGTGAAAACTGCACTGTCGGTGGAGAACTGGTCTTGCACTTCCGTCAGCATGCGGTAACCGCGGACGATAAATGGCGAGGACCGGCGTTCCGCGCCGACATTTACGTAGGCGATGCCCAGATTCCTCTTCTGCAAATCCGGCGCAGGCTCGCGCCAGGCAGCAATGTCGGTATTTTCAGGCAGAGCTTGTTGCGCCTCGGGACGTCGCTGGATTCTATGGTCGGTGAATGCCGTATGTCCCCCATCGTTGGCATCCCGTCGGGGCATATGGCAGCTGAGGCAATCGCTCTCCTTCCCCGGATGAGAATCGGGAAACTTCGCCATGTGGCAGGAAAGGCATTTAGACCGGAAGAACTCGACTGGTTCCACGGGCTTATTGTGCGGATCATGGCAAGTTCCGCACCACAGCCGGCCATTGCTCTTACGGGCGCAGCTACTTCTCGCGAGTTGCTCAACGTGGCTGATGACTTTGAATTTCTCGCCGTCCCCACCCGGTGGCGATACATTTCGGTAAGTGGTGAAAACATCCTCTAGGCTCTGTCCCGGCCGAAAGTCGCCAAACGTCTTTCCCGGATTCAGCACCCTGCCAACTCCTAACAAGTGACATTGTTCGCAGGTGCTGTCGCGAGCGGCAGGCCCGAGCTTCGCGGGATTGATGATCGTGCCTGCCCTGGGGTCACTGAGATGCTTTTCGGCTGAGCCATGACAGCGCTCGCAGGTGATCGCTTCTGCGGCGAATGCCGGCGACCGATATTGGTTCGTCGTACCGGAGATGTGTAAAGCAGTTCCTGAATGGCAAAACAGACATGCTTCGGCCACAGGTCGCGTGAAATCCGGATTCGGCCGTCCCTCGTATCCGGGTGCCAGACCGTAAGCATGGCGAGTCTTATAGTAAGCGACGGGCGATTGGAACAGATGACCTGCCAAGTCGAGCAGGTAGCCAGAGGCGTGATTGCCGGAGCCGATCACGTAATCGATGCGGTATCTGGTTAGGTCTCCACCGCTTTGCAGTCGCTGCCAATAGCCCGTTGGTGACGAATACATCGTAATCCGTGCTTCGGGAGTTTCGACTGTGCCGTCCGGCTCCTGGCTCGCACGACGCAGCGAGTGTGCCATCGCGGAGCGCGCGTAGCCCTCGACTTCGGAAGCATGACAAAACCGGCAGCGGCTCGCTCCAGCGGGCTCCCTCACTAGTTGGGGTGTGGGAATTTCCGAATCGGAGGGCGCCGAGGCCTTGCCGCTGGATTGTCCTCGTCCCGAGGAAACAATGCTCAACCCAGCGAACAAAACGACGAGCAGCAACAGAGGGGCAGGTTTCGTGTCCCTGATTCGGCCGGCATTGACCGGCTTCGGGCAACTGGAATTGTATCTCCGACCCATCAAATGCCAGACCCTCGACAAGGTTGGCTCTTCATCTTTATCTTCGGGGATTCCCATTGGCGGGAGTTGGCGGAGTGAAAGGTGGCTTCGATCACTGCCATGTTCTTGATGGCGTCCTCGAGGGCGAGGGGAACATCAGTGTTTTCCTGAACAGCTTTCGAGCCGTAAGCGGTAGGAATGCCGAGAGCAGTCGCGGCCTGCCGAGCCTTGCGAGGAATGACCTTTCTGAGACCGATGGCAGCGGCGCTGAGAACTCCCCACCGGAGCTGGTTGGACATGTGGGTAATGATAAAGCAGATCACGTATTCTGGAAAAATAACCACATCCTTGCAGCGGCAAGCGGTTTTGGTGCAATTTTGGGCGGGATGATATTTTCATTCCGCCAGAGATGAGTTATCCCTACCGCTACGGCATCCCCTCACTCTTGCTGAACGACCACGGGAAGAAATTCCTGGACGCGGAGTGCTCTGAGTCGAGCCGCGGATGGATCTCTACACGCCGTGATTTGAAATCGATTGCTCCGACCCGCAGGAGAGACAAGGGCTGGAGGATCTGGCAAGGTCTGCGTCGGCGAGAGCGGCAAATCGACCGTGATGGCGCCGCGCTCCAGCCGATCATCGGTCATATTTGATCTCGAGTCGAAGGGTAACACTGATGAAGTCGTTCAAGACTCTTCAGCCGATAGGGACAACTTATTTCGGGTCCGCGGAAGGCGACGCCAAGAGCCCTTTCAGCAGTGCTGTGTGAAAGGTCGCCGGGTTCTGAATCTGTGGCGCATGTCCCAGATCAGCAAACTCCACAAGCTTGGCACCAGGGATTCTCGCTACCGCTTGCTTCGCCAGCGCTGGATAGTGCCCCAGTTGTGCTTGCACGGATGGTGGCGCTAGATCTTTGCCGATCGCCGTATTGTCCTTATCTCCGATGAGGAAAAGCGTCGGCACCGCGATGTGTTCAAACTCGTAGTAAACCGGTTGGGTGTAGATCATGTCATAGAGAAGCGCCGAGTTCCATGCAACAAGATCCTTCCCGGGACCACGATACATGCCGGCAAGCATTTGAACCCATGGCTCGTAGGAGTCGCTCCAGGTTGCGGCATAGTAGGTGTTTTGTTCATATTGCCGTATCTTATCGGCGTTCGTCTTTAACTCCCGTTCATACCACTGATCCACAGAAATAGAAGGTACGCCCTTGGCTTTCCAGTCCTCGAGTCCGATCGGATTCACCAGAACCAGTTGATTGGTCGAGGCGGGATACATCAGTGCATAACGAATGGCGATCATGCCGCCCGTAGAATGCGCGACCAGGGTCGGCTTCTGTATGCTCAGGGATTCGAGGAGAGCATGCGTGTTTCGCGCAAGCTGCTGGAAGGTGTACTGATACAGCTGAGGCTTCGTCGACTTGCAGAAGCCGATCTGATCAACCGCGATTACGCGATAGCCAGCATCCTCGAGAACATCGATGGACGCCTTCCATGTCGCGGAACAAAAGTTCTTCCCGTGCATCAAGACGATGACCCGGCCGTTGGACGACTTCGGTTTCACGTCCATGTAGGCCATGTGCATTGTCTGCTTCTGGGAGGAGAACTCGAATTGATGCACGGGGTAAGGATAATCGTAGCCTTCGAGCTCCGGTCCATACGCGGGCTCCGGGGCAGGACTGGTCATAGCATTCTGCGCAGTCGCCGGGTGCAGAACGGCGATGGTCAGGAGCAGAAACGTTCGAGCGAAGAATCGAGGCATAGCGTGATCTCGGGAATGAGTGGTTGACTGCTGGTTTCCATCTCCAAGACCGGACGGAGTTTTTCGGCCCATTTCATCTCTAGCGAAACTGATGGTGGATGCGCGAGTCGAACGGACTACCCAAAAACGGTTGGATCTCATCTCGGAACTGTACCGTGTGCTTGGACCCCACATGCATCTCGTAGGCTTTCGCATCGCGCCATGTCTCGACGATCGTGAAATGGTTCGTAGCATCGATCTGCTGCAAAACGACATAGGAAACCAGACCGACATCTTGTTTGGTCGCTGCGGTCTCGGCGCGGAACAGTCTCCACGAGTTTTCCTCGGCTTGCGGCATGTACCCATCGGGCTTGATGTCCACATGGCTGACAATGGTGATCGGTTCGCTCTTGTCCTCGGTATCCAACCCGGAAACAAGAAAAACGGAACTCAAAATGGCAAGTGTCACGGCGAATGATTTACAGACTAACCTCATGAATGACTCCTTGAAATTATGGGCACCAGGCGCTTATCGGAGCGCTGGTTGCCGGCCGTCTTCAGTGACCTGGCTTCCTTAGCCGAGGTGCGTTTTAGTGGCGCAAGCTGCCACGAAACCTCCAAACTATATCAACACCCGTCCATCACAGAGCGCTCGACAGCGGCAATTGTCGCGCGAGCTGTTTGGGGTTCTAGAAAGCCGCGCTGCGTATGAAACGTACACACGCGGGGCCGCCCGCTAAAGAATGTTTACTGCGCGAGCGGCCAACAGAGCCACCGTTGTCAGGGAAATGAGCGATTGAACCATCATAAGGATTTTGGCCCATGCTGATAATACGGGACAGTCCGTTGGTGAAAATGCGGTGCTGGTATTGAAGGCGAGAAAGAGGTAGTCCACGAAACCTGGACTCCAGCATTGCTCTCCCATCTCGCGCTTGGCTTGCTGATCGAGAGCCATCTGTGGAAAAAGGAATGCTCCGTCGGTATGTACCCCGCGCAACTCACGTTCGCGGGGGCCACCTGCATCCAGTCTCCAGTACCACGAGGCAAAGACCAGGATGTTCGTAATCCACAAGGCAGCCGCGGAACGTAAAAGATCCTTAGGCGACTGTCGATGGGCGGGTAGCGCCGCGACCAGCAGAGCAAGCGACCAGATCATGTCGACAGTCACAATGGAGCTCAGCAGATAGCCCAAAAACTTATTGAGCTTATCTTTACCGCGCTGGCGTGCCCATGCTGTGGGAATCAGAAGCACTCCGACAACGACGATGATCAACCAGTCAGGTCCCGCGGACAGGGATGCGGGCAAAGAAAAGCGCAATCCGCCCACGGCAAGCAGAGCAAGCATTACCGGCCAGCGTGGCTCTAAATGTTTCGAAGTATTTGGCATCGTACTCCATAGCGCGACACCGAGTTGGAAACAGCAGTTCAGCGTCGCTCTTCAGAAGATTGTCGCATGATGGGCCGATTCTCCGGGTCGTCGGGTGGCTTCGAGCAAGCGCTGGCGTTTCGCTATGATTACATTTGTAGGTTCCGTTGGTTTTCCCCGTAGCGTTCATGATCGGGTGGAGGCGATGTGCGGCTAAAGATTGTACAAACAGGAGAGCCCGTTTTGCGGCAGGACGCTCGTCCATTGACCTGCCAAGAGATATTGGGTGATGAGATTCAAAGGCTGATCCATGACATGAGAGAAACCATGCGCGACGCTCCGGGCGTCGGGTTAGCGGCACCTCAAATCGGACTTTCCCTGCAGCTCGCCGTGATTGAGGATCGCGAAGAATTCTTGAAGGATCTGCCGCCTCGGGAAGTTGCGGACAAAGATCGCCGGCCCGTGCCCTTCCACGTGATCATCAATCCTCAGATCACTTTGACAGGGGACGACGAAGCCTCTTTCTACGAAGGCTGCCTCAGCCTCGCCGGATTCTCCGCGGTGGTTCCACGCGCCCGGGCCGTACGCGTGGAATACTTGGATGGACAAGGAGAAGCTCGCTCAGTGGAAGCATCCGGATGGTATGCCCGGATTTTGCAACATGAAATCGATCATCTGCACGGGACTCTCTACCTTGACCGGATGCACACTCGTACCTTCACTTCGATCGACAACTGGAATCGTTTCTGGAAAGGCAAGCCGGTCGGCGAACCTTCATCGAGGTAATTGGAGTCACCAAGAGCGTTAGACAACCGTGCCTGCTCGTTTCGTCGTGACCAATCGTGGTGAAGTAGCGAGAGGCTGTTTAGCGGCACTTGTGCGAAGGATGAAATTCCAGAATCGCGGCTGGGTATTTGATCGTTCGTGCTGGTATCCGGCGGCTTCTCGGTAATATTTGGAGGCGCGGGGCGGAATCGAACCGCCGATAAAGGTTTTGCAGACCCTTGCCTTGCCACTTGGCTACCGCGCCCCTGGTTATTCAGTTTCACTCGACGCTCCGCCTTACTTCAGCATTCAGAATGATGGCTTGAGCAATCTCTTTCATCGGTCGCTTTTTCTGCTGGCTCGGGCGCTGTAAAGCCAGGAAGGCTTCGCGCTCGCTCCGTCCATTGGCAAGTATCTCTATTCATATGCTAGACTATTTTGGCTGGCCGAGCAAGGTTGTGGTAGCGCGCAACACTCGGCAGGCCCTTGGACGGCCCCGGGGCTTTTCAGCATGCGGAGGATTCCTTCATGAATATCACTTCTAGCGCGAAACTCTCCGCTGCGACCGTACTTGCGATCTTTGCCCTCACCCTTTTGGCGTCGGGACAAGCCGTAGAGGGCACGTGGGACGCGACCGTCACGGTGAATAATGTTTCCGTTCCATTCAGGATCGAAATCGACGGCGCCGGAGCGGAAGTGCATAGTTACTTCTTTAACGGCGACGATCGAGTCAACCCTTCCAACAGCGGAACCTTCCAGAATGGCTCTCTAGTGCTGAATTTCGACAGTTACGCCACCAAACTGGAAGCGACGCTTAAGGATGGAATATTGAGTGAAATGTACGACCGAGGCTCTGGCAGTGCTTATGCGTTCCAGGCAAAGCGACACGAGCCATCCCTGGCTGGAACCGAAGACCAACATGCACCTGATATCTCCGGGCTTTGGGAAATTCAAGTCAAGAGCCCGAAAGGCGAGTCGGCGTGGCACTTCGTCGTAAACCAGACAGGCGCAAAGATCGATGCAGCAATTCTGCGGGTCGATGGCGACACGGGAACCCTCTCGGGCAATTTCAAGGACGGCAAGTTCTTCCTCAGTCACTTCACCGGAGAGCGGCCGTTTTACGTGGAAGTGACGCCACAATCAGACGGTAGCCTGCAATTGCAAATCGCCAGCTTTCATGACACACAAACGCTGGTAGCCCTGCGGCCGGCGGACGCACGATCCAAGAATCTTGCGCCACCCGACGACCCAACGGAGCACACAAAACTGAAGGATCCGAGCCAGCCGCTGCGTTTTTCCTTTCCGGATGTGACCGGCCACATCGTCTCCAACACTGACGACCGATTTCAGGGCAAAGTAGTGTTAGTCAATATCACCGGAAGTTGGTGCCCCAACTGCCACGATGAAGCCCCTTTTCTCGAAGAACTCTACCGGAAGTATCACGGTCTTGGACTTGAGATTGTCGCCCTCGATTTCGAACCGGCAGAACAGCTGAAGAGCCTATCGCGAGTCCGCGCGTTTATTCAGCGCTATGGCATCGAATACATCTATCTAATCGCTGGAGAACAAGACCAGCTCAATGAGAAGATTCCACAGACCGAAAACCTGAATGCTTGGCCCACGACATTCTTCGTTGGCCGAAATGGCCTGGTGCGTTCGATCCACACTGGTTTCACCAGTCAAGCGAGCGGCGAGCTCGATTCACGCCTGAAGGACAGTGTGCGCAACGAGATTGAGCAGTTGCTTTCGGAGAACGTTCATGTTGCAAAGGTCGGGAATTGAGAGCTCGGAGTTTGCTTCCCTAAAATCAGAGGGAACGTCGATCCGACGCCCACACTTCCTGTATTCAGATATTGCTTGTATCTTCAGATGTTGCAAGATTTCGACAGGCGGAATGGGTGTTCCTCCTTCCAGGAGTCAATCATGATAAGCCGTAGAAGCTTCCTCGCGTCCGCCGTGGCCGCAGTTGGAGTCGCTGTTGCACAACCAGTTCTGGGAAAGGTGGCTGGCCGAGACCCACTCACCCACAAAGAACGCGTAGACCGGGCGCTGGCAGGGCAAGATGTAGACCGCCCGCCATTCACGCATTGGCATCACTTCGGACCGCAGACTCCCGAAGAACACGCCAAGGCCACACTGGATTATCACTGGAAATACAAGACGGACATCGTGAAGGTGATGAGCGATTATCCGTACCCGAAGCCCGAAGGCAGCTGGTATGAACTGAGGGTTCTAGACAACCCCTTCCCCGAGCAGATTCGGGCCTTAGAGCTGATCCGTGACGGACTGCGCGGGGACGCGTATATTCTCGAAACTGCTTTCAATCCCTGGCAGGTCGCAGTCAAACTTTCGTCGAAGGAGGAGGTCGTTCGCCTCCAGCAGGAGAATCCGCAGCGACTGCTCGACGCACTTGAGGTACTGACGAAGTCGCATATGAACCACGCAAAGCGCGCCTTTGCTGCGGGCGCTTCGGGGGTTCTCTTTTCCATTGCGAACGCCAACCGGGCGGAGCTCTCGCCGGCAGACTACGCCAAATTCAGCGCGCCGTTTGACAAGCGCTTCTTTGCAGCGACCGCCACCGCCAGGTTGAACTTCCTCCATTTGCACTGGGAAAATGAATATGTCGACCAGTTTGTCGACTTCCAGGCCCCGGTCGTCAACTGGTCTGTCCAGTCCAGCGGCGTGTCGGTCAGCACCGTGCGCAGCAAGTTCTCGCAGACGATTGCCACCGGAATCGATGAGAAGAATTACAAAGATCTCTCCTCGGAGCAGATCCGCAACCAATGGCAGACCGCCAGGAACGTGGCCGGCAGCAAGTTCATTTTGACGCCGGGATGCTCAGTCCCCAATGACAGCACGGACGAGGAACTGTCACGACTTCCTCAGGTTGTGGGAGCGTGAGCGATGGGCAGCAATCAATGCGGCAGTTTCGGCCTCAGAACCCCGTACAGCCAAGTTCCAGCCAGGGCGCTCACAATCGCGGCGATCATCACGGTGACACCATCCCCTACGAGCGCGAACAGCGGTCCGGGACGTACAAAAGATAATCTCCTAAGTCTAGTAACCCCATCGACTATATCGTATACTCTGGGGGAGTTCAGGCTGCAATGCCCCTTTCGTCGTGGTCAGCGATGGCTACGGGGTGTTCCGTGATCCCTTTCGTTCAGAAGACATGGTTCGGTAGCGACCTTGATCATTTGCCGTCTATTTACTTAAGACGTAAGACTCGTGCTCGAGTCGCGAGAGTGGCGTTGCAGCGAGCCGTTAGCCAAATTGATCAACCGGGGAGATTTCAAATGAGTCAGATCCTTTCGGAAGTACTCGCCTCAAACAGGTCCTACGCCTCGAATTTCGGAGACAAGAGCAAACTGGCTATGCCGCCAGCCCGCCGCTTCGCAATTCTCACCTGCATGGATGCCCGGCTCGATCCGGCCAAGTATGCCGGCCTGGCCGAAGGGGACGCGCACGTGATCCGCAATGCGGGGGGACGGGCTAGCGACGATGCCATCCGGTCCCTCGTGATTAGCTACAAACTGCTGGGCACGCGCGAATTTTTTGTCATCCACCACACCGATTGCGGGATGGAGTTTTTCACTAACGAAGTCATGCGTGGATTGCTGGCTTCGAGTCTGGAAACCGCGGAATTGACCGCGAAGGGTTTTCGCGATGTAGGTCGCGGTCCCGGGTCTAAAGCCGGTGAGTACATCGAATGGTTAACCATCCACGATCAGAAGCAAGCTGTCATCGACGATGTAGAGCGCATTCGCAACCATCCATTGGTCCCCAAGTCGATCCCAGTTTACGGATTCGTCTACGACGTTCATTCCGGAAAGCTGATTGAAGTTGAAGCCGCTAGCACTGTCGGGAAAGCGGCATGATTACGGCGCGGATTTGATCTGTTCCCTACCCCCTCGGGATGCTTTCCGTGAAGCAATGCGATAAGCCAGCAGGCCGTCGCTCGCAAACGTAATATTTCTTCTCGTTCGAAGGGCGAGGTAAGTCAGAATGAAGTTCAACTGCTCCTGGGGAAAAGCAGGCGACGATCTTCTCGCCGGCGTGACCGTCGCCGCTATCTCGTTGCCACAAGCCATGGCTTACGCGCTCATCGCTGGGGTCGACCCACGCTTTGGCCTTTACTCCGCCATCGTGGTCACTCTCGTGGCCTCGATCTTTGGTTCGTCCTCGCACTTGATTAACGGTCCGACGAACGCTATTTCGCTCGTGGTGTTCAGCGCTCTCGGGTTCTTCAATCCTGATGCGCGGCTCGATGCCTACCAAGCCATGTTCCTGTTGGGGATTATGATTGGCTGCATCCAGATCCTGATCGCGATATTTAAACTCGGAGACCTGACCCGCTATATCTCGGAGTCCGTCGTGATCGGTTTCATGGCCGGGGCCGGCGCTTTGGTGGGCCTAACCCAGCTGGGCAACTTGACGGGTTTGCGCGATCGTGGGACGGGGCAGCAGCATGTCCTTTACCGCATCTGGCTCACCCTTAGTGGCGGCCACGTGAATGCACGGGCGTTTGGCGTTGGAGTAGGAACCATTGTTCTGGTCATCCTGCTCAGACAATTGGCGCGAAAATACCGTCTGCCACAATTTGACATGCTAATGGCGTTGATCATTGCGGCGCTAGTGGCAGCGGCCTACGGCTGGTCTAAGCCAGCGCTTGATGGAACAACGGTTATCTCTGTCGTTGGCAGTGTCCCGCGCAGTCTCCCGGTACCGCATATTCCTCATATTCAGTTCTGGTGGGTGAAGGAATTGTCGGGAAGCGCGTTGGCCATTGCTTTTCTCGGACTCCTGGAGGCATTGGCGATCGCAAAATCGATTGCTAACACTACACGCCAGGTACTCGACTACAACCGGCAGTGTCTGGCCGAGGGTCTGGCCAATCTCACTGGGGGATTTTTTCAATGCCTGCCGGGCTCCGGCTCGCTGACCAGATCGGCAATAAATTTTCAGTCGGGAGCCGTGAGCCGCGTTTCCGGAGTTTTCGCGGCGGGAACAGTTGCAATCGTGCTGGTTGCGCTCGCCCCCTTTGCCCGGTTCATTCCCAAAGCCGCTCTCGCCGGCTTACTGCTGGTAACTGCGGTGCGTCTCGTCGATTGGAAACGCCTGAGCTATGCTATGCGGGCCTCACGCTACGATGCCGCTTTGGTTTTGGTTACTGCCTTCTCTGCGATCTTCATCAGCGTTGAGTTTTCCATCCTGATCGGCGTGGCTTTGTCGATTCTGATGTTTGTTCCGCGCGCGGCCCTGTTGCGTTGGAACGAGTTGGTAGTGAGCAGCGACAGCGTAGTCCGGGAGCGACTCCCCGAGGACCGGCCTTGCACGGCGATGGTGCTTTACGATCTGGAAGGCGAATTGTTTTTCGGCGCAGCTCCCGAACTCGACCGCTGCTTCGATCATTTGAAGCGGCGCATCGAGGAGGAAGGCATTCGATACCTCGTGTTGCGCCTTAAACGTACGCGCAATCCCGACATGGTTTCACTTTGAACGCTTCGACCATTTCCTGCATGACATGGAAGCACGTAAAGTGAAGGTGTTGCTGTGCGGCGTTCGTCCAGCTTTAGCGAAGGCCATGGCGAATCTGCGCTTTCACGATTGACTGCCGGCCGATCGTGTCTTTCCGGAGGAAGCAGAGAAATTTTCTGCCACTCTCAAAGCGGTTCGTCACGTTTACAAACGCTTGGAGGATAATCCCTGCGAACATTGCATGCAGGCGGAGTTTGCTGGAACAGACCAGCAGCCTCTGTATTACCTGGTTTAATGAAGGCGTAAGCAGCGGCTGCGGTCGGGTGGCCGACAGATTTAGCGAGGAGTCATCTAATGCTCTGGAAGACTGATCCAACGTTCTATCCCTCTCCCAAGCTTGCCATGCAGGCGCCCGTCGAGAAGCTGGCGTATGTGGCCGCTTTGAATGCCAACGGTGGCAATCATCCCGATGCTCTGGTCGTTGTGGATGTAGACCACGGGTCTAACCGGTACGGTCAGATCGTGGGTCGCGTAGATATGCCGAACGTGGGAGATGAACTTCATCATTTCGGCTGGAACGAGTGCAGTTCCGCGTTGTGCCCCTACGCTCCGTCCTGCTACCCCTGAGGTCGATTCTTTGCTTGCTCCATAGCGATCTGGTTGACATGTGACAACGCCTTCGAGCCAGAGGCCCCCTCGATCGCCTTCAAGGCAATGTCCTGCACCTGCTGCTTAGCGTCTACCAGTTGCTTTTCGAGCGTCACGATCTGAGAAGCTTGGCGGGCCAGAGTCTCCTCCAGGGTCCTCACGTGCAGTTCGGCAAGCCGTTTTTCGGTCTCCGCGTCCTTCTTCAGAACAAGC
>Ga0302326_10024992_pt1 | contig 12122 bp, 5 predicted proteins | sample Palsa_T0_3_FD_202264 | JGI IMG/M metagenome (GOLD analysis project Ga0302326, IMG submission 202264) | Peat permafrost microbial communities from Stordalen Mire near Abisko, Sweden - Palsa_T0_3 | ecosystem: Environmental > Terrestrial > Soil > Palsa > Peat permafrost | place: Sweden: Abisko...
AGCTGTGGCGTAGCCCGTTGACCTTCCACTGGGCAAAACCTGCTGCCTTGTAGAACTCGCGATGCCGTTTCTGGAAGTTGACGATGGCGAGCGGTCCGCTCTGTTTTGCGAACGGTTTCAGCACTAATTCAAGGGCGGGAAGAATCTTCACTAACCGGCGTTTGCCGGTTTTCGCGGCTTTGGCATTCACGTTGATGAAACCCTGTTGCCAATCGATGTCCCGCCAGTTCAGGTCGAATATCTCCGCTGTCCGCAACCCGGCGAATCCACCCAGGCACAGATAGGCGAGCATCTCGCGGTCTTCGCCTTTCCACGCCGTTGTCAGAAGGCGGGCCGTTTCTTCGGGCGTGAAGACTTCCGGCGGATTCCGAAGCACCTTTACCCGGTCCACTTTCGCCACGGGGTTGCCGGCAATGTAGTCGCGCTTCATCGCGAAGCCGAAAAGGCCGTGCAGATGCACCCGGAAATTGTTCGTGGACTGACCGCCGAGTCCAAGCCCGTGCAGCCAGTCTTCAATCTCGGCCGCCTTCACTTCATTTGCGAGGATGCCGCCGAAGACGTCGGCGAAGCGTTCGAGTCGCTTGGTGATGTCCCTCATGTGCAGTGCGCCGACGCCCTTGCGCTCTTTGCTTCGGCGGAATTGGGCGATCAGTTCGTTGATGGTGACGTTGCGCGCGCTGTTTTCGAGATGCCCGACGTAGTGGTTCACCGCATCCGTGAACGTTCTTGCCGTAAGGAGCGAGATTGTTCCTCCAGCCGAGAAACCAATCGACAAGCTGGCCCAGTCGCACGTCCGGATCGGCATTCTTCAACTTCTCCGCCGCCTCCCACGCCATGACGCGGAAGCGTTCGTCGGCGTATGCCGATTCCGCTTGAACTCCCTTGTTCGTCAGTTCCGTGCCTCTGATCTGGGCCGCGGTCTTGGCTTCCTTTTCGGATGCGTAGAACTTCTTGCACCGCTTGCCTTCGGCGTCTCGCCATGTTACCACCCATTGGTATCCTTCACTGCGAGACGGATGATGCCGCACCCAAACATGGTCCTTGTCCTTAGCCCGCTTCCATTTGCGCGTCGGTTCGAGTTCTTGCGTTTTCATGCGCGAATCCTCGCAGAAAACGCGCTTTGTGTCAATAGTGTGTTAATGACAATGAATGCGAAATTGCGGTATTATTGCATAACTCGCTTATGATAAGCTATTTGTCCCCGTAGTTCAACGGATAGAACGGAGGTTTCCTAAACCTTAAATGCGGGTTCGATTCCCGCCGGGGACAGAAAGAAGCCCCTGTTGGGCGTCGATGATCTCGCCTATGGGAAGACTACTTCGATGCCGTCGGACAGGTAGTTGACGGTATAGGGCGCCTGGGGTGCGCCGTTATACTGAAGCGTATCGAATGTGCCAATCACCGAGGCAGCCGTGACGATCCGATAGGTCCCGTGCGGGGTGAAGCCCGCGCTCGGGACGATATTGAGCGTGTTACCCTCGCTCTTGATTAATTCCAACTTACCGTAATCATCCGACCCGGTGAGGGTCAGCGTATCGCAGCGGTCGGGAGCATTCGGCGGACCTCCGATGCCGATTCGCAGGATGCCGGGTTGCGGCGGTGTGGCAGGGATCGGTTTCGGTGGCGGCGCTCCCGCCGGCGAAAAACGCGGCTTTGGGGGAATCGTGAAAGCGCCGAAGTACACATTCGCGTTGCACAGGACCAGTAGTCCGAACGACTCCTGCGTTTGTCCGACGGCAGGTTCTCCAGGCGCAATCGTGCCCAGATTTGTGACCTTCAAATAGCGCCCTTCCTTATTCTCCGTGCTGTTCACGTAGGTCGCTTTACCGATGCCTCCCACCACACCGCCGGGTTGATTGAGAATTTGCGAAGAATTCGCTTCCGCGCTGTAGAAGCCTCCCGGCCCGGTGCTGCTCGGCAGCCGTTCCAGCACGGCCTGATCGTCGCGGATCGTCAGCTTGCCACTGTTCTCGATTCCGGTGAAGCCGCCATGATTGCCCTGCACGCGCAACCGGCCAGGCAGGAGGAATTCCCCGGCATTCGTCACCTTGGCATCGCGATTAAGGAACGGATGCGTGGAGCCGTTATCATTCGTAATCAAGGCCAGCGTGGCGCCGGGATTGATGGCGATGCTGCTGCCCGCAAAGTTGGTCAAATTGACCTGACCGCCGACGACCGTGAAAGTTGAGGCGTCCTTGCCGGCGCCGATAATCAGTTGGGCCTGGCTGTTACCGGCCGCCGTGCCATTCTCGATGGTCCGTTTACCGGTGCTGTCCGCCCCGATGTATCCGAATGTGACTGGCTGGTCCTGGGCGCCGCCGATGACCTTGAGCACTCCCTTTCCCGTATTCGTGAGGCTGTTTTCCACTCCGGCATATTCGGTCTGGCCCAGCACGACTCCCGCGCCCAACTCGAGCACGCCGCTATTCTGCAATCTGGAGAAGCCGAGACGGGAATGATCGAGCACGCTCAGCGAGCCGGTGTTGCTGTTGGCATTCCCAATCCAGTCAGGGTGTCCGGTGGACGATGCGAATTGCACGCGGGCGGCATTTTGCAGGGTCCAGGTTCCCGTATTGTTGAAGCCGCACTTGCCGGTCGGACGTTGCGGAGCGGCCCAGTCAAAGACCAGTGCGGAACCGTTCTGTTCCAGCGTGCCGGCGTTCGTGAAGAGGGCATTGCCGGAAGCGTTGGTGAAACGGAACGTCTTCAATTGCAGCGCGGCTTGTGCGCTGGCGCCCTTCCCATCTCCGCCGTCCAGAGCGACGGTTGGGGGAGCCGTGTAACCGCCGCCGCCGTTGGTGATGGTGATTCCCGACAGGGATAAAGTTGCTTCCGCCGCCGCGCCGGCGCCTCCACCGCCGGTGAAAGTGACCCGCGGCGCCCGGACATAACCGGCGCCTGGATCGGTGATCGAGAGGCTAGCGAGGGTACCCCCGACTTTATCGATTCGCGCCGTGGCGGCCGCCTGCCGGCCTCCGAGGACATCGGGCTCCGAGAGGGTGACCGCAGGCTCGCTGGTATAGCCCCCTCCCACGCCGGTCACTTCCAGCGACGCCACCCCCATGACCGCTTCGCCACTGGCCCCCTGTCCGCTGCCACCGGAGAACTGCACCCGGGGGGCTTGCGTGTAATCGAGGCCGCCGTCCGTCACCGTTGCCGCCACGACCGCGCCGTGGCCGGCCATCCGGACGGTTCCTTTCGAGGTCAGATCGTCCGGCGACGGGTTCGTTACCGTGAGCGTTCCGGGCACGGTCGCATTACCTGCCTCGCTCACTTGCGGTGCTTTCGGCGCGGCCTGGGTCACATCGGAAGTTCTGACTTCGTAATAGAGCTGGGTGCTGTTCGCGTCGAAGTCGCCGGTCATCGTCCGTTCCGGCTCCTGCTCGGGATGGTCGTCCATTTTCTCCAAGGCCAATCGATAGGTTTGCCCGACGGCCATTTTTTCGTAGGAAGGGACGATCTTCCCATCGAGCACGGACCATTGCGCCACGGTGATCTTCGGGTCGGCGCACGTGCCGGAGAGGACCTTGACGACCTGATACAACTGCTCCGACAGGCAGCGGCGATAGGGGGCGATTCCTTTGGGATCAGCCGCGGGACAGCGCCCGATCAATTTTGCATCCATGATCACTGTTTGGACGGGCTTGCGAGTACTGGCGCGCTCGCGCTGCTTGAGGAAACGCTGCCGGGCTTCCGCCGCGCCGATTTCACGGCTGAACAAGCCGATGTCTTCCATCAAGCCCGTCCAGTTCCGGCCCCCCTTCCACGCATCGCCGAAGATCAGCGGCTGCGCCGTCCAGTTGGAGAGACCGCCCTGGAACGGATTGGGGATGATCGCCCGCCTGCCGTTCACATAGCAGGCCAGTTTGCCATCCGCATAACTGACGATGATGTGAGTGGGTTGATTTTGGGCCAAACTGCAAAGTTGAATGGGCTGCGTGGAGGTTCCGGGTCCGTCCGTCTTCAAACGCAGGATGAGTGTATCCCCCTGCTGGGCGAGAACGAAGTTCCCGGTCGCCGGATCATCGGCAAAGGCCATGACCACCTTCTCATCAGCCGGCGGGGCGCCGGTGGGTGTAACATCGGTTTCCAGCGCGAACTGGTTGCTGGCCTTGCACGCCGCCAGCAACGGGCCGGCGGCGCCGTCCGGGACAAAGGCCCCATCGGTCAGGTCCATCACATAGAAGCGGGCAAAACGCGCACTGTTTTTAAATTGTCCGGAACACTGGTGAATGGCGCCGGTCACCGGATCGTTGAGCTGATTGCCATCCGCTCCGGTCTGCCACACATAAACCATCCCCTTGGGGCTGGGCGCCGCGGGGGCCGTTTCCTCCGGTAATTCGGGAGCGGCCGCCAGGGCAGCCAGGTCCTCCTTGGAAGGCTTGATCCAGGCATTGGCCCAGTAGTTGCCGCCTGTACTGTGGGTGACCTGCACCCACCGCTCGATGCCCTTGAAGTCGTCCGTGAACTTGCCGATATAGATTTCCACGTTTGCGGCCACATCCATGGGAATCTTCGCATCCGACTTCCAACTCCAACTCTTATACGGGTACGGAGAGTCGAGCACCAGGTAGCGGACATTATTGCTCCATCTCGGGTGATACATCTCTTCGTTGGGTTTTATTTCCAGGCCCGGGGCTTCAAAGCGAACGCCGTAATTGCTCGCGGAGCCGCTGCGGTTGGTTGGCACGCAAAAATGGATCGACCGATGATTCCCCGTGAAGACCCACATGCGATGGCTGCCATCGGGGGACATGGAGGGCCAGCACCCGCCTCCGCGTTGAAAAAAATTGCCGTTGGGCAGGGTGAACATTCCCTGGGGTGTGTTCCCCCCGTTCCCGATGCCTCCGCTGGCCGCACGGCCATCCCCGGAGAGCATGAACATGTGGGCAGGCGTTTTGTCCCAGATGAGTTCACTCACCTCCGGATGGTCGAGCTGATACCGGCGGATCGCCGGCACTTGCTCGGTTCCCCGCTGCTCCATAACTTGGGCGTAGACCCACACCACGCCGCTCTTGGGGTCGGTCCAGGTAGCATCATCTTCAAACTCTCCCGCATTTTTCACCACCTGACGCAGGCCGGTTCCGTCAAAATTCACCACATCGACCGTGTGATCGGCCAGATTGGCAAACACGACCCGATTGCCGTCGGCAGTGAGCAGCGGTTTCCCATACCAGCCGATATCGGGCAGGATCGCCCGTTCCCCCTTGCCGTCTTCCGTGTCGAAGCCCATCAACCGGATGGTCGGTTTTTCCGAGTAAACGCAAGCCGTGGGCCCTGCGTCCTGAATCCAGACCACGCGGGTGGGGGCGCCCATCAACTGCCGAATATCCGATGCCGTATCGGCCCAGCCGTGCAGCGGGCAGAAGATCAAGGCCATGCACACAACTCTCAGAACGCCAAAATGGCCCGTATTTTGATTGGGGGTCAGAAGCTTTATATTAAGGCGTGTTTTCAGATAGGGCAAGACCGCGGGGTGTCGATCTCGCTCCACCAGAGGTGGAAGAGCCGTTCCATCACCTCGCGAGGGTCTTCGACCAGGAGGGCTTCCTTTATCCTGGTTGCATACATATCGAAAGAGAGCGGCGGAACGCGATCCACCGGACGCAGGCGGACGCTTAGGCCCGACAAGCGTTCGAGATAGGCCAGCGCGGCCTCCGCGTCGAGGAATGTATGCATCGAGTCGCGGCGGGCTTCGCGCAGCAGCACATGGCCGGGTTCGTGTTGTTGCAGCACGTTGAAGATCACGTCGCTGGACCATTGCAGTTTGCGCACCGGCTTGCTCTTGCCGAAAAAATTTCGGTAAACCATGAGGCCGGTTTGCGCCGCGTTCCGGAAATGGTGTCTGAGCATTTCGGATTGCGCCAGGGCCTTGTGGAACTCGGCGATGAAATTTTCCGGCGCGAACAGCGTCGGAATCTCCTGTTGCGTGAAATACTGGCCGGCTGGCATCGTGAGCACGAAGCCGTAGTCGTGCGGCGTCGCCACCGCGTTGCCGCCGCGAAGGCGGCTGATGCGGGAGGTGATGACGCGGGCCATGGCATCGTTCGCCGCGCGCCCGATGACCGAGTGAAAGAAGTAATGCCGGGAGAAATTCCGGCCGGTCTTTTCATGGAATTCCTCGACGAGCAGGAAATCGGCGGTGGGAATTTCCGATAAGCGGTGCTGGGCGGCATACATCCGCAGGATGATCGAGGCATTCGCCGGCCCGCAGTCCAGGCGGCGCGCGATCCATGCCGGCGCGCCGTTCTCGCCGCCGGTTTCGAGCAGGGAGCGCAGTTCGCCCCGGAACCGGATGATCTCCCCGGCGACATTGTTGGAGAGCGGCATCTTGTTCGCGTTCCATCTCGGCACGGTGGGCCGGGTTCCGTCCGCGCGGCTGACGAAGGCCTCCAGAATTCCAAGGCGATCCAGCCGCACGGGCCGGCCCGCGATCATGAAGACATCCCCTATCGTGATCTGGCGGATGAAGCTTTCCTCGACGGAGCCGAGGGTTCTGTTTTTGAGTTTTACATGGACGACTCCGACGTTCGGGATGACGCCGACGTTCTGAAGGAAATCGCGTTGCACTCTCCCGGCGCGGGTTTGAAAACCGGCGTCATCGAGGTCGATCTTTCCGAAGGTCTCGGTGTATTGGGCGCGAAGCGCCTTGCCGCCGCCGGCGAGGTAGTCCAGGACATCGTCGAAATCCGAAACGGCCAGGGAGCGATACGGGTAAGCGCCCCGGACGAGAGCGAGAGCTTCCTCACGCGGCCAGTATTTTTCGCAGCCCATTCCGACGAGGTGCTGCGCGAGGACATCGAGCGGCGCTTCGGGCAGCCGCACGCGATCCAAAAGGCGCCTCCTGGCCAGGAGGACCGTGGCGCACGCTTCCACGAGATCGCTCATGTTCGCGGCCATGAGCACGCCGCGGCTCACCGTGTGGATATTGTGGCCGGAACGCCCGGTGCGCTGCAAGGCCCTGCTGACGCCCTTGGGCGTCGAGAGCATGACGACCAGGTCGACCGAGCCGATGTCGATGCCGAGTTCGAGGCTCGTCGAGCAGACGACGGCCCGCAATTCGCCGCGCTTGAGGCGGTCTTCGACTTCCAGACGCAGATCGCGATCCAGCGAGGCGTGGTGGCATTCGATCTGGCCGGCCAGTTCCGGAAGCGCTTCGCGCAGCCAGAAAGTCGCTGCTTCCGCGCCGGAACGCGTGTTGGTGAAGACCAGCGTCGTCCGGTTCGCGCCGACGAGTTTCCCGAGTTCGCCGATGAGGCGCTGCGCGGTGTATCCCGCCGCGGGGTAAGGATCTTTGCGCAAGGGCGTGTGGACGCGCAACTCGATTTTCTTGGCCGACGAGGCATCGACAACCTGGCACCGGCGGTTTGTCCCGGCGAGAAACCGGGCGACCTCCTCCATCGGCGAGACCGTTGCCGAGAGACCGATCCGCTGGAGAGGAGGTTGCCGGTTCTGCGCCAGCCGCTCGAGCCGTTCGAGGCTCAGGCTCAGGTGCGCCCCGCGCTTGTTTTCGGCGAAGGCGTGGATTTCATCGACGATGACCCACCGCACGTCTTGCAGATGCGGCAGCCAGCGCGGCTGGCTCAAAAGCAGGCAGAGGCTTTCCGGCGTGGTTAAGAGGATGTGCGGCGGGCGGCTGAATTGCGCGCGGCGCCGGCTCGCGCTCGTATCGCCGGAGCGAAGCTCGACGCGGATCGGCGGCGCGCCCCGGAAAATTTCGCGAAGAGGTTCGTTGAGATTTTTCTCGAGATCGTAAGCGAGCGCGCGCAGGGGCGAGACATAGACGCAATGAATGGTCTCGCGCAGTTTTCGCTCGTGGTGCAACCGCTCGAGCCGGTCGAGCACCGAAAGGAAGGCCGCGAATGTCTTGCCGGTGCCGGTCGGCGACGCAATGAGAACGTTTTCACCCGCCTCGATCTTCGGCCAGGCAGAGCCTTGCGCCGGAGTCGGCTTCTTATATTTGTTTTTAAACCAGCGGAATACCTGCGATTCCTGGATGGCCTGGGTCATTGTGATTTCTTCGCTTGATGCCACATTAACGGGCAATGCAAGCCGCGAACAGTCCCGTCGAAGCCGTCGCCCGCGTCCGCGAAGCGCTCCCGGCCCAGGGACTCTTTGCCGACAAGGAATGGCTTTTCTCGCCGGAACCGTTCGTCCTCGAAGAGGGGATGGAAGAGGAATTCGAGAAACTCGGGCATCGGCTCAATCTATTCAATCGCGCCTGCAACCAGCTCTACCAGCTTAGCGCGCAAGGCAGGCAGCCGCGCTGGGTCGCCGATTACCTCGACCGGGGGAAACCGCCTGAACTGGTGGAATTCGCCCGGCAGAAGGGACTTCGCGACGAAATACCGGGAATCATTCGTCCGGATGTCATCCTGACGGAGAGCGGCTACACCATCGCGGAACTGGATGCCGTCCCCGGCGGCATCGGGCTGACGGCGTGGTTGAACCGGACGTATTCCGATTTGGGAGCGGAAGTCATCGGAGGGCGGGATGGGATGATCGAGGGATTTTCCTCGATTTTGCCCGGCGGCGACATCGTCCTCTCGGAGGAAGCCGCGACGTACGGCCCGGAGATGCGGTGGCTGGCGGACCAGCTGAACGCCACGTCGGGAAACGGCAGCCGGTGGGAAGTGCGGGACACATCGCTTTCCACCGATTTTCAAAGGAATGTATACCGTTTCTTCGAGCTTTTCGATCTCCCGAACATCGCCTCTGCACGTTTCCTCATGGAGGCCGTTGGGCGCGGAGAGTTGCGCGTCACCCCCCCCTTCAAGCCTTACATCGAGGAAAAGATCTGGTTCGCTCTTTTTTGGCTGCGGCCGCTGCACGAATTCTGGCGTCGTGAATTGGGAGAACGCCATTGGCTGAAATTGCAGGAAGTCATCCCTTACACCTGGATCGTCGATCCGGCGCCCCTGCCGCAGCACGCGGTCATACCCCGTTTGGAAATCAATCGGTGGGAAGAGTTGGGGAGCTTTTCCCAGAAACATCGGGAGTTGCTGTTAAAGATCAGCGGCTTTTCGGACCTCGCCTGGGGGAGCCGGGGCATCTCGCTTGGGCAGGACATGCCGCAGGCCGAGTGGAAAGCCGCGGTCGCGAATGCGGTCGCGGAATTCGAAACCCATCCTTACGTCTTGCAGCAATTCCACAAGGGGAAGCTGGTGCGGCAACCGTTCCTCGATGTTTCGAAGAATGAAATGAGTGTCATGCACGGGCGGGTCCGGCTCTGCCCTTATTATTTTGTCATCGAGGACAAGGCGAAACTAAGAGGTGTGCTGGCGACGGTCTGTCCGCCGGACAAAAAGTTTCTGCACGGGATGAAGGATGCGATACTCGTGCCGTGCAGCGCGGCCGCGTGAGGTTTCAGCGATCCTGCTTCGGCAGATGATTGAGAGCGGCGGTTGAATGGCCGCCGTGAGTCCAGAGGAAGTGCTGTTCGATGGCCCTTGTCACAAACTCCTTCGCTTCGCGGATGGCGGTCTCCAGAGGCAACCCTTTGGCCACGCCGGCCGCGATCGCCGCGGAGTACGTGCAGCCCGTGCCGTGCGTTCGGACGCCCTCGACGAAAGGCGCCGAAAACTCGACGATTCCGCCCTCATGAAATAAGAGGTCGGTTGCCGCCGCTCCGCGCAGGTGCCCCCCCTTCAAGAGAAAGGCGGTCCCAAACGTTTGCGCCAACTCTTCAACCGCCTCGCGCATCTCTGCCTCGTTGGAAACCGCATGGCCGAGCAAGGTCCGAGCTTCATCCAGATTCGGCGTCACCAGGGCGGCGAGGGAAAACAGCCGTTCCTTATAAATGGAAATCGCATCGGGTTTCAGCAGCGCGTTCCCGCTGCTCGCAACCATTACCGGATCGACGACCAGGAAAGGCCGGCGGGGAAGCCGGACATTTTCCAGCGCGTCGCAAACGGCCTCGACAGTCTCCTTTAAATAAAGAAGCCCGGTCTTCACGGCGCCCACCGGGAAAAACTCGAACGAAAGCCGGATTTGATCGGCGACGATGCCTGGATCGACCGCCTGGATCGCGCTGACGCATGCCGGCGTTTCGGCGACAACGCAGGTGATCGCCGTGAGCCCATAGACACCGAGCGCTGTAAATGTTTTCAGGTCGGCCTGCGCACCCGCGCCGGCGCTGTTGTCCGAGCCGGCGATGGTCAGGGCGACAGGGGTTGAGATGTTCATTCTTGGCTTCGGAAGAGAAGCAACGATAATCCATATTCAAACTATGCAACACACCCCACTTGGAAGATCCGGACTGAAGGTCTCCCGCCTTTGTCTGGGAACAATGAATTTCGGCCCGCTGACCACCGAAGCGGACAGCTTCGCCATCATGGATAAGGCCGTTGAACTCGGGATCAATTTCTTCGACACGGCCGATGTTTACGGGTGGAAACCGGGCGAAGGAGTCACCGAAGGGATTCTTGGCCGCTGGTTCGCGCAGGGGGAGCGGCGCGATCGCATCGTTCTCGCCACGAAGGTTTACGGCGACATGGATTCCGAAGGCCGTCCCGATCCCAACCTTGCGAGGGGGCTTTCGGCCAGGAAAATCATTCGTTGCTGCGAAGCAAGCCTCCGGCGGATGCAGACGGACTGGATCGACATCTTCCAGATGCACCACGTGGATCGCGCCTGCCCGTGGGACGAAATCTGGCAGGCCATGGAAACGCTTGTCCGGCAGGGGAAGATACTCTATGCCGGTTCGAGCAACTTCGCGGGCTGGGACATTGCGACCGCAAGTTGCGAAGCGGCCAGGCGGCACTTTGCCGGCCTCGTCAGCGAGCAGAGCGTTTACAGTCTCGAGAACCGCACGGTGGAACTCGAAGTTCTTCCGGCGTGCCGGCATTTCGGGCTGGGTGTGATCCCGTGGAGTCCGCTGGCGGGCGGTTTGCTCGCGGGAGCGCTGGAGAAAAACGACCAGGGCCGGCGGAAGGGAGACATCTTCGAGAAACGGCTCGCAGCCAAGCGGCCCCAGGTCGAAAAGTACGAGGCGCTTTGCAAAAAGCTGGGCGAAGAACCCGCCGACGTCGGGCTCGGCTGGCTGCTCCACAATAAAGTCGTGACGGCTCCCATCATCGGGCCGCGCACGCTCGGGCAGCTCACCGGTTCGCTGCGCGCCCTCGAGATCAAACTCGATGGCGACACCCTGGCGGAACTCGACGCAATCTGGCCCGGCCCGGGCGGCGAAGCTCCCAAGGCGTACGCCTGGTGATCATTTCGGTCTTTTGGGCCTTTTGGGCGATTTGGCAGCGAGTTTCCGCAACTGCCTTTCGTAGGCGGCAGCCTCCAGCGGCAGCTTGATCGTCTCTTCGCGCAGGGCGGAATAGAGCATCGCATTTGCGAGCTCGACGGAATGGAGACCCTCCTCGGCCGGAGCGATGAGTTCCGTTCCATCCAGGATCGCGTCCGCGAAATTACGCACGATCTCCATGTGGCCGCCTGCTTCTCCTCCACAGGGGATCTCGGCATTCCACACTTCCGGGGCGGCGAAGCTCGCACGGCTTGTGCGGCTGAATTCACTCATGGGCATTTCGTTGCGCTGGAAGGTTAATTTGCCGCCCTCGTAAACAAGTCTGCCGCGCTCGGCGGCTATTTCCAGGCGGTTGGTTCCAGGCGCTTCGCCGGTCGAGGTGATGAAGACGCAGGTCGCTCCGTTGGGGTACTCGAGCCAGGCGGTCACGTCATCTTCGACTTCGATGCGGTGGTAGCGTCCAAATCCGCAATGGGCGCGCACTTTGCCGGGCATGCCAAAAAGCCACTGAAGGAGGTCCAACTGATGCGGCGCTTGATTGAGAAGCACGCCGCCGCCTTCGCCCGCCCAGGTCGCGCGCCAGCCGCTGCTCGCGTAATACGCGTCGGTGCGGAACCAGTCGGTGGTGATCCAGTTGATCCGCCGGATCTCGCCCAGTTCCCCGCTCCGGATAAGGCTTCGAATTTTCTTGAAAGCCGGGGTGGTGCGCTGGTTGAACATCGCCGCGAAGACCTGCTTTTTGTTTTTGTGCGCGGCGATCAGGCGCTGGCAATCGGCCTTGTGCACGGAGATCGGCTTTTCGACGAGGACATGAAGGCCGTTTTCGAGCGCATCGATGCCAAGGGCCGTGTGCGAATAATGCGGCGTCGCG
>Ga0302326_10024994_pt1 | contig 12120 bp, 10 predicted proteins | sample Palsa_T0_3_FD_202264 | JGI IMG/M metagenome (GOLD analysis project Ga0302326, IMG submission 202264) | Peat permafrost microbial communities from Stordalen Mire near Abisko, Sweden - Palsa_T0_3 | ecosystem: Environmental > Terrestrial > Soil > Palsa > Peat permafrost | place: Sweden: Abisko...
CCAGGCGGCTCGTCCATGAAGGGCATGAACTTGTCCGGGAATCCCGGCATCGTGCAACCAATGCAAATTCCACCAACGTTAGGGCAACCGCCAATCCCGGCCATCCATCCTCGCTTGGGCACGTTGCAGTTGACGACCGGGCCCCAGCAACCGAGTTTTACGATGCATTTGGGAGAGCCGTACTCCGTCGCAAAATCACCTTGTTCGTAGTAGCCGGCTCGATCGCAACCCTCATGCACGGTCTTGCCAAAAAGCCAAGTGGGACGCAGTTGGTCATCGAGGGGAATCATGGGCGCGAGTCCAGCGACCTGATAAAGGAGATAGAGGAGGGTTTCCATGAAATTGTCCGGTTGAACGGGACAACCTGGAACGTTCACCACCGGCAAGCCAGCGCCTGATTTCCAGCCCCAGCCAAGGTAGTCGGCTAGCCCCATTGCGCCTGTTGGGTTGCCGGCCATGGCGTGAATGCCGCCATATGTCGCACAGGTGCCACATGCAACCACGGCTAACGCCTTCGGGGCTAGACGGTCAATCCAATCATTCGTCTTAATCGGCTGACCAGTCTTCGAGTCGGTCCCAAGAGCGGCCCAGTATCCTTCTTTCTTGATCTTTTCATTCGGGATCGAGCCCTCAACAACCAACACAAAGGGGTTGAGCTTACCTTCGGCTGCTTGATACCAAAACTTCAAGAACTCGTCGCCGTTTTCATAGGCGAGGACAGGGTTGTGCAAATGAACTTTGGGGAGTCCGGGTATGGCGCCCAGAATGACATCTTCAATGCTGGGTTGCGTCGCGGCGGTAATTGAAACGGAATCGCCGTCGCAGCCCAGTCCGGATGTCATCCAAACAATATGGATGTCGGAGACGGGTGAAGCTCTCTGAGTCTTGTGACCGTAAGGAACCGCGTCTGCCATGGCTTATTTCTCCTTTTCAGTCAAACAATTCTGGAGCAGCGCGCTGTGCACCGCGTTTTCGCACCGCGAACTAAGCGATGATGAAAAAACTCCGCTCTGGGTTACGTAGAAATGCAAATGCCGAAGATCGTCAGAAGGATCCCAAGCTTTGCACAGGAGGAATACAACGTAGAAAAATCTGGCTCAAGCGGGTGCTTGCTGTTTTATATACCGGGAATATTCCGATAAGGGGCATCAGGGATTCCCCGATTACCTAAATTGCTGACAAGAAGCTACTTCGCAAATCTGGGGAGTGTGCGGAGATCGGACTTGCAAGCGATTCCAAAAGCGAGGTTCCCTCCAGCTAAGAACCCCCTCACATACCCTTCTCATTCACAGAAGATTCAATTGCATGTTGGACGAGCTCGCGAGCGTTGCGAAGCGCCAGCTTCTCCTTTATGTGTGCCTGGTAGGACTCCACCGTCTTCGTGCTGACGTGCAATTCATCGGCAATTTGGCGCGTTCCATGACCCGCGCCGATCAGCCGATAAACCTCCAGTTCCCGGTCGCTGAGCTTCGCGAGCGGATCACGCGGGGGAAAGGAGCCGTGAACAAATTGCTGCAGCATCCTTTTTGTCAAACGTTCGCTCAAGTAAACATCTCCGCGCAGGATGTGGCGAATTGCCGTGAGCACTTTCTCCGTTGCTTCCTGTTTCATGATGTAACCGTTTGCACCGGCGCGCAGGGCCCGCTCTGCATAAGCCGATTCGTCATGCATGGAAAGAATGAGCACAGGCAAATTCGGGTGCTCGGCGCGAAGCACCTTTAGTAATTCGAGGCCGTCTGGACCGTCAAGCGAGATGTCCAGGACAATGAAGTCCGGCATCGTGTCCCGGATGGCCTGCAGGGCAGAAGTCGCTCCATCCGCCTCGCCACAAACCATCAGATCCGGTTCCCGGTCGATAAACAGCGCCAAGCCCTGCCGGACGATAGGGTGATCATCGACAAGAAATACCTTACATTTCGAAGGCGACGGACTGACGCGGCTCGCATTCACGCTCGGCCCTCCATCATTCTGCGCGGCTTCGGAGGGGGAAGATACACACCACCGAAGTCCCTCCGGTAAAGTTTTTTCGGATGTCCAGCGAACCGCCGACCATATTCGCGCGGTAGTTCATGATATTCAAACCCATTCCCGCGTGGTTCGCGGGGATTTCGGAAATTCCTTCGCCGTCATCCTGAACGGACAGGGTACCCTCTCCATTCTCCGCGGACAAGCCGATGACGATGTGGCTGGGGTGCCCGTGCTTGATCGCGTTGTTCACGGCTTCTCGCGCGATGTGGTAAAGGTGCGTCGCGACACTCACATCGTAAACCAGGACCGGCGCGCCACATTCGAAGCGGCAAGTGATTCGGAAGAGATCCTGCATCTCTTCTGCGCAACGCGTCAGAGCCGACATCAGCCCGTGAGCATCGGATACAACCGGCAGAAGACCGCGCGAAAGCTCCCGCGTCTTGTTGATTGCTTCATTCACCAAGTTCACGATCTTTGCGGCGTCGGCTGATTCCGGCAGCGCCTTTTCGCACAGATTGCTTTCCAGAACTTTGCTCATGAACGCAATGCCGGTGAGATGCTGGCCGAGCCCGTCGTGTAAATCTTCGCCAATCCGCCGTTGCTCGCGTGCGCTGACCTCCAGTATTCCCTTTTCGAGGCGCTTGCGTTCCGTGATATCTATTCCCGTGACGATTACATGCGAAGTCGCGCCTTTCTTACCCGCGAGAATCGTGCTCGACCAGGTGATCAGCCGCGGACTGCCATCCCGCGTCAGCCAGTACGTCTCATAGTCTCCCGGCAATTGTGCGGAATTCGGCTGCTCCAGAATGGCCTTGAAGTTGTCCACCTCTTCCGGCATCAGAAATAGATCCCACACATACTTTCCGCGCACTTCCGCGAACGAGTACCCCGTCGTTTGCTCGCAGGCGCGATTGAAACGAACAATCCGTCCCTTCGGATCAAGCACGACAATTAAAGCTCCCACGATATCGAGAATCGCAGAGAGCACGTTGCGCTCTTCCTGCAGCGCTTCCTCCGCCTGTTTCAGCTCTGTAATATCGACGCCTACGCCGTGAATGAACCAGGGCCGGCCGTCCTCCTTGCGGATCATCTCGGCTTCGCAGTGGAACCAGAGGACTCTTCCATCTCGCGCAAGCACTCGATAGGCGGACTTCAGCGGTTTGCCCGAGAGAAACATTTCCGCGGCTTCGGAGCTCCAACGATCTTTATCGTCCGGATAAATCTGTTCGTACCAGCGCACCGGATCTTCCAACCATTCTTCCTGCGAAAAGCCCAGCGCGGCTTCGATTTGCGGGCTCACGTAGGCTTCGCCAATTCCCTTGTCCAGGTAAGCCATAAAAACCACGGCGGGGATTTGTTCGACGAGGGCGCGGTACCTTGCCTCCACGCTGTGAGACAGGTGATCGGAATCCGGTTCGGTTGCTGCCTGCTCGGCCTGCTCATCGGCCGACTGCGTCGCAAGAAAACGGCTCTCCAGAAACACCGCGGCCAATTTCGTGAGAGTACTTTCCGCATCCATTACACTGGAATTCGGATCGCGCGAAAGCAAGGACTGGGTGAGGTCCCGAGTCCAATCGTTTTCCGTGATGGGATTTCCACTCATCATGCAGCTCCCCACGTAATCATGCCTGCCCGCGACGTCTCCAACTTGGCTCCTTATTAAGAGATGCTTGGGTGAAGCGCCGGAGCGCATGAATCGCCCGGCCGTAAGTGGCCACCGCATGCGAAGAAAGCAGCGAACCCGGCGGCTGGTTCATGAAGGGCATGAATTTATCCGGGAATCCGGGCATGGTGCAGCCGATACAAATCCCTCCAACGTTCGGGCAGCCTCCCACTCCGCCCATCCAACCGCGTTTCCCCACGTTGCATTGGACCACCGGACCCCAGCAGCCCAGCTTTACGATGCATTGAATCGAGCCATATTCCTCTGCAAACTCGGCCTGCTCGTAGTATCCGCCCCGATCACATCCCTCATGGACGGTTTGGCCGAACAACCAGGAGGGCCGCAAAGCGTCGTCCAGAGGAATCATCGGCGCTCTTCCAGCCACCATATTTAATAGATACAGGATGGTCTCCGTCATGTTGTCTGGCTGCACCGGACATCCCGGCATGCACACGATCGGAATATCAGCTTTCGATTTCCATTTCCATCCGAGGTAATCCGGTAGACCCATGCAACCAGTTGGATTTCCTTCCATTGCATGGATGCCGCCATAGGTCGCGCACGTTCCAGCCGCTATGACTGCCCAAGCATTCGGAGCCAGCCGGTCGATCCAATCGCAGGTGAGAATCGGCTGGCCCGTTTTCTGGTCCGTGCCAAACGTCGCCCAATAGCCTTCGCTCTTGTTTTTCTCGTTTGGGATGGAGCCTTCGATTACTAGAATAAAGGGCGCCAGCTTGCCTTCCGCGGCTTGATGAAACACCTGCATGAACTCTTCGCCGTTTTCGTAGGCGAGAAACGGATTATGCAGTTTCATCTTGGGAACAAACGGGAGCGCCCCGAACATAAGCTCTTCGAGACTGGGTTGCGTCGCCGCGGTCATAGCGATCGTGTCACCGTCGCAGCCTAGGCCCGCGGTGATCCATAGCACATCGATTTCAGTTAGAGCGCCCATGCGGTGGCGGGTACTCCTGCGGTTAACGGAGCATTCGTGAGGAATGCTTGCCGCTTCGCGGGATTGTACCCAATCGCGTATTGCCGTGTCGCGGTTTTATTCGGTTTTGGCGGGGGCGGCCGCTAGAGGTTGTGCTGACGGAAATGGTAGGTCCAACTCATCGTAATGTAGGACTTCAATGGCACGCCTACGATGCGTTGAAACGGTGCGGGGAAAGTCGGATCGGATGGGTACGCGAAAACTTCAGTCGTTTGCCCGGTGTATCCGTTGGCAATCAGAAATTCAGTGGACAAAACCATGCGGCCATCAAAAAAAGGCCTCAAGACTACTCCTCTAAATTCCGGAACAGGCTCGCCAATGCAAACGACATTCGCTGCCGGCCCGCAGCCTTCGCCCAGAGGTTTTTTGCGCACGTATTCAAACTCGGCGCGCGCCCGAAGGCCAAAAGGAAGGTGATTCTCAGTTGCGACTGCATCCCAAATCAGGCGTGGTGCCTCCGGCGTAGGTTCTCCAGTCAGAAGGTCCCTAGCGTCCGCTTGGGCATAAGAAATGAAGATCGAGCCGTGCGAAAAAGTCCTTTGAAGGGATACGCTGATTACTCGATTGAGCGAAGGACCGACATCTTCCTGCAAGCCCGTGTCGGGATCGATCTTCGCGAGTTCCTGTGAGTTGGTGACATGCTTGAGCGTAACTCGTAACTCGAATTTTTTGACGGTCTTATCGAGCACCAACTGATAGGCGCGCGACGGGGCGAGCAAAGTTGGTTCTCCTGTCCCCGTTCCAATGCGCGGATCTTCGGTGTGAAAAGCTTCTCCGTAACTGAACGCCACGGTGGGAAGAAACCAGTTTTCTGGCGGAAGAATGGTCAAGGAAGCTTTGGGAAGCGTTAATCCAGCAATTTTATCAAACGAGTTTAGCGGATTGACTTTGTCCTGATTGTCGATCCAGATCTCTTCTCTGCGGAAGCCGACGTCAAAATGAATGTAGCGACTCAGCTTTCCATCCACGGCAGCGTACGGCTCGACGAACGAAAGCGTCAGATCGTTGCTGGTGACCAGGCCAAAAATGCCCTGCGCGTTGGCGCTTCGCAAGTCCAGGCCTCGAGGCGCGTCACGTCGAAGATCGGTGCCGGCAAGGATGCTGAGCCAAGAACGAATTTTCTGTGCGTATAACGGTCCGCCGCCTACAACCGTTCGAAATTCGCTTTGCTGGATCAGGCCGCCGATGAACGGTTGCTGCGTGAAATCCGGACTGAAATTGGATCGAAGTACCAGGCTGTATTCTCGAAAAAATCCGGAAAATGTGAGCTGGCTCTGAGGACTCAAACTCCATGTGTCTGTCGCCACTAAGATACTCGTGTTCGTGCGCTCCAGTTGGCGGTTATCGACGGTATCGTTGCTAACTGGAATGTCGATGGGAATCAGGCCGGGAACAAAAGAAAAGCCGTAGTAGCCGACGCCGAATAGAGTTATGTCGTGGTGACCAGGCTTAAGCTCGCGAAAGCCGTTCAATTTGTATTGTTGGCGGTGCTCAAGCCGATCGAGGTATCCATTTCCGAACGAGGCCTCGGCCGCCATCCATCCGTTTGTATCCGGGTCTGAAGGGCTCCATCCGGCCACGAGATCGATGTCGCGGTAGTCGCCGGTAAGCTCGATGAAGTTGTCGAGGCGTTGTCGCGGAACGTATGCCGCTGCCAGATCGACCGAGTGGTTTCCTTCCCGCACGTTAAAGGCTCCTCCGTCGACAGTGACCGCGTCAATCGTGGGAGCAATCAGAAAATTTGGATCCGAGTAACCGTTACCATGGGCGTTCGCCGGAAGATTGTTGGGATAGAGAAAATTTCCAATCTGATAAAACTGCGCGATGGGTTCTCCGTGATCGCCCGCGACGCCCGGAGCGAAATACTGCGGAGCCTTAATCCCCCCGGATGCCGTTTCAATTGGCAAGCCGGGAATGGATATCGGCGCGCCGGGCCGCCCCGGATTGGCATCGAGCACCTGATCGTGCACTACAACCCTTTCCGAAGAATCCGGGTCAAGAGCGGAAGTGGATGTCCCGAACACAGTAACGGACTGATTCACTGAAGCAAGCTGCTTGAATCGCAGGTTAATTTCCGTGGGCTTGCCCTCAGCCACAGAAATGTCGGCGTCCACGGGAGCGAAAGACGCGCTCTCTGCTATCAACTGATACTGTCCCGGCCGGAGATTGACGAAAGTGAAATTTCCCTTCGAGTCGCTTGCTGCCTCGCGAACTACAGCTCCCGCCGAGTTCAGAAGCTTGAGATGCACATTCGCGACCGGCGCACCCTGAAGATCGGAAATCTGTCCCGAAATCTGAGCTGCTCCTGCCGCCGAAACATCAGAGCACAAGACCAGAAGCAAGCTTGCGAGGCATATTGCTTTGCGGAGAGACGGCCTGGAGCATCGCCGAACTGGAAGACACCGCAAGTTCGTCCTCACCATGACAGAGAAGGACCTACCATGACATCCGCGCCCAGTGCCGCCGGGAAGCAGAAAAATACACATCTTCCTGTATATTCCCATTCTAAAATTTTGGTATTATCGGCCTGCAGCCGCTTGAAAATAGCCATCGAAGGAATGTCAGGAGCCCACATGCGATATTTCGTGATTGGCGCAGTTGCCTTGGTCGTGGTTGTTGCAGGCGTAGCGGTTCTCCCCGATCTGGTTCGTTACATAAAAATCAGCTCGATGTAAAAAAATCGGGGCCTCCGGACCGACTGTCACCCTTGTCGCGCCCCAGGGCTGCGTCACCCGCCTCGCACTACACGCAGGGAGAACTCTGGGCGCCGACCAGCGCTATTCCTTGCCTCCCACTACCTGAGCGTGCCCTAGCGCAGCTACCAGCGATACGCCGCCGACAATATTCCCGAGCAATGTAGGGAAGAAGAAATTCGTGAAATACGTCCCCCACGAAATGGATTTCATTAGCACCAAATAGAACATGGTTGTTGAGCCGGCGATGATGTGGTTAAAACCGCCGAGAGTAATCAGATAAGTGATGATGATAATGATGCTCACGCGTGCGGATTCCGCGCCTGGGAGCAGCCAGACCATCAGCGCAATCAACCATCCGGCGAAAACGGCGCGCACAAACACAATCCAGAAACTCGATCCGAGATGCGATGCGCCGATGCTCATCAGAGATTGCCTTACCGGCGAATCGAAGATCGCAACGTGCGCGATGCAAAGAGCGAATAGGAAGGTCCCCACCAGATTTGCACCGAGCACGACGCCCCAAAGCCGGGCAACACGCACAAATATCTTCCATTCCTTGTGGAGCAGGAACGGCAGAACCGCTGTGAGGGTATTTTCCGTGAACAGTTGTTGACGCCCTAGGACTACGATAAGAAATCCGACGCTGTATCCGATGCGGGATATTAGCTGGCTCCAAGGCCGGACAGGCAAGAATGAGGCCAAGAGCGCTTCGGCAATGAACGAGAATCCCATCGCAAGGCCCGCGGCCAGCGCCGACCATGCCAGCGCCGCAGCGGGCCGATGCAATTCTTCGTCGCCTTCGCGGCGAATTGTTTCGTAAACGACATGCGCAGTAATCGCAATGCGTTCTTCGACTTGTTTTTTCTCGATGCGCGTACTGACGGCAACTTCGGCTGAAGGCAACTCGTTCTTTTCCTGCTTCTTGGTCATCGCAGTTCCTATTAGAACCAGTTGAAGAATGGAGAGAGTAGAAGATGTTGGTAGGGGCGGTGGGGATCGAACCCACGACCTTCGGCTTAAAAGGCCGCTGCTCTACCACTGAGCTACGCCCCTAAAAATGGTCACAACATCTTACACGAAAAAAACTTCGCGCACATGCGCTCCAACCTGATTTTGAATGAACAGGGGGCTCAGTCGGCCGAGGGGACTTCGCGCGGCAGGAGCGTGGCCGAGCGGGGACGCTTTCGTTTCCAAAGGTAATCTTTGCGCAGCTTTTCCTGATGCTTCTTCAGCTGACGCTCGATTTCCGCGAACGCCGCTTTCGCGGCGGCACGAGCATCGGCGCCCATGCCGGTCGCATGCAAAGTTCCGGTGGGAAGTGTGAGGTTCAGCGAGTAACTGAATTGATGTTCGTGAGGATTTTCTTCGAGCGATCCGTGGAGCAAAACCGAATCCTCAGGGTAGTGTTTCAACAGCCGGTTTAACTTTTCGGTGCGGTGGGCCGTTTCATGTTCGATTGCTTCGCGCAATTCCGGTTCTATATGGCTGTATGTGATTTTCATTCTGGCACCCTATGGTAAATCGCTTAGACAGACGAAGGAGGGTTCGCATGGAAGACACATTCAGGATAGCCCTCGACGCGTCGGGTTGCAACCGGCTTGGGGGCGATATTTCAAGCCGATGATGGGGAAAGTGGTGAGTCGCGTCCGGGGAGATCTGGTGTTTACACCCGATTGACAGGCGCAAGAAAAGCGTCATACGCTGGAAGTTATTTTATGAGCGCTCCGCGAATGGCAATCGAAAAACCAAGTACTACCGTTCAGCATGCGGGCCTCTTCATCGGGCCAGCCGGATGGGCTTATAAGGACTGGAACGGCATCGTGTATCCGACGCCGCGACCGCGCGGCTTTCATCAAGCAACGTACCTGGCGGAATTCTTCGACACGATCGAAATCAATACTTCGTTTTATCATCCGCTTCAAGCCGCGCATGCGGCGCAATGGCTGGGGCGCGTCGCGGCGAACCCGCGTTTTCTCTTTACCGCAAAGCTCTGGCAGAAGTTTACCCATGAAGGTGGCACGAACGCGGAGGACGAGAAAGCGGTTCGGGCCGGATTCGATCTTTTGCGCGGGGCAGACAAGTTAGGCGCAGTCCTGCTTCAATTCCCTTTTTCTTTTCATTTTGAACGCGACAATCTCGCGCGATTAAAGCACGTACTTGATTCCTTCCGTGATTATCCGCTGGTGGTGGAGGTGCGGCACTCCTCCTGGGCCAACGTGAAATTTTATGAATTGCTGCAGGAACGCGGGGTGGGGTTTTGCAACATCGATCAGCCGGTAATCGGGCGGTCCATCGAGCCCAGCGAACAAGTGACCTCGCCGATCGGGTATGTGCGATTGCATGGGCGACGGTACGATACCTGGTTCAGCGACGACCCATCCGCGCCGGCTGCGGAGCGATACAACTACCTCTATTCGGAGAAGGAACTGGAGCCGTGGGTTGCGAGGGTTCGCAACGTATCGAAAAATACGCGAACGACATTCGTCATCACAAACAATCATTTCGAGGGCAAAGGTATCGTAAACGCGCTTCAGCTCATCCATTTGCTCGATGGCGGGAAAGTAAAGATCCCCGAAACATTGCGTCACCATTATCCGCAACTCGATTCCATCGCTACGGAGCCTTCAAAAGAACCAACACTTTTCCCTCTTCCGCCGAAATAAGGGACGCTTCAATGAACGAGCAGGCGCACAACTGCATCTTGCGCTCGGTAAAATTAGGATTTCGTTGGAGCAGTTACTTCTTGAAAAGATCCTCGAAGGCTTTGCGCGCGTCGTTGGGGCGTCCAGCGGCGGGAGCTGCAATCGGCGTGGCTGAAGCGTAATTCACCGGAGACGTATCTTTTTCCACGGTCATGCGCAACTCAAAGAAGGTGCAATCGTTCTTCGCGTCTTTTTTCGCAATGCGTTCAGGAATCGGCTGCGTGCATTCAAACTGCTTCCCGGTATCAAAGTGGACGCACTGTTTGCAGGAGTGCATTTCGGCGTGGCAGCGAGGGCACTGAGCGGTGGGATCGAAGCCGGGCATGAGCACCGCGCCGCAACTGGAACAGCGCGCCCTCATCACAGTGCCCACCATGCGAGGCGTGCGCGGACCCATCAATTCCTGTTTCGGGCGCGGCTCCGCTTTCGGGCGTGACTCACCGGTGGGGCGGTCACCTCTTTCTCTTTTCTTGTCCTGGGAATCGCGATCGCTGTAGCCCCTCTGCCTATACTTCCGGTCCATCGGACCTCCTGGGGGTTGCCAAATCATACTTGAATTCACAATTTACTTCGGAAAATGAAACAAACGTTGCTCTCACAAGCAACAGGACGATTCCCTTCCCCGTCATAAGCCTGCCTCGTTATTGCCGTGGGCCCACAGTTTGGACAAGCCTTCGAACGGCAGGTCTGGTTGCAAAAAAGATTTCGGTTCGCCGAATCCCGTCAGCAACGCTTCTGCGGCCAGATAGCCGCTTCGCACCGCGCCTTCCATAGTGGCGGGCCATGAAGTGCGCGTCCAATCGCCGGCCAGAAAAAGATTGTCCACTGACATCTTCTGCGGAGGGCGCCAGCGGTCCACTCCGGGCTCGGGCGAAAAAGTCGCGTTGATTTCCTTGATCACGGTAGCTTTTCGCAACTGCGCGTCGCGGGTCGCCGGCAGGACATCGGCAAGCTCGCGCCGGCACAGATCGATAATTTCCTGTCGTGATTTCGGCACAAGATCGTACGACGCGCTAATTACGAGTTGAAGATACTGGCCGTCCGCGTCCCCTTCCGAAGAAAGGCCGCTCTGCCCAGTTGGGCACGCGTTCGTGCGGGCGGTTTCAGACGTCTTGTATAACAAGGTTTTGTTAAACACCCATTGGGTGGTGTGGTCGAGCAGCGTAAGAAACGGCTCGGTCATCACGGTGCGGTCGTACCACAGATGAACGCCGGTGATCGGCGAGGTCTTGATATTGCGCAACCCGGACAGCGGCCCATTTCCTTCGCTCATTTCTTTCGGCAACAGATTCAGCAGGACGTCGTGCGGGACGGCTACGATGCAGGCGTCCGCCGTTGTTTCGGTGCCGTCATCCATCACGACGCTCACAAAGCGATTCTCCCGAACTCGAATTTCACGAATGCCGCAACGAAGCCGAACTTCGCCGCCGCGTTGCAAAACTGCTTCGCGGCAGCCCGCGTATAAGTCACCCAAAGGCACGGACGGAATCCCGACACGATATCCGCCTTTATTCGCCAGAAACGCTTTCCAGAAAACTTCAATCCCGTAACGGGCATCCGTTCTCGAAAGTTCCTCATCGAGAGCGCTGACCAAAACGACGCGCCAGAAACGCTCAATGGCCGCCGGCGTCTGCTTCATCCGCTGCAGCCAGTCCAGCATCGAGATGCCGCCAATGCCCGGCGGATTTCCGCCGTTTAGCGCGATTTCCATCATCGCGCCGGCGATCGCTCGCTTGTCCGCCAAGTTCAACGGGCTGAAAAGCAGGAACGATGGCGCCATATGCAATGGCGGAGGCAGCGGCGACGCTTCCATCGTCGAGCGGCGGCCCTGCGCGTCAACAAAATGGAGCCGGTCATAAAACCGAATCTTGCCGGCTGCGCCTACGCGCGAGTAAAAATCGGCCAAATTCGTGCAACAGCCGAGCGTGACATGCTGGCAGTTGTCCACTTCGCTGCCGTCGGGCAGCGTGTAAGAAGTGGCGCGTCCGCCCAGGTGGGGACGCTTTTCGAGCAGGCGGACTTGAAGGCCCGCTTCAGCCAGCGCGACGGCGGAGGACAGTCCTGCCAGACCGCCGCCGATCACTAGAACGCTTTGCGAGG
>Ga0302326_10024996_pt1 | contig 12120 bp, 11 predicted proteins | sample Palsa_T0_3_FD_202264 | JGI IMG/M metagenome (GOLD analysis project Ga0302326, IMG submission 202264) | Peat permafrost microbial communities from Stordalen Mire near Abisko, Sweden - Palsa_T0_3 | ecosystem: Environmental > Terrestrial > Soil > Palsa > Peat permafrost | place: Sweden: Abisko...
AGTCGGTCAAGATCCCGCAGTATCATCGGCCCACGCGTTTGGATTACAAAAACCTGCGGTGGACGTGCCATCAACTCATCCAAGATGCGCGGCATCAACTCCGCCGGCTCTTCCGCCGGCTGGTACGGGTCCACCACTGGCGAGCAATAGATGATTTGACCGGCCCGCAACTGCCGCCGCAATAATTCCGCTGCATTCGATTTGAACGTTGTGAACTGACCCCAGTGCTCCCAGTCGTCACGCTTCAACCCGCCGAAAATCCGCATGGTGGGGACATAGCAATAAGAACAGCCAAATGTGCAGTTGCGCGCCGGTGTGAGCGAATGCGTGAATCCAGCTTGCGCGATGAATCCGGTGGTGCTGCTGAGCACGCTCTTCGACTCAGCCTGAAACACCTGGAAAGGCATGGATACCTTATTCTCTCACCCACCGATCGTCCCAACCGAACCGCGACCGCAAGGGAGCGATACCACGAAAGGTTAAGACTTGTAAACTCGGCGCCTACAGAGAAACGCCGCAGAATCCGGCAGCGTCCAGGAGAAGCGAAACAGGGCCATAGCCCATTCATTACAAACAGGAGACAATCAGAATGTTCTTTCGAAAGTCCATCCTTCCGCTGACAGCAATCGTGATCTTGTTTGCGTCTTCAGCATTCGCCCAAACCACCACAACCTCAGGCACGCGAAGTTTCGATTATCCACCCGCAGGCCTCGCCGCCAGCGAAACCATGCAGATTAACGTTCTCAGTAGCGCCACGGCCTCTTCCAGCGGAACCGCAGCATCCTGCACCGGAACCATCTCGTTCACATCAGCGGCAGGCGCCGCATTAGGAACCGCCGCCAGCTTCACAGTATCGAGCGGCGAGATCTTCTCGGCCGCTCTGCCCTTTGCAAAAACCGCAGCCACCGGAACGCGCACGGAAGTAGTCGGCGTCGTTTCCATTACCACCACAGCCGGCACGCCCTGCGGTTTGCGGACCTCGCTCGAAACATTTGACACCGAGACCGGCGTCACGCACGTCTACCTGGCCGGACCCGGCAGCGGTCCCGGCGGTCCCGGCGGCCACCCCGGACACTGAGTTTCGCCGCAGGCACATCTGCGCCGCCAGCCATGTTTGCTCAGCGGCGCAGATCTTCTACTCCTCGCGAAGAGCCGTCATCGGATCCATTTTGGACGCACGCCGCGCGGGAATATAGGCGGCCAGGATCGCAGACGTACCCAGAACCGAAGCGGCCAGCGCCAGCGTCGCGGGATTCGTAGCCTCCAGGCCGAACAGCAGGCTTTTTATAAAGCGCCCGGCCACCAGCGAGATTGCAACGCCTAAAACAGTTCCAATCGTCAACATCAACGCCACGTCACCCAGGATCAGCCGCGTCACTGCGCCTTCCGCCGCGCCCAGCGCCATACGAATGCCAATTTCTCCCCGCCGTCGCGCCGCGGCATACGAAATAACGCCGTAGAGCCCGACCGTCGCAAGCAAAAGCGCCAGGAATCCGAAGAAGGTGGAAAGCAGCGCCACTAACCGCGGCTGCACCAGCGAGTCCGAAATCTGTGCGTCCAGTGTCCGGATTTCTAACGCCGCGTCCTTATTAATCGCTCCAATCGCAGGCCGCACGGACGCAATCAGAGCCTCCGCGTCGCCATCGAATCGGATCTCGAACGTTTGTTCCGGGTTGGGCTGGGCGTCTTGCGCGGAGGTCACAAAACCGGTCTTGTAAAGTGGCTCATTGAGCTCTGCGTATTTGGCATCCTTCACCACACCGATGATCTGATAGATAACGTTGTTGCGGCCCGGTTCGTCCATGCCGATGGTTTTGCCGATCGGATTCTGGTTTCCCCAAAAGTGATGAGCCGTTTCTTCGCCCACGATCATCGCTCTGGGCGAGCCGAGGGTGTCGTGATCCGTGAAATCACGCCCCAGCACCAGCGGCGTTTCCATGGTTTTGAAATAGCCGGGGGAGACACGGTTGAGATACACCAGCATATCCTCTTCCACCGGTTGCGCCTGATATCCCTCCGGATGCGCATCCTGGTTCCAAGTGTAGTGACCGACGGGCGCCATCGTGGAACTGGCCGCGGAACGGACGTTAGGCAGGGTTCGAAGATCGGACAGGATTCTTCCAAACAGAGCCGTCCGAAGTTGTCGCGGAATGCGGTCCGCTGGCACTACCGATTGAACCACCAGCAGGTTATGCGGATTAAACCCGGGATCCAGTTTCAGAAAATTACGCATCGTCCCTAGGAACAGTCCGGCCGCAGTTAGCAGGATCAGCGACAACGCCACCTGTCCCGTGACCAAGGCCTTGCCGAGGGCGAAGCGAGTTCCGCCCTGCACGGCACCGCGCCCGTTTTCCTTCAACGCTTGGTTGGGACCGATGCCTGTTGCGCGAAGGGCCGGCGCCAGTCCAAAAAGAAGGCCGGTGAGTACGGCAACGCTCATAGTGAAAACCAGCACGTGCAGATCCGGCGAAAGATTTATGTCCAGCGGGTTGCTCTTGGTGGAAAGCAAACGGACCAGCAGCCGCGCGCCCCAAATGGAAAATAGCAGACCGCACGCCGCCCCGCACACCGCCAACATGAGGCTTTCTGTGAGTAACTGTCGGATTACGCGCGAACGCGAGGCTCCAATGGCCAGACGAATGGAAATCTCCCGCTGGCGGGAGGTAGCTCGCGCCAGCAGCAGATTGGCGATATTGACGCAGGCGATGAGAAGCACCAGGCCCACCACGCACATCAGCGTGAGCAACGCGGTCTTGTAGATTACGCCTGTAACGGAGAAACCGGCTGCTCCGGATTTCAGCGCGAAACTGCGCTTTAGATAGCCCGCGCGCCCTTGGGCGCTCCATTCGGCAGGTAGAGTCGCGCGGTTGATCTCCGGCGCAATTGAATTCATACGCGCCTCCGCTTGCCGTGGCGTTTCTCCGGGTTTCAGGCGTCCCATCATGCGCAGCCACCACCAAGACCTATGGCCCAGCGCGCTCTGGTCCGTATGCAGAATTGGTTCGCAACCTATGGGGATGGCTACATCAAATGATTGATCCGCGATCAGCCCGCGAAACCACGGAGGCGTGACGCCCACGATCTCAAACTTGTGCCGGTTCAAGCTGACGGTCTTACCCAACACGTTGGGATCGCCACCCAGATTGGCCTGCCAGAAAGCGTAGCTGATCACGGCCACCGGGCCGGCGCGGCCACCACCGTGCAGATCGTCGTCTTTTGCAAGAACGCGCCCGCGTAGCGCAGGCACACCCAGCATGTGGAAGAAATCACCGCTGACCCAAAGGCCGCTCGCAAAATGACTCTCGCCTCCCTCGGCCAGATCGAAGCGGTCCGGCGAGTAGGCGAGAGTACTGGTGAAAGCCTGTTGAGAGTCCCGCACGGCTTCCCAAATCGGATTGGTGGCGATCGGACCTTTGGACGGGCCGTTGCCCAAATACAATTGCACCAGTTGATGCGGATCTTCCACCGGCAGGGATCGCAGCATTACCGCATCCACGATGCTGAAGATGGCGGTGTTGGCGCCGATGCCGAGCGTGAGTGAGAGAATGGCGGCGGCCGCGAATCCTTTATTCGATCGAAGCGTGCGCAGCGCGTAACGCACGTCCTGAGCCAGCGTGTCCCAAAACGCCCAGCCCCAAACACTCCGGCTCTGCTCGCGTAGCAGCGCGGCGTTGCCGAACTTGCGTCTTGCGAGAGCTTCCGATCCTTTGTCCGCGGCCCGTAGATCCAGGTGAAGGCGCATCTCTTCCGCCAGATCGTCTTCCCATTGTTTGCGCCGGAAAAGCTGCCGCATCCGCCGCCCCAGTTCAATAAGCCAGTCCATTTCTTTACCTCTCACGTGGTCTGCAAAATTCTCTGGATCGCGCCATTCACCCGCTGGAACTGCGCCAATTCCGTCTGTAGCTGCTTGCGTCCGGCGGCAGTGAGGCGATAATAACGGGCGCGCCGGTTCCCAGCCGTCACGCCCCATTCGGCGGTAACCCAGCCTTTCAGCAGCATTCGCTGCAACGCGGGATAGAGCGAGCCCTCTTCCACTTGCAGAATGTCGTCGGAAATCTGCTGGATGGAGTTGGCAATCTCATATCCATGCAGCTCGCCGCTCCGCATCAGCGTCTTGAGGATCAGCAGGTAGAGCGTTCCGGGAGGAATTTCGTCGCGCATTTTGGTCTCTGACATAGTTAGACTATGCCAAGTGTAAACCGTTAGCCCGCGAAAGTAAATAGGTGCCGCAGGCGCTTCCGCCTGCCAATTCTTATCTTTTGCTCCGGCTCAAATATTTCCCACCCAACACAACTCCGGCGATCTTACGCGTGTTGCGAATGTCGCTCAGCGGATCCGCATCCAGAATCACCAAATCAGCCGCGTTCCCCACCTCCACCGCTCCAAGCGATGCCGCACCCACATATTTTGCAGCTTCCAGAGTCGCATTCCGCAGAACATGCGCAGGCGTCAACCCCGCCGCCGCCAGCATCTCCAACTCCTCGTGCAACGATTCACCCGGCCTTCCTCCATCCGACCCAGCCAGGATCACCACTCCCGCGCGCTGCATGTCTCTGAACAGCGTGGCGAACTTTGCCGACGACCCCGCCAGCGTCGGAACAAAGCGCGTCTCAAACAGCACCATCCGCTGAAACAAAATGGCTGCCTTCTGCGGATCGTAGCTATCCAGCGCGGCCGTTTGCACATCGTCCATCGCATTCTGATCGCCGCGCTCCAACGCCTGAACATAAGCTTGACGCAGCCGTTTCTCTTCGCTGGAACACGCCAGCAGAATGCCAGGCATATGGTCGATGCTTTTCTGACGCGCCTCCACCGCCTCCAGCGCGCTCACACTTGCCGGAACATCTCCGGCCACCGCTGAGTAATACTTGCGCGCCCGCTCGCTGAGAGCGAAGTAGGCGTCACGCGGAAGTTCCGGAAGAATGCCGATAAAATCCACGCCCTCATCGTCCAGCTGATTGAAGATCGTGCGAGCCTCTTCCGGAGTCCGCGCCACGCGCACGGGAAGCTTGGCGTCGCCGGATGGAACGCCGTTGAGCGGCGGTCCGCAAGTTTCGATATGCGGTCCAAAGAGCGCGCCTTTTTGCATCTCGCCGCGCCAGAGATTGATGCGATCGTAATCGCTGCCCATGTCGCGTACACCGGTAACTCCGTGGCGTGCGAAAGCCCCCAATTGCTCGCGCGCCGTGAGATGGACGTGCATGTCCCATAGCCCGGGGATGACGAATTTGCCGCGGGCATCGATCACTCGTACCGATGCCGGAACGTGGAGCACTGCGCCGATCGCGGCTATTTTGCTGCCCCGGATTAGGATGGAACGCGGCGCCGTCGTTCGCCCGGCGGCCACATCGATGATCGTCGCATCGCGGATCAGCAGATCCGCATTAGCCGCGCAGGAACAAAGACACGCACAGACCAGCAATCGGCCAGGCATCCGTGTTCATCCCGGTGTATCCGTGGTCAAAAGATTCCGCCGCAACAGATCCAGCGCTGTATTCGTGGAAAACGCTCGAACCCGCTCGCGATCGCCCGGCAGTTGCACGCGGCGTGCTTCGCTCCCGTTCGGCGTCGCCAGTCCGATAAACACCAGACCCACCTTTTCGCCGTCCGGGCCGGCATAGCCAGTGATGGATAGCGCGTAGTCGGAACCGGTTCGCTCTCTCGCGCCTTCCGCCATGGCTTTCGCAACTGCCTCACTCACCGCGCTGTGGGCGGCCAGCATCTCCGCCGGCACTCCCAGCAGCTTGGTCTTCATCGCATCGGTATAAGTCAGGAATCCACCGAGAAAATAATCGGAGCTATTGGGAACGGCCGTGATCCTTCCGCCCAGCAGGCCCGCGGTAGCGCTTTCGGCCACACTTAAATTTGCGCCCCGGGCGCGCAGCAGATCGCCAATCACTTTCTCCAGCGAATCGCCGTTGCGAGAATAAATTCGATCACCGATGAGCGGCTCAATCTGCGCGGCCACTTCATCCACCAGCGCTTCGGCTTGCTTCGAATCCGGCGATCGCGCGCGCAAGTGGATGTGGATCTCACCGGATACGGCCAGAATTGTCGTGGCCAGGTTCGGATAGCGCAAATAAACCGGAGCGATCAATTGATCCAGATCCGATTCGGGCATCCCCACCACGCGCAACATCAAACTGTGGATCACCTGAGCCGGCAGCAGTTTTGCCAGACGCGGCAGGCACTGCTTTTCGAACATCCACTTTAATTCGTTGGGCGGACCCGGCAGCAGCATGAGCACCGAGCCATTGCTCGAAATCCATTGTCCAGGCGCCGTGCCGCGATCGTTGGCCAGCACCTCCGCTCCCTCCACAAGGTAGGCCTGGCGGCGATTGATCTCCACCATTTTTCTCTGGAAGCGGCGGAAGCGCTCTTCAATCTGATCGCAAAGATCCTGGCGGAACACCAATGTCCGGCCCAGCGCGGAGGCAACCGCGTCGCGCGTGAGATCGTCTTCAGTGGGCCCCAGGCCGCCCGTCAGCACGATGATCTGGGAGCGCGCCAGCGCGCCCAAAATTGTGTCCGTCAACCGTTCACGCTCGTCGCCCACCACGGTCTTGCGAACCACCTCTACGCCCAGCGCGTTCAGTTGATCGGTGAGATAGAGAGAATTGGTGTCTACTTTCTGAGGGGTGAGAAGTTCCGAGCCGATCGCGATGATTTCCGCATCCGGCATCTACGGAAGAGGCCTGCCGGGGATGCCGACATCGGCGCGGAAGAGCGAGCTGTTGGTGGTCACCAGCAACGCTCGCGAGGGCGTAAAGGCCAAGCCGACGATCCCTGGTCCGGAGAGAAACAATTCCGGGTTCCGTTGTGGATCGAAGCGAACTACGCCGCGCCGCCCGCCCAGTGAACCGGCCACATACAACCTGCCCTCGGCGTCGAACGCGATGCCCTGCGGACGGCCCAGGCCACGGTAGTAGGTTTCCACTTCACCAGCCGGCGAAATCCGATAAACCGAATCGAAGCTGGACGTAGTGGGTCCCGTCACGTAGAGATGCTGGTCGGTTCCAAAAGCCAGATGATAGGCGGCGATGGAGGCTTCGAGCGTAGCGAACACATAAATCTGGCGCGTGCGGCTGATCTTGAAAATGGTGCCGCCGCGATCGCCGACGTATAGATTCTCATCCTGATCGAAAGCGATGCCGGTGGCCACGCCCATGCCTTCCACATAAACGGACATGCTTCCGCTGGAGGTGACCTGGTAGACGATGCCATCGTAGCGGCTGGATACGTACAGCGTTCCTTCTTTGTCGAACGCCAGGCCGGTGGCGTTCATCAGCTCGCTGACAAATGGCTTCGCGCTGTAGTTGAGATCGATTTTATAGACGGAGACGGGAGTTTTCTGACCCCGCGATCCGCTGAACGTGGCGAAAATGTTTCCCAAAGCGTCCACCGCCGGATTACCCACCGGATACAAGTTGTCGGCGATCTGAACGCCGATGTCGCAGGTCCAGGCCCGGCTGCTTTGATTGCCCGCTTCCACCACCAGCTCGCCCGCCGAAGCGCCGTCGGGCACGCGGACAATGACGTACGAGTCGGATCCGATCACAATCTGGGCATCCACGTCGCCAATCGTGACGCGGGGACGGTTCGACCTCGCGAGGCCTGCGCCGCGAATTTGAAACTCGCCGCCCGGGATGGCCGCCTCGGGAGTAACGTTGGAAATCTCGGGCCGGCCGTTGGAGTCCTTCTTAGATGCCATGTTAGAAAAATCGGAAACGATCTAATACGAATATAGCAAGCGCACCGTAGAGACCGGCCATTACATCGTCGGCAACAATGCCCAGGCCGCCGCTAAGAGCTTCCAGTTGACGCACTGGCGGCGGCTTCCAAATGTCGAAGAGACGGAACAACAGCAAGGCCGCCAGAAAACTCTTCCAGTTGAGCGTACTCGCGCCGGCCAGCGTGATCCATTGCCCGAGTACTTCGTCGATCACAACAATTTGCGGATCCTTGCGGGACTCGTATTGCGCCACCTTACCCGCCGCCCAAATGCCAGGCAGCAGCAGAACCATGGCTAGCAGTAGCAGCGCCCCACGGTTGTGAACCAGGATCGCGATCACAAGCGCAGCGAGTGAACCGGCGGTTCCCGGCCCAACCGGCGAATACCCACACCCAAAGAAAGTCCCAACCGTATACGCAATCGCACGCATCAGACGTGACGCACGCACCCATGCGTGCCGCGTTCACACTCGTGTGAACGCCGTGTTTGAGCTTTACTCTTCCTCACTACCCGTCTCCGCCTCTCCCTCCGACGCCTGCACCGGACTAGAGATCACGTACTTCTCGCTGGCCCAATTTCCCAGATCGATTATCTTGCAGCGCTCCGAGCAGAATGGATGGAACTCACCGCCGGTATCGGCTTCTTTCTTGCAGATCGGGCATTTCATACTGCGGCAAGTATGGGGAACATTTCCGGCGCCAGTGCGCCCACCAGGTCGTAGTCGTGCGCTTCGGTGATGCGCATTCGCTTGATTTCGCCGATGCGCGGCGGCGTGTTGCCGAAATCGTTGATATAGCAAACGCCGTCGATCTCAGGAGCTTGCGTGGACATGCGCGCCTGCCACAACAAGTCCGTTTCTTCCGACGGCCCTTCCACCAGCACATCCACGTCCTGGCCAATCAGCTTGCGATTTTTGGTTTTGGAGACGCGGCGTTGCAGAGCCATCAATTTACGTTTGCGATTGTGGATGGTGCGCCCGTCCACTTTTGCATCCAATTGGAAGCTGGCGCTGGTTTCTTCGTCCGAATAAGCGAAAACGCCCAGACGATCGAACTGCGCGGCCTGCACGAAATCGCACAGTGTTTCGAAATCGGCTTCGGTTTCGCCCGGAAATCCCACGATCATGCTGGTGCGAATGGCCACCCCTGGAATCGTGGCGCGAATGCGCTCCAGCAGCTTCAGAAAGAAATCACCGTGCGAGCCGCGCTTCATCCGTTTCAAAACTGCCGAGCTGGCATGCTGCAGCGGCATGTCGATATACTTCACCAGCGCGTCATGCTCCGCGATGGTATCCAGAAGCTTTTGCGTGATGCGGTTGGGATAGCAATAGAGGAACCGAATCCATTTTTCGTGCGGCGTGGGAATTTGCGCCAGCCGCGCCATCAGCTGCGCAAGGCCGTCTTTCAAGCCCAGGTCCTCGCCATAGGAAGTGGTGTCTTGTCCGATCAGATTGATCTCGCGGACCCCCTGCGCGAACAACCGCGTGGCTTCGGCCGCCACCGACTCAAACCGGCGGCTGCGAAACTGGCCCCGGAATTGGGGAATCACACAGAACGAGCAAGGATGATCGCAGCCTTCCGCGATCTTGATGTAAGCGTAATGGCGCGCGGTGGAGAGCACGCGCGGTGTCAGGTCGTGATAGAGATAAGGCTCAAATGGATTCGCTGCCGGTTGCCCGCCCTCGCACAGCGCGACAATGTTTTCGAGTTCATTGGTCCCGATCACGGCGTCCACTTCGGGCATGTTCTTCTGGATCTCGCTGCGATAGCGCTCCACTAAGCAGCCCGCGACGATCAGCCTGCGCGCCTTGCCGGATTTCTTGAATTCCGCCATCTCAAGGATGGTATCCACCGATTCCTGCTTGGCCGGATCGATGAAGCTGCAGGTGTTCACCACCAGCACCTCGGCGTCCTGCGGATCCTGCGTGAGCTGGTGCCCGCGTTCGGCAAGCTGGCCCATCATGACCTCCGTGTCAACGAGGTTTTTGGGACAGCCGAGACTTACAAAGCCAATTTTCACGGGTGATTCCTCTAGGATAGCAGACGGTGTTTCCGAACCGCGACCGCAAGGAAGCGTGCGAACTGCTACGGAAGCTTGTACAGTCTCGCAGCATTCCCCCGCAACACCATCCGTGCGATCTCTACCGCCCGTTCCCGCGTGATCTCCCCGTCATGCAGCATTTCCGTCAGTGCCAGCCCCAACGCTTGACGGCCCGTGCGGGCGGCCACCCAGCCCGCTTCTTCCCAGCCCATTTCTTCAGAAAACGGGTAAGCGTCGGTTGCAAACAGCACCTTCTCCGGCGCCCGTTCCAGCCATTCGCGGATGTCTTGGGAAACCGCGCGAGGATAGTTCATGAAAGTCTGCTCTGAGAAATCGGCGTAGGCGTTGGGCTTGGAAAGCAAAGCCGCCACTTCACGAGTGAAAGGCCACCCGCCATGCAACATCACGAAATTCGTCTGGCGCAGTTTGGGATCGTTGAGCACCGATTCCAGCAGCAGCGGATTGGCGCCCCCGATCTGAAAATAACCGCCCGCGCCGTAAGCCGCATGAATGTGGACCGCCAAGCCCAAGCGTCCACACTCGGCTGCGATGTAGCGGAAGATGTAGTCCTGCAGTTTCTTGTACGCCGCATCCGGCGGCGTTGTGGTGCGGAAGCCTGCGTAGATACTTCGGGCCTCGTCCTGGCTGACAGCATCGAACTCGAGTGACCGCAGGTAGGCCGCTTCGTACTTCACCGCCACCGCGCCTCCGCGCTTCTGGCGCTCCAACGTGGCTGTCACCACCTGGGCCAGGTACTGGTCCAGCGTGTTGGGCAATTGCGTTAAGCCGCAATCCTTCAAGTAGCGCTTGCGCAGTATATCTTCGTCAGCGAAAAAAGTTTTCCGGTCCGAATTCCGCGCCGCCAGGCCGCTGTTGTCGAGTGGAAAAAGGAGAGCATCTTCGAACGGAACCCACAGGAACCTCGGGGCCGCCAACCCACGACCCATGGCAACGCGATTGGCCAGCATGGTCTCGATGCCGAGTTGATCCAGCACCCAGTTGGCATACCCATCGCCTTTTTCCTGAAGCAACTGTTTCTTCCGCTGCTGCACTTCCGCGGCATGCTCCAGACCAAAGAGCTGGCGCCAGGCTTCGATCACAAGCGGGCTGCCTTCCCGCGTGCGGACCGGCTCAGTATAGGCATCCATCACGTCAACCGGCAGCGCATCGAATTCGGTGTCCTTCTCCTCGCCGGCGAAAACCGGCCTCACCGGATGCGCGTGATTGTCGATCGCTTTTACTTTGGCGATCTCCGCGGCCAGTTGGGGGTCGACGGAAAGTTGTGCGAGAGCCGGAACCAGCCAAAAAAGAAACAGCAGACCAGCGGTTCTCATTGCACTCCCAAGTGCCAGCCCGGATTGAGCCAGGTGATCTCTTGCGCGGGTTGTGCGCGGCCCAGAACGAAAGCGCAGGGGGCCTCGCCAAAGCGCCGCAGGCGCTCCACCAACCAGGATTCTCCGAGCGGCGCGGCCAGTACCACCGGCGTCCCTTGGAAGCGGGCCAGCTGCGCGCCGAATGCCGAATCATCCGATCGCTCGGGCGCGGCAAGTTTATAAGCACGCCGGTACTCGGCGATCGCGGCATCCAGATTCTTGACCGCAATGTAGACTTTCACGATGCCCGTGAACTTCGCCGTGGTGGGTTTACCGCTCGGGTAGGCGCGCAGATCGCGCGGCGTAAAATCGTGGATCAGGAATGGGAAGAACGTTCCGTTGCCCGGACCCATCTGCGCGGTCTCCCATTCCAATTGCACTCCGTCCGGACGCTTGCGTCCGTTCCTAAGCGGTTGGTCCTTCGCCGGGATAGAGGGGACACGGGTGGCCCAGGCGCAGGGTCCGGCATTTCCTTCCAGAAACTTGTTCCAAGTGTGCGCGGCCACGGCCGCCGGATCCGCGTGGGGCTGTAGAGCGATGAGCTCCAGATAGGAACCGTCGGGAAAACTGGTGAGCGCCATTTCGGTGGCATGGTTGGAATGCGCTCCGCCATATTCGGAGGGCACGCCCGCCGCTTCAAGCGCCTGTTGCATGGCGTGCAGATCGCGCCCGGCAACAGTAACGTGATCGATATGGAGTTGTTCGGCTATCATCGTTGAGCAGGCTACGAGCGCCGCGAAAATATATTTGGACACGTGAACCCTATCTTATCTGTTCCTTTTGAGACCGAGCGGCTCGTACTGGATAAATGGCGAAGCTCCGACTGGACCGATTTCCGTCCCATTGCAACCGACGTGCAAGTGATGCGTTACATTACCGGCGGTGTTCCTTGGTCCAATGAACAAATCCGGGCCTTCGTGGATCGTCAGATAAAGCAGTATTCCGAGCGGAACTTCTGCCGCTGGAAGCTGCTGC
>Ga0302326_10024998_pt1 | contig 12120 bp, 13 predicted proteins | sample Palsa_T0_3_FD_202264 | JGI IMG/M metagenome (GOLD analysis project Ga0302326, IMG submission 202264) | Peat permafrost microbial communities from Stordalen Mire near Abisko, Sweden - Palsa_T0_3 | ecosystem: Environmental > Terrestrial > Soil > Palsa > Peat permafrost | place: Sweden: Abisko...
CTCTCTTCCGACTGGGACTGCCCGTTCTCGCCGTCGCCGCCGTACTCTGCGGGGTCGGTCTGGCCGTGGGGGGGCGCCGCACGGCGCGGTCGCGCTACCGCCCTGACCCGTGGCGACAGCCCGAATGGATCGTGGCCGGTTCGGGACTCGTTGCACTCGCAGCCATGTCGCTCGCAGGTGCCCTCGATGTGCCGGGACTCACCATCTCCTTCTCGCCCCTGGCGTTTCCGAGCATTCCCCTGTTGCCGGTCGTGGGGATCCTGATTGCCCTGGCCCCTGCCATCGCCGCACCGAACCCGATGGCTTCGCCGCCGCCGGCGCACAGCGTGCTCGAAACAGCGGACCCTCGAGCACGAACGGCGAGCCTCGGCCGCGACCCGGCCCAACCGGACCTCTCGGGTGTCTCGGCATGATCACGTTCGACCAGGTCTCCTTCACCTATAACGAGTCGCAACGCCCAACGCTGCACCGGGTGAACCTCGACATACCCGAAGGCGAGTTGTGCGTGGTCGTGGGGGAGACGGGGACGGGCAAGTCAACCCTCCTGCGAGCGATCAACGGGCTGGTTCCGCACTTCAGCGGCGGGACGCTGGCGGGAACGGTCACGGTCGACGGGAGGAGCACCAAGGACAACCGGCCGCGTGATCTGGCCGATGTGGTCGGCTTCGTCGGTCAGAACCCGCTGGCCAGCTTCGTCACCGAGACCGTCGAGGACGAGCTGGCCTACACGATGGAGAACCTCGGGGTGCCCGCCGATGCGATGCGTCGCCGCGTGGAGGATGCGGTCGACCTGTTGGGCCTGCAGGACCTGCGCGACCGATCGCTGCGGGCGCTCTCGGGCGGTCAGCAACAGCGCGTGGCGATCGGAGCGGTGCTGACCGCGTCGCCGCGACTCCTGGTCCTCGACGAGCCCACCTCCGCCCTCGATCCGGCGGCGGCCGAAGAGGTCTTGAGCGCGCTGGCTCGCCTGGTGCACGATCTGGGCCTCACCGTGGTGATGGCGGAGCATCGGCTGGAGCGTGTCGTGCCGTTCGCCGATCGGATCATCCTGGTGCCCGGTGCGGGCGCGCCGCTCGTCGTCGGTCCGCCCGAGATCGTGATGCAGACCTCCCCGGTCGCGCCGCCGCTGGTCGAGTTGGGCCGGCTCGTCGATTGGGACCCGCTGCCCCTTTCGGTGCGCGACGCGCGCAGGAAGTCGGGCCCGCTCCGTGAGCGCCTGGCCCCGATCGCGCCACCGCGGGGCCCCGCACTCCTCGCGCCCGCCGCAGAACGCGCCGAGGCGGCGTCCGCACGAAAACTCACTGTCTCCTACGGAGCGGTGGTGGCGCTCGACGGGGTTGACCTCGCCATCATGCCGGGCGAGGTGCTGGCGCTCATGGGAAGGAACGGCTCGGGGAAGTCGACGTTGCTGAACACGCTCTCTGGCGTGCGTCGGCCGACCCGGGGCGCCGTGGCAGTGGACGGGCGGGACCCCCAGTCGTTCCGCGGCGCCGATCTCGTCCGTCACGTCGGGCTGGTGCCGCAGGATCCCGGGCTCCTCCTCTATGGAGAGAGTGTCCAGGCCGAATGCCAGACGGCGGACAAGGCGTCCGCACTCGCGGCCGAGACGACCGCGCGCACGCTCGACCGGATGCTGCCTGGCTTGCCTCGTGATCGTCACCCACGCGACCTGTCCGAGGGCCAGCGCCTGGCGTTGGCATTGGCCGTCGTGGTCGCCCCGTCACCCGCCCTCCTCCTGCTCGACGAGCCGACGAGGGGTCTTGACTACCCGAGCAAGGATCGCCTCATTCGGGTCCTGCGCGAACTCGCCGGGGACGGTCACGCGATCGTGTTGGCGACGCACGACGTGGAGCTCGCCGCGCGCGTCGCGGACCGAGCTGTGGTCCTGGCGGACGGCCAGATCATTGCGGACGGCCCGGCTCGCCAGGTGGTCTGCCATTCACCGATCTTCGCCCCCCAGGTGGCCAAGGTCTTGGCCCCCGAGGAGTGGCTCACGGTGGACGAGGTCCGCCGGGCCCTCGGTCGAGCGGTGCCCGCGTGACGGTCTCGGTCCCGCCGCGCACGGCTCGGCCCGGACGTGGCCTGACCCCGGCCATCCGTGTCGGCTCCCGGTCTTCGTTCCTGCTCCTCCTCACGACGCTCTTCGGTGTGGCCGCCTTCAGCTGGCCGCTCTTGATCCACCAGTCCGGCGGGCAGAACACCGCCCACAGCGGTGATGCGCCGTGGATCTTCGTCGGTCTCCTGCCGCTCCTCCTGGCCATCGTGATGGCCGAGCTCTCCGAGGGCGCGATCGATGCCAAGGCAGTGGCGCTGCTCGGGATCCTCGCGGCGTGCTTCGCCGCACTACGCGTGGCGAGTCCCGGCATCAATGGTTTCGAGCCCGAATGGTTTCTGCTCATACTGGCGGCGCGCGTCTTCGGGCGTGGGTTCGGATTCGTCCTCGGCGCTGTCGCGTTCTTCGCATCGGGATTGATCACCGGGGGGATAGGCCCGTGGTTGCCGTTCCAGATGCTGGCGGCAGGATGGGTCGGTTTCGGTGCCGGTTGTCTGCCACCGATGCGGGGATTCCCGGAACGGTTGCTGTTGGCGACGTACGGCGTGGTGGCCGCCCTCGTCTACGGGCTGCTCACGAATTTCTGGTTCTGGCCCTTTCTGGGGTCGACGACGACCTACTCGTTCGTGCCGGGCCTTGGCACCGTCGCGAACCTGCACCGGTTCATCCTTTTCGACCTGACCACATCCCTGGGTTTCGATCTCACCCGAGCCGTGACGTGCGCCGTCCTGATCCTCATTCTCGGCCGGCCTGTTCTGGCGGCGCTGCGGCGTGCCTCACGGCGGGCCTCCTTCGAACCGCAGATCGATTTCGCAGAGGAGTCGGTCTCGGACAGTGGACAATGACGACGTGAAGATCGTCTCCCTCCTGCCGTCCGCCACCGAGATCGTGTTTGCCCTCGGCCTCGGCGAAGACCTGCGCGGCGTCAGTTTCGAATGCGATTACCCCGAGCCAGCACGGTCCGTGCCGGTCGTGTCGGGGACGGCGCTGCCCACCGACGGATCGCTCAGTGCGACGGAGATCGACGCCGAGGTCAGCGCCCGGGTGGCGGCGGGCGAATCCATCTACACGCTCGATGATGCCCGGATCCGGGCCATCGACCCCGACCTGATCCTGGCGCAGGACCTCTGCCAGGTCTGCGCGGTGCCGTCGGGTGCGGTGGAGCAAGCGCTCGACGTGATCGGCTGCCACGCGCACGTGGTCTCGCTCGACCCGGGCCGGCTCGACGAGGTGATCGAGTGCATCGGGACGGTGGGGGCGGTGACGGGCACCAGCACGGCGGCAGACGCGCTCATGGAGGGCTTACGAGCCCGAGTGGACGCGGTGCGACGACGGGTTCGAGGACGACCGCGGCCCCGCGTGCTCGTCCTGGAGTGGCAGGACCCACCATTCAACGCCGGACACTGGGTCCCCGACCAGGTGGAGGCAGCAGGTGGCGAGCCCGTTCTCGCCCTCGCCGGGGCCCGGTCGCGCCGCCTCTCCTGGGCGGAGATCGTGACCGCAGACGCCGACATCACGATCTTCATGCCGTGCGGGTTCGACCTCGAGGGCGCCGTGGCGCAGGCCCCCGCCCTCCTGGCCCATCCCCAGGCGACGAGCCTCGGCCGGGTCATTGCCGTCGACGCCAACGCGTACTTCTCCCGTCCTGGTCCCCGGGTGGTCGAAGGTGTGGAGCTCCTCGAGGAACTGCTGCACGGTGCGTCAGGCACCGATGTTCCGGGAGCACGGGTCCTGCGCTCTTGACCCGGCCTGCTCGGTCCGGGCGGCTCGACCGGCCCACGCCTGCGGCCGGTACTCTCGCGGCCAAGATGTCCGACACTGTGGTTTGTCAAAGACGGGAGTTCGTCCGTGCCTGAAGCCTCGGTCACGCGCCCCCATTCCGTCCCGGTTGAGCACCACCCGCCGGTCGAGGAGTATCTCCAGACCATCGAATCCCTGGCCGAGGAAGGTGTGCCGGTCATTCAGGCCCGGATTGCGGAACGGCTCGGGAAGTCGGCGCCCTCGGTCTCGGAAATGGTCGATCGACTGATTGCCGACGGCTACGTCAACCGCTCTGGCCGCAAGCTCGATCTGACCCCGGAGGGTCACACGATCGCCAGAGGGGTCATCCGAAAGCACCGCCTGGCCGAGCGACTCCTGGTCGACGTCATCAAGTTGCCGTGGCACCTGGTCCACGAAGAGGCGGGCCGATGGGAGCACGTGATATCCGATGACGTCGAAGCGCGTTTGGTGGACCTCCTCGGTGACCCTGCCACCTGCCCGCACGGCAATCCCATCCCCGGCAGTGCCAACCGAGTCGCCACGCCGCCACGCCAGGTCCGGCTGTCGGAGATCGATCCCGGTCAGAGCATGCGCTTCGAGCGACTGACCGAGGAGGTCGAGATGGACGGGGCGGCGCTCCGCTACCTCGACGACGCCGGGTTCATTCCCGGGGCCACCGGCACCGTCACCACAAAAGCGCCCGACGGCACAGTGATCGTGAGCGTCGGAGAGCAATCGGTGGCTCTCGGCCTGGACCTCAGCAAGCGCCTCTTCGTCGTTCCCATTTGATTCTGGGGGGGGCGTCACCGTTCCTTCTCTTTTCAGCCTCGTCGTCGTACCAACGAGGGCACTGCTGGCGACAATCCGAATGGCCCGGTCTTGAAGACCGATTCCACGAATGTTAGGTTAGGCTTGCCTAAATAAGTAGGTGCGGCAGGGCTGCCGAATGTCGACAAGGAGCCCCTCACATGTGCGTGGTTTCGCGTTCCCGGCAGCGGCCTCGTGCGCAGCGCCCGGCTGCGATTTCTGCCCTTTCAGAAGGATCGCCGGAAGGCCTGTGTGCACCGGACACGACCGAGAGGGAGGGTTGAGTGTTGCTGGGATATGACCCACCCCTACGCACCAGAGCGAGAGCCCTGGGCCTCCTGGCCTCGAGCGGCCTGATCGCCTTCACGCTTTCAGCGTGCAGCAGTTCCTCGCCAGCGTCTTCGTCGTCGCTCTCGGCCAAACAGCAGGGCTGCACCGCGGTCTCCGACGTGCTCGCCGATGGACCGGATCCGGACGCGGACTCGGTGGGCTACGCCGAAGCTCAGGTATTGCCTCTCGGACAGCTCAAGCTGGCAGATGCGACGCTGGCCCACGCAGTCCGCCAATTGGACACGGCCTATAAATCGTTCAGTTCCACAAACGGGGCCAAAGGAACGCCCGCCGCCATCAAGGTGTCAGCGGCGGAGAAGGCGGTCAACGCCATCTGCCCGAACGCCGCGCCATGACGACGGCCCGCGCCTCGGGCGCCCAGCAGCCGCTACTCGGCCGGCTTCGGTTGAACCGGCACACCATGGCGGCAGCGTTGGCCCTGTCATGCTCGGTCGGCCTGTTGACTCTCGGCGGTAGCGCAGCGGGCGCTGCGACGCCGTCGATCACCGTGTACAGCGGCCAACACGAACAGACGACCCAGTCGCTGATCACCGCCTTCGAGAAGAAGACCGGCATCAATGTCGCAGTCCGCTACAACGACGAAGACACGTTCACCGACGAGATCCTGGCCGAGAAGTCGCACCCCGTGGCCGATGTCTTCTACACCGAGAACTCCCCGCCGCTCGAGCACCTTCAGGAGAAGGGCGCGCTCGCCAAGGTGAATGCGTCGACGTTGGCCAAGACGCCGAGCGCGTACAACTCGGCCAAGGGCGACTGGGTCGGGGTCTCGGCTCGGGTGAGCGTGCTCATCTACAACCCGAGCCTGATCTCCAAGTCCCAATTGCCGACCACGGTCCTGGGACTGGCCGACCCCAAGTACAAAGGCAAGCTCGCGATCGCCCCCGGTGAGACGGACTTCCAACCGATCGTCACCTCGGTCGACCGCACCTACGGCAAGGCCGCGACCCTGTCGTGGCTCGAGGGCATCAAGTCCAACGCCGGCGGTCAGGACTACCCGGACAATGAGACGATCGCGGACGAGGTCAACCGCGGCGCAGCCGCCTTCGGAGTGGTGAACCAGTACTACTGGTACCGGATGAGGGCTGAGCTCGGAGCCTCCAACATCCATTCGAAGATCGCGTACTTCGCCCCGAGCGACCCCGGCTACGTCCTTGACGTCTCGGGTGCTGCCGTTCTCAAATCCTCCAAGAACCAGGCGGCCGCCCAGGAGTTCGTCGCCTTCCTCGTCTCGAAGCAGGGACAAGAGGTGATCGCCCATTCCAACAGCTTCGAGTACCCCCTCGACGACGGGGTGACGACTGATGCGGCGGAGACACCCTTCGCCGAGCTGCAACCGAACTCCATCACGGTGGCGCAACTCGGGGACGGCGCAACGGCGATCGCACTGCTGAGTCAGGCTGGTTTGTTGTGACCCTGGCGGCCGCGGAGGTCGCCCCGCCCCGGAAGTTCCGCCCCCGGCGCCGACGAGGAAGAACCCGCTCCACCGGGCTCTTCCTCGTCAGCCTGCTGGTGGCCCTGATTTTGTTACTGCCCCTTGCCTTCTTGTTGGTCGAGGCTCAGGGCGTCGGTGTGCAGACGGTCGCATCGCTCATCAATCGTCCCCTCACGCTCCATTTGTTCTGGAACACCGTGCGGCTGGCCGTCGTGGTGACGGCGCTCTGCGCGGTGCTCGGGACGGGTACGGCATGGTTGGTCGAGCGCACCGACCTTCCGGGCCGCCGGGTCTGGGCCGTCTTGTTGGTGGTGCCGCTCGCCATCCCCGACTTCGTCGTGAGTTTCAGTTGGTCCTCGCTCAGCACGGCCGTCACCGGGTACTGGGGGGCCGTGCTGGTGATGACCTTGTCCATCTATCCGCTCGTCTACCTCCCGGTGGCGGCCAGCCTGCGCAACGCCGACCCAGCCCAGGAAGAGGTGGCGCACGGTCTCGGTGCCGGCCGACTGCGGACGTTCTGGCGGATCACCGTCGGTCAAGCCCGGGTCGCCATCCTCGGCGGTTGCCTCCTGGTGGTCCTCGTGCTCCTGGCCGAGTACGGCGCCTTCGAGATCCTCGGCTACCAGACCTTCACGACGGAGATCTTCACCGAGTTCTCGCAGGCCTTCAACGTCGCCGCGGCATCGGCGCTCTCGCTGGTGCTGGTCGCCTTGGGACTCGTGGTCCTTGCCGGGGAGTCCCTGGCGCGCGGCCGCGGCCGGGTCAATCGAGTCGATCGCATGGCCCAGCACCGCACCGACCGTCTCCGCCTGGGCAGATGGACGGGAATCGTCCTGCTCGCACTGCTGGCCCTGGTGCTCCTGGCGCTCGGCCTTCCGGTGGGCTCGGCGATCTACTGGTGGGTCGCGGGGGCCCAGCACGTGCTCGACGGGGTCTCGATTCTCAGCGCCGCAGGGCATACGGCCCTCTACGGCGCCTGCGCCGGGGCGGTCGCGACCCTCATGGCGCTCCCGGTGGGCATCCTCGCCATCCGCTACGACGGCCGACTCCGCCGGATGCTCGAACGCAGCACCTATCTCGTGCTGGCCATGCCCGGCCTGGTGATCGCACTGGCGCTGGCCTATTTCAGCGAGCAGTACGGCGGCGGCCTCTGGTACCAGACGGCGCCGATGTTGGTACTGGCGTACGCCATCATGTTCTTCCCTCTCGCGCTGGTCGGCGTGCGGGCGTCGGTGGCGCAGGCCCCGGCCGGTCTGGAGAACGTTGCCCAGTCGCTCGGCCAGGGGCGCCTGGCCGTGCTCTGGCGCGTCACCAGACCGCTCGTCGGGCCCGGTCTGGCGGCCGCCTTCTGCCTCGTGTTCCTCTCCGTGGTGACCGAGCTGACCGCTACTCTCATTTTGGTGCCGACCGGTGTGCAGACCCTCGCCACGCAGTTCTGGAGCTACCAGCAGAATCTGGCCTATGGCCAGGCCGCACCGTTCGCCCTCTTGATGATCGCCATCGCGGCCGTCCCGAGTTATGTGCTGGGCCGTTTCTTCGACCGCCTCCCGGCGCGCGCCGCGGCATCATGAGTGACCGCGAAACGGTGGTCGAGCTGGACGGGCGCCGGAATGTGCCGACTCATGCACTCTCGGAACGGGCGGGGGCGGTCGCCGCGTCCAAGGGCGTCCGGGTGGCCGGGTTGTGCAAGAGCTTCAGCACCCAGCCGGTGTTGCGAGGGGTCGACCTCGACGTGCCGGTCGGCTCGTTCACCGCGATCCTGGGGCCTTCGGGGAGCGGCAAGACCACGCTGCTCCGGATCTTGGCCGGCTTCGACCGCATGGACGCCGGCTCGGTGGTCATCGGCGGGCAGGTCATGGAGGACGGTCGGCGTTTTGTGCGCCCGCAACGGCGAGGCATCGGCTACGTCCCCCAGGAGGGAGCGCTCTTCCCGCACTTGACGGTGGCCGACAACGTGGGATTCGGTGTGCCCCGCAGAGAGCGAAAAGGCATGGCCCACCTCGTGGAAATGGTCGGACTGACGGGCTTGGAGCGGCGCTACCCGCACCAGCTCTCAGGCGGCCAACAGCAGCGGGTTGCGCTCGCCCGGGCTCTGGCGATTCAGCCCAAGGTGGTCCTGCTCGACGAGCCGTTCAGCTCGCTCGACGCATCGCTGCGCGACGGCGTGCGCCGCGACGTCGCCCACATCCTGGCGGAGGCGAACGCCACGACCATCCTCGTCACCCACGATCAGGACGAAGCACTGGGTTTGGCCGACCAGATCGCCGTCCTGAACGAGGGATGCATTGTGGCGACCGCCGATCCGCGCTCGCTCTACGGCGATCCTTCCGATTTGGCCGCGGCCGTCCTCATCGGCGACGCCAACGTCATGGCGGCAGAGATGCGCGGCGGCAGGGCAAGCAGCGTGCTCGGTACGGTTGACGTCGCGCCGCAGGCCGGCACACGAGAGGGCTCCGTGCAACTGCTGCTCCGACCGGAGCAACTCGTCCTGCATGTGGAGCCGGAGGACGGGCGCGTGAAGGCCACAGTGGTCGAGATGCAGTATCACGGCCACGACGCGTTGGTGCGGGTGGCCATTGCTTCCCCCGGTGCCCCCGTCTTCTCGGCCCGGGTCCCCGGGGATCTTGCGCTGACCCAGGGACAAGCGGTCTGGGTGACCCTGCGGGGCCCCGGACGCGTCTGGACCCACCGGTGAACACTCGGCCGCAGTGCGCAACGAGTCAGTACCCTGACGCATCCCCTTCGCGGACGAGGGGAAGCCGGAGCCACGAGATCATCTGACGCAGCTGCTCGTAGGCCTCCAAACGTGCTTCGTCGGTACCTGTTTCCTCCGCCTTCTCCGCGACCGTCCAGAGTCTGTGCACCATTGTCGGTCCGAGCTCGAGGAGCCCGCCGCTGCCCGCTGATGCCCACTTGGCCAGGATGTAGTGAACGACCGCTCCCTCGGGCATGTCCATTGCCGCCGCCAGGTTGTCGATCGTCGTCATGGGATCGACATGGGAATAGAGGGCGACGTCAGTTTTGAAGTTGGCATCGGCATCGTCCGGGTCCCACGGGCCGTCCCAGCCGACCAGTTCGACCGTGCGGGGCTCTGCGGTCACCTCATCGACGCTAATGGTCTGGCGGGGAGCGGGATGTGAGGCGGCTCTCACTGGGTGCCGCCAAAGAAAAGCGTGATCAGAAATCGGGAGTCGGGTCCGCGTGTAGCTTCGCCAGAATCCGCACCAGGCTCTCGAGGTCCTCGGCGGGGAGCGCGCGGAGGCTGGCCGGGGGATGGGCCAGGATCTCGTCGGCCATGTGTGCGAGCGCAGCGCCTTCCGGTGAGGCCACGACGAGCTTCACCCGCCGGTCAGTGGGATGAGCCTGGCGTTCGACCAGTCCCGCTCCCTCGAGGTCGTCCACCACAGCGGTCAAGTTGGGCGGGTCGACGCTGAGCATGGACGCCAGCTCCGACATCGACATCGGCCGTCTGGCGATACGACGGAGTGCTCTGATTTTACCAAAGCTCAAGCCGACTTCTTCGCTCACTTCACGCCGCCGCTCATTGTTCAACACCAGGTCGGCCATGGCCTGCCACGCCTCCCGGGCCGAACGGTCACGACGGACACCTGACTTCGTCATGCCGCGTGCGTCTCCAGAAATTCAGGGTTGATCGCCTCGGCCGTGCGCTGCGCCGTACCGCGGGCCCATGCCGTCGTCGCCACCAGACCGAGGAGCAAGACAACTGCTCCGCACCCGGCCAAGACCCACCACCCGGCGCGGCTGGCTACGGCGAAGTCGAGGTGGTTGCCCTTCGACAATGACGAAGAGACGAGCGCTCCCACGACGGCAACGCCCAACGTCGAACCAATTTGACGTGAGGTGCTCGCGATGGCTGACGCGACGCCCGCCTGGGACCGCGGCATCCCCGAGACGGCGGTGTTGGTGATCGGCGCATTGACGAACCCGAACCCGATGCCGAAGACGACGTACGCCGTGAACAACCACGTGAACGGTGTCGTCGCGCTCAGCCCGACCAACAGCAGGCAGGAGCCGGTGAGGGCAACGCCGGCGACCAGCAGAGGAATCCGGGCTCCCCGCAGGCCGACAACTCGTCCCGAGATCGGAGAGACCAGCATGGTCATGACCGCCATCGGCAGCGTATCGACCCCTGCCTGGAGCGCCGAGAGTCCACGCACGTCCTGCAGGTAGAGCGTGTTGAGGAAGAGAAAGCCACCGAGCGCGGCGAAGGCCGAGACGGCGATGACGGTGGCTGACGCGAAGGGCACCGACCGGAAGAAACGCAGATCGATCAGCGGCTCGGTAGCTCGACGCTCCCAGATCAAGAACGTCACCAGTGACACCACAGCGACCGCGCACGTCCCGATGATGATGGAGGACGAGAATCCTTTCTCGGGACCCTCAATGATGCTGTAGGTCAGCGAGGCCAGGAATGCGATCACGAGCAGCTGCCCCGGGACGTCCACTTTCCTCGCCACGGCCGCCTTGGACTCGGGGATGTACCGGAGCGCCAGAACCACAGCCGCCAGCGCGATCGGGATGTTGAGGTAGAAGATGGAACGCCATCCGATCGACGTCACCAAGACTCCGCCGACCACCGGTCCGAGCGCCAAGGAGACGCCCACCACCGCACCCCAGATCCCGACGGCCTGGGCCCGCTCCCGGGGAATGGTGAACGTGTTCGTGATGATCGACATCGCCACCGGGTTCAGCATTGATCCGCCCACGGCCTGGACCATGCGAAAGACGATGAGGGTGTCGAGGTTGGGAGCCAGGCTGCAGAGCAGCGAGCCGGCCGCGAAGGTGATCAGTCCGATGACGAAGGTGCGACGACGACCGAGGCGGTCGGCCGTCGATCCGGAGATCATCAGGAGGCTGGCCAGCACCAGGGTGTAGGCGTCCACCGTCCACTGGAGCCCTGACAGCGACGCGTGGAAGTCGTGACCGATGGAGGGCAGCGCGACGTTCACGATCGTGACGTCGATCCCGACGATCAAGAGGCTCATTGAGCAGATCAGCAGGATGCCGACGCGACGCCGCCGGCTCAGCGCCTCCGGAGCGGCCGCACCGGCCATCGGTATTTCTACAACCATAATAGTTATTATAACATCACTAAATCGGACCGCAAACGTTTCGGGCAATCGTCACACCGATCCAGACCCGGCGGAGGGCGCCGCTCCGCCCCTGTTGGCCGAGAAATGCGGCAACGATGCCCACGATGAGCGCCGCCTCCATTCCTTCTCGGAGCCCGATCACGAACGCCGGGAGCATGCTCTCCTCTTGACTTTAGGGCTACCTAACATATAGGGTCACCATACTTTCAACCCACGGAGTGCCATATGTCAAGGCTGAGGGGAAGGCAAGAACAACCCGGCGCAGCGGGCCTCCGACGCGTCGACTGGGTCCGGTTCGTCGTCGACCAGGACGCGGTCCGGGCCGAGGCCGTGGGCGTCGGGTACCGGCTCCCCGCCACCCGCCCCATCCCCCTGTCGTTGGCCGCAGCGCTCATTGCAGACGGCACGCCGGCGGTCACGCGCAGACTCCATGCCGAGACGGCCGCCGGCCAACCGGGCTCCGGGAACGCGGGTCGGTAGGGCGATGGTCGTTTGTCACTGCAAGGCGGTGAGCGATCGGACCGTGGACGCGGCCATCGCCTCGGGCGCCTCCACGGTCCCCGAGATCACTGCGCGCTGCACGGCCGGCGGCGGATGCGGCG
>Ga0302326_10025000_pt1 | contig 12120 bp, 18 predicted proteins | sample Palsa_T0_3_FD_202264 | JGI IMG/M metagenome (GOLD analysis project Ga0302326, IMG submission 202264) | Peat permafrost microbial communities from Stordalen Mire near Abisko, Sweden - Palsa_T0_3 | ecosystem: Environmental > Terrestrial > Soil > Palsa > Peat permafrost | place: Sweden: Abisko...
TTTGTTCTTCTTCTAAATCAGTCGTTGTTCGAAAAGCTAGAAACCATTCGAGTCTTCGCCAATGAGTACAAAGTCGCCGAGTTCTCGAAAGATGCCTTTCAAGCGGAACCTCCGTACGGCCCTCTCAACCTTCCAATCGTCTTCTCTAAAGAAGAGCTTGCAGACCCGTGGGTAATCGTCCGAAAACGTGGCGCGAGCACTTTCCAGATATCTTTTTCCGAAACGACTCCTACTCGATTTTTCTCTCCCATTGATATTGGTTGAGAAAACAACCCACTCTCACTCCGGGGGCGGCAACCGTCGTGAGTCTGCGTTGGAATGTTAGCTCAGCTAGAAGAGACATTTTCTGACTCCCGGTAAAAAGCTTTCCGGAACATGAGAAATGTAGTCGATAGAATGACCCCGTGCAAATACATTTAGGCAGAGAGGACGATGCGGTGTTTATCTATCTAGACACAATGCTGTGGAACGAGTTCTGCGATGAAGGGGTTAACGCGCAGATGCTAATGGCCGCGCTGTTCGCTAAGAACTTACATTTAGTTTTGGGAACCGAAGTCATTTATGAATTGGCCAAGACATTCAGGACCAACCCGACTCGTGCTCAGCAGCTATTTGCCTATCTAAGAAGTTTCACGGAGCGTGGTATCCCATGCACGAAGGACGATCCCCTCATTCTTGATTGCGAAGCTGAACTTGCTTTGAGCGGGGAATCGAATGAATGCGATCCCTTCTTTCGTACCACAAACTACCGCAACATGCAGAAGGAGGTTGACAAGTTATCAAGAGGGGTATTTGATTCGCGTGCGAACCAAGCGGTTGAGAGTCGAATGCAACTCGCTGCAAGTGAGCGATCTGCAATGAACGCTCAATATCGTATTCCATCCGCTCTCAAGGCACGTCTGTCGGACATCCCGGTTAGTGGTCTTGAGACGTGGTTGAGAAAAGAAGTCCAGCGGGTGGGAAGGAAGCTTCTCAAAGAACGCCTGAGAATCCGGTTTCCTGGGTGGACAGAGAGAGAATTGACAATAGTCGCGAAAAAGTTGCTCGCCTCTTCACGCTGTCATCTTTCCCGTGCCGTTGTCCGCGCCGATCTGTATGCCAACTGGCGAACAGCGACTGGCGGATCAATGTCTCGGGATCTTCTCCCAGACTTAGATCACGTTGTAACAGCGTCTTATTTCGATGTGTATGCGACGATGGAGGCCGCTCAAGCAAAATACGCACCGCTGGTGCTGAATCGTAGGCGCATCGTGATATATGACGGCAAGATTCCAGTCTCGGAAATCTCTTCAATGACACCTTGCGGTGAGGTGCAAAAGACGATGCAGCAGTGTTGAGTAGGCACAGGCTAGCGAGTATACGGATACACAATCAACAAGTTCCCCAACACATCGATGAGCGATAGCGAGATGATCAATTAATCAGCCCTGATGTCCTGCTTCGATTCTCTTGGATAGACACTTATGGAGCACCATGCTTCCCGAGTTGCCTTTGCCTCCTTGTGCCGCCGATGCCGCCCTGTTCGGCCCCATGTCGCCCCATGTCGCCCCATGTCGCTAGGCTGCACCGTGCTTGACCGTGCTTGATCGAATTCTACTAATGGTGTTCCATTTGTTGCCGACCACAACGTATTGTGCGTCGGCCTCACCTCTTGACATAAAGTCAGTTGATGCACGTTGATAACAAACGAGTTACTAGACGACCGTCACTAATTCTGTCACACCCTCGTAGGGGTGATTCGGCCTGCTCGATATCCTCTCCGCAGTGCTGCCCGAGAGCATGACAAATGGCGAATTTCACGATTTCCCACTTATGCCATAATATCGCGCACTTTCTACCACTTTACGATTTTCACAGTAGAACGTTCCGTTACATCGACCCGATCGGCGACACTCTGCCGAAAATGTCGTCTATCGCATTGATATTGAGATGGTTACATGCCTCAGTCGCAAATCCATTATCCTGAATCGTGGACCGGCCTTTTCGCTTTCATTTGTTTACCATATGGGTAACACATGGTCGGCATAATGTCCCACTTTCCTACATCGGGCTGGTCGAGGCGATGCCTAGATTTGGGAAGCACATTGCAGAATCGTGCTCCCCCAAAGCATCTGGAATCAGGGACATCGGGAAGCCGCGGTGCAGAAAAGGGGGAGAAGAATTTCGTACGATCAAATTAAAGGAGTCTCTAAGCATGCTTCCCGAAGGGCTACCCCCACAGGGTCTCCGTATGCCCCACCCTGCGGCAGGCGCTGGGCTGGCCGAACAGGAGGCACAGGGGAACATAGTGCTGCATACGGATCCCATTCGGCCGCAATAGATTCTACCGAAGAGAAAACTAGGTACCCTATTTCTGCCAGACCCCCACCCGGGTTCATTTTTTCGTTAACGTCCCTACCTTCCGCGGCAGGCTCGGGTCTATATTTTTTGGTTTTGGTGTTCGCCATCCGTTCGCCTGATGCCCATTGCGGTAGCAGGGATGCGCTAGGGCAGCGATCTACGGCCAGACCCGACTCGCAGGGCATCCGGAGACACCGATGCGCCATATCACGGCTAATGAGGCCTCGCACGACGACAGTTTATATCACTATAAATTTTGTTATCCGACTCATGGGTCATCGGGGACGGGACGAGCCTATAAAACGCTCATGGACACTCCTGTCAGAGCAGCGCCCCGAAGTCGGACACAATGTTGCCGACAAGATCAGACATACCCTTGAGCGTTTCGAGAATCGAATCACCGTCAACAACCCCCGGTTCGCCGAACGCTATATCAAACTGGAAATCTATCTTCTCGTTCACTTTCGCATCCGGGGCATCAATGAAGAGTTCGTCGCCTACCTTGAGCGGGAACATTCTGTCCTTGGGCGAAACGTAAAGGTCGAGAGGGGGAGGGTCAGGAAATCCGTGTTGCTTCGCTAGTTCAGCGAGGAGCGCCCCTCCGTGTGCTCCGATGTTCATCGAACTGAACGCCGCCCCTACCGTAATCAACAGACGGTGCTTGTCAACGTTGTTGAGCTTGTGGAGTCGCCAGAGGGTGTCATTCCCTCCCTTGTATGGTTTGACCACGTCGATAGCATCTATGGCATCCTTCCGCATTCCATGTACTTTTCCGTTAAGTCCCGCTTGGTATTTCGCGGCATCGTCAAAGATCGGAAAGTAAACGTGCTTGGCATCGGCGGTGTCTCCGGCTCCTACTCTGAACAATCGGTAGGCCAGATGGTCAAGCGCTCCTCTGAGATTGTGCAGGGTATCGCCAGCGATGCAAGCAATTCTCGTAGGGACAGGTTGAACGTCGACGAGGTAATAGATCAGCTTTCGCGTCTGCGGATCATGCTTGGCAGAGATTTTATAAGGGTCACTCTCTTTAAAGGCAATGATCGCCGACTTCAATTCGTCGATATGCTTGTTGGCCCTTTCGACTTTAAGCCGAATTAGATCGGTAGGAGTCATTAAGGCAAAAACAGTCTATGTACCAACCTAGCCAGGGACATTGGAGGTTGCAAGCTGCTCAATGAATTTATATCAGTACGAAATAAGCACGGAAAATAAATGTGCAGCACTTGCCGTTCTGGCGCGGTATCTTATTAGAGAGAAGTTCTCCGTCCCCGGTGCCGCCCCGGCCTCGGCTGCAACCTGTCGAGCGACATCGCGCCGTATCCATACGGGAACAAAAAAATAAAGGTGCAGGGCTTGTCGTTCTGGGGTGCTTATTAGACGGCAAATCGTGGCAGATCAATGAGGTACAGAAAGCCGCTGACGCCAGAATATTTTTATCACCGTCGTCCTCAATGAGTTACAGACTTCCGCGCGGAATTTCCCTGCGCTAGTGAGGGGACAAGGTCGCGCCGAACCTTTGCCGATACCGAACCCTGAGCAACTTTTTATTCGTCCTGTCTGCAGCCGGTTGGAGACATCTCTGGCTCTAAATCGCCCTGAAATGCGCTTCTATTGAGAGGGTCACTCTCCGGCCGCGCCGGGCGACAACGGCGCGATTAAAGAGTAGCAGCAGAACGTGAACTTTCGCCCGAGAGAAAAGTCGTGCCAAATTCTTGTTTTCTGAGAGATGTCTGGAAGCGTCGATTTCTGATCAAGACGGAATTCCCTCTCCGGCGCAGAAACGGCGCAACACCGCGGTAATTTATTTTTTGCCTAGTCGGTCAGCCGGTTGCAGACAAAGTGCGGCCTCGAACCGGAACAGCCTGCTTATAGGGTGTAGAGGCGAAATAATTCCCGCTCCAGCGTCTGACTTCGAAGACATTTATTTCTGCCTTCGTTCGTGTCGGTTGCAGACATATCGCCCCAAAAAACAGCCGAATTTGTGGATAGAATGAGAGGACTTAGGAAGAGGTTTTCAGAATCCGTCCTTCTAGACAGTAGCGATTCGCAACGATGGCAGCACCCGCCACACGGCGGCAATAAGGTTTCAAAGGTCTTCGCAGACAAGTACGACGGTACGCTCAGTGCGAACAGCGTACGAACAAATTCGACCTTCAGTACTCCCGCGAAGACGTACTGAAACCTTAATGCCCCTTGTGGATCTCAGCGATGAGTTCTGCGGGGGGCATTTTTTGCATTTCGGGACAATTGTACTATCGCGGACTCCGGTGCAGAGTGAGGCTAACAATGTATCAGTACAGAGTCACACCTTGGTTACCTCTCAGTATAAAGTAACACCTTGGCTGGGTACCAGAGTGTGTTGCGTTTTGGCTCTGAATTTAAGAATATGGATAGTAGCAAGGCAAGTAAGTAGTTGCATGAAGAGCGGGTCGCACTCGCTGCGACCACACCAAGCCGAGGGGTCAATGTTCTATTGATCTCCACGGTGGTTCTGGCTCCAGTAGCCACATGCGCCGTCAGTACGACGGAAAATTTGATCCAGAAAGTTTAGCAACACCGCCCCGCGTCCCGTTGCTTGGAGAGAGCGAAGGACGCGAGGGCATTATCAGGGTGACGACCGACGTCAACGAACTGAAGGAGAATCGAAATGATTAACGCAATGGAGACATCGGGTACCTCGCCCAGCAACACCAGCAACCTCTGTGCGACCTCTGGCACCTCGCCGTCAGGGGCATCCAGTCCCGCCGTCTCAATCCAACCTGAAGCACCCAACACCCCAACACCCTACAGCACGCAAGCCGCATATCTCGCCAGCGTTACAGCCGACGTTACCGCCAGCATTACGGCAGCACATGAGAAGTTCGCCCTCGCTGAGAAGGCGTTCGCCCGTGATTACGGCATAGCGTACGGCAAGGTTCTATTCCTCGCTCGCAAGAAACTTGCTGATGCAGGCTATGGTCAGTTGTCCAACCTGCTGGACAACCTGTCCATACCACGGTCAACGGCCTACTTCTGGATTAACAAATATGAAATTTCAGAAGGCATTAGGCAGCCAAAAGAAGAGAAACCATACTGTCCCGCTGAAGTGGGATTATCAGAACCAACGTCTCAAGAAGTCAACGGAGTCATTGCCGAATACGAAACGGAGGAACTTGCTCCCGCATCACCGCGGACAAAAGGTTTCAACGAGAGACGTCAAAACCGAACGAAACCTGTCGAAACTGAATCCGCTGTTTTAGAACTCGCTCGCAGAATAATTGACGCAGGTTACAAGGCTCTATTGGCGGCGGGCGAGAACAAAAGCCATCTTTATGCCGCGAAGACGCTAGCGAAAACAAAACTGGACTTAGAGATATGAAACTCCTTTACCGTCTCATGAGTAGTCGCACGGACAAAGCACTAGCCAGAGCCGCTGTCATTCAAAAGCACTATCTGCACTGCTGGCCATCGTCTTCTTATGTGTTTGGTGCATTCGTGGAAGGTGATTCTCGAATCAAGGGTGTTCTCACTATAGGGAAACCTTGCTCCCCTACCCTTTGGACGGTGTGCGGCAAAGTAAGAAGTTCCGATGTTCATGAACTTAACCGTCTTTGGATGACTGACGATTTACCAAAGAACTCAGAAAGTACTTTTATTGGCTGGTGTCTGCGGGAGATTCGCAAACAGTATCCGGCGATGATTCTGGTTTCGTACGCGGACACCGAACAAAGGCATATCGGCTATGTCTACCAAGCAACGAACTGGGTTTATACAGGAACGTCCGCACCGTTCGTTGATGTTGAACCTAGTAGCGGCCAAAGAATCAAGCGAAGTGGTAAGCATCGTTATATCTGGTTTGCAGACAAGAAGGACAAAAGTTTGATGTCATGGTCTGAACTGCCGTATCCGAAACGAGTATGAACCTGACGCCGAACCTGATACCGATGGCGGCATCGAGAAGCCATCAGTCGAGCCTGAGGCCGCATCCGACGACCAGATGGAGCCTGAGGATTCTACGCAATAAGAAGGGGGACACATGGAAGCACTGACACCGTTCCAAACGAACCGACTCAATGAGTTCGTGGCGCTTCACCGGATCATGCAGACGGCGCTCGCAGATCCCTGCACGCCGTGTGATGTCCACCACGCGCTCACAGGCATTTCGCAATCATTGTTGCGGGAGTTGAAGCCGGAAGACCTGAGGCCGATTGCGAAAGTGTTCTGCAGCATGGAACTCTCAATTCCCTATCTCGATGAACTGAAAAGAGAACTCAAGGAGAAAAAAACATGTCACCGACAACAGCAGTAGCAGAAAGAAAGGAACCGACAATGACTCAACCACTCACCCCTGCGCAGCAGCAGGCGTACACAACAATTCTTAACCTTCGCAAATTGACCGCGGAAACTGGCACGATTACACGAAGGTCACAGAATGACATTCTGCAGGCGTTGAACAGCGAAGATTTAGGCGCTGTTGCAAACGCGCTCGCGCAGCAGTAAGGAATTAGAAAGGGACATGAATGAAGAAATCACTGACTAAGAAGCAGAAGTTAATTCTACAAGTGCTGTACGCAGGTTATCGCCTGCGCTGGCATCTTGCGAAGTCAACGAACACTGCCGACAACGACAGCAGAGTGCTGACTGAAACCTTTCTGTCAGAGTTGGCCTCTGGTCTAGTACCAGAGGATAAGTACCACGTCCTGTTGACGTTCATACGGAAGAAGAAAATCTAGGCAGATGTGACCAGATGTACTGATGTACGCAAAGGAGAATTATGAAGTTATCACCCAACGCAGAAACAGTGCTGCACAAGATCATCGTGCTGCGCAAGTACCCCGCACCGCAAGCAACCATCATGGAGCAACGGCTCTTGAAGACGCTCAACGCCCGTGACTTTTGCAATGTCGTCCTCGCACTCGAAGCCCACGAAGCAAGTTCAACACCGGCAGATAAGTTGGTGGACCGTGGCTAACTCCAAACCGAAAACCCCGTCGAAGCCGTTCAAGAAACTCGATTGTGATCTGCTGAAGGACCGATTGCTTCGCATGTTGCCGCCTCTGGCTCTGAAGATCTGGCTGGCGCATTACGCATACGAAGGCAAGACCAAACCGTCGTGGCCCAGCGTTCAAACCTTGATGGAAGTCTGCGGAATTGATAAACCGCACACGCTCTATAAATGGCGTGCGTGGTTAGTGGCAAACGGCTGGCTCAAGCAGGTCGGGGAGATCACGCCAAGGCACAAAGGGACGTTCTCAGTCCCAATGTTTTCATGTCTTTTCGACGGCACCGTATGCCAAAAGATGGCAGACGGTCGAAAACGCAACCGTATGCCAAAGAATGGCACACGGACCAGTGCCGCGGAATGGCACACGGACCAGTGCCACGGAATGGCACAAGAAGTAGATTCAAGGATTCAAGTAGATTCAAACTATCTAAGTAGAGGCACCCCGTCTGAATTTTTAGAGAATAATCAGAAGAACACCAACCAGACCAACTCTGCAGGGCATCCACCAAGCACGCCAGTGCGCCCAGTCATTTCGGCGGCGACCGAGTCTTCTGATTCTATCCGTATAAAGATAAGCGACGGCATCGACCAACTCGACCAGCTCGACCACAAACGTGCGATGAAACTCTATAGCCGCTACGGTGGGAAGTATCCAGCAACGCTCGAATCGCTAGCAGTCATTGAGGCAGAGATCGCCGCCGCACAGTCCGAAGCCTTGGAGTCCCGATGAGCGACTTTCTCAACTCCACCGACATCCTGAACGACGCGCCGGTCGAATACCGCGAAGGGCTGCAGGCGGACCTTGCCGCATTCGCTGAAACCATCGACCCGAGTGCGGACGCGGCTGAGACTGAAACGCTGACGGCTGAGAAGGCGCACGAGCTCGTCGATGCCGCCAAGGTCCGGTACGAGACCGCGGTACGCCGGAGTCTTCTCGTCGCGCCGCTCATAGACAAGCACGACCGCGCCGTTTGGGATGCGGTTTGGAAGACGCTTAAAAACGACGCTGGGCAGTTTCCGAAGCACTGGCGGGATAAGCAGCGCATCGCGGAAGATTTGCATCACGAAGCATGGATACGAATAACCGAGAACATCGAAAAATACAAAGACACGGGCACGAAAAATGGCCTTCGAAACTGGTTATGGAAAGTTACCGCGAACGTCGTCACAGACTGGAAACGGATGGAAGCGCGGCGACACACGATTGCACCGATGATTCCGCTCACTGTCAATGTCGACGGGAAGGACGTGCATGTTGATGAGTTGGAGCGTGCGCCGAATCCGTGGTATCGGAAGTTTCGAACGATAGGCGGTAAAGGTTTCAGGGGTAAGAAGTGGGCATTGTGTCTTGAGTGCGACCATATGGAACCTCGATTGATTCTTTCTACTAAAGAGAACGAGTACTCGCTTGAGTGCGGTCACGTCCGCCCGAAGGAACTCCCCCTGAAAAATAATTATGACGGAGTCCGTTCTGGCGACGTTTATATGGGAGAGGGAGAAGACAGGAGGAAACAATGGTTTTTTTACTGAGTGTAATGCTGGTGCTGAATGTTCTTAGCCTTGCTGCAACCGCGCTGACGCTCTCGAGTGTCGGGAGTTTGCACCAAACTGCCGCGAACATCCAAGCGCAAATCATTAAGGCCGAGCACTCTGTCAACATTCAAAGCAGGAGTAACCGGAAGTGGTTCTCTACCGTTGTCGATAAATACGCAACTCTTGCTGGATTCGTTCCGCCAGCGCCGTCGATGTTGGACGAGGCGTACGCGGCAATCCTGCGCGGCGAAGAACCAAAGTTGGACTTTGCAAAGTTGGGAGTACGCCGATGACGCCAGAGCAACAAGCCTTCTTGCGGGACGTTTATGCATTCCAGCATCAAATTGCCCCGGGAATCACACCGGGGGAAATCGATGCGATGACCAACCGAGAAATTGATGAACGGTTCGCCAAAGTTCTGAATGCTGCCGCCGCAGAGCATCAGGAGTTTTACGACCGTGTTTGGAGACGGCAGCAACATAAGGCTAATGATGTTGCAGGCCTGCGGTTGGAATACAACGCAGAATTTGCAAAATGGCACAGCAGGAGATCGGGGGAGGAGTAATGGAAACAGCACTTCAAGAAGTGGACGCATTAGCAAAGTTCCGCGGGATAGCGCCGGAGAAACAGTCGATGTCTGACAGGGCCGCAGAGAAGCTGCAAGCGATCGGTCGGCAAGATAAAACTACAACGGCAGCGAACGCAAAGTTTGCAGCACAGTTCGCACATCTGCACATGAACACTGGAGTCATTGTTCGCCTGCTGAAGAAAATCTACCGAGCGGATCAGAACGCTTGGACGGTCGAGGTCTCGTACAACAACAACGACTGCGTAGTGACACCAGTTCGCAAGACTCCGCTGATGTCGGACGCACTGCTTGAGCGCATGGCAAACAAAGCTCTATGGTGCCTGCGTCACGGATGGAAAGTTTCTGAGCGACACGATCTGACGTTCTTCGGCACACTGACGGCGGAAGAGATGAAGATGAACGACGAGAAGTTCGTCGCACATCTTGAACGGACTGCACCCACGAATCCGACGTCACTGGCCCGATACGACGGGGAAGGTTTGAAGCCCGAGTTCAGAACCGGCGCACCGACGAAGACGGCCATTGTGCCGAGCGGCAAACGATGTGCCCTTCGGTCGAAGTGCATGAAGGCTGAGAACCGTGTAGCAGCATACGTCCCCGGGAACGGTAAATACTGCTCCACAATGTGTCAAGGACGGGCGAAAGCCTTCGCAAAGGCAGGAACGGTCGTTTCAGAGGCTGACTAGGCAAACCTAGGTTCCCCGATTCAGCCTCGAACCCCCACGTTAGGGGTGCGTAAACATTGGCTGAAACTGGGGTCGAGAGCATAGGTAGGCTCAGGGAGCCATAAATGTCCGTTTCGGGCACGTTTGACTGTGTACTCAGTATAAAAAGTGGGACCCAGAAAGGCAGTCACAGTTGAAGTTCAAGAGAAACAGGGACAGCATCACCCTCGATTTTAGAGATGCAAGACCGGACGAGTTGAGCCTGAACGTGCTAATCGCCAAGGCCGAGAAACAAACCGGATGTTTTGACGCCTTCGTGAGAGCCAGATCAGAGTTCGCAGACCTCGACATCTTTCTGAATTGGTGGCGGGAGTCCGAAGATGCGAGGCACTGCGTCCTCAGGATGCCGATAGGTGTCAGGTCGGTGGAACAACGATGACGACCAGCGACAAGTCAGCAGCCATTGCCGCTTTGATGGCAGGAGGCGTTCTGCAACGCGTTAGTTTCACAGCGTCGACACCACCGGCGTACGTTGTCGATATATCAAGCAAAACGCTAAAGCGAGTCACAAAAAAGTATGCAGTAGCAGCCGAGACGATTCGGCAAAGTACGGTCGAAGCCGGTCTGCGAGCGTTACGCACGAAGGTCAGGGGGAGGAGACGATGACAATAGTTGCTAATGTGTTTGGCGAGATTGAAGTCACGGATTGGATTCTTGCGAGTTTGATCTCGTATTCAGGGTATCCGATTTTTAGATGTACCAGCGACGGCGGCAACCAGAATACAACATGGGTCTTCAAAAATGTCCCGTCTGAAGACTTGAAAATCCTCGAGGAAGAGGTCACACGGTATGACACCAGCGTGATGCTCTTGCCGTTCCTGAGCGCATTAAAAACGGTGCAAGAGGTTCAGAAGCGTGCGAAGCGAAACATGGGGATGTTCAGTTCGAACACTGGGTTCTATTCGCAGCAGGAAGCTGCGGCATCATGAATCGGCCGGATAACAAGACTATCGGTCAATGGCGAAAGTTAGCGAGGTCTCAGAAACTCAAAGGGTCCCGCAGGATTGAACTGGTCGACAGGCTGGCGTCGGCGCAAAACGTCTACAGACTAACCGGCGACAGTCAAGAGTTCGTTGAAACACCCGCTAGAGCGATCAAACTTGTTAAGACAATCCTGAACGGCATTTACAAGACCGCTGACAAATACGGACGCGACCGCTTAAAGTCTACAGTCATTGAGCGATTGAATTTCATCAACGGCTGCGACGTCCCGGGATTCTTCAGAGCACAGGACCCGGCGACGATAAAAGTTATACCAGTAAAACCCGCGCCCCCAGCGTCGACCGAGGAATTGCAGCGACGAGCACAGGAAATACTCCGAGGAGGGAACAGTGGAAACTAACATGGCACTAGCAGAGATCTTGCAAAGGTACGACGACATAAGGGTGGAAAAGGCAGGCCTACAGAAAACACTCTCAGAATTGAGCAAGGTCGATACGCCTGAGGCCGAGACGCTACGGGCGCAGATTGCCATCAAGCTTGACGCTCTGGATGCCCGATGCGCCCAAACGATGTTGGAAGAGTTCGAAGTCCGATCAAAGCTGCCCGGGTACGGTTTCACGGTGAAGGCACAGGAGGAGTCATGAGGGGTAAAGAGTACGGCCCACTTAATCCAGCCCCAACTTACAAGGTCGTCGGACTCGGCACGAAGAAGTCACCACTGCGGAAGGTTCTGGACCCAGTGCAGCCAGTGCAGCCACAGGTCGCATCGAGCGCACCAGCGACTCGAGCAGGATTCGTGCCAAGTACGACCGACATAAATTCGGGTATTAGCGTCAGGAACCGGCTGGATAAAGCTCGCTGTATGCAGAGCATCGACCAGACTGAAAAGCCTATCGAGAAAGTCGTCAGAGTCCACACTGAGGGCGTGGGCTACATCGACATGTTTGAAACGGAATATCCGTCCTATCTTCGGAAAAAGGCTGAACGGGAACGAGTTGAGGAAGCCA
>Ga0302326_10025001_pt1 | contig 12119 bp, 11 predicted proteins | sample Palsa_T0_3_FD_202264 | JGI IMG/M metagenome (GOLD analysis project Ga0302326, IMG submission 202264) | Peat permafrost microbial communities from Stordalen Mire near Abisko, Sweden - Palsa_T0_3 | ecosystem: Environmental > Terrestrial > Soil > Palsa > Peat permafrost | place: Sweden: Abisko...
CGCCGCCTAAGGCACGAACTCAACCAGCATCCGCAGGGTCTCAATCTTCAGGCCATCTTCCGCCATCGCTTTTTTCGCCTCGTCGGACTCCAGAAATTTCTGGCATTTTGCCATATCGGGCACTTCCAAAATCACGCCCGCCGACTCAAAGTTTTTCGGATCACGAAACGTTCGCGCCTTGATTCCAAACTTGCCGAACATCTCGTGCCGACTTCCCTTTCCCTTCCGCCAGGCTTCGGCCCACAGTTCACCGTTCTTCACTTCGTGAAATATCATCATCGTTGTCATTCCGGTATGCCTCCAGTGGGTTTTTTACTCGGTCGCCGAATCACGGGCGCGGGCGCTGCGTTCGAGTGTAACGACGAAACTCTTCGACCGCACCCCTGAGCGTCTGGGCGAAGCCGTCCATGTGGCGCTCAGCGCGGCGAAACCGAAGGCACGCTATGCGGTCATTCCGCAACGGTTCAAGAACTGGACTCTGCCCAGACTTCTTCCTGCGAGGATGCTCGACACCCAGCTCGCAAAGGCGCTCGGACTCACAAAGCCGTAGCCAGCCTCGAACGGCAGGTTCTCACTTCTCATGACAAGGGGAATCAATGGGCAAAACAGTGTTTCGTCGGCAGCGGATCGCTGCCGAGAAACCGCCGCTGCCTAATCAGCACGGCGTGAAGATGGGGTGAACATCATGGACGAACAGCGCTTCAAGGTCGGTATCGTGGGATTGGAACCGGGCAGGAGCTGGGCGGCACGAGCCCATCGCCTATGCCTTGAATTTCTTGATCGCGCGATCGCAACTGCGTTGAATCAGCTTGGCAACGGCCAGGACAACGGGATAGTCTGCCGTCACTGCCGGCATCTTCGATAGGATCAATTCCGCCAGTTCCGGCACGCGCCGCCTGACCATCGGCTTGGCGAGGCCAGCCTCTTCCGCCAACTGCTCAAAATGTTTCACGGTGATCTTGGCGGACAGATATTCGCCGCCGATCTTCATCGCCATTTTGGGGGAGAGTTCCGGGTAATAGCTGGTGCTGAGCAGGTCATAGAGCGGCGCAAGGCGAGTCTGGCCGCCCGTGTACAGGAATGAGAAATTCTTCCCATGCGCGTCGTGGTTGCCGATCAGGAAATTGAAAATCACCGCATCGAGCAAGACTTGCAGTTCAATGACCGGAGCCGAAGTAGCATCGCGCACGAGCGCGAAGCATTGTTTGAGCGAAGGTCCGCCCTCGGCCTGATATTTGTTTTCGGGGACAATGCCAAGCGCCTGACAAAAATCTTCCTGATGCTCGCGCTTCAAGGTTTGTGGGGCATCTGGAGCATTCGATGATCTGGTCCGGTCATACCGCTCGACGAGCAGGTAGTCGATGCCTTCAACCTGGCCGGTTTCCACACCGGCCGCGTTCATGCCGATCGCGCGAGCCAGCTTCATGCAGAGGGCTACGTTGAATACTACTCCATCAAAGCGTTCGAAGGCTGGTTTGAGGATGTGCGTGCTGGGCGAGGCTCCAAGTGGGATCGAGATTTTGTTTCCCGAAACGTGCACCGCGATTTTATCCTGTGCTCCGGCTAGGGAAAGACGGACGCCTGCATCTCCCGCCAAGAGCGGGCGGCGGGGCAACGCCTTGAGAATCTCGGCCAGTTTTTTGTTTGTGAGAGCACGATAATTGTCTTCGCGTTTAGGCAGTTCCGTGCCCGCCGGCAGGAACGTCACGGCTCCGGCGCACTCACCGCCGATCCGCTCCAGCATCGCATAATCGTTTCTGGCGCTGATCCCAAGATTCTTCGCGACAATCTCGCGTTTGCTTTCCTCTGGCAGAATGCCGGCGAAGAATCCAAGGCATTCGTTTCGATTGAAGTGCTTTTTGGTGAGCGGCAAAGAATGTGACAGAGCGATTGCCGCCGGGTCTTTGAGCCAGGTCTCAGCATAATCAAACGTGATCTGCCCGTGCGCGTCCTGGACGAGTTTGCCAACCAAATGGTGGTGCAGATAAACATCGAGTTTGCGTCTCATGGCCTGGCCCTTTCCCCGGCGCCGACTCCGGCAGGTAAGGTCAATTGCAAACCGATGCCCAGCGTATGCAGAACGGTCAAAACCTTGCCGAGCTGGCAGGTGGCCTTACCCTGCTCCAGCTCGATAATGAACCGCAGCCCGGTGCCAGAGGTCAGAGCCAAATCCTTTTGCGTCACTCCCAAAATCTTCCGAGCTTTCTTGACGAGCTGGCCAATTTGTTCGGGAGTGTATTTCATTGCGGCATCCTCAATGTTACCGTACGGTAATGTTATCGGTTCAAACCGAGCGAGTCAACCAAAAGATTCCCGATCGGGAACTATCGATATGGAAGGCATATAAAACGGGAAACCAAAGAACCGCGTTTCCCCGCAGAAGATGTGGGTAACGCGGTTCCTCAGCTATCTTCATTTGCCCAGGACAGGATTTGAACCTGCACGCCTTGCGGCGCTACCACCTCAAAGTAGTGCGTCTGCCAATTCCGCCACCTGGGCGAGGTGACGCTGATTATACGGCTGGTGGGAAATGTGTCGAGGACCGGTGAACCGGGACATGCTGCGTCGATCGTTGCTTAGCCGCGACGCGGAGCCGCAGCGGAGCGCGTCCAGCGGCGCTTTTCGTGGTTTCAACGAGATTTTGGCGGGGCAAGTCGGCCGGCCACGCTCCGCTGCGCGTCGCGGCTAAGCAACGATCGACGGGCGCGCTTGCGAAACCGACTTTAATGACTGGAGGGGCCGCCCAATCGGGCTGAGGGACAGCCCGGCTCTCCCAGCAAACCAAAGCAATCGAACTGCCTTCCCCTCCCGTTTCGAGCATTCGGTCATTCGTCATTCGGATTTGATTCGGGGATTCGGGTTTCGTCATTCGAACTTGGCGCGCGGAGTTTCGTCATTCGAGCTTCCTACGCGGTTTTTATCGGCCCTTCGGGCCCCAAAGATTCTAGTTTGCCTCTCTCCCCAATGTATTGGATTTCCTTTTTGTCGCGTGACTCAGCCAGCCACGCAAACACAGAAAGCGAAAGGGAAGAGAGATGCGAACCAACACCACGAACACATCGATCCGAACCGCAGTCATCGAGAACCTGGAAGGCCGCGAGATGCTCTCGGGCAGCCTCCTGACTGTCGGCCAGCCGATGGGAATCAGCCTGAATGTTGTTGGTGTCGCCAATCATGCCGGCATCGCGATGACGCAATCGACTGTCGAAGGCCGCAATGTCTCCAGGAAAGCCGCTCCGGCCCACAAGAAGCCCGTCAAACCGGCCAAGCCGTCCAAGCCCGCTAAGAAGACCACGATCTCCAAGAGGACTTCAACGACCACCACCAAGACGACCACCACCACGACCGTGACAACCCCCTGGACGATTGCTGCTTCGCAGCCCGTCGCCGCCGAGCCGGCCGCGATCAGCGGGACGACCTATATGAACTTCTCGAATCAGCCGCTGTTTGCCGCCAATGGTCCGACGCAGGATGACATCCGCCAGGGCGATGTGGGCGACTGCTACTACCTCTCGACCCTCGCCGCGATTGCCAAGGTTGATCCGGCCCGCATCGAGCACAGCATCGAGCAAATGAGCGACGGGACGTATGTGGTTCAGATCTTCAACGGTTCAACCCCCGAATATGTTCACGTCGATGGCGAACTGCCGACCTGGAGCAACGGTGCTCCGGTGTATGCCAACCTCGGCCAGGGCGGTTCGACATGGGTGGCGATCATGGAAAAGGCCTTCGCCGACGTTCGCACCGGCGCCGACAGCTATGCTTCGCTGAACAGCGGCTGGATGACCGAATCATTCAGCAGCTTCGGCCTGACGAGCACCGGCTCCTACGGCTTCAGCAGCTCTAGCCAACTGGTCAGCACGATCCAAGGCGAACTGACCGCCAGCGACGCCGTCACGATCGGGATAAACACGCCCGCCCAGGGCGCCCCCCTGATCGGCAGCCATGCCTATACCGTGGTCGGCACCGTGGCTGACCCGAGCGGCGCCGGGACCGATGTGGTCCTCCGCAACCCTTGGGGCATCGACGGCGTGTCCAACAGCTCCAATCCAAACGACGGGTATGTGACGATCACCGCCGCGCAGCTCTTCGCTTCTGAAATGGGCGTCGTCAGCGCCATCGCCTGAATGACCTGATCTTCCTCTCCGCAGCACGCCCGGACACAACCGGACGTGCTTTTTTGTGCGCCCGCCACAACGGATGAATCCGCGTAAGTTTCCCGGGCCTCTGGCTCCTTGCTTCTCGCTTCTCTCTCCGCCCTTCATGCCTGAAATTGCCCTTTTTATCGGCGCTCGAGCCCCCGAAAATTCCGATTTGCCTCTCTTCCCAATGTATTGGATTTCCTTTTTGTCGCGAGACGTTGCCAGTCACGCCAAACACAGAAAGTGAACGGGAAGAGAGATGCGAAACAACACAAACAACAAGTCGATTCGGACCGCGGTGGTGGAGATCCTGGAGAGCCGGGAGCTGCTTTCGGGCACGCCGCTGACGATCAACGAGACAACGGTTTACACCGGAACCCAACTGCAGATCACCGGGACCAATGGGGCCGATAAAATCACCCTCAAGCAGACTTCGGCGGGCCTGGTCATCGGTAACACCGGCGGCTGGACAGAGACCGTCGCGGGCACGTTCAACAGCATCCTGATCAACAGCGGCAACGGCAACGACTCGGTTGTCGTCGATGCCTCGGTCACCACCAACACCACGATCCTGGGCGGCGTGGGCAACGATACGTTCTCGGACGGCAGCGGCAACGACACGATCTATGCCGGCACCGGAACCAACACCATCACCGCCGGCCGCGGCAATGACACGATCGTGACCCTCGGCAGCACGGCCGACAGCGTCTACGGCGGCACCGGCAACGACAGCTTCTGGATGGACAACACCGCCAGCGAGAAGCTCTTCAACGTCCGCGCCAACGAACTCGCGTACGGAGGCGTGCATCGGATCAGCAGTTTCTACGGCACGACCCCGGCGACTCCCGCGTCGACGACGAAAAAGGCGGGTAAGGGCCACAGCTTCAAGAAGCTCAAAGCCCCCGCCGCCACGGCACTCCCGACCGTGCCCGAGCCGACCGTCACGACCTCCGGCCTCACGTACACGAATTTCTCGAATCACCCGCTGTTCGCCTCCAACGGCCCGACGGAGGATGACATCCGCCAGGGTTATGTCGGCGACTGCTACTACCTCTCGACCCTTGCGGCGGTCGCCAAGGTCGATCCGATGCGGATCGAGCAGAGCGTCGTGCAGCTTGCCGACGGGACGTATGTGGTCCAGATCAACAAGGGTTCGCAGGTTGACTATGTCCATGTGGATGGCAGCCTGCCGACCTGGGGCTGGGGCGCGCCCGCTTATGCAAACTTCGGCCAGCAGGGTTCGATGTGGGTCGCGGTGATGGAAAAGGCCTTCGCCGTGGTCCGCACCGGCGCCGACAGCTATGCCTCGCTCAACAGCGGCTGGATGGATGAATCGTTCAGCACCTTCGGCCTGGCCAGCACCGGTTTCTACAGCTTCGCCAACTCCGCCGCTCTAATGAGCACGCTGACGAGCCAACTGGCGGCGAACAAAGCCGTCACGATCGGCATCAACACCCCCGAACTGGGCGCTCCGCTGATCGGCGATCATGCATACGAAGTGGTCGCCACCGTGGCCGACCCAAGCGGCAAGGGCACCGATGTGGAGCTCCGCAATCCCTGGGGCATCGACGGAGTCAGCAACAGCACCAACCCCAATGACGGATATGTCATTGTGACCCCGGCCCAGCTCTTCGCCTCCGAGATGGGAGTGGTCAGCGCCCAGGCCTAAAGCGACTTCTCTTCCCTGGCTGCGACGCGCCCGGCAACCCGCCGGGCGCGTCGCTCTGTTTCCAGCAACTCTCGTGGCACGGGCTTCCAGCCCGTGTCTTCGGACGCGGATCACGGGTTGGAAACCCGTGCCACGTTTCAACGAATCCCATACAGACACAGCAATGCCGCCCAGCCCGTCGGCAGCATTTGCGGCGGTTCGTCCAACACCCCGGCGTATTTCACCGCTATCTCCAGAAAGAATCGGGCATGGAAAAACGCCTCCACGATCGGTCCCGTTCGCTCGACCCAAAGCTCATTGTCTTCCAGTGTGAAACTGCGTCCCGTCCCCGCGGCAACAATCGCCTGAAAAAAATCGCAAAAACTCCGCCCCTCCGGCGCGATCTCGGAAAGCAATTTCACGATACTCTCTGTCCACGACTGGCAAATCTCGTACACCTTGAACGATCCGTGATAGAAGCGATACACCGCGTTCTCATATTCAGACCCGCCCTGCTTCGCCCCATTGATGGATTCCAGCAGTTCGGCCAGCCGCGCCTGCTCTCGCTTCATGTTCGAAAGCAGCACCCGCTCAAGGTGAAACCTGGGATCGGTCCATTCATCCTTGGTTTCCGGCACCGTTCGTCTCCTTCAATCACGGACGTCTCTCGCCGCCACCCTCCGCTCCCGGCATCGTTCGCCTCATCAGTTCGTAGACGTGCAGATTGGGCGCATGTTCCCGCCAGAACGGCCGGTCGTCCTGCCCAAGGTAAACCGCCAGCGCCGCCGCGACGGCCGGCGATCGGCTCATTCCCTGATGACACTGCACGACAAACGCCCCGACCTGATCCTTGTGCCGCGTGACAAATCGCCAGATTTCCGCCGCATGCTCTTCGCTCATCGGCACAATCCGCGGCGGCAGCCGCAGGTTCGCCACCGGCTCTGCATCGTGAAAGGCCAGATGGAGCGTCGCTTTCAGTGCCGAACACTTCGGCACGCGAGCAGGGTGGGCGTCGGGGTCGCAAATGCTGATCAGGGCGTAGCTTGAGCGAACGAGAAAGCCTCGCTCGATTGTGCCGCGATCGGCGACAAGAATCTGCACGGTTTATTATTTGAGCGAGGTTTCCTTCGCAGCAAATCCTCAAAAGGGCAAGGGCGCGGTCTCAGGCAGTTTCCGGGGCAGAATTGCCCGCCGGGAGACGACGTTCGTCGCCCGCGGCGTCTGCGGGCGGCAACGCGCCGGCCTCGCGAAGTCGGTCGATCGCCCATCGCGCGAGTTTCTCGGTCTGATCCTTTCCGGTTTCTGGGAAATTGCCATCGTCAACCAGATACTCGGCGGCATGTCCCGGAAACGCGCGCCTGACTCGTGTGTTCGGTTTCCATTCGCAAGTCTTCCAGTTCTGCTTCGCTTGTGCGTAGAGCACTCCCGCCGCCGCGTTATCATTTCCGGGGTCCGTCAGGTACAGCCAAGCTACCAAATGACCGCGGCCGAAGTCGTAATGGAAGTACAGGCCGAATTTTGCCTTCGTGGGCTTGTGAATGAATCTCCGTCCGTAGTAATCGCCTAAGGCTGAGCGCTCTTGGGAACCAAGTTCGAATACGAGACAGCTACCAACGATCGTCCGTGACGTCGCCTCGATCAGACCCTCTGCGGCCTCCTGAAACTTGCGGGCATCCTTGACGTACTGAAAGTCCCGAATTCGCATGGCTTCTACTTTGCCGGTCATGCCTGTCCTTTCCATAAACTTGAGGAAGTCATTAACGAGCGCGCTCTGCGTTACTCTCCCGGCTTCAATCTGCTCTACAATTGTCTCGTGAATCTCCCTCCAGGTGGTCACCCAAACTCGTGAAGAATATTGCGGCGGGTCCAAAGGGCGATTATGTATATACGCAACCCGGCCGTCGCCATAGTCCTCGGGTATCTCGAGGTAGCGAAGCACCTTGTCCTCTTTGTCGTGGCCGGAGTCGACCTTGCACTCAATTGCCCCAAAGAACGCGCGGGTTTCTGCTTTGCCACGTACGCGCACGGTGAGATCTGGGAACTTCCCGCTACGGTTTCTTTCCTGAGTTCGAACGTCGGTCGTGAAAAAGTCGAGTGAATCAGGGGCGTCCATGCCGAAGATATGGCGAAGCACGGGCTCTCGAAGCTCAGGGGAACTCTCCAAAACCCAAGCGAAACAGGTCGTAAAAAAGTTCTCCGTCTGGCTTTGCCGGCCTGTCTCAGCGTATTTTTCGAGTTTGAGGAGCCAGCAATTTTCGAGCATCGGGGTACTCTATTCTGGCGTTACGGATAGTTGCAAGAGTTCCGAAGCTTCACCGACAAACCCGCTCCGGGGGCATACGTCGAAGACGATGCGCCGTATTTTCGCATCTTTCAATAAAAATCCCAACTTGAAGTATCACCGCGGAATCCTTCCGAAGTTATCTACAGGCTCTTTTCTTTTCCTGATGATACCCCGCAATACCGAGAATCAGCAAGAATCCGCCGAGGACAATACGATCGGCGGACCCGTTGGCGATGCCCCAAATCAGCAGCATGAAACCGACGACACAAAAAGACTTCGCCTGTCGCAGCCTCTGTGTGAGCATGGCCGGCGTCGGCATCTCGGAGGTTGCGGCGAGGGGAGTTGCGGGCAGTTCGTGGCCGCAGCGGCGGCAGAATTTGGCGCGGCCGCGCATCAGGGCGAAGCATTGGGGGCATTCGATCAGCATGAATTTTTGTGCGGGCATGGAATGAACAATGAGGTTACTTGAAGCCGATCGGGTTCTTGGGCTGAATGCCGACGTCGTCAAGAGCCCGTTGAATCAACGAGCGGCCAAGTCGAGTTGACGTGTCGGCGTCATCGACCTCCGTCTCTGCGGCCAGCATGTAAAGCGTGTTGGTCAACTCTTCCAACTGCGCGCCAGTGTAGCCGTCCGTCGACTCAATCAGCTGCGCGCGGTCTGAATCATGGATTGATGCATTCTTTAAGAGGCGGTCGAGCAGCCGGCGGCGGCAGTCCTCATCAAGAGCGCCGAAGTGAATAATGCGATCAAATCGGCCAGGACGATTTCGCAGGGCCTGTTCCACCGCGTGCAGGCGATTGGTCGAAGCGATGATGATTAGATCATCATTGTCAGTAACGCCGTCGAGTTGTCCCATCAGTTCGCCGAGCAGAATCGAGTTTCTCGCTTCGCGTTCCTCAGCGTAGAGGTCGATGTCCTCCAGGAAGACGATCGTCGGAGCGACGAACCGCGCAACCTCCAGGTGCCGGGCGAAGAGTTGGACGGACCGCACATGCTGGGGAGTGATCCACATTAGGGACGCGTTGATCTGATCGGCGAGAACCTTGCAGAGCAGAGTCTTGCCGGTGCCGGGCGGTCCTTCGAGCATCAGGCCTCGACGCAGCTTAATACCAGCCCGACGCAACGTGGCACGGCGCTCAAGAAACTCTTCGGTATGTCGTCGGATGGTTGTGACGGCTTCGACGGGCAGAATGACGTCGTCCCACATGTAACGGCGGTTGTGCTGCCACAGGGTGCCATCGGGGAAGAATGCGCGATTCTTGAGGTAGTTGTCGCGCCGGGCGAAGGCTTCCCACGAGGCGAGGAACTGTGATGCGTCTTTGTTGGAGACAATGCCGAGGCGGCAGAGCGGTTCGTCCCATCCCATGACATCGCGATTCAAGCAGACGATGGCCCGCTCATTGGGCGTTTCGATGAACAGGAAACCGCCTTGCAGGACTGGGCGCGACTCCCCGTTTACCTCTACGTATCTCACTTGCGCAGGCACGATATCCTCGTTACTGAAATCGATGGCGTGAATGATGAATCCCCTCTGCGAATGGACGAAACGCGGAAGACATTCCATCAGCAGATCGGTCATCAGTCCACTTGGTTTTCTCCCGTCGTGGGTGGTATCGTCTCCCTGAAAAAAGGCCGAAATCGCACGATGGGCCGCATCTTTGTCATTGGCCCTGTCGATCGTCCTGACGAGCTTGACCTGCGCTGGCGATAGGTTGGGATCAACCAGGGACCTTGTGCATGCCTGCTCCAGCGAACTCGTGGTTCGGACGTTGGCTGCTGCCTTTTTCATGTTGTCGTCCACTGCAATCGGGGTGCCGTTTGCTCCCATGTCGAAGCTCCTGTAATTTCTTCTCTCAGCACAATACGTTCGCGGGTGGGACAGATTCGGTCCGCGTGTTTGCGACGCTGCATTCGGTCACAGCCGCAAGAACTGGTTTGTCATGGCGCGAGGAACCAAAGGCAAAGGTGGCGGCTTCAGCAAATTCAGATCGAGGTGGTGGGCGCTCAACCAAATTCTCCGTCGAATTCGCGGCGGCCGGGCGATCAGTGCTGCGTCGCTTGCCGAATCGCTTTCGGTCGATCCACGAACCATCCGGCGATACATCGCATTTCTTCGGAAGGATTTTGGCGCCCCCATTGAATACAACCCGATCGATCAGCGCTACGAATTGACAGACCAGACCTGGACGATGCCCAATATCGCGCTGACCAACAAGGAACTGGTCGCGCTGACGGTTGCGGCGCGCTCCCTTGCAGCCTGCACGCCCGAACCTTTCGCGGGAACGCTGGAGGGATTAACTGCCAAACTGCTCGATGCGCTGCCGGAAGAAGATCGCGAGGAGATCCGTTTACTGTCCGGAAAAATTGATTTCGTCCCGTCGTCGGCGCCGAGCAAAGGACAAGAGTGGGTAGAACAGCTGTTCGCTGCGATCCGGGAGGGATCGACCGTCGAAATGGATTACTGGGTCTTGAGCAAAGAGAAACTCACACGGCGAAACGTCGATCCCTATCACCTGCGTTTTTTCGCCGGCGCGTGGTATCTGATCGGTTACGACCACTCGACGAAGCATTTCCCCGTGTTTCATCTGGCTCGAGTCAAGAAATTATCGACGACGGACAAGCAATTTTCGCCGAAGCCGTTCGTGGCGGCGGAATATTTCCGGCATACCTTCGGCATCACCGCTGGCGGCGAACCGAAGATGATTCGCATTCGACTGACAGGCCGCGCCGCCAAGACTGCCGACGAGCATACGTGGCCGGCCGGGTTCACTTATGCCACGACCGGTCGCAACGAGGGGATTCTCCGCGGCCGGGTCGGGCGGACGGACGACATTCTCGTCTGGGCCGCGGGGTTCCAGGGCGATGCCGAGGTGTTGCCCGAGAATGACCTATGAAATGGAAGCGTCGTTGAAGGGCTGAATGACCTGCGTGAATTTCGGCACGCCCAAGCAAAACGTGGCATGGGCTTCCAGCCCATGTGGAAGGCATGGAAACTGGAGAGCACTCTCGACAGGGTGGATGCCAGCTTGTCCGGCTGAGCAAAGATAATTCGAATGATTCCGATTGGATTTTGCTTTAGGCTATCAGCGGTTTCCTTCCTGCCACATCGCTAACATGGGCGGGACGCCCATGCCACTTTTATGGCCAAGACACGCACACAATTTCTCTGCAACCACTGCGGGAGCGTTCATGGCAAGTGGATCGGCAAATGTCCCGACTGCGGGACGTGGGACAGCCTCGAGGAATACAAGGCCCCGACGCCCGATGCCCGCGCCGAGCGGGCGCGGGGCGCGGCGCAGACCGGGAACCTGGCGCACGGCGGCGAGGCGCTGCCGTTGACGGAAATCGACGAAGCCGAAACGCCGCGCCAACCAACGGGAATCGCGGAATTCGATCGGATCCTGGGCGGCGGCATCGTTCCCGGCTCGGTGGTGCTCATCGGCGGAGAACCGGGAATTGGAAAGTCCACGCTGCTGCTGCAGGTCGCCAATGAGCTGGCCAAGAAGAGCGAGCCATTAGCGGAGATTCAAAACCCGGTGCTGTATCTGACCAGCGAAGAATCCGCCCGGCAGACGAAGCTGCGGGCCGCGCGGCTGGGAGTCACTTCGCCTCGCCTGCTGGTGTTAGCCGAAACAAACGTCGAGCGGATCGTGAATCAGATTCAGCGCATCCGCCCGGGCGTGGTGATTGTCGATTCCATTCAAATGATCTACAAGCCGGACATCCCCGCCGCGCCGGGCTCGGTGACGCAGCTTCGCGATTGCTGCATGGAGCTGGTCTACCTGGCCAAATCCAGCGGAGCGGCCATTCTGCTCGTGGGGCACATCACCAAGGCGGGAACGCTCGCCGGCCCGAAAATCATCGAGCACATCGTCGACACCGTCATCTATTTCGAAGGGGATCGCTTCCACGCCCACCGCATCGTCCGCTGCGTGAAAAATCGCTTCGGCAGCACGCACGAAGTCGGACTCTTCGAAATGACCGGCAGTGGCTTGCAGGAAGTGCTCGACCCGGGAAACCTCTTTCTCGAACAATATGGATCGC
>Ga0302326_10025003_pt1 | contig 12119 bp, 9 predicted proteins | sample Palsa_T0_3_FD_202264 | JGI IMG/M metagenome (GOLD analysis project Ga0302326, IMG submission 202264) | Peat permafrost microbial communities from Stordalen Mire near Abisko, Sweden - Palsa_T0_3 | ecosystem: Environmental > Terrestrial > Soil > Palsa > Peat permafrost | place: Sweden: Abisko...
CGCGGTCCTGCTTTCGCATCCGCACGGAGATCACGTCGGGGGTTGCCCGGCTGTTTTGCGCACACTCGGTGCGAACGTGCTCGCGGATAGCGGCCAATCCTACCCCGGACACGCGTATCACGATACGCTCGACGTCGCCGCGCAGCACCACGTTCCGATCGTGTATCCGCGCGGCGGGTCAGTATGGACGACGGACGACGGCGTGACGTTGCGGTTCTACAGCCCGGCACTGCCGCTGCTAACGAAGACGCGCAACGACATCAACAATAACTCACTCGTCTTCCGTTTGGAGTTCGGGCACTTTCGCATGCTGTTCACCGGCGATGCCGGAGCCGAGGCGGAGGCGCGAATCCTCGCGAGCGGTGCCGACGTACGGGCCGATGTGTTGAAAGTCGGGCATCACGGGAGCGCCTACTCGTCGACACCGCAGTTCGTCAACGCGGTCTCGCCGCAGTACGCCGTCATCTCTGTCGGCCGCGACAATCTGTTCGGCCATCCGGCAGCCGTGACGATCGAAACCCTCGAGCGCGCAGGCGCGCGCGTCTATCGAACGGACGAAGACGGCGCGGTGACGATCGACAGCGACGGCGACGACTTGAGGCTTGTTCTGGGAGCCATTGGGAAGCGCTCGTAGCGATGCTCGGCGGAAGGGAACGCCCCTGGCACGAAACGCTGATCCATGGCGACTCGCGTGAAGCCGGAGCCGCCGGCTTCGGCTCACCCGACCGGCACGGTGACGTTCGCGTTCACGGATATCGAAGGCAGCACGCAACGCTGGGACCGCGACCGGGCGGCGATGCAGGATGCCGTGCGCCGGCACGACGAGCTGATGCGAACGGCGATCGCCGCGCGCGACGGCTACGTGTTTAAAACGATCGGCGACGCGTTCTGCGCGGCCTTCGCGCGCCCCGAAGACGCCGTGGCGGCGATCCTCGATGCGCAGCGCTCCCTTGCCGCAGAGGATTTCTCGGGGATCGATGGATTGCGCGTCCGTGCGGCTGTCCATACCGGCACCGCCGACGAGCGCGACGGCGACTATTTCGGACCCGCCGTCAACCGGGTCGCACGGTTGCTCTCCGTCGCCCATGGCGGGCAGGTACTACTAGCAGGTTCCACTCGCGAACTGGTCCATGGCGAACTTCCCGCCGGCGTATCGCTGCTCGACCTCGGCTCGCATCGCCTCAAAGACCTCACCGGCGCCGAACAAGTATGGCAGCTGAGCATCGCAGGTCTGCCTGCCGAGTTTCCGCCGCTCAAGTCACTCGATACGGTTCCCAACAACCTCCCCATTGCGCAGACGAGCTTTCTTGGTCGCGAGCACGATCTTAAGGAAGTGAAGTCTCTGCTCGGTCAGCACAAGCTCTTGACGCTCTTCGGCTCCGGCGGTGTCGGGAAAACGCGGCTAGCGCTGCAAGTGGGAGCAGAAGTCCTCGACAACTATCCCGACGGAGTGTGGCTGGCCGACTTTGCGCCCATTACCGACCCCGAACTCGTCTCAAGCGTTATCGCCAAAGAAATTGGCCTAGCCCAGGTCGAGGGGCGCAGAGTCGATGAGTCCATTCCGCATTGGCTGCGCCGCAAGAAGGTGCTGCTCGTTCTCGATAACTGCGAGCACGTCTTGGAGACGGCTGCAGGTATCGCCGACTCGATTACCCGGACTTGCCCCGACGTGCGAATGCTGGCCACGTCACGTCAAGCACTCGGCGTGAGCGGCGAAGTCGTGCATCGGTTGCCATCGCTCGCCGTACCCGAGAAGCTTGCGGGCGTGAGTTCGGCAGAAGCCATCGAATACGGCGCGATTGCACTCTTCGTTGACCGGGCGAAGGCTGCCGACACTCGCTTTATCCTCACCGATGACAACGCGCCGATCGTTGCCGAGATATGCCGCCGCCTCGATGGCATTCCGCTTGCCCTCGAGCTGGCCGCTGCTCGGGTGAAGATCCTGAGCATTCCCAATCTCGCCCAACGGCTCAACGAACGCTTCAAGATACTCACCGGCGGTAGCCGCACTGCGCTCCCACGCCAGAAGACGCTCGGCGCGCTCATCGACTGGAGCTACGACCTGCTCTCTCCCCAAGAGCAAATGCTGTTTAGCCGGGTGGGGATCTTTGCCGGAGGCTTCAGCCTGGATGCGGCCGGCGCTGTGTGCAGCGGCGAGGACCTCGATGAGATCGACATTTTGGACCTGCTCTCATCGCTGACCGATAAGTCGCTCGTCGTGGCCGACACCGCAGGCGAGCAAGAACGCTGCCATTTGCTCGAAAGCACTCGCGCCTATGCGCTGGAGAAGCTCGACGCCGCAGTCGAGCGCGAGCGACTGGCCCGTCGTCATGCCGAGTATTTTCGTGACCAGGCGCAGGCGGCCGACGAACGCTTTGGCAAAGGCTCGACGGCGGCGTGGCTGGCTAGCGTGGAACGGGAAGTGGACAACTACCGCGCGGTGTTAGAGTGGGCGCTCAAAGATGGACACGATATGGCGCTGGGCCGTGCCGTGGCCGGAGCGCTGCAAGAGCTTTGGATTCATGGTGGACTCGCGGTGGAGGGGCGCTATTGGCTCGGCCTTGCGCAAGCGAATCTTGACGAGTCGATGCACCCGCAGGTAGCGGCCCGGCTATGGCGTGCGCTTGGTGGGCTTTCCTCCGGCAAGCGCGCGAACGACTGTGCCGAGCGCGCCCTCGCGCTCTCCCAATCCGGCGGCGACGAGAAGGGCCAGGCTTGGGCGCTCGCAAGCCTTTCGTATAGTCTCAACCAAATGGGCCGCCTTGAAGAGGCCGGTGACGTGAGTGCACGCGCGCTTGCGGCGATGCGCACGTTAGGGGATAAACCGGGAATCGCTCACTGCCTCAACCGGGCGGCGAACATCCACAGCGCTCGCGGCGATGCCGTCGCGGCTCGCGAGTTGCACGCGCAGTCGCTGGCGGCATACAACGTTCTAGGAGACGAAGCCGGGGCAGCTTTAGTACTGGCAAATCTCGCGGAGCTGGAGTTTGGAGACGGACACACTGAACGAGCATTGCGCCTAGCGGGCGAGACCCTGGAGATCCGCTTGCGTGGGAAGAACGCGTTGGCCTTAGCGCTTGGCTACATCAACATCACCGCCTATCGCATTGCGCTGGAAGAGATGGATGGAGCACGTGAGAGTGTTCTCGAGGCGCTGCGCTCGGCGCAGCAGGCTCAAAGTCCGGGCCACGTCGCGGTCGCGTTGCAGCATGTCGCGCTGCTCTTGGCGCTGGGCGGAGAGGTGAACGGTGCAGGGCGGCTCATCGGCTACGTTAACCGGCAATACAAAGAAGTCGGGTTGGAGCGTGAGCCCACGGAGCAGTGGGGCTACGAGAAGCTCATGGCCGCGCTGCGCGAGCAGCGCAGCGAAGCGGAAATGGAGGAGCTCGCGGCCGAAGGTGCGGCGTGGTCGGAAGATCAGGCGGCCGAAGAAGCACTCAAGGTCTGACGACGAGCGCGCAACGATGCTGCCGTAGTTTCCGCAGCTCTTGGGCCGGAAAGAACTCCGCAATTCACGAAGCTGACGTTCGCAGCCGACGGAACGCTCGACGCTAGTTACGTCGCGGGCGGAATCGGCGCGGCCCTCGGGACGTCGCCGAGCGTCAAGACGGAGAACGACACGTACGCGACGCCGGGCGGCTCGAAACTGAGCATCGCTGAAGGGTCGAGCCACCTCGCGCTTACTCGTTTCGCGTCAGCGGTTCGAAGCTTTGCCTCACGCCGCCGGGGGGCAGCGACGCGGCGGTGTTCACCAAAGCCGGCTGACAGCCGGTTCTGCGACCGGATCGTACGATCTTCTGCCGGAATGTTCGCGGCCGCAGCGCATAAGACGCGTATGCTGATATCGTATGGCGATGATAAAGGCGCTTGCCTTATATTGCGTGTTAATCGCGCTCTGCATTTCGAGAATTCCATCGGCGGCCGCTTCAGAATCGAGCTCGACGTGCTGCCCTGTCATCGAGCTTCGCCAATACACGACAAATCCTGGGCAACGTGATGCCCTGATTGAACTTTACGAAGATGAGTTGTGCTCCAGCCGACAGCTAGGTCGCTGGTCCGCTGTTAATACCTGTGAATGAAATGAAACAGCTTCTTGCGGACGTTGCGACGCGAGCTGCAACCTACATAGCCGCACTCCCGGAGCGACGCGTTGCTCCGGAAGCAAAGGATCTCGCGGGACTGTACGCATTGGGCGGCCCCTTTCCCGACGCGCCGTCATCCGCGACCGAGGTCATCGCGCTCCTCGACGCAATCGGCTCGCCGGCGACCTTCGCTTCGACTGGGGGGCGCTACTTCGGCTATGTCACGGGTGGGGCTCTTCCAGCTGCGCTTGCGGCCAACTGGCTCGCCGGAGTCTGGGACCAGAACGCTTCGCTTTCCGACATGTCTCCGGTGGCGGCCGCGCTCGAAGACTTCTCTCTCGATTGGCTGCGCGGAATCTTTGGCTTGCCCGACGCGTGCGGCGCGGGCTTCACGACCGGCGCCACGATGTCCAACGTTACCTGTCTCGCTGCAGCACGCAGTGAATTGCTGCGGCGCGCCGGCTGGGACGTTGAAGAGCAAGGGCTGTTCGGTGCTCCGGTCTTAACGGTCGTTGTCGGCGCACAGGCGCACGCCTCCGTGCGTAAGGCTCTGTCACTTCTTGGTCTCGGGCGCTCTCGGGTTACCGTCGTGACGGCTGACGATCAGGGCCGCATGCTTTCGGATTGCCTGCCTGCACTAGATGAACGTACGATCGTATGTATTCAGGCGGGGAACGTGAATACCGGAGTCTTCGATCCGGCAACCGAGATATGCAGCGTTGCTCGCAAGGCCGGCGCGTGGGTGCATGTCGACGGAGCGTTCGGCATGTGGGCCGCTGCATCTCCGCTGCGCACCCATCTTTTCGCGGGTTTTTGCGACGCCGACTCCTGCGCAACCGATTGCCATAAATGGCTCAACGTCCCATACGATTCAGGCCTCGCATTCGTGCGTGAGGCCGAACATCTCCGGCGAGCCATGGTGGTTCACGCGGAGTACCTCGCAGCCGGTAAGACACGAGAGCCCGCACACTACTCTCCAGAAATGAGCCGGCGGGCACGAGGCGCGGAGGTTTGGGCCGCGCTCAAATCACTCGGGCGCCCCGGGCTCGAAGAAATGATTGAAAGAAGCTGTAACCTCGCGGCTCGCTTCGCGGAGGGCTTGTCCCGGGCCGGCTATACGATATTAAATCACGTTGAGCTCAATCAAGTTCTCGTAAGCTTTGGTGATTCCGGCAAAAACCAACGGGTGATGGACGCCATTGCGAACGATGGGACCTGCTGGTGCAGTGGGACGGAGTGGAATGGAAATCGCGTCATGCGCATTAGCGTTTCGTCTTGGGCGACAACCGAAGCCGACATCGATCGCAGCTTGGACGCTATCGTGAGAATCGCGAGGGAGCGGCGTTAGCCTTTTGTACTGCAGGTCGCTCGATTGTTCTAGCCCCAGGAGACGACGCCGCGTATCCTTCGTGGATATGAAGAAGCATAGCGAACGTCGTACTTAGCCGTGCGCACGATCAGTGATGAAGCCCGCGCAGAAACGCCGCGGGTGTCGTGCCGATGATGCGTCGCATGAAGCGCGCCAGGTGGCTTTGATCCGAAAACCCCGCTTGCTGCGCAACGTCGCAGACGCGCGCACCGGGACCCGAGAGAAGTCTCACCGCATAATCGACGCGCCGTCGAATGATATACTGGTGCACGGGCATGCCGAACGAGCGTTTGAATTCGGCTCTCAACCGCGATGGGCTAACGCCGGCGACCGCAGCGATCCCCGAGGGCGAAAGGCTCGTGGCGAGATTGGCATCGATATATTCGACGATGCGCGAGCGCTGCCGGCGAGAAAGTCCGACCGACTGCTCCCTGCTTTGCACGCCTGCATAACGGCGCAAGAGATACTCGGCAACGGTGGTCCCCAGACTTTGCGCGATAAGCGGCTCACTTGCGCCGCTCTCAAGTTCGGCAACGATCGCTAGCGTGAGATGCCGCAGGACTGCGTCATTAATACTCAGGTGAGGGGGAAGCGACACGCTACGCATGTCGGCGTATCCCATGCTGTTTGCGGTTTCGCACATCAACGCAGGGCTTACGCTGACTCTCGCCACGCGCCCGGGGCCTTTGTCATGCCAAGTCGCAGCACGTCCGAGCGGAACGAAATCGATATCGCCGGGCTTGATGATGCGTTGAACAAAACGCCCTTCACAAAGACACGTTCCCTCAACCGGACCACTCAAGTGCAGCACCATCGTGTAGGCCGCGTTTGATGGTCTTTCGGAGATGCCGGCAGTTATGTCGTACAACTCCGCTTCGATGCCGTCCCACATTTTGCCCTGGCTCGATTCAACCAGCGAAAACTGCATCTGCATAAGCACAACTTTCGCACAGCTCACAACGACGACCTTCGGCATCAACATCATCGAGAGGACGCATCTCATCATGACACTGGCGACCAGGAATTACGACACCACGACGCCCGCGAAGCTCATCGCTATCAGCGCGGTGCTCACGTTGCTGCCTATCGCGGGCATCGCCGCCGGCGATTCGAAGGCAGCGGTCATCGATCGCGTCTCCATGGCGATGGCGGCGTTTTCAAGTGGCAAGCGAACCACGTTCGTTGCCTCATACACGGACGCTCCGTCGATCTTAGATGACGTCGCGCCATACGGCTGGCATAACGCCGGCGCCTGGTTCGACCGCGTGCGGCCTTTGTTCCGCAATCTCACGATGAGGGCGGGAACTCCACTGGAAGTTCTCGTCGATAGGGATAGCGCATTTATTGCCGTGCCGATGACCATCGACGGCGAAACCGCCAAGGGCAAAGCACTAAAAGGCCGCGGATATTGGACCGGAACCCTCGTGCTGACGTCCGGCGTGTGGCGGGTCGCGAACGCGGCAATAACGATAACCGAGTGAGCCGCGGGAGGCCCAGTTGGTGAAGTATTTTCTGAGTCAGAATCTTGCGCAGCTCGTCCTGCTCTGTTGTGTTTGCACTGCGTTCGCTTCGGCTGCCGAACCCCAGCTGCAGACTTCGTTTGCGTCCGAGCGCCGTGTTCTCAGCCGCGATGCCGTGCGAATCGACGGACGCAGCGTCAAGTATACCGCGACCGCTGGGACCCTCTTACTGCGTGACGAGCACGGCAACCCGACAGCGAATATGTTCTACATCTCCTACGTAGCACTGGGACTTGGCCCGGCTAGGCAAAGACCGATCACTTTTGCATATAATGGGGGACCTGGCGTATCGTCGACGAGTCTGAATATTGGAGCCTTCGGACCGAAGATCGTCTCAGGCTTGGACATCGATCACCGCGTGGTGCCGGACCATCTCGTTAATAATCCCAGCAGTCTTCTAGCTAAGACCGACCTCGTGTTCATCGACGCGGTCGGCACGGGCTATAGCGGTGCCGCCGGATCCGCCACCAGGAAAGATTTTTTTGGGGTGAATCAAGACGGAAAAGCGTTCGCGCAGTTCATTCGCCGGTACGTCTTCTCGAACGGCCGAACGACGTCGCCCAAGTATCTGCTCGGCGTGAGTTACGGAACCACGCGCTCCGCCGTCGTGGCAAACCTCCTAAAACAGGCCGGAATCAACTTGAGCGGCATCGTGCTGATGTCGACGGTGCTCGATTTTCCCGCGGTCTCGGGCGGCGCTGGGCAAGATCTACAGTTCTCCCTGAGATTGCCGACGGAAGCCATGATCGCCTCATACTATGATAAAGTCGAAGTACCGGCCGCGAATCTCGATCGGTTCCTTGCAAACGTTCGCGCATTCGCGGTCGGACCATACGCCGAAGCCCTGGAACAAGGCGACACCGTCTCCGACGTCGTGCGTCGTCACGTCGCGCAGCGACTGCACGGCTACACAGGGTTGTCCGTCGCGGACATCCTGCGCGCAAACCTGCGAATCTCACCCGACCTCTTTACGACGAAGCTTCTTGCCAAGAAGACGGTCGGACTCTACGATGGGCGCGTTTCCGTTTTCAACACCTCTGCACGAGGGGGCGTTTCCAACGCGGACCCGTCGACGACGGCCGAATCCGCTGCCTTTGCTGCCGTTGCACCGAGCCTGTTACGTCAAACGCTGCATTATGTGCGGAACGAGACGTACGTGCTGACGTCACTTGACGTTACCCGACAATGGGATTGGGGCGATGGCGGACCATCGGGATCGAATGTCACCGACGATCTCGCGGAGGTAATGTCGACGAGCCCGCATTTACGGGTTCTTTCGCTGAATGGATATTACGACCTCAGAACCCCGTTTTTAGGAACGGAGTATCAGCTGGCGCACCTGGGCGTCTCACCGGCGGTGCACCGGCAGATTACGATAAAATATTATCGTGCGGGCCACATGATCTTCATCGATCCCAAGGCTCGATCTGAGATGAAAAGAGATCTTGACGACTTTTACGATTCCGAGCCCGCCGCGGCGCTCGATTCGCGCGGACATCTCCGGAGTGCCGCGGAATGACCGTTCATCGTGCGCACCCTGGGACGAGCGATGGCGATCGCGTTGCTGCTGTGCATTCCGCTCAGCTTCATGTACGTTTATGAGGAGCTGCGCGAGCCGGGGCTGATCGTGAGCTACCGGGAGAACCGGATCCTTACGGTGCTCGACCCGAAAGCGCGCGCGATGGGCGTTCGACCAGGAGACCGGGTCGATCTGAGCGGGTTCTCGGTAGGCGATCGGACCCTTTTGCTCATCGCGCCGATCTTCCGTCCATTTTCGGTCACGCGTACGCCTCGCTGAGCGGCAGCACCCGCGCACGCTTTCCGTTGATCGCAAAGACGGCGTTTGCGACGGCCGGACCGATCGTGACCGTACCGAGTTCGCCGATACCGGTCGGCGAACTGAAGTTTTCGAGCACGTCGACGTGGATGTCCGGAGCCTTATCGATGCGCAGCACGAGGAAGTCGTAGAAGTTGTGCTCCTGCACGGCGCCGCCTTTGATCGTGATCTTGCTCGCGAGGGCCATTGAGAGTCCGTAGTTCGTCGCACCTTCGAGCTGTTGGCGCACGATCGTCGGATTGACCGCGATACCCACGTCGGCTACGACGAAGGCGCGATGCACCTGCGGCGTGTTGCCGTCCATCGACACCTCCACAATGGTCGCGACCGGCGTGTTGGCCCAAAAACCGAACGCGAGGCCTTGCTTTGTTCCCCGCGAGGGCGAACCCCATGAGGCGTTCGTCGCTACTTTCTTCAAGACCGCGGTCGCGCGCGGACTCTTCTTCAAAAGCGCGAGTCGAAACGCTAGCGCATCCTTACCGGCCGCATGCGCGAGCTCGTCCATGAACGTCTCGACGACGAAATTGTTCCAGTTCGCACCGGGCGCCCGTAGGCTGCCCGCCGGCACGCCGCTGTTCGGATTAATGTAGTACGCTTGATAGTTCGGAATCTCGTACTGCGAATTCACGACGGAATCCATCGAAATCGCATCGAGGCCGCTCGGAGGGAGCGGAAAGCCCAAGCCCTTCAAGATCGAGTCCATCACCACGGTGTGGCGCATCGCTACGAGATTGCCGCGATCGTCGAGCACGGCGTCGATTGCATTTGCGGCCATCGGTTTGTACAGATCGTGCTGGATGTCGTCTTCCCGCGTCCAAATCACTTGGACCGGCGCCTTGATCGCCTTGCTGACCGCAACCGCGTCGGTTGAAAAGTCGACGTAGAGACGCCGGCCGAAACCGCCGCCCAAGTACGTCGTGTGGATCTTCACCTTATCGATCGGGACGCCCGCGCTCTTTGCGGCGAAGAGCTGCGCGGCCGTCTGCACCTGCGTCGGGGCCCAGACTTCCACGCCCTCACTCGTCACGGATGCGGTGGCGTTCTGCGGTTCCATCGTCGCGTGCGCGACGGGGTGGCCGAAGTAGAGCGCCTCGAAATGCTTCCCCGGCACGCTCTTCGAACCGCGCTCGACCGCCTTGATTGCGCCCGTGCCGCTGCTCGCGAGTTTGACGAACTCGGCTTTGAGGCTTTCGGTGCTGGCGTTCGCGAAGGGTCCGTTATCGTACTCGACCGTCAAGGCGGCCTTGCCTTGGAACGCGGCCCATGAATTATCGGCGACCACCGCTATGCCGCGCGGGACCCGGACGACGTCGACGACGCCTTTGACTTTCTTTGCCTTCGACGCATCGAACGATTTGACCGTAGCGCCGAAGGTCGGCGGAAACAAGATCGAGGCGAACTTCATGCCCGGCACGCGCACGTCGATGCCATACTTTGCCGTTCCGTTGACCTTCAAGGGCGTATCGATACGCTTGTTTACTTTACCGATCAGGGTGAACTGATCGCGCGTCTTGAGCACCGGTTTTGCCGGAACGGGCATCGCGGCCGCCGCCGCTACCAAGCTACCGTACGTTGCGGTTCGATCGTTCTTGGCGTCGATCACGCTGCCCGCCTTCGTCGTGAGCGTCGACGCATCGACGCCCCATTGCTTGGCGGCCGCCGAAACGAGCATCGCCCTCGCGCTCGCACCCGCCGTGCGCAGCTGCATCCACGACGACATGGTGCTGAAGCTCCCGCCGGTAATTTGAATGTGGTACGCCACATCCACGTATGCCGCGGCCGCCGGTGCGAATTCGATCTCGACGTTCTCAAATGGGATGTCGAGTTCGTCGGCCACGATGGTCGGCATCCCGGTCGCGACACCCTGACCCATCTCGGATCTGGCCACAAAAATCGTCACCTTTTCGTCGGGGTGGACGATCACCCACGCATTGGGCTTGAATCCGCCCGTTTCGGTGGCCGCCGGCGGGCCGGAACTCTGCGGCGCGGTGCTGCTTTGGTTCGCACAGCCGCCGGCGCCTACGCCGAGCACCAAACTCCCGCCGTACAGCGAGCCGAGGCGCATGAAATCTGCGCGCTTGAGGGTCGTCATGACTGTTGCCCTCCGCCCGTCGCGCGTGCAACGGCTTTGCGAATACGATCGTACGTGCCGCAGCGGCAGATGTTCGTGATCGATTGCGCGAGGTCGTCGTTCGTGGGGTGCGCGTTCGTCTTCAAGAGCCCGGAAATCGCCATCAGCTGACCCGATTGGCAATAGCCGCACTGCGGCACTTCCTCTTCGACCCACGCCAGCTGCAGCGCGTGCGGCTGCTCGGGTGTGCCGAGCGCCTCGATGGTGGTGATCGACTTGCCGGCGACGCTGCCGACGGGAGTAACGCACGAACGCACCGCGTCGTCGCCGACGTGAACCGTGCAACAACCGCACTGTGCGACGCCGCACCCGAATTTCGTGCCGGTCAGCCCGACAACGTCACGAATCGCCCACAGTAGCGGCATTTCGTCGGGGATGTCGAGTTCGTGTGTGAGCCCGTTTATCGTAAGGGAAATCATGAGTCGAGGTCCTCCCGTAGAGCGCGTCGGAAGCGCGGCTCACTGCTATGAAAGCATCCGCGGTTAGCACTGTCAAACGGAGGGCTCGATCAGACTGCCGGCTCGACGATCGGTGCGGAATGGTTGGTCAGTACGATCTTGCCTTCGACCGAACCGGCTGCAAGCAATTCGAGGGCGCGGCGGGCCTCGAGGAGTGGAAACGTAACGTCGACCGACGGGTCGATCTTCTTCTGGGCAACCAGGGCGAAGATCTTTGGAAGATCCTCGAGCAGCAGCGCCGGTGTTTTTCGGTAGAGGAGCGTGATGCCGTAGAACGTACCGCGGCGCCCGCGCAGCCGCGCCGTGACGTACAGATTCGCGAACATCGCAAGCGTCGCAAGTTTCCCACCGACGGCAAGAAAACCATACCCGACGACGGTGCCTCCCCGCCGCGCGGCACTGATGCAAAGCAGCGTGTTAGCGCCCCCGACCGCATCGAAGACGTAATCGACGCCGTGAGGTTCTCGTTCGCGAACGAGCAAATCGAGCCGGCCCGCTCGATAATCGATCGGCACGGCGCCGAAGCGCGCCACCGTGCCGTGTTTGCTCGGCGATGCGGCACCGTAGGTTTTCATGCCGGCCAACTTCAGCAATTGAAGGAGCGCCGTGCCGACGCCACCCGCCGCGGCGGTGACGAGCGCCGTTTCGCCGGACCGGGATTGCGACAAAATGCTCCGCACCGCGCAAAAGCACTTCGCCGTACCCGCCGTAAAGGGTCAGCG
>Ga0302326_10025004_pt1 | contig 12119 bp, 9 predicted proteins | sample Palsa_T0_3_FD_202264 | JGI IMG/M metagenome (GOLD analysis project Ga0302326, IMG submission 202264) | Peat permafrost microbial communities from Stordalen Mire near Abisko, Sweden - Palsa_T0_3 | ecosystem: Environmental > Terrestrial > Soil > Palsa > Peat permafrost | place: Sweden: Abisko...
AACGGCTTCCGCACTCTTCAAGAAGGCCAGGCGGTTCAGTTCAACGTAACCAAAGGCCCTAAGGGTTGGCAGGCAGAGAACGTTCAGGTTCTGTAGTCTGTAGTCAGCTATTACGAAGGAAAAGGCGGTTAAAAGCCGTCTTTTCCTTCAGCTTCCCGGTCTGAATATTGGCCACGCAAGATCACGGCCTGTTCTGCGAGTCCTTCCTGCGTTTCTTTCCTTCCCACATTTGCATATAAAATCTCTTCCAAGGAGAAACCATGTTCAGAGCCTCTGTCCTTTTGCTCCTCGTCTCTTGCGGGATGGTGTTGGGTTGCGATACCGGCAGCACCGCACAGAATGTCAGCACGACCGGCTGGAAAGGCCAGAAGGTCGGCAAGAGCTCAAACGTGGCAGGCCCGGTACCGAGTTCCACCACCGGCACTCCGGGGAATCTTCAGGAACCCCAGCCAAAACCTCCGCAAGACGAACCCAAAGCAACGCAAAACCTGGACAGTGACTAAAGTACTACGCCTGCTAGACTCGAATCGAACTCACATCTTTAAACTGGAGCGTTTGCATGGCTGAGGGTGAAGTAACAATCACGGTGCGACCGAACGGACCGTTTCGCGTTGAGGGTCCAATCAAGCTGGTGAACACCGACGGCACGCTAATTGATCTTGCAGGCAAACCCGCTGTATCGCTTTGTCGCTGCGGAGCATCGGTCAACAAGCCATTCTGCGACGGAACCCATTCCAAAATAGGCTTTCAAGCCGCGGCCGCCGTGGTTCCTGAGTCTGCCGAAAAACTGTAAGGCCCAAAGAGACAGCAGTTTGCTTTGTATTAGGGCACGGCTTTAGAGGCTGCGGAAAAAGTCGGGAGACGGATGAAAATGCGTCCCTCAGCGGCTAAAGCCGCACCTGTTTTCAATCGTTTATGTACGGGCTGAAGCCCGTACCCTTCAAAGAACAGAGTTTTTCCGCAGCCTGTTTAGCCGTGCCGCCACTCACTCCAAAATGATCAGGGCTTTAGCCTCTGCGATAAGCAATTGCAGGGGCTAAAGCCCAATTATGTTTCGAACCTTTGCGGCACGACTTAAAGTCGTGCCCTGATACAAAGCAAGCAGCGTAGTGGAGTGCAGGCGCCGCCCTCTCCTTTGTCATCCCGAGCGAAGCCGAGGGATCTGCGGTTCCGCGGACCATTCTTGGAAATGTCTTACTCTTCATTCCCCAGCGGCAGCTTCGGCCTGCGCCACAGCCGCTGCAGGAGCGACACATCAACCATGCTCCGGGCAAAATCACCCAGGTTGTCCCCCAGTAGCCGCAGGCTGTCCCGCAAGATGTAGGTAGCCGCGAAAAGATCCTCCAGGACCAACGCAATGGCTGCGCCGCGTAGGCCGAGCGTGCTCACGTGCATCAAAAACCAGGCGAGCACCAGGGCCAGACAAGTAGCAATCAGCATGGCCCGGGCCATTTTCTGGTGCTGGTTGATGGCCAGGGGAACCACCGCACTGGTGAACCAGAAGGCCGAAACCACCATCTGCAACAGCATGATGTAAAGCAGAACCGGGTCGGTCGGCACCTTGCCCACAGTCCAGATTCTCCAGATCCAATCACCCAGAAGCGCGACCCCAAGGGTGATGCCCAGACATAGCACTAACGAGATCTGGCACGCCCGCCGGTGAAGCATGCGCGCGATATCCATCGCTCCCACTCCGAAAGCAGCAGACATCTCCGGCCAGATCGAATTGTTGATCAGGTTCATTCCCTGGGCAGCGCTGCGAGAGATGGTTCGCGCTGTGTTGAAGCTGACTACGGCGATCGGACCCATCACCCAGCCAATCACCACCAGGATGCCCTGCAGGTTCAGCGCATTGACCAGCGGAAGAGCCATAAAGGAAAGTGCCGGCCCGGAAAGGCGGCGAATCACATCCCATTGAGCATGGCGAATGCCGAACTGGATCCAGGGCACTTCGCGCCGAAGTAGAATCCACAGGGCGAAGACACCGACCGCATTGGTTGCAACATACAGCACCGTGACCATAACCGGAGACTGGTGCAGCGCAACCCCGACCATGGTGCTCAGGAACGCTCCCAGCACCACCAGGCTCTTGGCCATGGTCCCCAGTGGATATTTGCCTACACAGCGAAATGCCGCCTGAAACAAGGTCTCCTGCATACCCAACAGAACAGCCAGGCCAAGCAGCAATACGATGAGCCTGGCGTCGGAAGCGCTGATGGCATGCATGTGCAGCCAGGTGCCTAACGGAAGCACCCAGACCGTAGCGATCAGCAACAGGCCCAGCAGGCTGGTAATGACCGTGGTGAGTACCCAGACACTTTGAAACACCACCAGCGCCTGGTCGAAATCCTGCGCCGCCGCCAACATGGTCATCTCGTTGCCGGCGACACTGCCGAAGCCCACGTCACTGAGGCCGAGATAACTGGGAATGGTATTGAGCAGGATCCACTCGCCGTACAGGTGGACTCCCCAGTGGCTCAGGAAGACAGGTACGGAAAAGATCTGGGTCAGGGTGATGGAAAGCCGGCTGAACGTGTTGGCGCCGAATCCGACAATCAGCCTGCGTTTAAGACTGCGTGTACTCATGAGGGATCAGCTTGGGCGAGAACCGGCAGCCTGGTAGAACCATGGTACATGGGTCAGCTTGAGGATGCGGCTACCAACCATGTACCCTTCCACATATGAAAGCTCTGCTTCTATCGCAATACAACCAGCTCGACATTGCGGATGTCCCCGCCCCCGTGCCGGGTGTGGACGAGATCCTGGTGCGCGTCGCCGCCTGTGGCATCTGCGGCAGCGACGTGCACGGATACGACGGCACCTCCGGCAGGCGGATTCCGCCCCTTGTCATGGGACACGAAGCGGCAGGGGTGGTTGCCTCGGTAGGCGCCGGTGTGAGCACCTTCAAGCCCGGCGATCGGGTGACCTTCGACTCAACCGTGTATTGCGGGGAGTGCGAGTTCTGCCGCCAGGGAGAGATTAACTTGTGCAATAACCGGCAGGTGATCGGCGTCTCCTGCGGGGACTATCGTCGGGCTGGAGCCTTTGCGGAATTTGTCGTAGTGCCCCAACGCATTGCCTATCATCTTCCTGACGCCCTCGAGTTCCAGGAGGCGGCCATGCTGGAGGCAATTTCGGTGGCGCTGCATGCGGTGCGGGTCTCCGAGATGAAGGGCGGCGAAACGGCGCTGGTGATCGGCGCGGGCATGATCGGTTTGCTCACCCTGCAGGCGGCGAAAGCCGGGGGAGCATCCAGGGTGCTGGTGGCGGATATCGATCGCACGCGTCTGCAGACGGCCAAGAGCCTCGGCGCCGACGAGACGTTGCTGCTTTCCGGAAGCGAACTGGTGAAGGAAGTCCTGAAGCAGACGGAAGGCCGGGGAGTGGACCTGGTTCTCGAAGCCGTCGGCCGGGAAGAAACTATTGCCGCCTCCATCGCCAGCGTGCGCAAGGGAGGCACCGTTACGCTGATCGGCAATATCTCTCCCGAGGTGAAGATCCCGCTGCAGGCAGTGGTCTCGCGCCAGATTCGCCTGCAGGGATCGTGCGCCTCCTCGGGTGAATATCCTCAGGCCATGGAGTTGTTGGCGAGTGGGAAAATTCAAGTGAAGTCATTGATTACAGCGGTTGCTCCGCTGAGCGACGGTCCGCGATGGTTCGAGCGGCTACACGCAGGCGAGCCAAATCTGATGAAGGTGGTGCTCAATCCCGGTGCGTAAATTTTCGATTTTGGCTGCTGTTCTCGTATCGCTGCTCGCAGGCGGTGCACGCGTAGCACAGGCTGCTAGCGACTTGCAGGTCTACTTCATCGACGTGGATGGCGGGCAATCGACCCTCTTCGTAACCCCAGCAGGGAAGTCGCTGCTGATCGATACCGGCTGGGCGGGGAACGACGGCCTCGACGCGAAGCGGATTGCGGCAGCCGCTAAAGACGCCGGCGTGAGCAAGATTGACTACGTGCTGCTGACGCATTATCACGCCGACCATACGGGTGGCGTGCCGGAGCTGGTGCAGCAAATTCCCGTGGGCACGTTCATCGATCATGGCCCACCCAGCCCCACCGACCCTTCCACCACGAAATGGTATGCGGGCTACCAGCAGGTTCTGGCCAACGGGCATTACGGCCACATTGTTGCGAAACCGGGAGACGCTCTACCGATTGCGGGAATCAAAGCTGTCGTCGTCAGCGCTAATGGCGCCCTCCTCAGCCATCCGTTGCCGGGTGCCGGGCAGCCAAATCCCTATTGCAAGGACTCCGAGACCAGGCCGGAGGATATGACCGACAATTCCCGGTCTGTAGGGACTTTGTTCACCTTTGGCAAGCTTAAGATTCTCGACCTGGGCGATCTTACCTGGGATAAGGAAATGCAGTTGATGTGCCCGGTCAACAAGCTGGGCAAGGTAGACATCCTGGTGGTTTCCCACCACGGGTTGTTTCAGAGTTCGAGCCCGGCGCTGGTGGATGCGGTCGCGCCCCGCGTGGCCTTCATGAACAACGGGGCCAAAAAGGGCGGCTCGCCGCCAACCTTCGCGACGCTTGCGAAGGCGCCTGGCCTCGAGACCCTATGGCAGCTTCATTTCTCCGACGAGGCCGCCACGCACAACAGCGCAGAGCAGTACATCGCGAACACCACGGGGACGGATGCGGCGCACTATCTGAAGTTGACCGCCAGTCCCAGCGGCAAGTTCGCCGTATTCAACCCGCGCACCGGGGCGACCAAGGACTACGCCGCACGCTGAGGCTCGCTGGGAATTTTTTCAATGCGGCCCAGGAGGAAGACGTAGGCGGAAATCCCGATCGACAGATAGATACCGGCGACCCCAAAGGCCCAGCCGAAGGAGTGCCGTGCGGTCACCAGGTAGCCAGTCACGATGGGCGCCAGAATTCCCGAGACCTGGCCGGAGAAATTCTGGATGCCGCCCAGTGTGCCCACACTGCCCCGGGGTCCGATCAGGGACGGTATCGACCAGCCTACGGCAGAGGCGGCCGAGAGGCCTGCCAGCGACAGACTGATCCATAACAGCGCGCTGGTAGCAGTCTGGGCGTAGGCGGCACCGATGATGCCCAACCCCATGGTCGTGCCCCCGAGCAGCACACCGCGCTGCACTCCACTGGCGCTCCATCCTCGCGCTAGCAGCCGGTCCACCATCCATCCTCCGATCAGAAACTCGCTGGCGGTGCCAATCAACCACGGCACGCCGGTATAGAGAAACGAATGCAGCAGGTCAATATGAAGCGCGGAGGAGAGATAGCTGGGCAGCCAGGTGAGGAGCAGGTAGAAAACGTAGTTATAGGCCCCGAAGCCGACGGTTATCCCAATCACTTTTGGCTGTCGTATCAGGTAGCCGAGGGAGGCGATCTCCGCAGGTAGAACCGGCGCTGCGTTCTCCTTTTCCAGGATGTAGTCGCGCTCCTGCGTCGTGAGTTTGGGGTCGTCGCCTGGATCGCGGTAGACAAGGCAGAAAAGCAGGAAGTAGAAGAAGCTGAGCAGGCCGGTAGCGGCAAAGCTCCAACGCCAGCCCACTTTCAGCATCAGCAGACCAATGAGCGGAACGCCAATCGCCGACGCGAATTTAGCCGAGCCATCGAAAATGGAGGTGGCTGAACTACGCTCTCTGGCGGGAAACCAATAGCCGATGGCTTTTGCATTGGACGGAAATGTGGGTGATTCTCCTATACCCAGCAGCAGCCGTGCAGCGAAGAAGCCGCCCAGGTTGGGCGCAACGGCAGCGGCAAAGGAGGCGACGCTCCATAGCAAGCTGCTCATGCGTCCTATCCGGCGCACACCGAATCGATCCAGCACCACCCCAATGGGAAGCTGGCATAACGTGTAGGTCCAGTTATAGGCGGCGGAAAGATAGCCGAAGGTAATGTTGGAAATGGCGAAAGTAGTGATGAGCGCGGCATGGGCGACGGAGAGGTTGACCCGATCGAAGTAGTTGACCAGCACGCCGAAGCCGAGGAGAAAGGCAATGCGCCAGCGGCGCCTGGGGATCTTGAGGTGAGAGTGCACTGCCCAGACTAACCTACGCGTCACGGCAGGGCGCCTTAGCTATGCGCGTTGTCTCAAAACATTTCCAGGAGAAGTCCGCGGAACTGCAGATCCCTCGGCTTCGCTCGGGATGACAAAGGGGAGAGTGGCTCTTCCAATCGGCACCAAATAGTGGCTGAGGGACCTGCTGTTCATCATCCGCAGCATCGAATCTGAATGGAAGCGTCCGCCGTCCCCTTTGTCATCCCGACCGGAGCGTACCCGAATTTCCTGCCACACGGCACTAGACAAGGCCGCGTATGCGCCCTTCCGTAAAGAAGGGCGCATGGATTGCAACAACGCCACCAAGTCCAACAGGAAATCCGGGGTAGCGGAGTGGAGGGATCTGCAGTTCCGCGGACCCCTCCTGGAAATGTTTTTTACAGCGCGTAGCGAATCCTACTGAATCGGACCAATAGGCTTCGTCTTCTTACTCCTGCGTTTGATGTTGCGCGCGGGGGACGCCGCCTTCTTCTCGGCCGGCGCGGGAGCAGAAGATTCGATGACACTCCGCATCCAGTATTCGCCGTCTGCACCTATCTCAATTCCATGGACCTCACGTTCAAATCCGGGAAATTGCTTGCCGAACTTTTCCAGTGCCAGTACGAGGCGAATGATGGGGCTGTCGATGTCTCCCATGCGCTCCCCGGGCATGCGAACAGGAATGCCGGGAGGATAGGGAACCAGCATCACTCCCGCCACCCGCCCGGCCATCTCAGAGATGCGAACCTTCTCGGTGCCATTTCGTACCAGTTTCTGATACGTCTGTGCCGGCGTCAGCACGGGATCGGGGTCCACATCGCAAGCCTGGTGAAGCAGGTTGGTCAGATCAAGTTGCCGCATGGCCGCATGCATTTCGTCGCTGAGTTCCTTCAACGTCATGTCACGGTAACGCAGCGGATGTTCCGCCACCAGATCCGGCAATGCTTCGTAAAGCGTCCCATCGTTATCGTAGAGCCGCTTGAACTCGAAAAGGGTTTCCAGCAAACTACCCCATTTCCCCTTGCTGGTTCCGACCGAAAACAGGATCAGCGCCGTATAGTCGCCGGTGCGGGCAATTTCCACCAGTCGCGCATCCAGAAACTCGGTCAGAATCGCGGCGGGAATTCCCCACTCCGCCAGCTCTCCACGGGAATTGATGCCTGGCATAAGAATCGTGACCTTGGTCGGATCGAGCATGCAATAGTCTTCGGCGATGTCGTCATCCTTGAAACCATGCCAGTCCTCCTCCAGTTTCAGAGTCCAGCAGCTCGGCGAATGGATGAGCAGCGAGTCGGGAGTTTCCTCGAAAAGAGAAACCGTTCCGCTTGTAGGATCGGTGACCGTATCCGGCTGATAAATTCTGAAAAACCACTCCTCCCCATTGGTTGAGCGCAGCCTGTGAGCGATCGAAGACATCGCCTTCCGGAAGCTGATCGCGTCCTGAATCGTCTCGTACATCAACGTCGGGCCGGCCGGCTCGTCCATCATCGACGTGGCTACGTCGAGCGACGCAATCATGGGATAGAACGGTGAGGTGGTGCCATGCATCATGAAGGATTCGTTGAACTGATCGAAGTCGAGCGGCGCGCGATCGCTCAGCTTGACATGGATCATCGATGCCATGGAGAAGGCGGCCAGCATCTTGTGGGTGGACTGCACCGCAAAGATCAGCGGCCGGTCGGGCATATCCTCAGGCACGTCCATCGCGAAGCGTCCACGGTAAATGGTGTGGAACTTGGCGTAGGCATACCACGCCTCGTCGAAGTGGACGCGGGGCACGCTACGTGCAAGCTCGGTGGTGACGCGCTGCACGTCATAACAAAAACCGTCGTAGGTGGAGTTGGTCACCACTGCATAGGTTGGTTCCTGAGATGCCGCCTCGGCGCTGAAGGGGCTTTTCGCGATCAGCTCCTTGATGTGATCCGGGGAAAAGCGCCGCAGCGGCACCAGCCCGATCATCCCGTAGCCATTTCTGGTGGGCTTAAAATAAACCGGGCGGGCTCCCGTAACCGTGAGCGAATGGCAAATGGATTTATGGCAATTCGCATCGATCAAAACAATGTCGTTGTTACCAATGACTCCATGGCCCACGATCTGATTCGAACAGGAGGAACCGCCCAGGACGTAGAACGTCCAGTCCGCGCCAAAAATGCGCGCGGCGTTGCGCTCCGATTCTGCCGGAGGCCCGATGTGATCAAGCCAGGAACCGAGCGATGAGGTAGAGATCCCCAAGTCGGCACGCAGCAGATTTTCTCCGAAGAAACGATGGAATTGCATGCCCACCGGATGCTTGAGAAAAGCCACTCCACCCATGTGCCCCGGGGCGTCCCAGGAGTAAGCGCCCTGGTCGGTATATTTCTTGAGCTCGCGGAAATAGGGAGGCAGCAGCTGTTCGTTATAGCGGTCAACGGCAAAGTCCACCCGGTTGGCGATGAAGGCAGGCGTATCGCCGAAAAGGTGGATGTACTCGTGCACCTGCTTGATCACTTCCAGCGGCAGCTCGCTGACCAGCGTCCGATCGGCGATGAGGAAGATCGGGACTCGCTTATTCCTGCGGCGGACGGCGCGAATGATCTTCAACGCGGCGCGTTCGTCGAACTGGTGCTCCTGCTCCAGATCCCAGTCGAGCAGGATCGCGCTGTAAGACGGATCCGACTGCACCATCGAAAGTCCGTCTTCGGGGGTAGAGGTCCGGATGACCTCGTATCCTTCTGCGGTGATCGCGTCGCACAGGCGATCCATGGCCCGGTCCGATACCGAGTTCGTCCCACCCAGTTCACTGGCTATCAACAGCACCCAACGGCCATCACTCATAGTCTGGAGTCTCGATCAATTGTGTTACGGACATGTTTCAATCCTTATTTGGTGGCCTGCACCAGCTTTTCAACTGCGGGCGCAACCATGTTGAGCAAAACCGCCTGCGGCTTTTCAGACCGCTTGAGAAAGGCCAGTTGGCGGGTTTTCCATTCCGCCGTTGGCGCGTGGTGTTCGCGTAGATAGCCAATCGCGTCCAGACCAATCTGCGACACATGATGCAGGTTGGTCGATACCGGCGCCAGCTCTTTGGTCAATTCCGATCTGGGCAATATCGGCTGCAGTTGCGCATCGTTGTCACGCCAGAGCACCAACCACAACTGTGCCTGGTCCCAATCCTCCTCGGTTGCTTTTCCGGAGACGATACGATTGACCATATCAAGAAAGAGTCGGGCCGTGTCGCTTTCCGGAGAAACCGCGTCTACCAGATGGTTCAGAGGCGAAAAGGCGTCGTACTCGTGGAGCAGTTCGCGGGCGTAGAGACGAGGAGGCTGCATCACATCGCCGAACACGCGCAACGGCAGCGGATCAGGAACACCGGTCATGCGGCTGAGCATGGTGGGGTAGTTGGTGTTGTGTTGCAAACCGTAGTAGTTCAACTTTTGCGAGATCAACGCCAGCCGTTCGTACATGGAAGCTACATCGCGGGTATTGCGTGCCGACCAGAAGCGTTCAGCGATCGCCGCGGTTCGTGGCCAGATGCGGCTGTCGATATTTTCCGGGGTGACAAATTCCGACCACATGGTTGCCTCGCCGCCCAGAATGCCCTTGCTCTGTTCGCTGGTGAGGGTGGTTGGCCCGTCCCCTTCGGGGTCGGCGAGATAGTGTTCCGACGCGGCCTGGTTCAAGTCGATATAGTAGCCGGCTGACAACAGAGCGCGATTGCCGCCCTTCACCGCCTGGCCCACGAACTGCGGACCACGCCACGACTGGATGACGACGTCCTTCGGAGTGCCGGGCTGGAGAACCTCGTCCCAACCCACCATGATCTTGTTATGGGCAGCGACAATCTTTTGCACCTTGGCACTGAAATAGGCCTGCAGCGCAGCATTGTCTTTGATCGCATGCGCCTTCATGAACTCCTGGATACGCGGGTTTCTATCCCATTCCTTGCCGTTGCACTCATCCCCTCCCACGTGGAAATAGGCGTCGGGAAACAGGGCGGTCATTTCGCCGATGAAGGTGTCGAGAAAGGTGTAGGTGCTGTCGCGCGAAGGATCCATCGCGGGGTTGAAGACGCCCCACTTGCGCTCGATGTGATAGGGGCCAGTGCCGCTCGCCAAATCCGGGTAACCCACAAACCATGCCGTGGCGTGCCCCGGCATATCGAACTCCGGCACCACACGAATGCCGCGGTCGCGTGCGTATTCGATCACGCTGCGAATTTCTTCCTGGGTATAGAAAAGGCCGTCGGAGCCTTTCTCCTGCAGGAGTGGAAATTGCTTGCTCTCCACCCGGAAGCCCTGGTCTTCGGAGAGATGCCAATGGAATACATTCAGCTTCACGGCTTCCATACCGTCCAGGGTGCGATAGACCACGTCGAGCGGCTGGAAATGCCGTCCGACGTCGAGCATCAGTCCCCGCCAGGGGAACCGCGGCTGATCGTCAATCGTCATCGCCGGAACGGTGAAGCCTCGGGGCGTGATGCGGACCAGTTGCAGAAAGGTTTGCAGCCCGTGCAGTACGCCCAGCGGGTTCGCGGCTTCAAGGTGAACCTCAGTGGCCGTGATCTGCAAATGATAGGACTCGTCTTCATCGACTTGTTGCACCGGCGCGCTCGGCCCCTTGGTGTTGATGAAGAACGCCGGCTTGTTGAGCATCGCCTCGCGCCATAAGGGAATCCCGGTTTGCCGCGAAAGGATATTCAGGAAGCGTTGTTTGGCTCGCTCCAGTCTGGGTTCCTGGAATCCTTCGAGCGTGATGCCAAATCCGCTGTTGATTACGAACTCGCCATCTCCTGGCTTTACCTGTGCCGGAAGAGGCATCAATGGCAGTGGAGCCTGGGCCTGAACGCCGCCGGCGAAAAGACAGCTGAGCAGTAGAGTCATCGATACAATCCGAAGCAAAGGAGACCTCACGCTCAACGATTCTATCTGGTATAGGATTGCCCATGATGACCACTGTTTTCGAGCACGAGATGCTGCGTGAGATTTACCAGCAGCCGCAGGCGCTTGCCGATACCATCGAGCACTATGCCCCGGGCGGTAAACTGGCGACCGAGGTTTTTCAACCGGTTGCCGACGCGCTGCGATCCCGCGCGCGCCTGGTAATCGCCGCCAGCGGTTCCAGTCGCCACGCCGGGCTGGCCGCGGAGATCATGCTGGAGGATCTGGCTGGCTTGGTAGTCGATGTCGAATATGCCAGTGAGTACGTCTACCGGTCGACGCACACGATCCAGGACCCGGGAGTTCTGGTGATCTCGCAGTCCGGCGAGACGGCCGACACGCTGGCTGGATTGCGCGAAGCGAAGTCGCGCGGCCTGCCTACCCTGGCCATTACCAATAACCCGCGTTCCAGCATGGCGCTCGAAGCGGACGCTTCCTTGCCCACCTGTGCCGGGACGGAAAAGGCCATCCCTGCCACCAAGAGCTTTACTACCCAGCTTGCGGTTCTCTACTCGCTCGCTCTTTACCTGGCGCGCATTCGGGGAAGGATGACCTCGCCCACCGTTGAGAGCCACACCGCGGATCTGCGTGCGCTTCCGGCGTTGCTTGAGCCTGTACTCGATAAGTGGCAGCAACAGATTGCGCGTCTCGCGCCGTCGCTGAAGGATGCGCATGCTTTTCTCTATCTGGGCCGTGGCGTCCACTATGCGATTGCTCGTGAAGGAGCGCTGAAGCTGAAAGAGTCGGCCTATCTTCAGGCAGAGGGTTATCCGGCAGGTGAATTGAAGCACGGTCCAAACGCCCTGGTGAGCCCGGACACGCCCCTGGTAGTGATTGCCACCAACGACCCTTCGGATCCGGACGCCATGCTGCGTTATCGCAAGGTGCTGCAGTTGATGAAGGACATGAGGGCGCAGGGCGCGACGATCCTGGCCATCGCCACCGAGGGAGATGAGGACGCTGCGGCGCTTGCCAACCACTGCATTGAAGTTCCCAAGACCGAAGATATGTTAGCCACCATGCTGGAGGTCGTTCCTCTGCAGCTGCTGGCCTATCAAATGGCGATTCAGAACGGCGTCAACGTGGACAAGCCGCGCAATTTGGTGAAAGCCGTTTTGCAAGAGTAAAGAGAACACATTTCCAGTACGGGTCCGTTGAACCGCAGATCCCTCTTGGAAATGTTTTT
>Ga0302326_10025009_pt1 | contig 12118 bp, 9 predicted proteins | sample Palsa_T0_3_FD_202264 | JGI IMG/M metagenome (GOLD analysis project Ga0302326, IMG submission 202264) | Peat permafrost microbial communities from Stordalen Mire near Abisko, Sweden - Palsa_T0_3 | ecosystem: Environmental > Terrestrial > Soil > Palsa > Peat permafrost | place: Sweden: Abisko...
CTGGTTTGCCCAGGCAGGTTGTCGTGGCGTCACAGGGCCCGTCCCTCAGCCACTCTTCATGAAATTCAGGCTCGCTCACAAGGAGCAAACTTGAATACTTTGTTTCTAGCATAGTCGCCGGGGGATCGCAAGCGGTGACGTGTCCCGGCGCAAAACACGCGTGTCTCCATCGGTTTCGCGGGTGTTGACGGCAACGCATAACGTTCCAGCCAACAAGTGAAGCGGGAAGTGCATCTCATTGGTAACATTAGTATAGGAAATTGATGACCGAGCCTGCGGAGGGTCCGCTACCGAATCGGAAACTCCATGACAGACGCTAGCCCACATTCTTCTCGAAACGCATGGCGCGACCGGGTACAGGCGCTCAAGAATGTACCGCCCGTGCTTGGCATCCTGTGGCAGTCGGGCCCCGCGGTGGTCACGTGGGGGATTATCCTCCGCATCATCGTGGCGGCATTGCCTTCAGGCATTGCGATTGTAGCCGCCTGGATCCTTTACGGCGTGCAGCTGGTTTTCAGCCACAAAGGGCTTCGGCCGCACTTCTGGTGGATGGTCGGCCTGGAAGCAGTGCTGAATGTAACCGCCGGTCTTATTTCGCGGGGGGTCGATTACAGCGACAGCCTGCTCGCTGATCGCTATACCCATTACGTCAGCGTACGGGTCATGCGGCAGGCGGCAGAGCTGGACCTGACGACGTACGAAGATCCTGTCTTCTACGACCGTTTGGAACGCGCCCGGGTGCAGGCCACCGACCGCCTGGCGATGATTCAGCAAATGGGCCGCTTGTTACAGCAGACCCTGACGACGCTGATCTGGACCGGAATCCTGTTGTATTACTCGCCGTGGCTGGTGCTGCTGCTGGCGTTCGGCGTTCTGCCGACGTTTCTTGGCGAGACCCACTTCGCTTTTCTCGGTTACGCGAAAAATTTTCGCCAGACCCCCGCCAAGCGGCAGATGGATTATTTGCGCCAGGTGGCCGGCAGCCGGGAAGGGGCAAAAGAGCTCAAGCTTTTCAACCTGAGCGACTACCTGACCAATCGCTTCACTAAGTTGTCGCTGGGTATTTATGAAGAGAATGTCGCGCTCTCACGCAAGAAGCTGGTGGCGGGAGGCCTACTAGGCGTTATCGCGACGCTCGGTTATTACGGCGCCTACGTCTTTGTCATCTGGCGCGCTGTCACGGGAGGCATCAATAACATCGGCACCTTCGCCCTGCTTACCAACTCGATCATCCAGGCCTCGAGCAACCTGCAGCAGGTGTTTTCGACGGCGTCGGGGATCGCCGACCAAGCCCTGTTCCTCACCGATCTGATTGCTTTCTTCGATATGAAGCCGACGGTCCTGTCGAATCCTGACGGCGCGTTGATTCCGCGGCCCATTCGCCGCGGCTTTGAGTTTCGTAATGTGAGCTTCGCGTATCCGGGCACCACGCGGCGAGTGCTAAGCAACTTCAACTTCACACTGGAGCCGGGGGAACGCATCGCATTGATTGGCGAGAATGGCCAGGGTAAGACGACCGTGGTCAAGCTAATTACGCGGCTGTACGACCCCACGGAAGGCCAGATCCTGCTCGATGGCATTGACCTTCGCGAGTACAAGCTGGAGGATTTACACCACGAAATTGGTGTGATTTTCCAGGACTTTATGCGCTACGAGATGACGGCCCGGGAAAATATAAGCGTGGGACGAGTTGAAAGCGAACACTCACAAACAGAGATTGAGTCGGCGGCGCACAAGAGCCTGGCGGAGAGCGTAATTGCCAAGCTTCCGGGTGGCTATGATCAGATGCTGGGGCGCCGATTCGAGAGTGGAGTCGAGCTTTCTGGCGGAGAATGGCAGCGCGTTGCCCTGGCTCGTGCTTACCTGCGCGATGCGCAGTTGCTGGTGCTCGACGAACCGACCGCTGCGCTCGACGCGCGCAGTGAATTGGAAGTGTTTGAACGTTTCGCTGAGCTGACCACCGGGAAGATGGCGCTGTTGATCTCACACCGCTTTTCCACCGTGCGCATGGCAGACCGCATCGTGGTACTGGAGGGCGGAAAGCTGGTGGAAGAAGGAACCCATCCTCAGCTGATGGCCTTGGGCGGCCGGTACGCAAGTATGTTTGAAATGCAGGCAGCAAGCTATCGCTGAGTGGTAAGCACTTAGAGGTTGCAGAGAGAAGCCTTATGACGGATACGGTAACGAATACGGGCCACGCCACGAGCGACGCAGCGACGGAACCGTTATTTTCCGCCGATGCAGTGCGGCGCTATGCCGACCAGGTTGCCCCCGGCTGGCATGTGGCTCACAAGCCAGAGGGCAGCGGCAGCTTTGGCCGGCGAATCGACGCCACCGGCGAGTCGCTTGACCAACTGTACGTGGTGCTCGATGCCAGACCCCAGCCAACATACCTGCCGGGCGAAGTGCTGGATCCGCTGCTGGAGTTGCGGCATAACCCCCGGCTGTTGCGCGCAGTGGTGAGCGAAATCTCGACGGTGCGCAAAAAGCTCGGCCGCTTCCCCCGGGTGGTGCGGGAGCAGGAGAATGACGAGCCGCGCATCGTAACCGTGGCGGATGCTTACCTGCAAGCGATGGGCTCGGTATATAACGCGGACGCACTCAAGATCTTTATCGACCAGGTGCAAAAGTACGATGCACTGGAGTTGGATGAGCTTTGGGCCCTGGCTACGGTGCTCAAGTTCCTGCTGCTGGAAGAGGTGATCGGGCAGGCGAACGGTGTGATCCGGGAACCGGATTCGCACACCGCAGCCGGCGCCGACCTGCTCAAGGCGCGCATGCGAAGTTTGCGCGATGTGGGATATGCGGACTGGTTCAGCCTGATTGAGCCGCTGGTGATCTACGACACCGTTCTGCAGCAGGACCCGGCGAACGCTTACAAATTTATGGACTTCGACAGCCGCGAGGCCTACCGCAAACGGGTGGCGAAGATTGCCGGTTACTCGGACTGCTCCGAACTGGAAGTCGCGCAGGCGGCGCTCGACCTGGCGCTGGAATCGAAAGAGAAACAGCGGGTAGAGGATCCACGCCTGCGTACCCGCCGCGCTCACATCGGCTACTACCTCATCGATCATGGTTTTCCGCAGTTGTCGTCGCGGGTCGGCTATCGCCCACGCTTCATCGACAGACTCCGCCTGGGACTCTGGAACAACTCGGAAGATTTTTATATCGGCGGCATTCAGATCATCACAGTGGTGCTGATCGGGCTGATCATCGCCCCGCTGGTGCCTACCTACCCAATCTTCGGCGGCCTCAGCCTGGCGTTCCTGCTCTTGCTGCTGCCGGCGACGCAGGGTGCGGTCGACCTGGTGAACAACACCGTTACGTCGCTGTTCAAGGCCTACGCTTTGCCCAAGCTCGATTTTTCCAAGGGCGTGCCGCAGCCATTCACCACTGTCGTGGTGGTGCCGACCCTGCTGATGAAGGAGACACAGGTACGCGAACTCTTTGACGACCTCGAAGTACGCTACCTGGCAAATCAGGACCGCAACATACACTTTGGCCTGCTCACGGATCTACCTGACTCGGTCACGCGGCCGCGGCAGAATGACACCGATCCGCTGGTCGACCTGGCGGTTCAGCTTACCGACGAGCTGAATGAGCGTTATGCCTCAGCGGGCGCGGGCTCATTTTTTCTGCTCCACCGGCACCGCATCTTTAACGCGCGGCAGGGCGTGTGGATGGGCTGGGAGCGCAAGCGGGGCAAGCTGCTGGATCTCAACAAGCTTCTCGAAGGTCAGTTTGATCCCTTCCCGGTGAAGGCCGGCAATCTTGATGCGCTCACGCACGCAACCTACGTGATCACGCTCGACTCCGACACCCAGCTGCCGCGGGGCACCGCGCACACCATGATCGGCGCGATGGCTCATCCGTTGAACCGCGCCGTCATCGATCCCGAACTGCGTATCGTGACCGAGGGTTATGGCATTCTGCAGCCGCGGGTTGGCGTGAGTGTGCAATCCGCATCTCGCTCACGCCTGGCATCGATTTACTCCGGACAGACGGGCTTCGACATCTACACCCGCGCCATCTCGGATGCTTACCAGGATCTGTTCAGTGAGGGCATCTTTACCGGCAAAGGTATTTACGAGATCAATGCGCTGCACGCGGTTTTGGATCGCCGGTTTCCGCGCAACTCCCTGCTGAGCCACGACCTTATCGAGGGCTCCTACGCGCGGGTTGGTTTGACCACGGATATTGAGGTCATCGACGACTACCCATCGCACTACAGTGCCTACACACGCCGCAAACACCGCTGGCTGCGGGGCGACTGGCAGATCGCGCAGTGGCTGTTCTCCAAGGTTCCCGATGAGTCGGGCAAGTATGTCCGCAACCCGATCTCCACCATCTCGCGCTGGAAGATCTTCGACAACCTACGCCGATCGCTGGTGGAGGTGTTTACGTTTGCGCTGCTGCTCGCCGGCTGGCTTGGACTGCCCGGGGGCGCGCTTTACTGGACCGTGGTGACATTGTTCCTGATGTTTGTGCCGACGCTGGTTCAGTTTGTCTTCAGTGTAGGGCGCGCCTATTTCACCAAGTTGCCTGGCGCCATGCGCGATGCGGTGAGTGGTTTTGGGCAGGGAACATTTATTAGTTTTCTGAACCTGGTCTACCTTCCCCACCAGACGCTGCTCGCCCTCGACGCCATCATCCGCTCGCTGGTGCGCAGCTTTATCACCGGACAGCGACTGCTGGAGTGGGAGACGGCGGCCGAATCAGAGGCAGCCAACCGCCGCACTCCGGTGGATCGCTACCTTGCGCTGACGCCCCTGGTGGCGCTTGCAGTCGCTGTACTCGTCTACGTGCGTCGTCCTGTCGAGCTGCTGGTCGCTGCTCCAATTTTGCTTTTGTGGGGCTTTGCCGGAGGCATCACTGCGTGGCTGAACAGCTCGCCGCAACAAGTAAAGCCCAAACTCACCAGTGAGGAAGATACGTTCCTGCGGCAGTTGGCACTGAAGACCTGGCGCTTCTTCAACCAGTTCGGAGGCGCGAGCCACAACTACCTAATCCCGGATAACGTCGAAGAGGAGGGTGTCTTTGAGGCGGCGCGCGTGTCTCCCACCAACTTCGGCCTGTTGCTCAATGCGCGGCAGGCGGCGAACACGTTCGGCTATCTGACGATTCCGGAATTCATCACCCTGAGCGAACACAGCCTGCAGACCTTCGACAAGATGGAGAAGTATCGCGGGCATATCTACAACTGGTATGACACCCGCACCCTGGTACCGATCCGGCCCATGACGATTTCTTCGGTCGACAGCGGCAACCTGGCGGCGTCGTTCTATACCTTGCGCAGTGGTTGTCGAAGCATGCTGCGCGAGCCGCTGCTGAATCCAGCTTTGTTTGCCGGCATACGCGATCACTGGCAACTGCTCATGAGCCTGCCGGATGCCCCTGTGAACCTGAAGGCGCTGGCGCCGCCGGCCGTAGATGTGGATGCCGATGCATGGATTGCGTGGGCCCTGGCCACCGTGGACGCGCCGGAATTTGCCGCAGTGCTTCCAGCAGGCGGAGAGGCTGCGTGGTGGCTTGCGGAAACCCACCAGCGAGTGCGTGCTTTGGTCATCCTGGTTCGTGATTACATGCCGTGGCTCCTGCCACAGTTCGGGCCGTTGTTTGGTCTGCCTGATCTGCAAGGTCTTACCGAGGTTGCGGCCGCGGTGCTGACGGCGAGCGCGAGCGGTTTTGCCGCCGATCTCGAGGCGCGCCTTGGCCGCACCGGCCTCGGTGCCGATGAGCCCCAGACACGGCTGGCGGAAGAGTTGCGTTCGTTCCTGATTCCAGCCCGGGAGAGCCTGAAAACACTGACCCGGGAACTACACGACCTGGCGACAGAAGCAATGCGGTTCGCTACGGAAATGGACTTCGGCTTCCTGATGGATCGTTCGCGCCTGCTGCTCTCGATAGGCTATGAGATCGAGCGGCAGCATTTACACCAAGCCTGCTACGACCTCCTGTCGAGCGAAGCGCGCATTGCCGCATTCATCACTGTGGCAAAAGGAGAGGCGCCGCAGCAAAGCTGGTTTAAGCTGGGGCGCACCCACACCATGGCTTATGGCCACGCCGTACTTATTTCCTGGACGGGCACGATGTTCGAGTACCTGATGCCGTCGATCTGGATGCGCAGTTACCCGGACACGCTGGTCTCGCGGACGCTCAGCGGTGTGGTAGCCATTCAGCGTGCCTATGGCCGGGAGCACGGGATTCCGTGGGGCATTTCAGAATCCGGCTGGGCGGGCGTCGACGACCACGGGCATTACCATTACCAGGCCTTTGGCATACCGCCGATTGCGCTGAAGTGGGACGCAGTCGCCGGCCCAGTAGTGTCACCCTATTCGACTTGCCTGGCGCTGGGCATCGATCCTATCGAAGCGATGCGCAACCTCAAACGGATGGCCAAGATGGGTTGGACAGGGGCTTATGGCTTCTACGAGGCGGCGGATTATCAGGAATCCACCAAGACGCCGAAGCTGGTACGGGAGTGGATGGCTCATCACCAGGGGATGGCGCTGCTGGCGATACTCAACCTGCTCTACGACAACATTGTGCAGGACTGGTTTCACGCCAATGCACACCTGGAGGCAACGCAGTTGCTGCTGCACGAGAAGCCGATCCACAGGGCGGCTCTCAAAGCGGAGTTTCAGGCAGCTCAGCCGCGCAAAAAAGCCAGCTAAGCAGTTTCGCAATGGGCGTAGACCGAACCTGGCAGGCCTTTTCGCGGTTTTCTCCCAAGGAAAACCACACTCGCGATCTTTATCAGGCCACTGTAATTGCGAAACTGCTCTAGCTCACCGGCTGGCCGAGTGCTTTTCGTCGGCTTCGTTCTTGCCCAGAGCCTGTTGTACTCCGCGTACCAGCGCTTCGGGATTGAACTCTGACCGGATTATCTCGTCGGGGCAGTCGCTGTCGATCGCGACGCGGTAGTTACACACGAACGCTACGTGTTGTTTGGGAACGACCTTCTTGATCTCGTCGCAGAGTTCCTGGGCGCTCTGCACCCGGACATCCGACTCGACGTCGATCAGTACCAGATCGAAACTCTTATCGCCAATCTCATCCAATGTTCGCTGAGAGAACACCGTCGATTGCACTTCATAGCCATGCATGCGGAGGATTTCGTCGCGCAGGCCCATGATGTTTTCCCGACTGCTGACATGAAAAATACGCGGCATTTCAGCGTGTTCGATGGCTGTCCCTTGCATCAGCAGATGCTACCAGCATCATGTGCCATAACACCACAAAAGTCTTTTGTTGGGCGTTCGACGGTGGGCACGGATGGATGCTTGGTGTTCGGCTTTCGTACAGGGTGCGGGCTTGAGTCTTACCCACTCCGATTTTCTTTGCTAACGTCAAACGGCAACGAAAGGCTACGCCGGTTTGCTTCCAGGTCCTTTTACTTGACCGCATCCGCCTTGGCATCCGCGTTATGCGGCAGACCGACCGACACCAGCATGTCTTCTTTGCGGTGGATCAGGGTCGTCGCATTGAGCGAAGCCAACTCAAAGCCGTGCCCATGGGTAATTGCGTCCGTGGGGCAGGCTTCCACGCAATATCCGCAAAAAATGCACCGGTTGTAGTCGATGTTGTAGACCTTGGCATACCGTTCGGAGCTGGAGATTCTCTGCTCCGCCGTGTTCTCTGCCGCCTCGATATAAATACAGTTCGCCGGGCAAGCAGCCGCGCACAGAAAGCATGCCACGCATTTTTCCAGGCCATTCTCGTCCCGCTGCAGCACATGAGCGCCGCGGAAGCGATCCTGAAAGTGGGCACCACGATTTGGTCCTGGCCCATCGGGGTAGTTTTCTACCTCGGTTGGCTGCAACATCTCGCGAAACGTAATGCTCATTCCTTTGGCTATGCCGGCAATGTTGCGCACAATGGACATGCCCTCAGTATACGATGGCCGGGGCCTGATCGCCCCAAGAGCCGTGGACTGCAAGAGCGCGGATCATTTTTGGGCCGTATGCGACCCGTCAGGAGCGGAGCCTGGCGGAGAGCAAAATCCACGTGATGCCGCAGAAGAGCTCGAAGCCGGAGAGCGCCTGGGTTGTGACTCGGGCGGCCTGGTGGACGTGGGCAAGAAAGACGATGCCTACACACAGAGAAACCAGGCCGGCGAAACCGAGAAGGAGCAATTTGCGCGGGTCGTCTCGCAGTTTGACGGCCAGCGCAGACTGAAAGCATCCGTTCCCTAAGGCGTGGAGTCCGGCCAGAAATGCGAGTGATTTTGCTGTCAGCACCAGGGTAACGCCGATGTAAGCGCCCAGGAGCACGGCAAAGCAGCTTTCGCAAAGGATGAGCCACCACAGGTGCAAACGATGCTCATAGGAGAAGCCGGCGGCCACCCCTAACAGAAGCCCGTTGCCCAACACGAACGAGCCGAGCAAGAGACTCAGATAGACGAGGGTGACTGGATCGAAAAAGAAAATCCCCAGGAAAATGCTGGTGAGAAAAAGGACGACGGCAAAGACGATTGCCAGACCTCCACGGACGGCAAAAACCCACCAGCACAGGCCCAGGTCTGGCCCAGAATCCGTTACGGGGTTTTGCATTGCGCGTTCAATCGCCATAGTGCCATCTCTTTTCGCGGAGATTTATTAGACAGCCCTCAGGGCATAGTTGGCGGGCCGCACCAGACGGCTCTGGCGAAAGAAATAGTAGATGATCACGCTCACCGCCGCGGCGTACGCGCACCAAAGGGATGTGAACTCATAGCGCCTAACCAGCATTACCACGAGGAGACCGACAAGATTGAGCAAACCCAGCAGGACTAACGGACGAAAACCTGAAAAGAAGAGCGCACCGCAGGTGGAAGTGACATAGAGTATCGCGACCAGGGTAGTCGTTGATATCTGGTTGAAGTAGACGATGCCGTGGCCATGGGCGGATACCTGGAGAGGGTACGCGATAAGCCCCCAGAGGATGTAGAGAGCCAACCCGGCGCCCAAAATCGAAAAAGCGAGCATACGGCGCCGCCGAGCTCGCGTTGGCTCCAGCAGGAGAACACTCAGCGGCAAGAGAAACGGTAACAAGCCCTGGGCATACAAGACGTAGGCTGCCCCCGCGTCATGGGTTACGATGGGCTGCAAATAATGATCGACACCCAGCCAGACAAATCCCTCGGTGAACTGGTGCAGCGCGAAGAGACACGGTATAGCAGCAAACAGCAGCTCGCGCCGATGCTTCACCTCGGTCAGCGTCGCTACCCCGATGACGCCAAGCACGGCACTGCCGACAAAATTGGCACTAGCTGAAAAACACACATCACCCTCCGCCCACCTTTAGAACGAATCATACGTTAGGTGGAAAGGCTGCATGGGTGACTCTGCGGGCTCGAAAGTCCGCCTTTCGGGCTGGGGTATCATTTCTTGCGACCGTTGCGGCGGTGCGCCAGAGTCCCCTGGCGAAGTGTGCGTCTGCAATCTTACGAATTGTTCTATCCATCGTGTTGAGTTCCACGCCCTCAGGAGCAGGATTGATGTTTGCAGAACGCCACACCCGGAAGAGATTTCTTTTAGCATTTGGGCTTTTCGTTCTCAGTGCCATCTCTTTTCTCGACCGCACCAATATCTCCATCGCGGGCCTGCAGATCAGCGCTGAGTACGGGCTTGGGAACCAGCGGTTGGGATGGATTTTTAGTGCATTTCTCATTGGCTACGCGGGGTTTCAGGTTCCGGCGGGATGGCTGGCGTCCCGCTACGGTCCGCGGCTGGTGATCACCCTGGGCGTGGTGTGGTGGGGCGTTGCCACCGCCCTCACCACGATGATTCCCCCGGGCATTTCCCAGGCGGTACTCCTGCTTATCTCCATCCGGTTCCTGCTCGGCGCCGGGGAAGCGGTGATTTACCCTGCGGCCAACCAGTTCGTGGCTCGTTGGGTACCCGTGCAGGAGCGCGGCTTCATCAATGGACTCATCTTCGCCGGCGTCGGCGCAGGCAGCGGGCTCACTCCCCCGCTGCTCGCCTGGTTCATCCTGCATTACGGTTGGCGCTCGGCGTTCTGGTTCAGCGCCGTGGTCGGGGTGATCGCCGGAGGCGCCTGGTGGTGGTTTGCGCGGGATACCCCCGAAGAAGATCCCAAGGTCTCGCCCTCTGAGCTGAACATCATTCGCGAGGGCATCGCCGACAAGGCGGCCAGCGGAGATGCGAGCGACGCTCCGGTGGTGATTTCCTGGTCTGCGATCCTGACCCGTAGGGATTTGCCCGCACTGATCATCAGCTATTTCGGCTTTGGTTATACGGCCTGGATATTTTTCAGCTGGTTCTTCCTCTACATGTCGCAGGTGCGGGGTTTCAATCTCAAGGCCAGCGCGCTGTATTCGATGCTTCCCTTCCTCTCCATGACGGTTGGCTGTCTTGGCGGGGGTGCTCTGAGCGACCGGCTTACGCGCACACACGGGCTGCGCGTTGGCCGTTGTGGCCTGGCTGCGGTCGCGTACCTGTTTACGGCCGTCTTCCTGGTGCTCGGCTCGCGGGTGCAGAGCCCTCAGCTTGCAGGCGTGATTCTTGCCGGGGGTGCAGGGGCTTTGTACGTGTCGCAGAGCTCCTTCTGGTCCGTCTCTGCTGACATTGCGGGGCGCAGTTCTGGGGTATTCTCCAGCATGGTGAACATGGGGGCACAGATTGGCGGCGCGGTCACCGCATCGCTCACTCCCTGGGTCGCGCAACGTTTCGGCTGGACAACCTCCTTCGGTATCGCCGCGGCGCTCGCGGTGCTGGGCGCGGGGCTATGGATGACGGTGCATCCTGAGCGTCCTTTGATCGCGGCGCTTCCCGGAGGGCATGATGGCGCATAATCGGTTTCTTCAGCAGACTTTGCTTGGCCTGGTGTTTCTGGTTTTGACTGCGACAGCTTTGGGCGCCGATGTCCGCACGCCTACCCAGGATGGCCTTGTGTATGGAGTCGCGGATGGCCAGCAGTTGACCATGGACTACTACGCTCCCAAGGGTGCAGGGCCGCATCCCATCGCAATCATTGTGCATGGCGGCGGCTACCAGCGGGGCAACAGCAAGAGCGGCAGCGAAGCCTATTGCGCCGACTTTCTTGCGCCCGCAGGTTACGCGGTCTTCTCCATCAACTATCGCCTGGCGCCGAAGTATCCGTATCCCTACATGGTCTACGACGTGGAACGGTCGATTCGTTTTCTTCGCCATAATGCAGGCCGTTGGGACGCACAGCCAAACCGCATTGCGCTCATTGGCGGATCGGCCGGCGGCTTTCTGAGCAACATGGTCGGGCTGTTGAATCTGCCGGGGGATCCGGGGGCGGCCGATCCCGTGGACCGCGAGAGCGCGCAGGTGCAAGCGGTGGTGACGCTGTTCGCGCAAAGTAGTTTTGCCACCGTGCCGCTCAATGCCGATGTGCATGCGTTGCTCGACCCGCTGATTCAGGAAAAGGGGGAAGCGGTGGCGCTTAAGGAGGCTTCGCCCATCACGTATGTTTCGAAGGGGGATCCTCCGTTCTTGCAGATACTGGGAGACAAGGATGAGTACATTCCGTTTAGTGAGGCGACGAACCTGGATGCGGCGCTGCGCAAGGTTGGCGTGAGGAGCGAGATTATCCGAATTCCGGGAGGGATGCATGGGACGGGGGGCTGGAATAAACTGCCGGGCGTGCCCGACTGGGAAGTGCAAATGACTGAGTGGTTGAATAAGACGCTGGACCACCATGGGTCGGTCGGTGAAGGGGTTCGCACGAGGGAGCCGGTTACAGCTGTGCATTGACTGCGTGGGGTGGACTTGGTGACCCGGGCTGAAGGGCATGGCTTTGCAAGCCTGCGGCGAGGACATTGAAGAGAAGTGTCGGTTTTCAAGTTGCAAACCGTCAGGGTCCGTGATTTTCCCACATCTCGCGAAGAACGCGAGATATGGTGCACCCGAATTCGTGGCAGGGACAATTCACAGAACCTAGTTCTTGCACGTTCCTCTCCAGCCCTGAGGGCAAATTTTGAATCTAACTATAACGGCACCGCGGCAGCGGCAGCCGTGCCCTTCATCGAAACTCGTTTCATTCCCCGTGGGTCGGCAACGCCGGTGGTCGAATCGTGCCGCGGCTAGTTGCCGGGATGGCTCATGCGCACGGCGTACAACGAGTGGTCGCTGAGCAGATAGAGAGTACG
>Ga0302326_10025013_pt1 | contig 12117 bp, 8 predicted proteins | sample Palsa_T0_3_FD_202264 | JGI IMG/M metagenome (GOLD analysis project Ga0302326, IMG submission 202264) | Peat permafrost microbial communities from Stordalen Mire near Abisko, Sweden - Palsa_T0_3 | ecosystem: Environmental > Terrestrial > Soil > Palsa > Peat permafrost | place: Sweden: Abisko...
TCATCGACATCCGGGAAAGCCTCGACTGGCAGCCACTTGAATGCATACAAGCCGTAGCCAATGAAAGCGACCGCCAGCGCGAGTGTGACAAGCGGCTGATCGACGGCGAAACTGATGAGCCTTTTGATCATCCTGCATCCGCGGACACAAATCCGAAGGGGGATCGATTGGCGTGGCTCGACGGAGCTAAGGCGCTAGGTTCGCCTGTTCCTTCATTTCGTTGTAAAGACCCAGCGCCCCGCGAGTGACAATCAGATCGCCCGGATGAACTCCGTCGGTAATTCGAATCGATCCCGAGATGGTATCGACGCCGCCGGTTGTGGGAATCGCGCTGCCGATTGCCGCGGATGCGAATGCGGATGCCGAGGTTCCGAAGCCAACGTCAACCGGTTCGATCTGAGCCGGTGTTATCCGAAGCTTTGGCTTGGAGCCGTCGGCGCCGGTTTGAATGAACACATACGCTTTGGATTCCTCCCGGACGACCGCATCAGCCGGCACGATGATCGAGTCCTTGCCTTCACCGATTGTGACGACGATTGTGCAGTACATATCGGAAAGCAGTTGCCTGTCAGCGTTGTCGAGGACTCCCTGGACATGCACGCTGTGTGTGTTGGGATCAAGGACAGGGCTGATCCATTCGATCTTGCATTCGCGCGCTCTGTCGGGTTCGGAAGTGAAATAAACCTTCATGGGCTGCCCGAGCTTGATCCGCGAAAAATCTCGTTCATATACATCCCCCACAACCCAGAGCGTTTTCGTATCCGCGATCACAAACAGATTATTGCCCGGCGTTGCGATCTCGCCGCCGGATACGTCCTTCTCCGCGACGGCGCCCGAACGCGGCGAGGTGATGACATAATCCATCCGCTGCCTGCCGATTTGATGCTCGATGTCGTCAATTTGAGGTTGCTTGAGACCAAAAATAAGCAACTGCTGGCGAGCCGCTTCCACCGCGGCCTGATCTTTGACGACGGCGGATTCGGCGTCGATGACAAACTTTTCGGCCAGGACGTTGGCCTTGAAAAGCTCACGTGTTCGGATCAGTGCATCATCATCGATCTTGTATTGGATCTTGGCCTGAAGGTAATTCGCCTTCGCCTGCGCCAGGTCGTTAGATTCGATCACGCAGAGCACGGTCGGGCCGGCCGGGTCTTCCGGCCCCTTGACGGAGTCTCCAAGCTTGGGCGCCACCTGGGTCACTTTGCCGCTGAATTGCGGTTGAACGTGTGTGGCCGTTTCCAGATTTAGCGCCGACTTGCCCGTCAAGGTCAGCGTCATCGGGACGTCTTGCGTCTGGACCTTTTCAATCTGAACGCCGGCGGCGTTCAACGCATCCGCATTGGCCAGTAATTCGTCGCCGTTCGCTTTGTAAGGATCGCCAGAACCGTCGGCAGCTGTTTGAGCTGGAGTATTCGCCGCGGCGGTGCCAATCGTTTTATGCAACAGCACGGCAACGCAAACAGCAGCAACGAAGGCGGCAGCCCAGAGAACGTAGGACATGGATTTGGCAGTCATTGCGACGCATTTCTTGTAGATATCCGCAGCGTGGTTACAACGGTTGCCACTTGGATGCCCATCAGCACCAAAGCGTCGTAACCTCATCACCATTTGGATGCGAAGCTTAGAGGCAAAGCTGGCGAGCTGAATTGGCCCGAATCCGTGATGTGAGTTGAGGATTTCTCCCTAAATGAACTAGGGATTTGGCTGATGGCGCTCACGACGGGCTTAGGGCGGGCCGCTCCATGGCTCTGCAGCATGATCGAGAACCGCTCACTGCACGATCGCGATCGAGGTCTGCGTCATGGTAACCGTGAAACCGCCCGAGTTGTTGCTCCATTCCCAACCGTCCATGGTGCCAAGAAACACTCGGGTTGCGCCGGCGGGGACGACGACGCTTTCCTGCTGGCCCGTGCTGGTCAGGCCATTACCCACATAGAACACTTGCTGGAGCTGCGGCGCAAAGATTCCGTTGGCGATGGCCTCGCCATTATTGGTACCGGCCGTGTAGTCGCGCTCCGTCTGGGTACTAAAGTCGAGGATCGGGGGCGCCGTGTTGGAATCCGGCAGCGTGCTGCCTAGGAAGACGGCGTTGACCGCGTTGATCGGCATCGTTACATCGGCCATGCCGTGCTCGGCAACTCCGTTTGATGCAGAGTCGTCGTAGTTCGCGGTGTAACCATTGTCGCTCCCCGCGGCATTGTATTCGGAGGATAAGGTGAAGTCGTTGTTACCCTGGCCGATGACGTTGGAGAGCGTGATGGTCGCGCCGGGAGTGACGTTGATGCTCGCCTGCACGGGTGAGGCATAAGGTTCGCCCGAAGAGGCGAACTCGCCGGGTGGGCCGGCGATGTCGTATTCCCACGGGTGCTCGGGGTTGGCGCCCTGGCCGTCCCAACCGGGGTCGGGCTGGGAGCCTTGCGTGCCCGTGGGCTCGCCGGCGAGCCAGGGGTTGGAGTAGGTGGAGACGTATTGGGTTGTCGTCTGGACGATCTCTTGCGCAGTCGATGAGCGCGTGGCGACGTGCGTCTGGAATCCGAGCAGGTTGGCGAAGAAAAACGGTACGCTGTCGCTGATAGAAACCTGCACGGCGTTGGCGAGGGCGGCGGAACTGACGACGACGTAATTGGTGGAGCTGGTCCAATAGAGCAACTGCACGGTGACCTGATTGGAATTGATGAACTGATCGTCGGCCGTGTTTTCGGTGGCGACGGTCATCGCGGCGCCGGTCGTCGCTGTAGTGCCGTTGGGAAGTTGTTGAACGGCCGCTTGAGCCGCAGCATCGGCTGCGCGTTGCAATTGCTCATTGATGACCTGAATGTGGGCGTAGTCGAGGGCGAGAGAGCATAGTCCGATAAGCGCGGTCATCATTACGAGGACGTAGACCAGTGCAACGCCGCGGCGGGCAGCTCGGCGGGTGGGTGCGCGATGGCGGCACACGAGGGTGGCGCAACGACCGCTTCCGCCAGTTGCAATGATACGCGCGGCAAACTCCCGGGTAGGATTTGACATGCACTTCTTATCGTCAAGTTAATGCTGGTTCTGGACGAGCAGGCCGCCTAAGTTTGTATAGGGATTTGACGTATCTGCCGCGAGAAGAAGCTTCCTGTTTACTCGCACGGTGAGCCCACGATGTCGAAAACAGCGTCAAGTATCTGCCAGCACGTACGATACTGCATATCGGATTAATTCGGTGGCGCTTTCAACGCGCAGTTTTTTGCGGATGTGGTCGCGGTGTACGTCGATGGTCTTACTGCTGAGGTGAAGCGAGGCGGCAATGTCGCGAACGCTCATGCCCCGGCCGATGCACTGGAAAACTTCAAGTTCGCGGTCGCTTAGTTGATCGAGCGGCGATCCGGGAGTGGGCTTGCGGTTACGAATCTGTTTTTGAAGCAGGATCGAATTGACATCCTCGCTTACCCAAATGCCGCCGCCAAGAATGTGCCGGATGGCGGCAACGATCTTTTGCGTCGCCTGCGATTTCATGATGTAACCCTCGGCGCCCGCTCGAAGCACCCGCTCCGCCCAGAGCTTTTCGTCATGAATCGATAGCACCAATATCGGTACCATCCGATGCTGTGCCGTGACATCCTTGATGAACTCAAGCCCCGGTTTGCCTGAGAGCGACAGGTCGGCGACGATCAGATCCGGGTCTGTTCGCTGGATCTGCTCCATCGCCTCACCCGCATCCCCCACCATTCCGCAAACGATCAGATCAGGCTCGCTGTTAATGAACTGGCTCATCCCTTCTCGGACGACGGGGTGATCATCCACCAGAAGTATTTTGCAGCGATGGGATCGTTTTCCGCTCGATGGATTGTCGTTCATTGGAATCAGATGCTCCGTTGCTCCTCATCTTGCTCTCGATTGTATTCCTGTAAACACAGCGAACCACCGTGCCGCCACCCTGGCGCGTTTGGACGCTCATCGTGGCGCCGATCATTCTTGCGCGATACAGCATCAGACGCAATCCCAGGCCTTTGTGTTCAATGCGATTCACCGGAATTCCGATCCCGTTATCCTCCACGGTAACGATGACATCGCGATCGAGATCCTCGAGTCCGATCCAGATTCGCGATGCCCGGCTGTGGCGAGCGGCATTGGTGATCGCCTCCTGCGAGATTCGATACAAGTGAATCGCCGCGTTATGATCTTCAACGCGCACGGCATCATGCAGCTTTATTTCAATGGGTATCGCGCACATCTTCTGCACCTGGCCCGCCAGACTCCGCAACGCCGCCAGCAGCCCATCGGCGCCCAATTCAACAGGAGAGAGTCCCCGGGCAAGCTCGCGCGTCTGCTCGATCGCATGATTGACCAGCCTTGAGATTCGCTGTGCTTCCTCGGCAGCTTCAGGGAGCGCTGACGCCGTCAGTCTTCGTCTGAGGTTCTGGCTGAGAAATGCCAGGCCGGTCAATTCCTGACCCAGGCCATCGTGTAAATCCTGGCCAATGCGCTGCTGTTCATTTTCGCTGATCTCCAGAACTTCTCTCTCCAGGCGCTTCAACTCCGTAATATCTCTGGCGATGTGGGCGAATCCACGCAGGACTCCAGTCTGATCGCGCAGGGAAGTGATGATCACATTTGCCCAGAACGTCGTGCCATCTTTTCGAACGCGCCAACCTTCATCTTCATGGCGATTTTCGGCGTTCGCGCGCTCAATATGCTCGCGAGGTTTGTCGCGCTGTTGGTCGGCAACGGTGTAGAAGGTCGAGAAATCTTGTCCGAATATTTCCGGTTGCCGATAACCATGAATGCGCTCCGATCCTGGATTCCAACTGATCACATGGCCTTTGATATCGAGCATGCAGATCGCGTAGTCGGCAACGCCTTCCATTAGGATGCGGAAGCGTTCTTCGCTCTCCACCACCATGCGCACCGAAGATTCCAGTTCTTGCGTGCGTTCGCGCACACGATTTTCCAGTTCGTCATTCGCTTTCTTAAGGGAACCCTCGGCGCGCTTGCGCAGGTGCATGAGGGAGCTCATAAGCAACGCGACCATCAGGAAAACGCCCAGCCGCAGCGCATCATCCCAACCGAAAGCCCCGGTACCAGCAGGCACATCATAGAAAAAATAAGCGCTCGCCCAACCCGCCAGAGCGGTTGCCAATAGCGCCGGTCCCAGTCCTCCAAACCATGTGCTGATCACCAGCGCCGCGAAGTAGAGCGGTGAGATCTCCCCCAGCACGGGCTGCGTTTTGAGCGTGAGAAGTGTTGCCAGAGATACGAGCGCGATTGCCAGAATATAGGGAGCGACGCCGCGCCAGGATTGGCTTAACAACTGCTCCTCCGCGAGCGGGTTGGTCATCCTGACCATGCTAGCCTTCATGCATTTGGTTTCCAAACCGACTATCGACAGATAAGAAATTTCCCTACGCCTTTGCGAGGATTTTCGCTCTTTGAGCCAAACGCGTTCGAAGTATTCTTGCTTACCATGCTATCTCGACTTCGACGTTTGCGCTATATCTCATTGGTGTTCTTATCAATGGTTCTGACATGCACCTGGTTGTCTTGTGGATGTGATTACTACCGTGTCACCGATTTGCAAAGCCGGCAAATCTATTACACCAAGGGATGTCCTTGGCTGATGCGCACTCGAGGCGGCGGCATCGATTTTCAAGAACTCGGCACCGGCGACGATATTACTCTTACGAATTCTCGGTTGACCAAAGTTACGATCGAAGAGGCGGAAGGTCATGTCGGAACAACGGCTCGGACACAAAACGGAAGCTGACGGCCAAAAGCAAATCCGCATTTGGCGACACGGATGATTCTCGAAGCCCGCATGGCCCAGCCGTGCCGCCCGTCCAGCACCGCTCAACCCTTTCCGGTACTGTATTTATCGAAATGGGCCCGAGACGATTCGAACGTCCGACCTCGTCCTTATCAGGGACGCGCTCTAACCAACTGAGCTACGAGCCCGATCATGCCGCGTGATTCACATCACCGCTGATCCACCATCGATTGATGTGGGGCAGAAATTGTATGGCATCGCACAAGCGTGTCAACGATTTGATTCGACGATGAGGATGGCCACGGCGAGGGGCGGGACCAAATTTTGTCGAAGGCCGTGGATTCCGCTTAGCGGTTGTCCCGAAGGGACGCGGCTCGATCTTATTTTCTCGCCGCTTTGGCCGCGCTCAACGTTCCCAGGGTCTTGAGCATCTCCTGAATCTTGGCCATCATCTTGGGCCGATTGATCCGCTGATAGATGCTCTGGGCCTTGAGAAACAGTTCGCGGGCGCCGGCAAAGTCCCCGCGTTTGGCGCGAACCAGCCCCAGGTTGCCGTACGCCGTGGCCACACCGCCCGGACGGCCCAGGTCCAGGTTCAATCGGATAGCTTCATGCAGCAGCTTTTCGGCTTCTTTGAGCTGGGGAGCCTCCTTCTCGACAAGAATCACGCCCAACAAGCTGCAGCAAATCGCCATGCCTTCGCGGCGCTTGTGCCGCTTGTTGATGGCCATCGCGCGGCGGAACTGACCCTCCACCTCCACCCCTTTTTCTTTTTTCTTGTACGCAATCAAACCGAGGTTCACCAGACAATCTGCCTGTCCTTCTTCCTTTTTGAGGCGATTGTAAATCGTCATCGCCTGACTGTATCGAAGCGCCGCGTCGTCAAACTCGCTGAGCATCACGTTGAGCATCCCGAGATTGCAATACGCGGCCGCCAGATCGATCTCCGAATTCTTCTCCCGCGCGATGTGGACCACCCGCTTGAAAATCTTCTTGGACTGCTCGAGTTCCCCATTCCGAAAGCAGACCAGTGCCTGCCGCGTCATGGCGTCCCGATCGTGATGCAACCGCAGCAGGATCGCCGTCACCGCCGCAGTGGTGGTCGCCAAATCACCCTGAAGATAACTCGCCGTCGCGATCTCACGGTTGCGCGCAACGGTGTCGGCCGTATCAGGCCGCTGCGCCAGCAAAAATTTAACCAGCGGCGCCGCATTCCCCTTCTTTGCTAGCGATTCAATGATTTCGCCCGCCCCGCTCACGCCCACACCGGCGCAAGCCTCCACCCTGGCCACCGCGCGCTCGATGCGCCTCCGCAATGGCTCGGGCGATTCGCTGATTCCCATCGTGTGGCTCTCTTCATCCAGCGCCAAAATCTGGTTGGCCGCCGACTGAACCATCCTGTCATATTCCACCCCGCGCGCGCGTCTGCGCCACGCCATGCGCAGATATTGAATTCCAATCGCGCACGCCAGCAAAATCGCCGCGGCGCCCAGGCAATACAGCGCGCTCTCAAATGGCACCCACGCCTTGGGATGAACATAGAGCAGACCGAAGTGATAAAGCGCCAGCAACACCGCCGCCAAAGCCAATCCGAGAATGCCCCGCACCATCTTTCGGATAAGTCCGCGGATCTCCAGCTCGGGATGCGCCGTCACCGCTGCCTTGTGCTGCCGGCGATGGGCGAACTCCGCGAGGGAAATCTCATTGCACGCCCGGCAGACCCGTTCGCCCGCCTGTTCCACCAAAAGCGTCTGCCGCGTGTCGCGGCCACAATCCGGGCATGGCGTGATCCCAGGTGTTTTGTCAGCCGCCTTTTCTCCCGCGGCAATAAAATCATGGCAGTGCGCGCACCAATATCGCCCGGCGCGATCCCGGCCGCGCTTCTTGTGCGTCACATCGAGCCCGCAGATGCAGCAGCTCTTGAACGCTTCTTCGACAAACGGCGCCAGCGCACCGCCCGAGGTGGTTTCGCTCAGGTGACGCCCCGCAAAAGTGCCCGCGAGGCTGTCGTGCTTCAAATGGTCGGCCTGCATAAAGATCCCCTAGGGCCAGGGCAAATCAAACCGGGACATAATCCACCGGGATGTAATCCACCAGCACGGGAAATGAAACCGGCACGCGGCAATCAACAACGGCGAACCACAGCGGAGCGAATCAATGATGATGGCTCAACAATTCACATCCACGCCCGAATTGCAACACCAATATACCAAGAATCCTGAATTCATCACCCCCCCACCTTCGAATCATTCCCGGCCAAACGTCCACGCCGACGCCGCGCATCCCTATAAACGTCACATCCTCCCTCCCTGGTAACAGTTCACGGCATGATGCCAAATTCGCCACAATGGCGCGCTCCACCCTGCTATTCGCGGCCGACACTTTCCGCTTGGCGATCTCTCCAGCGGCCGCTATATTGAACCCCACCGCTCTCCGAGATAGCGTCTGCACTTATGAGCATTTCCGAAGTTGTCCAGAAACATCGCAAGTATCTTTTCCCAGCCGTTTCGATGTACTACGAGGAGCCTATCTGCCTCCTCAAAGGCGACGGCAACTATGTCTGGGATGATCAAGGCAACCGATATCTCGACGCGTTCGGCGGCGTGCTGACCGTCTCCGTCGGACACGCCAATCCCAACGTCATCAAGGCGATCGTCGATCAGGTCAAGAACATCAGCCACACCAGCACCCTCTACGCCAACAGGCCCCAAAGCGATCTCGCCGAAAAACTTGCCCAGATCTCCCCCGGCAACCTCAGCAAAACCTTTTTCACCAACAGCGGCACCGAGGCGAATGAAACCGCCATGAACGCGGCCCGCCACGCCACCGGACGCACCGAGCTTGTGGTATTGCGTCACAGCTACAGCGGCAGAAGCGCCCAAACGCTCAGTGCCTGCGGCCAATATGGTTGGAAAAAGCTTCCCCCCATGGTCGCCGGAATCCACCACGCCCACGCCCCTTACTGCTATCGCTGTCCCTTCCACGCCCCTGGCCCCCACGCCTGCGAGTTGGAATGCGCGCAGGACATCGAAGAGCTGATCAAAACCGAAACCAGTGGTGAAATAGCCGCTTTCATGGCCGAAACCGTCATCGGCTCCGGCGGCTTCATTGTCCCCCCGCCCGGCTATTTCGAAAAAGCCGTCGGCATCGCGCGCAAGTACGGCGGTCTCTTCATCTGCGACGAAGTGCAGGCCGCTTGGGGCCGCACCGGTGAGCACATGTTCGGCATCCAACATTGGAACGTCACACCCGACATCATGGTTTCCGCCAAAGGAATGGGCAACGGCACCCCCGTCGCCATGACCATCGCCACCCCCGAAGTGGCCGACAAATATCCCGGCATTACTTTCGCCACCTTCGGCGGCAACCCCGTCTCCATGGCCGCCGCCAGCGCGACGATCCAGGTCATCGAAGATGAAAACCTCAAACAAAACTGCAAAGTGGTCGGAGGGTATCTGGGCGAACGATTCAAGCAACTAAAGGAAAAGCACCAACTCGTGGGCGACGCCCGAGGCCTTGGCCTGATGCAAGCGCTCGAGCTCGTGAAGGATCGCAAAACCAAAGAACCGCATCCGGCGGCGGTTACCAAAGTGTTCGAGGAAGCCAAAAAACGCGGCGTATTGATCGGCAAAGGCGGCGTCTACGGCAACGTCATCCGCACCGGCCTGATGCTCAACGCCGGAGAAGCCCAAGCTGATGAATTAGCCGATGCGCTGGACGCCGGGCTGACCGCCGCTGCGGCGCTATGAAAGAAGAGATTTAGCCACGAATAGCACGAATGAACACGAATCAGAAAGAATTGGTTTTGAAGGATGAGGTCTACGCTATCGTCGGCGCGGCGATGGAGGTGCACACCGTGCTGGGCGCGGGATTCGCGGAGGCGGTCTACCAGGAAGCCATGGAGATTGAGTTCCGCCAGCGCCGAATTCCTTTCGAACGGCAAGTCGATGTTCTCGTCTGGTACAAAGGCGCTGAACTCAAATGCGCATATGTCGCGGATTTCGTTTGCTGCGGCTCCGTGATCGTCGAAATCAAAGCGATCCGCGACCTTGCCAATCGCGATGAAGCACAAACTATCAATTACCTAAAAGCGACTAAACTTCGAGTCGGAGTGCTAATCAACTTCGGTGACCCCGGCCGCCTGGATTGGCATCGGTTCGTCTTCTAATTCCTTCTCTTATTCGTGTTCATTCGTGCTATTCGTGGCAAAAAATCTTCTCCCATGACGACACTAATAAAGAACGCCCGCATCATCACCGCCACCGACGACTACGTCGCCGACATTCTCATCGATGGCGAAACGATCAAAACCATTGGCAAGAATCTCGCGATACAAGCTGACAAAACCATCGACGCCACCGGCAAACTCGTCATCCCCGGCGCGATCGATCCCCACGTCCACATGCAGCTCCCCTTCGGCGGCACCGTTTCCAGCGATGATTTCGAATCGGGAACCCGCGCCGCTGCCTTCGGCGGGACCACCACCATCATCGACTTCGCCATCCAATACAAAGGCAAAACTTTCCAGCAAACCATCGACGACTGGCACGCCAAAGCCGCTGGTAAATGCGCCATCGACTTTAGCTATCACCTCGCCATCACCGAGTACGAAGCCAAACACAAGCAGGAATTCCAGAAAATCGTCGATCAGGGCATCACCACCTTCAAACTCTTCCTCGCCTACCCCGGCGTTTTCATGGTGGATGACCAGACCATGTTCCGCGTCATGCAATCCGCCGGCGAAGTGGGCGGCATGACGCTGGTGCACGCCGAGAATGGCATCGCCATCACCGAGATGATCGACAATCTCGTCGCCGCCGGGAAACTCGAACCCAAATATCACGCCCAATCGCGCCCACCGGTCATGCAAGCCGATGGCGTCGCCCGCGCCTGCCGAGTGGCCGAGGTAGCCCATGCTCCGGTCTTCATCGTTCACGTCAGTTGCGAAGCCGCGATGATCGAACTGCAGCGCTCCCGTGACGCCGGCAACCCCGCCTTTGGCGAAACCTGCACGCAATACCTCTTCCTCGATGAGAGCTATTACGACAAACCCAATTTCGAGGGCGCCAAATATGTCTTCACCCCTCCATTGGTCGGAAAAGAAAACATCGAGCCATTGTGGAAGGGCCTAAAACTCGGCTATCTCCAGGAAGTCAGCACCGACCACTGTCCCTTTTATTTCAAGGGCCAAAAGGAACTGGGCCGCGAGAGCTTCACCAAGATCCCCAACGGCGGCCCCGGCGTCGAAGACCGACTCTCCATGGTTTACCAGGGCGGCGTCATCCAGCGCGGCTTCAGCCTGAATAAATGGGTCGATCTCACCAGCACCGCCAGCGCCAAACTATTCGGCATGTTTCCTAAGAAAGGCACCATCGCCGTCGGCTCCGATGCCGACATTGTGATCTTCGATCCAAAAAAGGAACGCACCATCAGCGCCAAGACGCATCACATGAACTGCGATTACAGTTTATTCGAAGGCTGGAAGATCAAAGGCGAACCACAAACGGTGCTCAGCCGCGGCAAAACAATCATCGAAAACAACCAATACCTGGGCCAACCAACCGACGGCCAATTCCTAAAGCGAGGTCCATCGATCGCCATCTGAACTCATAGTTTGGCCGGCTCGCTTGCGAGCCGAGTTTTGCGCGTAACGCCAACGGCCCGCAAGCGGGCCGGCTAAACTCGGAACTAGAACGTGCGCTCTCCATGAAATTCTAATTCATCCTTCTGCCTTCATCATTCTGCATTATGATTTCATCACAACCCCACCCCGAAGCCGCCACCCACGCCTTCGCCGGCAGCCCGCTCTTCAACGAAGACCTCGCCCCAACGACACAGGCGCAGCGCACCTGGCATTTCTGGTCCATCGCCTGTCTGTGGATCAGCATGACCGCATGCATTCCGACCTACACATTGGCGGGCGACTTGGTCAAAGACGGCATGAACTGGTGGCAGGCGGTGCTGACAATTTTCGCCGGCAGCACGGTCGTCCTGATCCCAATGGTTCTCAATGGTTTTGCCGGAACCAAATACGGAATTCCGTTCCCCGTTTATTGCCGGGCAAGCTTCGGCACGCGCGGCGCAAATCTGCCGGCGATGGTGCGGGCGATGGTGGCGTGCGGATGGTTTGGAATTCAAACCTGGATCGGCGGCACCGCAATATTGGCGATCGCATCTATCTTCAAGCCAGCGCTCATGGACCCAACGATTTATCACAAGACGCTCGGTGTGACAGCCCCGGAGTTTTATTGCTTCATGGGTTTCTGGGTGGTCAATATGATCGTCATCATGCTCGGCATCGAATCGATCCGATTGCTGCTGAACATCAAAGCGCCGCTCCTGATCGGGCTCGGGCTGCTTCTGTTTGGATGGGCAGCCTATGCCGC
>Ga0302326_10025014_pt1 | contig 12117 bp, 9 predicted proteins | sample Palsa_T0_3_FD_202264 | JGI IMG/M metagenome (GOLD analysis project Ga0302326, IMG submission 202264) | Peat permafrost microbial communities from Stordalen Mire near Abisko, Sweden - Palsa_T0_3 | ecosystem: Environmental > Terrestrial > Soil > Palsa > Peat permafrost | place: Sweden: Abisko...
TGCCGATTGCAGAGTGCCGATTGCGGATGGCGGAATGCCGCTGACCGGATAGGCCTTGCCCTGTTTGCCGGCGGGTTTCCTTTCGTCATGAGCGGTTTGCACCAGGATATTGCCCGGCTTGAGATCGCGGTGAATCACGCCTTTCTGATGCGCATGATGTACAGCGTCACAAATCGTCGCCAGCAGTTCCAAACGATGAGCCGGATCAAGCCGTTCCTTCTGCGTATGGGCATTGAGCGTCAAACCCCGCACCAGCTCCATCGCAAAAAACGGCTGGAGCATCAATTCGGTTTCGACGGTGCCGGCCTCGTAGATGCGCGCGATATTAGGATGTTCAAGCCGTCCCAGAACTTCCGTTTCCAACTCGAAACGTCGCATCAGGCTTTTGCTGAATCGCTGGGGATGCACAACTTTGAGGGCCACGATGCGCCGCGGCACATCCTGCTGGGCCTCGTAGACGACGCCCATTCCCCCCTCGCCGAGCACGCGAATGATCTGATAGCCGCCAAAACGCCGCGGATGCGCCTTTGATTCCATCCCCTCGACACCGGCGGCAACCACGCTTTGATCCAAAATCCCGCGCCGCTCGGTCTTCGGTGCCGTGAGATCGGATGGAGTCTCGGAATCAGGCGATGTGGTGGGCGGTGCCAGCGTTTCGGCGAATCCTCCGCCGGTCAGGTCCGACGGCCGGGCGCTCGTTTGATCGGAATCCAAATGCTCTGGCCGATCCATCATGCTCACTCGCAGCCCCGGTATTCATCTGGCGCGGAAATCGCGGATGTCGATCACGTTTGGCGGCAATCAGCAGCATTAAACTTCAACGCCCAAATCGAGTCAAAGAAAAAGCGCCGCCGGCGAGGTCGATCCCACGAGTCTTGGAATCAGATCAATCGGTTTCGCCGTCGCAGCAGCATTCCCGATCCGGCCAGCAGCAACAGCGATCCGGTTGCCGGTTCGGGCACCGCCGACCATTCCACGGCGAAGGTTCCGGTCACGCCGTCGAAAGTTCCATCGGCAGTGCCGTAGACGTTGTCGGATGAATCGATGGACAAGGCTTGCGAATCGCTCCATGTACCGGTGGACGGAAGAAGCGGTTGAAGATCAACCACGGACTCGGCCGTGCCTGCCCATAACAAGGCGTGAACAGGGCCATTGCTGCTGTCGTATTCGTCACCAACCTGATAAGTGCCGTTCGTGCCGTAGGCAAACGATTCGGTGGACCCCATGGGGTTCAAATCGACCGCACTGATCGCCGTGCCGGTCCACAGCATGGCGTGATATTGAATGGCCGCGGTGAGGCCCCAACCGACTTGCTGGGTGCCGCTGGTTCCGTCAGCCTCGGATTCGGTGATTCCGCTCGGGTTCAGATCGACGGCGCTGGCGGCGGTGTCGGTCCAGAGCAGGGCATGCCTGTTATTGCCCGTTCCGCTGCCGTATCCGTCACCTACTTGTTGAGAGCCATTGGTGGCGAGGGCCTCGGATACGGTTATTCCGGTGAGGTTGGTCGGGTTCAGGTCGATCGCACTGTCGGCCGTACCAGTCCAAAGCAGGGCGTTGGAGTCATTTCCCCCGGCAGTGAAGTCCGATCCCACTTCCTGGTTGCCGCTGACGCCGTAGGCCACGGATTCGCTGATTCTCAGGGGGTTCAGGTCGACCGCACTGCCGGCTGTTCCCGTCCAAAGCATGGCATGTTCGTCATTGTCCGTTGCGCTTCCGGATGCGTAACCAACTTGCCGAGCGCCGTCAGTGCCTTGGCCTTCGGATTCGGTCATTCCGCTCGGATTCAGGTCCACAGCACCGGCGGACGTCCAGAGCAGAGCGTGAATATCGTTTGTCCCGCTTACATCGCCTGTACCGACCACCTGAGCAGGGGCCACGCCAGATACCGATGCGCTGCTGAATCCGCCGGGCACCATCAGTGGATACAGAACTGACCCGGAATAGGCCTGTCCGAACGCTCGCGGAGCGGCTATGAACACGACCGCGGCGAGCAAAAAAATGGCCTTACGATTCATTCCCTCTCCCATCATGGCTATGAGTCACCCCCTGACTTACGTCGCAAGCAAGCCGCTGGAAGTCTATCAAAATGAACTCATCAAACTCAAGGCAAAAATACAGCACGAGTCATTAGGCTCTTATTTATAATGAGTTGGCGTCATCGGAGTAAAATAGGACAACGATTCGTCGAGCCGGGTTGACGCAATCCGCGAAGTCCAATCTCGACCGGACTCCGGGAAACCTACTCCCTCGAATTGGAGCTGAATCGCGACAAAGAAAATCGCGGGTAGATGGTCAGTTGTTATGGTCCAAGATTCAGGATCGCGACTTCGAAAGGAGCAAGCGTCACAGTGAGTCCGTTGATTCTCGTGGAACGCGGCGGGTTCTCGCCAGTCGAGAGATCTACCTCCTCCAAGCGGGCTGCCGCGGCTTCCTTCGGCAGGGTGACGATTTTGGGTGCGTTTCGTTTGTTGATGAGAAGCAGTTTCCGTCCGCTCGGAGTTTTGTAGCTCTGGGCATCCAGGTCGGGATCGGCTGGGCTGGAAGATTCGGAGCTGGTCGCCACAAGCAAATCCCCCGGCCCAAGGTTGTCCTTCAATAGCTTCAAAACCCAATAGCGAGCATTCGGCTTACCGTTCTTCCAGTCGATCAGGGTGACGCTGGGAAATTGCGTGGGATACCCCACGAGTTGCGATTCCCCAACGGCATCGATGCCGATCTTGCTTAGCTCGACATAAAGATATGCATAGAGCGCCCCGGCTGCGTTCCAGTAAATGGGCGGAATCCTCTTGTCCGGATCGTCCGCACCGTTGTCGTTTGGCAGAATGACGCCAAGTTCATCAATCGTCGTTTTGGTGGCAGGAGTTAGCCGCCGACGAATCTCTTCGATCTTATGGACGGTGCCAAGAAAATCCCCCGCTTGCGCGAAAAAAGTGAATTGCCAGTCATCGGCGGTTTCGCCGAGTTTGGGCGATGCGTAGAAATGATATGAAATCATGTCGAGAGGAATACCCGCTTGGTGATTCTTCGGATTGAGAAAATATTCAAAAAAAGAAAGTTGCGCCTTGGGAAAGGCAAGAGCGAGTCCCACAAACTTGGTCCCAGATGACACGCGTCGAATGGCGTCGACGACGGCATCGTAGCGCTCCGTGTACTGCTGTGGCTTGGGATGGTGTTCTAAATCGGGTTCGTTGAAAACCTCCCAATAGGGAATGGGATAGTGGTAACCCGAAACATGTGACGTTCCGTTCTCATCCGTAAAGCCGCCGTTCGTGTACCAACCGACAACCCGCGCGTAATATTCCGCCAGTTCGTTCATTGAGGGGTCTCGAAGCTCTGTGCCTTGGCTGTAATCCCAATCCACCTGGTTTGAATCGGCGGGATAGCTAACCGGCTCGGAGGTCTTGAACATCCACTGCGGGATGGTGCTGAAGTTAAGAATTGTGGAATGCCCCCGAGTGGCGTCGAAAAAATCGATCGTCATGGGATCGATCGCGGTGAAATCCCACGAAGTCTTTTGCCGGGTTGGCGGCTCCAGCTCCGCCACGGCCAGCCTGGGGTAGGGCAGCCAAGGTACATAACGAACATAATCGGCATCCAAATCATGCAAGGTCTCGAACGCGCTGTTATGGATGAACGAACCTCGACGGAGCGGCGGATTGACGACCACCTGCAATGTGGGCGCGGATCGAGAAATCATCTCGACTTTCGACCAGTCCACGGTGATCGATGTTGCGGCGGCCACTGGGCTTTGCGCCTGAACTGGCGTCGCAGCGACGCAGGGCAGGATTAAGAGAAGCTCTCGGCCGTATTTGCTCACGACTTTCATCAGTGGCGAAGATATGAACATGTTCAACACCTTAACTTTTGACTGCCTTGGATCAACTCCAATCGCAATAATCAGCGAGATTTCGGGACGCGTCGATTTCAGAGAAATAATAGTTGACGTTGAGAATGAGTCTCAGTAGCTTAAACAAATTGGAAGTAGTCGTTTTCTCATGAATCTGGAGATCGGTCCATGACTCAGGCCATTACGGATCGCTTGGAACGCAGCGAATGGATGCTGACGAAATTCCTCACCGCCCGCGTCAAGCGGCCAGCGACGAGAGTCGTCTTGAATTTCACGTTCGTCGCGGTGGGGCTGCTGATCCTTTCTGTTCTGGTCTGGCAGGCATTGACGGCCCATGGCAATCCGGACCCGACCGCGGATGGCATCCGTCCCGCTGCCGCGATGCTCGACACCGGGATATTGGTCTTCCGCGAAGGATTGGAAGCAATCCTCGTGCTGGCGGCGCTCACGGCCAGTCTGGTTCGCACCGAACACGGCTATTGGAAACCCGTCGCGGTCGGCGCGAGCGTCTCGTTCTTTGCCACCGTGGCCACATGGTTCATCGTCGTGGCGATCATTTCCAGCATTAACGCCCCCGCGCTGGACGTGCAGGCGGGCACGGGCCTGCTGGCGATCATCGTGCTGCTCGTGATCATGAACTGGTTTTTCCACAAGGTCTATTGGACCAGCTGGATCACCCATCACAATCGCCGCAAGCGCGCACTGACCGAAACCCCCGGACGGAGCAAAACGGCTATTTACCGCGGGCTTTTGTTGATCGGTTTCACCTCCGTCTATCGAGAGGGATTTGAAGTCGTGCTGTTCCTCCAGTCAATGCGGCTGAAGGCCGGTCCGCATGTGATTTTCGCCGGGGTTTGCATCGGGCTGGCGCTGACGCTGATGGTGGCGTTGCTCACGTTCGTGCTTCACTACCGGCTTCCCTACAAGAAAATGCTGGTTCTGACCGGCATCATGCTGGGCGTGGTCCTGATGGTCATGGTCGGCGAGCAGGTGCAGGAGATGCAGCAAGCCAACTGGGTCTCCACAACCGTGATCAACCTTCACATGCCGGATTGGCTCAACACCTGGTTCGCGGTTTTCCCAACGGTCGAAAGTCTGGCGTCTCAGGTGCTGGCCATGGTTTTTGTAATTGGTTCTTACATCCTGGCGCGCCGGTTCTGCGCCCATCGCGGCGAGAGAAGCCCCACGATCGCTCCGCGCTGCATCGTTCCGGACTGCGCGAACTGCGATGTTTCCTTTCGGCCCGAAGATTGATCAAGGAATCCGGAATTTCGAATCGTGAATACACGAAGCCTCTTTTTTAACCGTCCGGGCCGTGGATCGCGCCCCGCGAATTTGTCCCATGTACCATTAGCCGTCCTGGTCGTCGGCCTTTTGTCCATCGCCGCCGCGCTGGCGACTCCACCGACGCCGGTCGCTCCGGAAGAACCGCCCTCCACGCAGCCGGAATCCTCCGGGGAAACCGGTGGATTCCTGGCGGGAATATCGCGAAGCGGATACCTCCTCGGCGATATGTGGGGCCTGCGTCCTCTGCTCAGCAAAGGCGGCGTCTCCCTGAACATTTCAGAAACCAGCGAGGTGCTCGGCAATATCACCGGCGGCGTGCGGCGGGGTTTCGATTATGACGGCCTGACCCAGATGAACCTGCAAGTCGACACGCAGCGGGCGTTCAATGTTCATGGCGGCACGTTCAACATCAGCGGCCTGCAAATCCATGGCCGCGATTTAAGCACGGACAATCTCGGCACGCTGCAGACCGCCAGCGGAATCGAGGCGGATCGCTCGACGCGACTGTGGGAGCTGTGGTATCAGCAGAAGTTTCTCGACGAGGACAGGCTGGATGTGAAGATCGGCCAGCAAAGTCTCGATCAGGAGTTCATGGACAGCCAGGGGGCGGCGTTGTTCGTCAACACGATGTTCGGCTGGCCGATGGTTCCATCCGCTGATCTGCCCGGCGGGGGGCCGGCATATCCGCTTTCGGCGCTGGGCGTACGGGCGCGCCTGCGTCCGACCGATTCGCTTACTTTTTTGGCCGGTGTATTCAACGGCAGTCCCGTGGCCAACAACACCGGCGATCCACAGCAACAAAATCCCTCGGGGACAAGTTTTCCGCTCAGCGGCGGGGTATTGGTGATCGCGGAAATGCAATACGCCTATCCCGCGCTTGGCACGATGGTCTACGCGGATGAATCGCCGGCGCTCTCGGGCGTCTATCGGCTGGGCGCATGGTACGACAGCGAATCATTTGCCGACCAGCGATTCGATGACACCGGCCTCCCGCTGGCGGACCCGGCCGGCACCGGCATCGCCGCGACGCACGGCGGCGACTACGGCATCTATGGAGTTGCGGATCAGATGATCTGGCATTCCGAAGATGATCCCGATCATGCACTGAGCGTATTTGCCCGGGTCATGGGAACCCCCCAGGACGATCGCAATCTGATCGACTTCAGCCTGAATCTCGGCTTCACGCTGCACGACCCCATTCCCCAGCGTGATGATGACACTTTGGGGATCGGCATGGGCGTGGCGAAAGTCAGCGGCCAGGCTTCCGACGCCGACAGGGATGTCGGCTTTTTCACCGGATCCCTGTTTCCGGTTCGCGGCACCGAGACGTTCGTGGAAGTGACCTATCAATATCAGTTCACCCCCTGGTGCCAGCTTCAGCCGGACTTTCAATATGTATTCAATCCCGGCGGCGGCATTTTGAATCCGGCCTCTCCGGGGAATCGCGTCAAGAACGAAGCCGTCATCGGCATGAGAGTGAATATTTTTTTCTGATGGAAAGATCCATGATACGCGTGAGGGGCATTGTGAGAAAAGTTCCTGTCTTTCCGGTGATTTTAATCATCGCGGCGGCCATGTTCCCCAGGCATCTGCAGGCCGATGAGCCGCGAAGCTATCTCGAGCGCATCCATCGCCACGCCGCGCGGACCTCCACGATCGCGGAAAACGGCGATACGAATCCCTATGCGATTGTGATTGCTCCGGTGTCCGTCGGGCGCGTTCAGGCGGGCGATATTCTGGTGGACAATTTCAACAACCTGTCGAATTTGCAGGGAACCGGCACCACGATCATTGATTTCAATCCCTCAACGAAAAAGACGACGCTCTTTGCAAAGCTTCCCCAGCATTTGCCGCAGTGTCCAGGAGGAGTGGGGCTGACCGCGGCGATGACCATGCTCAAAAGCGGATGGGTGATCGTCGGCAGCACGCCCAGCACCGACGGCACGACGCGCACGCTCGGCCCGGGCGCGCTGATCGTGCTGGATGCCACCGGCCAGCCCGTCGAAACGTGGACCGGTCCGGACATCAACGGGCCATGGGGAAATATCGCGACCATCGACAATGGATCGACCGCCACGCTCTTTGTCAGCATGGCCGGCTTTGACGTTCCCGGTCCGGAGGTTCGCGATCCCAAAACAGGTTTTTCAGTGACGGTGAGGAAAGCGACCGTGCTGCGGCTGGAACTTTCCATTCCGGAGGGAAAACCGCCGATCATCAACAGCCGAACTATCGTGGCCAGCGGTTTGAGCCAGCGCGCGGACAAGGATGCGTTTCTGGTCGGACCGACCGGCCTCGCCCTGGGCGCGGATGGCACGCTGTATGTCTCCGATGGCGCGGCCAATCAGATCATCGCCATCCCCGACGCTGCGACGCGCGCCACCGGCGCCGGGACAGGTCGGGTGGTGACAAAAGGCGGACTGCTTCAACGGCCGCTGGCGATGGATATTGCGCCCAATGGGCATTTGCTGATATGCAATGCCACGAACGGCCAAGTCGTGGAATTGGACCCGGCGACCGGCAGGCAACTCTGTGCCCAATGGATCGACGCGGATCAGGCCCAGTCGCCGCCGGGCAACGGCGATCTGTTCGGCATCGCCGTCACCCCTGATGGCCGCGGATTTTATTACGTCGAGGATGACATGAACACGCTGATGGAGGCGGAGGCTTCCCGATGAACTCAGACGGCAAATCTTCGCCAACGCGCCGCAATTTCCTGACCGCCGCGTGCGGTTTGATCGCAGCCGCGGGCGCGGACTTTGGCGTCAGCGCAGCCATATCAATCGCCGGCCCAAGTCCCGCTATAGCAGATTCAGAGCCGTTCTGGGGCGAGCATCAGGGGGGAATCCTCACCCGCGCGCAAACGCACACATACTTTGCCTCTTTCGACCTCATCTCGACCAATCGGCAGGAGGTGATCGGATTGCTGCGCGACTGGACCGCCGCCACCGCCCGGATGAGCGGCGGCCAAACCGCGCCCGGCTCCGACTCCGGCGAGGCGCTGGATTTGCCACCCGCTCGCCTCACGGTCACCTTCGGCTTCGGCTCCGGGATTTTCATGAAGGATGGACAGGACCGCTACGGTCTGGCGGCGCATCGGCCCGAAGCGCTGGTCGATCTGCCCAGATTCAACGGCGACCAGTTGGTGGAGGCACACACCGGCGGGGACGTTTCAATCCAGGCCTGCGCCGACGATCCGCAGGTTGCCTTCCACGCCGTTCGGCAGCTCGCGCGGATTGGATATGGCGTGGCCCAGCTGCGATGGACGCAGACCGGATTTCTTCCGCAGACCGGCCCAAACCAGACGCCGCGCAATCTCATGGGGTTCAAGGACGGATCGAACAACCCGCCCACGGATGATCCGAAGGCGATGCAGCAATTCGTCTGGGTCGGCGGCGAAGGACCGGACTGGATGCGCGGCGGAAGCTATCTGGTCGTGCGCCGAATCCGCATCGCCCTGGAGCATTGGGACCGCATGTCGGTTGAGTTTCAGGAACAAACCGTCGGCCGAAAAAAATACTCGGGCGCGCCACTCACCGGAAAGAACGAATTCGATCCGCCGGACCTGGACGCCGTCGACAAGGACGGCAATTCGATCATCCCCGACAATGCCCATATTCGCCTCGCCGCTGCCGGCAGCAACGATGGCGTGCGAATCCTGCGGCGGCCATATTCATACAACGATGGCGTAAATTTCACCTCCGAGCGCTGGCCCCCCTGGCGTCAGGGCATGGAGTACGATGCGGGTCTGCTTTTCGTGTCCTACCAGCGCGATCCGCGCACCGGGTTCATCAAGATCTTCGACGGAATTTCCAAGCTCGACATGCTCAATCAGTTCGCCACACATACCGGCGGCGGACTATTCGCCTGCCCCCCGGGCGTTTCAGCGGATGAATATATCGGCCAGCGCCTGTTTGCGACGGCGTGAACCAATCGATTGAAATTTACTTCGCCAATGCCAATCGTGAAGCTGCGACAATGTCCTGCGCATTAACCGGTCCATCGTATTTTCGCCCATTGATGAAAAACGTGGGAGTTTTGTTCACCCCGCTGCGAACTCCGCCGTCGTAATCGGTTCTGATGCGCTGCCGATGCTTCTCCTGACTCCGGCTGGATTCAAACTGGTAAATCTCCAGACCCAGGTTAAGCGCGAGATGGCTCAGATCGACCGTTTCAAGTTCCTTTTGATGCTTGAACAGGGCAGAGTGCATTTCCCAGAACTTGCCCTGTTCCGCCGCCGCTTCCGCTGCCTCGGCCGCGGCGCTGGCGTTGGGGTGAATCGAACTCCGCGGAAAGTGCCGAAACACGAAACGCAGCTGCGGGCCAAGGCTCCGCTGCACCTGTTGCACGATCGGAAGGGCGTTCAGGCACGTCGGGCATTCGTAATCCCCATATTCGAGAATTGTGATTGGCGCATCAGCCGAGCCCAGGGCATGATCCTGTTCCGTGATCGGATTGGCCAGAAGATTCCCTTGCGTGTTCAATTCCGCGTCCATTAATTCCTCTTAAAGCCTATCGTAGGAGAGTCGGCTGAAATCTTCTATCCTATAATACCCCCATGACAGACACAGCCACATCATCCCCCAATGCGATCGCCTTTCCGCGTCTTGATGCAAATGACCTTGCGGCGCTGAAGCCGCTCGCCGAATCCTGCTCGTTCGAGGATGGGCAAACCATTTTCCGCGCCGGCGATGCGGATTTGGATTTGTATGTCGTCGAATCCGGCGGAATCGAAATATTGAACCCTTCGGATGAGAACCGCCATGTCGTGACCCATGGTCCGGGTCAATTCGCCGGAGACATTGATTTGCTGACCCGCAGGCCCGTGATCGTGACCGGCATCGCCCGTGGCCCCACGCGATTGATGCGCGTTCCCGGGGCGCGATTGCGCGAGCTGCTGAACAAAGTGCCGCGCCTCAGCGAAAAACTCCTGATCGCTATTCAGGAACGTCGCCGCCTGCTGACCCAGGCGGGGGTGCTCGGCCTGCGTGTGGTTGGTCCCGGCAAATGCCGCGACACGATGGTGGTGCGCGAATTCCTGTTCAAAAATTTCGTTCCGTTCACCTGGTACGATTCAGTCTCGCAGCAGGGACTGAAGCTCATGGCAAACTGGGGCTCGCCGAAAAAGACGCCGGTCATCGAATGCGGTCATGGAAAACTGCTGATCAACCCCGGCCTTCGCGAACTGGCGGAAGGCGCTGGTGTTTGGCGACATTGTCCGACCGATTCCGTCGATCTGGCCGTCATCGGCGCCGGACCGGCCGGAATGACCGCGGCGGTTTATGCGGCTTCCGAAGGACTTTCCACCATCGTGCTGGACCGCCTCGGCCCCGGCGGGCAGGCGTCGGGATCGTCCAAGATCGAAAATTTCATCGGCTTCCCCAGCGGCCTGTCCGGCGCGGAACTGGCCATGCGCGGCGTTCTCCAGATGCTCAAGTTCGGCGCGAAAATGGTCGCTCCGGTCACTGTCCAGCGCATCGAACCCCCCGCGTCGCCGGGCGATCATCACATCCTCGAGCTCGACTGCGGAACCAGACTCCGCGCCCGCACGGTGCTGATCGCCGCCGGCGTCCACTGGCGAAAGTTGGAGGCCGATGGCGCGGAGCGCTTTGAATCCTCCGGAATTCATTACGCCTGCACATCCGTCGAAGCGATCCTCTATGACAAACAGGATGTCGCCGTCGTGGGCGCTGGAAATTCCGCAGGGCAGGCGGCGATGTTCCTGGCCGAGTGCTGTCCCGGTCGCCGCGTCCACCTTCTGGTCCGCAGGCGCCTGGGACCGGGGATGTCCGAATACCTCGTCAGCCGGATTCGCGCCGCCGCAAATATTACCCTTCACGAAGGCGTCGAGATCGCCGCCGTGCATGGCCGGCAGCGATTGGAGGCCGTCACCTTGCGCGCATTCAATCCCGATAACGATTCGCAAAAAAGCGAGCAAACCCCCAAAGTTTTATCCCTCTCCGCCGCGTTCGTTTTCATCGGCGCCGATCCCGGCTGCTCCTGGCTGCCGGAAGCTCTCGCGCGTGACAAGCTCGGCTATATCCTGACCGGCATGGATGCCTTCCGATCCGGCCGCTGGCCGCTGGACCGCGAGCCCTGCCCCCTGGAAACCACCGTGCCCGGCATCCTCGCCGCCGGGGACATCCGCGCCGGCTCCACCAAGCGCGTCGGCTTCGCCGTCGGCGACGGCTCACTGGCCGTGACGTGCGTCCATAAACTGACGGCGATTCGGAATTAGCGCTAAATCTTTCCGGAATTCCAGTTGCCTCTCCGGCGAAGGTGGGGATAGAGTTTTTATATTCAAAAGAGGAGCTTCTTATGATGTCTCGAAACATAAGCATGCCCGAGTTGGGCCTGATCGCCGGCACTCGTATGGCGCTCGGCGCTGGAATCGGCCTTTTGCTCGCCGACCAATTGAAGCCAGACCAGAAACGAGCCGTCGGCTGGACGCTTTTGGCCGTGGGCCTGCTGACCACCGTCCCGCTCGCGGCCGATGTGCTGTTCCGCCACCCAAATTCCAATCATGCGCATCAAGATGATGATGCATCGACGCACCCCGACGAGATGCTGTCTTCACGCAGCATGCTTTGACCAGGGCCTGCCTGATGAATCCTCGCCCGGCCAGACGAAGTGGATTTCGCTCGCATGCAAGGAGCGACGACGAGCAGTATTGTAAGAGCCTCTAACAAAATGAAGCTTTAAGGCAGCGATGGCAAATCAAGGCACATCCCAACTTCAAGAATGCGGTATGGATGTCGGGCCGTCGTTCGTAGCGAATTTTGAGTCGGCGGTTCTGATGGAGCCAGCTTTCAGTGCGTTCCACAACCCAGCGATAAACGCCCAATCCGCTTCCGTTGGGCGTGCGGCGTTTGGCCAGCACCGGGCATGTTCCTCGTCGGCGAAGTTCCCTGCGGTGCGGCTCGGAATCATAAGCGCGATCGCCCTGAGTCCGCTCGAAGCGACGGCGGGGTCGGCCGACTTTTCCC
>Ga0302326_10025015_pt1 | contig 12117 bp, 10 predicted proteins | sample Palsa_T0_3_FD_202264 | JGI IMG/M metagenome (GOLD analysis project Ga0302326, IMG submission 202264) | Peat permafrost microbial communities from Stordalen Mire near Abisko, Sweden - Palsa_T0_3 | ecosystem: Environmental > Terrestrial > Soil > Palsa > Peat permafrost | place: Sweden: Abisko...
CCTGAAGACCAGCCGCGGGATCGGCCAACTGCGTCAGCGTCATCGCTCCGTGGAGTTTCGCCGCTTCCTCGACCTGATCGAGAATCAAGTGCCTGCCGGACTCGACGTTCATATCATTGTGGACAACTACAGCACGCACAAAACGGCCCTCATCGGGAAATGGTTCGCTAAACGCCCCCGATTTCACGTGCACTTCACCCCCACCTACGGTTCCTGGATCAACCTAGTCGAGCGCTGGTTCGCAGAACTGACCACCAAAAGGATTCGCCGTGGTGTGTTTCGCAGTGTGAAGGAACTGGAATCGGCCATTCGCGAATACATTCGTCAGCGTGCTCGAATTCCAATACAGGACTTCAACTGAGGAATTTCATTCGTGAGCTCCACCGGATTAGTAACCCATCGATTGCCTACATTGTCGTATGTTGTGAGACTCGCTCCAGCTCGAACCGCCGGTGATTGGTTCGGCCGCCCTATTCAGACGGTACATTCCATCGGTATAGCCGTAGTTCTGGGTCCAAGTTTGACTTCCTCGCTTGATCGTCTGGGTCTGCGCATTCCCGTTGCTGTTGGAACGCCCGTGATTTGCGCCAATCGTCTCAAGGGCTCCATCAAAAGAAGCCTAATCGAGAACCTATACCTACGATCAGGGTTCCGACACCGTACTTTGGGGTGAGACCAACCCACTAACAATGTCGCCAACTGTTTCGACTGTCATTGCGGGGGCGGCAATCTTTCGATGACCAATTTGAGCCACATCTTCCAGTGGATCATCGCGACGACCCTAACGAAATAGCTCGGCGTATTCCGGGTTGAATTTGCCGTCATCGAATTTCCGGCTTCGTGCGGACGATGGCGCCGGACTCGGGGGCGGCGCATTCCCGAAGAGTAGATTGGGCTGACGCGCCGCTGCGGATGAGCGGGGTTTGGCGTCAGCATGACGTATGCTACGCACGGGCGTATCTGCCCCGGTCGAGAGCGCTAAGTGTTTGAAATGTTTTGGTGGATGCTTCGCGGCCTATTGGACCGACTCGGCGGTGAAGTCGTCGACGTACATCGTGATCCGATTCCAGCCGGGCGGCGATCTTAACACTGGAATTTCGTTTTTCAGGTCTAAAGCCAGCGCTTTTGCGCTTCCATCGACTTCCGGCCCGCTTCGTTGCGCCTCCAGACGGTCGGCAGCCGCTCCGCATAGAACTCTGCGTAACGGTGCAGTCCTTCGAGGGCCTCGACCTCGATGGCCGCGAGGTCCGGATGCCATAAATCCACGATCAAGACTGTACGGGTTTGGTCGCTATTATTCCAGACTTCGTGTTCAAAAGAATCGTCGAATACCAGGCACTTTCCTGCTTCCCAGGTCCGCGTTTCCTTTCCGACACGCATAGCGCAGTCCGCAGGGACGTGGATTCCAAGATGGCATCGGACCCGCATATTTGTGGGACCCTTGTGCGGAAGGATGTGCGTCCCGGGAACCATATCGGAAAAGTAAATCATGCCGGCAAGTGTTCGAACCGCCGGAATGGACTCGATGATGCGCACCGTCTCGGGGCACCGCGCGCAGTTAGCCGCGTTTTTCCTGCCGCGTTCATACAACATGAAGACGTTCCACTGGCCCGTGCGCTCGAGCGGCTCCATCTCCGGTTGAAATCCGCTGGAATCCTTCAAACTCTCGTATTCGGTGCGGATCGCGGGATAACCCGCTTCCAGTGCCTCAACTGCCGGGAACACCGCCGGATCATGCCAGGGTGTGGCTGCCAATCCCGGATACCAAGTCATTGCCGGACTGTTGCCATTGGTCAAGAAGCGGCCCATGTAACGTTCGAAGCGCTTCCAACCTGCCGCCTCGCCTCCCAAGGGGTTGTATCCCGCAGCCTGCACCCTCCCGGCAGAGGGCTTTCTCGCGTCGCGGCTCGTCGCGATGAAGACAAACGGATCCCGGGCCAATTCGAACCAGCGCTCCGAGACCTGGCGGATCCCGCGGGAGGGCTGGCTGGCGGCCCTGGCAGATACACGGGCCAACCGCTCACCGAGTCTAAGCCAATCGCGCCAACCGTGGCGTTTGTCCCAAGACGTTCCCCATTGGCGCAGAAGCTGAGTACCCGCCTCGGCTTTGGATCGCGTAGCTTCCCATTCCTGTCGGTGCAGTGCGAGCAGCGCCAGCTGCAAAGAGATCTCACCTACCCACGGATTGGCACGCGCGGCTCGGTCGAGGAGGGCTTGGGCGGCTGCGGGGTCCGCTGCCATGCAATCCAGCGCCTTAAGGTAGCAGACTCTGGCTGTTTCTTCGTTGTCGCGATCCAGGGTGGCGCTACATCCGTCGAAAACCTCAGGGACGATCCCGACAAGCGGCCGCAACAGCCTGCCGAGAGCGGCGACCTTCGTCAATCCGAGGCCGGGCGCGCCGTCTTTGCGCCTGGATTGCTCGGCAAGATTGGCCATCTCCAGGAGAAGCAGGAGGGCTGCCTCGGTTTGCTGGAGGCGGTACGATTGCCCGCTCCTGAACGACACTACCAGCAATCCTGGTTCGGGAATTTCACCGGAAGCCAGCGCCGATCTCAGGAGTTTTTTCCAGTCTAGGGTACAGAAGTTGTGGACTAACTCCTCCGCCTCCGATCCAATCAGAGCGCGGACTAGTGATCGTTCCTTCATTGTGAACAGAGCAGTCGGATAGGCATAAGTCGAATAGCAACTGTGAAAGAGTCCCGCGCGGCAAATGGACAGGGGTTGGCCCCACTGCCGCAGAACTGTCCACGTGCCCAGAAGATGGTCCAGTAATCGCCTTCCCGAGTGCGAGTACCTACGGGCGCCACGCTGCCGCAATGCTTCTACTAGGACCGCCAGGGAAGGCGCCGACCGAAAATCCGCAAGTATCTTCACCGGAGTTGGAGATTCGTGCGCAAGCCGCAGTTCAAAGATGTGAAGAGATTTTCGAAGAAAAGACGGTGCTCAGTGCACCTCGGCTCTGGCAGACTCACAGCAAGCGAATGTTCGGGCGAAAAAGACAGAAAAGGAGGAGACGAGTTACCCCGCCTCCACCAGCAACGAAGATCACCGCTTATGGATGCCTCGTGACGACAAACAAACTATCATAAGCCAGCCTAGAGTGTCAATGATTTTCTTAGTTTTTCCCGGACTCTTATCTCATGCAGGCACTCGGGAGACTGCTCGATTTGAGAAAAACTTGACTTTATGGTATTAGGACGCCTATGCTTTTGGAAACGAGGAGGGGAATATGCCAGAAGCACCTATCGTTCGTAATCTAGAAGAGGCTACCCGCCATAATCCTAGCAATCCGGCGCTGGTCGAAGTGCCGGGGAAGTATGTCGGCGCCGTAGTTGGACTGCTCGGAATGTTCCAGCGGCCGAGCCAGGATCACGTGGGTTTCCGGATCGAGGCGCTCCGCAAGTTCGACAGCAAAGGCGTCGTCGTGACAAATATCGGTCCCGGAAGCCGGGCTGCCAAGACGGGTATGGCCCGGGGTGACGTGCTTTTAACGTACGACGGAATACAGCTTGGCGGTTCGGAAAAATTGCGAGACCTTACAAGGCGCACCCACCATACAAAGCAAGTCAAGATCAAAGCCGTTCGTGGTAAGGAAGAAGTGCTGTTTGAAGTCCACGGCGGCACGCTGGGGATCACCGTTCGCCGTCTGACCTAGTCACACAGGCCTGCCGGCTGCCATTCTTTTTGGAGAAGATTGATTCTTCTTGACAGGCGCGTGTCTCTCGCCTAAAGTTGACCTCATGGCGAATTTACCCATTGTCCGGAGCAACGAAGAGGCCCAGGCACACGATACCAATCAACCGGCTCTCGTATTAGTGCCGGGCGATTTGGTCAAGTCCGTCGTTTGGCTGATGTCGATGATCCAGAAGCCGGACGACGATGAGATCGGCAAGACCGTAAAAACCTTGTTGAGGAAGCGAGGGAAACGCGGATGAGTTTACTATTTCCAATAGGCCCCCCCGATCCGCCTCCCGGCTCCTTGGCGGCGTTTGAGCATCCGTTTGACCTCAATCCGATGCTGGAAACCGAGGCGGATGGCCTTGATCTGTTCGCGGAGGAGGCGTCGGAAGTTTCATCCCCTGAGGTTTGGGCGGGCGGATGCGGTAATACGCTCTCGACCATTACGTGCGATTGCGCGACCACGCTCTCCACCATCTTCTGCTACGGCTGCGACAGCGGCGGCGGTGATGGTGGCGACAGTGACGGTGGCGGCGACGGCATCGCGGGTGGAGATATCGGCGATGACGGGGGAGAGCCAGTCTAAGTCCAAAGACCTCGCGCGTAGTAAATCAGGCGCCTGAGTAGTTTTTCCGCATTGCACGAAAACAACCAGTGGGCCAGCCAATCTTTGAGTTTCGGCCCTGTAATCATCCGTCTGACTGAGCACCGCTCCTTATTCTTTTCCTATGCAAGCGCTTTTCACCAGCATCGACGGAGGCGATGCTCTTCGACAGCGCGTTCTGGAGCTGATCTGGGAAGCTTCGGCTTTGGCAGAATCCAGAACGATTGATCTTCATATCATGACCTTCGCCTTCACGGACCAACAGATAGCCGACGAGTTGGTGCGTGCCGCTACATGCCATCCGTCGCTGACGATTCGCGTCCTGGCGGACTGGAGCCAGCGTACCCCCGCACGGGGCCAGCAGGTGAGCCGCCTAGCGGATTTAGGCCTGTCCAATCAGCGCGTCCGCTTCAAAAAAGATCAACCTTATCGGTGGGACGGCGTGGGCGCGAAGCTGCGATGGTCCTATCGGATCAGCCGTGGCTTGTTACACCACAAGACCTTTTGCGTGCTGGTCGACGGACGCCCCTGGAAGCTGATTGCCGGCAGCTTCAATTTGACTAGACACGCCGCCAACAGCTACGAGAATCTGCTGATCGTCACCGCGGAAGATCCCGAATCGCGTCAACTCATGTCGCGGATCGAGCTCGAATTCGAGGCCATGTGGTCCGATGGGCGCGCCACGCTCTCGCCCGAAGAAGCCGAGTTGCACTATCAGGCAATCACCGATGCCTACCGCCAGGATCCCTCGATTTCTCCTACGGCAGTGGTGGGCGTCGGTCACGGAATAGGCGAGCCGGTGCCGATTCTGGATGCGGAGTGCTATCCGTCTGAAAAAAGCAAGGAATACACCGGAAATGGAGGCGAAAACTCTAATTCCCCCGAGGTGTTGATCGCATTCAGCTCTCGCCGTTGCGAACAGGACCGCGGAGAGGCTGGTTACGCAGAAGCCAATCGAATCCAGCGCTTTTGGCTTTGCAAACCGCTGGGCAAAAATAAGCACGTTCCACTTACGCTGACAAATCTGGCGCTCGATACGATCTTCCGCGCCCAGCCTGGAGACACCCTTCATGTCGCGATGTACGGGCTATCCGTGCGCGTTCCCGAATACGGAGCGCTTCTCGACGCTGCGCGTCGCGGCGTTCGCATTTTCTTGCTCCTCGATGGCAGTGTGGGGGCCGAGTTGGTTGGACGTATTGCCATTGCCCGTCAACTCGAAAGCCTGCCGATCGAAGTCCGAACCGGCTGCAAGATGATGCACCAGAAGTATATCGTCCATCTGAATTCGCACACTGTGCTGACGGGCACCGCCAATATGACCACCGACGCTTCCGGCCGCCATTCCGAACAGCGCATTCTGATCCGCGGGTGCCCGGCTTTGGCGGGCCAGTTTCTTGCTGACTTCCAGACCATATGGTCCCGGCTGTCTCACTGACGCCGCAAGCCAGCACGGAATCGTTGACTTACGCGGCGGCCACGCCTACATTCGTATAAGGCAATCGCGATATATGAGTGTCCGCATGCAAGCCCCTGGCTGGCTATACTACAAAATCTATGTTGGCAACATCGCCGGTGGCCTGGACCATCTCATCACAGGAACTCTTCCGAAATTATGCTGCCGTGGCGATATCGAGCGCTGGTTCTTTATTCGTTATCTCGATGAGGGCGGCTTGCACCTGCGGCTTCGGCTGAAGCCGTGCGACGGCGCCGGGGATCTCCGACCGATGTTGCATCCGATTCTTGAAGAAGCGCTGCGTGCGCTGCCGCGGGTTCCGCCGCCGTTCTATCGTCCCGTGATTTCAAGGCCGGTCGCGGGGGCTCTGCGCCGAGGAGGTTTGATCCGCACCGTCGAGAGCGAGTACGAACCCGAGGTCGGGAATTTCGGCGAACAGGGGATTTCTGTGGCTGAGGCTTTGTTCCAGCTTTCAAGCGAGGTTGCCATGGCCGTTCTCATCGGCGAACGTGCCGATCTATGTTCGCGCAAGACGCTGGCGCCAATCTTGATGAAGGCGGTTTTCGACGCCTTCCTTCCCCACGCCGACCTCTCATTCTGGCGCCGCTACTCGCGCTACTGGCTGCAAATCACCGGCGAATCGGCGCAGGAATGGGAGCCCCGTTTTCAGGGCAAAGCTCGCGATCTAAGGACACGGGGAGTGCCGGTACTTATGCCCGATGCGGCGCTTACCGTTCAGGCCCGCGATGCGGTGCACGCTTGGTGCACGGGACTCTCGAGAGGGGCCTCGGATTTCGAGACGCTCCAGGAGCCGATGCGGATGGAATGGCCGGCGCTGGCATCTACTTTCATTCACCTTATGAACAGCCGCCTCGGCATCGTGCCTATCGAGGAGGCTTACTTGTCTGCGCTCCTGAACAGGAATCGATGAAATGACGCAGGTACCGGGATCTCAGCTTCCGGCAGCCGATCCTTTAGCCGATTTCCGCAGTCGGCATCGATTTGGATCGTTGGTGCAGCCACGGGTGGGGCTTATAGGACACCTTCGCTTCCTGCCCGTCGATCTGGGCGCGCCGGAAGTCGAAGTGGCGGCGGCCGCCCTTGGAAACGTCTCGATGGCCCTCCAGTATCTGGCTCCCCAGGCGGGGCATGGCGGAACCGGAGCCGATGTCGATCCGGAGCTCGCTTGGATTCGTGGCTTGGTGGAGGCGGCCGAACGATACGCCTGCATGGTCTTCGCGGACTGCGATTTCGTTGTGGCGACGGCGAGAGAATTGGGCGCGGAAGCACTCGATTTGGGGAACATTCCCCGCTGCTCTCGCGCCGAACTGACAGACTCACGGTGTCCGGTCACTCTGGCGCAGCATGACGCGCCCATTCGTTGGCTACGGGGATTTTCGCTGGTTCACCGACACCAGCGCTTCGTTCCTGCAGTGATGACCCATCTTCATCTTCAACCGTGGACCTCGGAGCGCTTTTGGCTGCAAATCTCGACTGGCGTCGCGGCGCATACCAACCTACACGCGGCGCTTGTCGCAGCAATCTGCGAAACGATCGAACGCGACGCAATCGCGCTCACGTGGCTGGGGCAGTTGCCGCTGGCCCGCATCGAACGCACGGATGCGGACCGTGGGACCGCCGCGGCAACCCTGATTGAGCGCGTGGAAGCCTCAGGGGTCCAGTACTTCGACTTCGATGCGACCACCGACTTAGGAATCCCGACGGTGTTTTCGGTTCAGGTTGATCCCGGCCATCCATATTGTGCTCTCTCCGTTAGTTGCGCCACCGCGCTCGATTCTGACGAGGCTCAGGCCAAGGCCCGCCGTGAGGCCTGCGCCGCCCGCTTGATGTTGAACAAGCCCCACAAGATCCCCCCTCAGGTAATCGATTTCGACCAACTCATCCATGGCGCGCATTACTATGGGCGGGGAGGACATGAGGCTGATTTCGATTTCCTCCTGAGGGGTGCCGGGGGTACAACTACCCTCGGGGCGATGCGCGACCGAGCGCAATTTCCGCCGAGCCTCTCCGATGAGACGCGCCTGGAGTTACTCATCGCGCGGCTAGGCAGCCTCGACATGGACGCGATCGCGGTTGATTTGACCACGGACGAATTACGGGACGTAGGTCTCCGGGTCGAACGGGTCATCATTCCGCAACTCATGCCGATCACGTTCGTCCGCCGCGCGCGTTATTTAGGGACGCCTCGCCTGTACGACTACGTCGGACGCGTCAAGCATTCCCGGTTCACGGAATCGGACGTAAATGCCGGGCCGTTGCCGTTTGCGTGATTGGTATGCAGAACCTTGCGCTGTTTACTGAAGGAACATTCGGAACCGCGGTTGCCGGGCGGCTTGCTGCGACCGTATCGGGAGTGCAAGTGCTGCCGCTGGTCGCCCGGGGCGAGTCGTTCCAGGCGTGCATTTCCGGCGCCAGCTTCGTCGGCGTCGCGCTGTGGCGTCAATATGCTGATGAAATCGATCGCCTTGACGAGGCGTGTGCTCGAGAAGGAATCTCGTGGTCCGGCGTCGTTCTCGAGGGGACGAAGCTCCGCTGCGGTCCAATCGTGAAGCCGGGCCACGGACCGTGCTACGCGTGCTACCGGAAGCGCTGGCTGACCCATGCCGCGTTTCCAGACCGCGAGCAAGCGCTGGATGCGGCATACGCCACGAATCCAGCCCTGGGAATCCGCGGCTACACACCCAGCAGCGTCCGGATTGCCGCGGCGGCGCTGCTTCTTGACTGGGAGCAGTTCGATCAGGCCCCCGGCCGCGTACGTTGGATCGATCTCCTGCAATGCACGGTGGAGGAATCGCGCGTCATCCGGGTTCATGGCTGCCCCAGATGCTCGCCCCAAAACGCTCCCGGAGAGCGCTACGTTCGTGAGTTGATCGATGTCTTCGGGGGAGGCCAATGGTAAGCGCAACGGTGAATGTGGTGCGCGCCGAGGCAATGGGGCGTCCGTTTACCACCGATCCAGAGCTGAAGTTACCAATTCGCCCCAGGCTGATCCCGGAACTGATCGTGTGTCCGTTTGAAAAGGATGGCGTGTTGTTTGCCGGCTCTCAGAGTGTGGAGGTGCTCCGTGGACGCAGCGCCCGCCGTCTGTTGCCGCGCCTTCTTCCGCTGTTAGACGGCACGCGCACGAACAAAGAACTGCTCGCCCTACTCCCGGATCTCAGCGCCGAGGCCCTCAGCAATGTACTCAGCCTGCTGTTCAGCCGGGGCCTGATGGAGGATGGCCTACCCTCGGGGATTCATCCGCCTGAATTGTCCGAGTTGGCAAGTTTTCTGGGACGCTACAACGACGTCTCGCGGCGCAACCGCAATCGCGGAGAGTCCATTGCGCGCGTGGCTGCCTCGTCGATTTATGTCTGCGGCCCGACGCTGCACGCCCAGTTCATCGCCGATCAACTCGGGGAAGCCGGGGCAAGTGAGATATGCCACCGCGGCGGGAGGATAGGCGGATACGATCTGAGCATCGCGATCTCGACTGGCAATGCGCCTCTGAGCGTGCCAACTCTGGAAGCATGCCTATTCTCAAGTCAAAGCACGTTGGTGATCCGGCTCGGCGAGCGGGAGGCGCAGTTGGGCCCGGAACTCATATCAGCCGTGACAGTATGTGCGGCTTGTCTTGCCGAGATTTATCCGCATCCAGCTGGAACCCCCTCTGCCTTTTTGGCCGAGTTGTGGTTGGGCCTGGCCGCGCAATGGGCCATCATAGCTCTCAGTCGTGTGGGTCCATCGACCAAGAATCGCACGCTCTCTCAAATCCGGATGGACGCCGAGGGGCGAATGGTCCAGCGTGCGATGCTGGCGCCGCGCTTGCCGGGATGCGCAGCGTGCGGGATTAACGGCGAGCGTTGGCGGCCGGACGATCCCCGGCTTCTCGCATGGCTCTATCACGAGTGCACTTCCCTTTCGCGCCGCCGCAATCTTGCCCCCAAAGATCACCAGGCCCATTATCTGGCTTCGAACCTGAAGCTCAGCGCTACGCCAGGCGTGAGCTTGCAGTCGCCTTCGGCGTGCAGGTTGCCGCGTGCCGAGCTGTTGCAGGCGCCAGTGCCCTGGGCACAAGAATCCTTACCCTTTTCGGCCGGGCGATTGAAGTCGCACACCCTGTCTACCTTGCTGTCAAAAGTTGCGGGTGAAATTCGCAAGGGCGTCGGCTGGCAGCGCATTGCGCCGACGGGTGGCAACCTCGGATCGGTCCGGTTATGGGTGCTCGTGAGGGACGTTGACGGTCTGCCGCGAGGAGCTTACCTTTACGATCCACGCGAGCACGCGCTCAAGTTTCTGAGAGCGGTTGACGACTCCGAGTTGAGCGACGCCTTAGGAACGACGGCCGAATTGCCGCCGTGTGTGTTGGTGGGCGCCGGCGAACTCGCCAAATGCGCCCAGAAATACCAAGGATTCGCGTATCGGCTTATTCATCTCGACGCCGGGACCGCGATTACGTACGCATATACCGTTGTGCGGGCGCTGGGGCTGTCCCTGCGGGAATACGCCGATTTCGACGTCGGGCTGCCTGCGATCTTCGGCATCCAGCGACGTTGGGAATTCCCGTTGCCTACCTTCGCGCTGGGCATTTATGCTGGCGCGATCCCGGCTGAGCAGCGCGTGAATGATCGTACGGCGCCGCCCCAAGTCCCACTCACGCCCGAGGACTATGCCTTCGATACGTTTCCCCAGAGGCTCGCGCTCGCGTCCGATCGGCCCTCGTCAACGCAATGGCAGTGCCCGCGGAGCTTCACAATGCCGGCGGTGGCGCACCCAACGATCGCGACGCTCGAAGACTTGCTTTGTTCACGTCGCGCGGTCCGGCAATATTCGTCCACGCCGCCGGACCGCGAGACTCTTCTCGACATCCTGATGCTGGCACACTCAGTTCCCGCCATGCGCGAGGCTGTCGGAGCCCCGCCTGGCCTCGTGCGAATGGTGCTTCTGGTTCCGGACGCGCTGCCGGCGCTGCCGGCTGCCATCTACGAATTCGCGCCAGACCGGCCTGTTCCGTTTGTTCGGCGTGGCGAATTTGACCACCGGCAGGCTGATGAGTGCATCAATCAACTCGGCCTCGCTCGCTCGCCCGTAAGCCTTGTAGCAGTGGCGGATCTGCGGAGCGCACTTACGCGGCGCATGCATCGCGGATACGCGGAAGCAGCCGTGGCTGCCGGCGCCCTTATCGGAATGGCGTGGCTGGCGGCTTGTTCGTACGGGCTCGTCGGCACGGCGGCCGGCGGAGTGATTGCCCATGGCCTTCGCGAAGCGGCTGGGATGGATGGCTTCAACGAATGTCCAATGCTAGCCCTTCATTTAGGGCGTCCCATCCCGCCTGATGCCGCTTGACCATGGAAGCGCCGAGCATCCCGATTTTAGCCCCGTTTGTCCTGGCCCGGGTCGCTGCACTGCCCGTCGATGCCTTGAACGAGATGTCGCCTCCCAAGACCACCGCGAACATTGACGCTGCCTGCGTGGCTCGATCGCAGGCCGAAGACGTCCGGCCCGATTTGGAGCGTTCCCTTTACTCTGCCGTGCAACGAATCGAGCCCCGTTCTCGCAGCGTCGCAATCGAACTCAAGCGCTCGGTTCATAATTCACGCGCTACCACGCTTTCTGGCGAAGCGCTGCAGGATCTCCATCGCGTCCTGAAGCCTCAGGATGCATCGATGCTGCAATGCTGGCTCGATGCCCAGCGAACGGTCGAATGCAGATTGCGTGAGGCCCAATCGGTGCATCGCGAAGAAGCGCTCACTCACGTGCGGCCCGCATTACGACAACTCGCGAAGCACGAAGGCTTTCTGCAGCCGCTGGTGATGGCCTCTCGGTCGCTATTCGAGCGAATCACGCAACAGGCCGGTCACGAGCCAAACACTCTCACGGCAACCAAGACCGAACGTTCCATCCTCTCTTATATCGTTCGCGCATCCGCGAAGACCAGCCCGTTCAGCACTTTTATGCATCTTGCGCTGATGGAAGCCGACCCTGGGCGCGATCGGCCGCAACGCCTCGATGCCACGGACCGAGCCTCCCGTACATCGCTCAATCGGGGAGTCATTTTCAAGATTCGTAGGCATTCGTTCGGCTGTTGCGGGGATCGCCGGCACGCGTTGTTTGCAATGAGCTCCACCGTAAAATGGATCGAAGGGGGCGGCCTCGAAGTAATGGCTCCCTCTTACGGAACAGTTGAAAGTCGTCTGCTGCGGCTGTCGCGCTGTCTCCGAATGCGGCTTCCCCGCACTCTTGCACTGAGCCTGAACCATCTGCCGCCAGTGTTCACCTGGACCGGCCTGGTTTCTATTCTTACCAGGGATGGCATTCCCGCGTTGGATGCCGATCGTCTGAGTGAGCGGCTGTATGAATATGGCGTCATCGATCTCATGCC
>Ga0302326_10025017_pt1 | contig 12116 bp, 19 predicted proteins | sample Palsa_T0_3_FD_202264 | JGI IMG/M metagenome (GOLD analysis project Ga0302326, IMG submission 202264) | Peat permafrost microbial communities from Stordalen Mire near Abisko, Sweden - Palsa_T0_3 | ecosystem: Environmental > Terrestrial > Soil > Palsa > Peat permafrost | place: Sweden: Abisko...
CTGCCATTCGTTCACGATGATCCAAAAACATTGGCAATGCCAAAAGTGTATAGACTATTAAAAATATCCCTGTTATTCCTATTGCATACCACATATTATTTATTCCTTTATTTATTATCAGGTACAAGTCGTACAACCACACTGCCGCTATCATTTCCAATACCACTATACGATACATATGAACATACCATTAGCTTACCGTGATAAGGATAACAACAATTTGAACTATTATTTGACGATCCAGAATAACAAGAGAATTGTTTATGCGGACTTTGCAGCAAAACGTGATTGCTCATACGACTAAACTGAAGCGAACTACAACCACACAAACACAAAATTGCAATAATACCATACCTCATATCAATGATACAAAATTATTGACGATGCAATCGTTCCAAGATTGCCGTTAACATAAGGCAAGTTACTCCACCTGTCAAGATGAAGCATATGCCATAGCCTAATTTATAAGTTTGCTGACTAATTAAATAAATTATGCCAGCTGCCCACATACCCGAACAGAACGGGCAACCAAATAATTCATAGAAAAAGACTCCAAGATACTTATTGCGCATTAACCAACCGCGGGCCCGCGCAATAAGTCCGAAAGGTCCATCAGATTGTGTAATTAAAAATTGCAATCCATAAATAGCGAGTATAATTATTAGTAATTCCATTAACGGTGGCCTCCTCCATGCCCTCCGCCACCATGTGAACCACCAAAATGACCTCCTCCATGACCGAATGAACCTCCGCCATGGCTAAAATGTCCGCCACCACCATAACTATGTCCATAGTATCCATGAGAATACCCTTGAAAATAACCGTGCGTGTGATAATACGAACCATAATGGGCCGCATAACCAGGATAATATCCTCGGTACCATCCGCCATTATAATTATAGAAGCCGTTTCCTGCCCAAATACCAAAATATGGATCCCAATAAACAACGCTTCCATCAGAAACATAATAAGAAGTGTCGCATACTTCTCGTTCTCCGAACTGATCACTTACCACAGCACAGCCATATTGTACTTGCGGTTGAGCTACTTCTTGACCATATGCCGGCGCAACAAGACAACCAGTCATACCGAGACAAGCCACTAGGGCTAAAACTAATTTTTTCATTTTATTTCTCCTTTATTTTGACGCACTGCAACAACGAAATCCAGCCTCATATGTTGCAAATAAAGGGGAATGAGCCTTTACTGCAAAATCACACGAATCTAATCTTCCCATATAGTTGAACCAATACCCTCCGACAAAAGCGTATCCACCATTACCAGTTGGACTTTTTACCCACTCCTCTACGTTCCCGACCATATCATGAACACCATAATCAGAAACACAAGATGGTCTATTGCCAGAAGGCTCTGCTTTATAGTTTGCTTTACTCCATTGTATCCAAGCAGGAGTGCCCATTTCTAACCATGGAACAGGCTTCCAGCCAGTCCGATCATCATTACAAGCGTGAGATACATATGTATTTCCATATGAATACAATTTATTTTCAGGTCCTACGCACGCGGTGTGCCATTGTTCTTCTGTGCATAGCTCTTTGCCTTGTGCTTTGCAATAATTAACTCCTTGATATGCCGTCCGAGCAGCATATGGCTTAACATTTTTTTGATTTGGGGCTTCATATAGATCAATACATGAATTAGTCTTATCTATATAGACCATATCATCGGGACAAAAATCTTTATGAGATGAAATAATCTCTGTTGTTGGAACTACCAAAACAGTTTGTTCTTTTTTAGGAGAATTTGTTGGAATTGGTGGTGAAGTATGTTGGCAACTTAATAAGATTAAGAGCCCGGCTATACTAAACGAAGATAATATTTTATTTTTATAATTAAACATTTACCTCATCTATATCAACAGATAATTATAGATAAATCTCCTGCGAATTTATTTTTCCAAGCTTAGCCATACCAACTTGACAAAAAATATTACGTGAAACTCTAATGAATTCAGGGCAGTGCGTGTGACCTGAAAGAACAGTTACGTTTTTCTTCTTATGTTTCTCCATAACTTTCTCTATTGCACGACCCAAACTCAAATTAGTATTGTATGGAAGCCATAATTTCTCCATAAATGTTCCAACATCACGAGTAGCTTCTCTCCAACAGGGCACGTGGGTAAGTATATAAATACTTTTATAGTCTTTTTCAATGGCTTGTTCTAAAAGAACAGTTATTTGAGCAGCACTATCATCGGCAATTTTACGCCAAGCATCAATACGAGCTTCCATATTAATTAATTTACGAAAATCATCGATCATAAGCCAATCAAAAGTGAATTGAAGATACTCTGGTCGTCCTTGCTCAGCATTATACCAACCTTCCGTGCCAATAAAAGCAACTTCTTCATTGATATGAACTACTCCTGCCTCTGTCATCCATATTAAATTCGTATGTTTCGCACACATATTACGAATTTTATCATGAGTTTTTTCAATTGACGACCAATAATAATCGTGATTGCCGAGAACAAAATAGATCGGACACGATACTGTGTCAGCAATTATTGTTAAATCAGAAATAGTTTGTCGTCCATTAGAAATATCACCAGTTAAAATTATTCCGGCTGGCTTTTCTTTTTCCAACGTCTTAAGAAAAGATAACTTTTTAATAAAATTAACTTTATCTAAATGTGTGTCTGAATACCATAGAAAACGGGAGTGCTTCATACAAATATGGTCTTTAATGTATCAAATTTACTTAACCATCTCTAGAAAATCTTCTTCAGAAATTAATTGTGTTCCTAGCTTACGGGCACTCACTGCTTTGCTGCTCATGCTCTCTGGATCGGCAATAACTAAATACGTAACGCCCTTAGTTACCGAAGATTTAGTTGTTCCACCAGCACTTACTACCATCTCCTCTAACTCTGCACGTTTGTTCAGCATCTTTCCTGTAAATACGAAACTTTTATCACTTAAATTTCCCATAATCTTCTCCTTAATTTTAATTCCATTAGCCAACAACTCCGAAATGAGTTGTTGATTGTTTTTCAATCCTTTTTCCAATGATTCTGCCTTGGTTGGTCCAACGCCCGGCACTTTTTCTAATGCCACTGTATCCATCTTACTAATTTTCTCTAACGTATCACAGCCAGTGCTCATAATAGCCTTGATAGTGCTTTGCCCGATCATTGGGATCGATAATCCGCCGAGAAACACTTCCAATGACACTTCATTGTGGGAATGCAAGATATCATAACACTTTTGAGCTGACTTCTTTCCCATACGGTCGATTGAAGCAAGATTGTCAACGGTTAGCGTATAAAGATCGGCAACTGTCGTTGCTTTACCTGTTTCGACAAGCTTGCTTAAAAGACTTTCACCCCATTCGAGCAAGTTAAGTTCGTTAACCCAGTTTTGGATCCTTCCAAGTGTGCGAGCAGGACAAGAGGTTTCATTTGGGCAAATCAAATGCTTACCATCCATCTGAGCTTCAGTTCCACACGATGGACAATTAGTCGGCACCTTAGCAGTAGTGCCAGTTCCCTTAACTACTTGTTCAATTCTTGGAATAATTTCGCCGGCTTTACAAATCAAAACCTCTGCGCCGACATCTAAACCAAGCTTTTTGATATAATCAATATTGTATACGCTTGCCTTTTCAACCGTAGAGCCTAATAATAGAACGGGCTCAACCCAACATACTGGGGTTATGCGTCCCGAGTTTCCGCAAGCCCATTTTATTTCTTTAACTGTCGTTTTAACGAATTGATTAGCAAATTTAAAACCCATTTTTCCTTTGGGCCTAAGGTTAGTGGTGCCAAGTGATTGCTGGAATGCAAAATCGTTGCAAGATACAACTAAACCATCAATCTCGTACTCTAATTCTTGGCGAGTCTTATCCTGATATTCTTGCCATATTTCATTAACTTTAATAGCCGATGTACATAAAGTATATTTCGGAGTAATGAATTTATTAGTTGTTAAAAACTTCAACATCTCAAAATCAGTGGTAAATTCTTCTTCTCCAGCCGCTTGATAGAACATCAAAGTTAAATGTTCGCAACCATCTCCATCCAACCTGCGGCAAAGTCCTGAAGCAGCATTTCGCGGGTTAGAATAATCTTTAAAAAATTGTTCGTGGTCTGATTTTGTCAAAACAATCTCGCCTCTAATAGTTCCCGTAAAATTAGGCACTGATTTTACGCAACCTTTCATTTTAAGAACATTGGAAAGTATGTTTTCGCCCTCATATCCATTGCCTCTTAATGCTGCGACAACTAATTTCCCATTTTGATATTGACAGCCAATGCTAAGCCCATCTAATTTTTCAACAACCACTACATCACGATTTTGTAGAGTTTTACCAATCCAGTCGGTCATTTCTGATGGTAAATTGACCTTATTTAAGCTACCGAGATCTATTAAGTGCTTAACTTTCTTCCACTCATCAGTTGGTTCGGCTCCAATTTTAATAATAAGTTGATTATTTGGATCCAAGCACGTTAATTCATATATTAGCGCATCATATTCATCATCTTCCATGATAGACGAATTATTATAATAACTATCTTGAGCTAATTTTATTTTTTTTTCTAATTCACTTTTTAGCATAAATTTACCATTTTCAGTTATATAACTACAGAGGCACATATGGATCATTCAACATACGCAAAATTCGAACAAATTATAAATTTGTATAATAATGGAAGTAAAAAAATAGATATTGCTATTCTAAAAACTATGTTAACCGACAATTTTTCACAAACAGCAATAGCCAAATATTTTGGCGTATCTTGCTCATCTATATATAAGATGATTAAAAAGAGGCATTTAGCTAAACAATAGAATTGTTTAATAATTTATTTTATCGAATAAGCGATCCTACATGAAACGGATAGGTCGCATATACAATGCAACAAATACTAAAAATCTGAACCATAATCGCTGCTACAATTAAATTACGTTGATAAATACTCATATTAAACATTTTAATTACCTTTATTAGGTGGATAAGTGCACGCAGGTTAAATTTAACTATGATAGGAGGTTCTTTTGGCAAAACCTCTCTTCTATTTCTCTTTCCGTTTACTTCCGTTTTTCAAAGTGCTCGTTCAGGGCCTGCACGATGAGCCGAGCGTATCCCTCCTCACGTTCCGAACATGATGCTATCGCGTCATCGTTGGCGTCATGAATGCGCCAGCGAGCTACGGGAGGAGCATCTCCAAAAACATTTCGTCTTGGCATACCATTGACCAGCTCACACCCGAAAGGTGCACGTAATCTTGCCATAACCAAATCATCTAAATTATTCATTTTTTATTTCCTTTTCTCGCATTCACAAGATCTGAGCATTAGGAAGTGAATGGGTGGCTAATTTTTTTATTTTTATGTGACTCTTTGCCTCGTGCATGATTACATGGCTTACAAGCGAGCGCTACATTGTCTGCATCATTCGTGCCACCCCATGACAGTGGGATGATGTGCTCTATTGTAAGTTGAGCTACGATAAAAACATTTTTACAATAACAACAAGGCGAAATAGATAAATGACCGAATAATCGTTTTTTAAGTTGTGTGTTAATTTTTAATTGATTGAATCGACCAATTCGCTTTTGTTTTCGTATATCTGAATTCATTTCAGGGAGGTCCGATTATATTATTGAATTTTACAAAAAAATCTTCGAAAGGTTTGTGATGCAATTGGGCAATCGACCCAAAATGAGATGATAGCCCGGTAGCCATGTATGCTTGAATCTCATCTACATGAACTTTTTTATGATACCCTAATTTTGTTAAGGTGACATCACAAGAAGTTTTAATTACAGGATCAAGTTCATATACAAGTTTTTTCATTTCTTTTTTATATCGTGGAGCCAAATAATAATGTGCATGAGCAAGTTCATGATCAAGCGAATCACTATCTTTTACAACACCAATAATATAAAAGTTATTCCATCCTTGTTTTTTAATTTGTTTCCAAGCTTCTTTCATTTCATAATCATAAATATTTTTGTCAGTAATTCCTAATTCCCAAACTTGTTCAATAATGTTTCCGGGAAAATTAAATCCGCTCCAGTCTGCTGGATAAGTGAATATTGCTTTTTCATAACCTGCAGATACACGCGGTTGTTTGAAAGAATACCATCTCATATAATCTATAATTTCAAATGACTTACCTCTGAATTTTGGCGAATCAGATTCATAAAATTCTTGATAGCGTAAGAAGTGCATGCACATATCATATTGCTCTTTAAACTCAAAGATAAAAATACCTGGCTTTACCTCTTTAATTTTGAAAGCTTGTTTCATTTTAATGCCTGTAATTTTTTGAGTATTTTCGGTCGTTGACTTTTATACATTGGCCAAATGGCGCAAAAAGTTTCGCTACCTGATGGAATTTCCGTTAACCCATGATCTATTACGATAACTCTATCTTCTGGTAAAATATCTAACTTAACTTTTTCCCATTCTTTATCGCTCGCAGCAAGTGTGACCTTACGAAAAGAAGTATTTAACCATTTTTCATAAAGATGCAACTTATATGTTGCAGGCGCGGATTGATTTATATCCCAACATTTTAATTTTTCTTCATATTCAATATGAATCATCATAGCAACATGCCCCGCTTGAGCACAAGCTTTGCCTATTGACATGCCAAGCGACTCTCGACATATTAAATACATTACAATAGGGTCTTCTTGCGAGGCGCGTAATTCAGCTACCTCTATGGTTTCGCGATCTTTCATCGCTTAAATTTAATCATTCAATAATTGAAGTCAAGCCCACAGTTTATTTATAAAATTAAATATAAGGCGGTGGCTGACTTGTAATAGGAGGGAACGGCGGAAACACTGTAGGAGGTGCTGGGACCGGTGGTGGGGTAGGCGGAGGACTCAACGAGTAATCGGTTAGCCATACAGCCATTCCTAAAGCCTGAAACGGCTTATCTACATTATCTGTAGCCGGCAATACAACACGAGTGATATTACCATACGCCTGTACTATGCCATTGTAAAAATTATATTTTAACTGTTGATTACAGGCAAAAATTGCCGACTCACCTGAGCCCCCAAAAATAAATACCCTATCATATATAATAGCCAACTGTGAATGAGACAACACCCCGCGAACAACCATTTGTGTATCCCAAAAAGCATTCGGATTATTTAAGTGACATTGTAAAATTGTTGTAAACCCGGTAGGAGCAGAGCCTACCATAGGCCCGATTAAATACCCATCATTGCCAACTGTGACGAACTGGCCGAATGCCGTAGCGTATGGTAAATAACCATCAAGTTGCCACGAAGTAGGAGAAGTAATCGGGGCACTTATGATATTATTACTTGGCGCATTAACTGCCGTATCACCTCCGTACATCATCCAATAACCATTTATCTGAGCAATAGAAGACCCATAAATTGGAAGAGGTAAAGTGTGTCCAGTGTTAGTCCAAACCAACGGGTTAGAAGAGGTTGCTGTAAAAATAGCAGCAGAGGCCGTGCCATTAATTTCACCACCAAACAAATATAGCGATCCATTATACATGCCTAGACTTGAATATTGCAGTGTACTGGGTAGTAGAGAACCATGATTAGTCCAATTTAGCGGATTACTTATCGGAGCTGAAAAAATAGTGCTAACTGAATTAGAGCCATTATTGCCACCGAACAAATAAATGGTACTACCAACAATAGCTAATGATGCGCCGTATAACGGAGTTGGTAACGTTGCTCCTGTATTTGTCCAATCAGCAGGATTGTCTATACTTGCCATAAAGATATCGGCACTAACCTTACTACCGAATAAATAAATATACCCGTCGATAACTGCCAGTTGAGAATCTTCAATAGGAGCGGGAAGGACTTTACGAATTGGAAAATCTGTTATTAATTCGCCAGGGCTTGGATTCCACATAGTGGGTAGTGGAAGGTTAAATCCGGCGATAACTGTTGGATCATTAATTGCGTAAGCGGAAACATCTACGAATGCATTGGTGCCCGACTTGGAACCATAATAGAATTGAGCTTGCAAGTCAGGATTATTTGCAACGATCCATTGGCGATGTTGAGTCGGGTTAGAATTCAAATCACGAGCTATCATTTTGTAACGAACCATACAAAGAATGCTGAATTATGAATATTGATTATTTGCTTTTAGATTGATGACTATCTTTAAGAACAGATAAATCTCCCTTACTTACAAAGTATAATTCTTGTTTGGCACGAGTAATAGCTACATAATTTACATTTTCTTCACTTATTCCACTATACCTTAATGTATCATTAAGAATGAAAACAATATTTTGTTCTGCGCCTTTTCTTTTGTGCACGGTCGAAAGCCATACAACATCTTTATCTTCCACATCTTTAAACATTTTATTGATATTAGCTTTTACCTCTTCAAGAGAAGAACAGCCTTCACATAAATTATAAAGACATTCTACTTTATCAGTTATATATTCTGAATTAGCTTTTGGATTCTTGGCAAAAATTCTTTCTTTTTCTTCCTTTTCCCATTTAGTAAGCCATTCAATAAGTTTCGGCACAGTTTTCTTTTTTGATTTTTTAATCAAATATTGTAGCCCGTCCCCAACATCTCGCCCCAAAATATTTGCTTTAATCCCTATTTTTAGCATTTTAAGACAAATAGAAATTAATGGCGCGTTTACTCTGCTTAATATAAAACACCCAGCGCTAACTTTATTATACATATCATTGTAATCAATATAATGAATTTTACCTTCTATCGCATCATCAAATGGCAAAATGTCTGGTACGTATTTTTGTGCTAAAGATACAACGGATTTTGGACAACGATAACATATTGGCAATGTTAATTCTTTGGCATTTAATCGTTTACGTAACACCTCTAATACATTTAGATCAACACCAGCAAACGAGTATAGCACTTGGCGATCATCTAAGACGGCAACAACCCTTCCACCTATTTTAACTGCTGATAATGCTAATTCTAATTGGGCGCGAGTAAGATCCTGACATTCATCAATAAATACAATGTCATATTTTCCTGGGTTAATTTTATATACAAAGCAAAACCAAATCATGTCAGAAAAATCCACTACATTTGTTTTTTCTTTACATTGTCGCAAAGCTTTAGTAATATATTGTATAAATATGTCTGGCTTTATTTCGCATAAGTCAATATCATATTCAGTGATTAGATCATCTATTTGCGACGGAACATCAACAAGACGAGCTTTACATAATCCAACAGCCTTACATATGCTAATTATAAGATCAAAATCTTTTTCATCATCAACAATTTTTGAAACAATTTCAAAACACTTATTATCATTGATCTCAACATTGCCAAATCTTTGTTTAATAGCTTGCAATCCAAGCGAATGAAGTGTAGAACAAGAAATATAGCTTCCAAGTCTATCTCTTAATGTTAATTGAACAGATTTATTAAATGCAACAAATAATGACTTACGTCCTTTAGGGATATATTTAGATCCTTCTACTAAAGAAAATGTTTTGCTTGCACCAGCACGAGCAATAACAATGGTATTTCCAGTTCCCTTAGAAATATCTCTAAAAATTTCTTTCTGAAAAGAAGAATATATTCTTTTAGGCTCTGCTTTAAAAATATAAGTTTCTTCTTTTTTAGGCGGAAACTTACTCCATTTTTTATTAGCCATTATGTTCCTTCGGAGACATACAATTCTTCAAAATTCACTAATGAAACGAATTTGAATACCCTATTTTTACCTTCTAAATAAGGCATGTGTACTGGACGACGGTCCACTACTGCTATTATACCATTAACAATAAAACCTTCTTCTTCTAAAAGAATGGCAACATCAATGGCTGAATTTCCCGTAGTCACCACATCTTCTAAAATAGCAACTTGTTGTCCCGGAATCATCTCAGGTCGTTCAATTAATTTTTGAGTGCCATGATCCTTAACTTCTTTTCTAACAAATATAATATCTAAATCTATTGGTATTTGCATAGACACTATACTTGCTAAATGGCAACCTCCAAGTACTACTCCACATACTGCAGAAAAAGGAGTAAGCTCTCTTTGAGAATACATCTTGTCTGCCAATAATTTAGCTAACAATTTAGACGCACTATGATGTTGAGCTGTCTTTTTAACATCTATATAGATATTAGACTTTTGTCCAGAAGCTAATGTAAATTCTCGCCCCTTAGTTATACTAAAAAGATTAAGCCATTCAATTAGTTGTTCTTTTTTATTCTTCATTTAATTAGGTTTTGATTCAGATGGTTCTACAACTTTTAATTTGTTAATCTCTTCATCATCGCCATCACCATGTTCGCCATCCTCATCGGTTGGTGCTCCGCAATCGGGGCAATGATTATGATCTTGTGCTTTATGAGCGGCCCAATATTCATCCTCCGTCCAACCAACAGTAACTAAAAAGATATGCCATAGAGCAAAAAATCTGTTGTCTATATTATCATTCTCGCCAAGATCTTCTGGTATAAATGCATATCCAAGTGCATGTTGCACGGCATTTACCTTATCAAAGTCCATCTTTTCAATAATTGTTAATCCGGTTGATTTGTCATCTAACATTATATTTGCTTTTTTCATTTTTGTTTTTCCTTTATTTATTCTTCAATATCTGGAGTATTTTCGGGCGAATCAAGTCTACCTAGAACAGTAGTTATTTTATGCTTCTCAAAATCATAATCGAAAATAACGGCCGTAATATCACCTTCTTCTCTTTCTTCACTTATTTCTTGAAAAAGCCAATAATCTTGCTCCCCCGTTTCACAAAGCCAATTTGCAAAATACTTCGCTGCTTTTTTATTAGCAAACTTTATTTTGATAGTTGTTTCTTTTGATTTAGTCGTTTTCTTTTTATTCATTTAATAACTCGCCATCCTCATATAAGACGTGAGCTTCTGAACATAAATTACAAAGAACATGCCAACCGGGAATATCGTGTATACTCTTGTGGTCGGGGGCTGCAAACCAAGCATCATCAAATAAATCTACCAACTCTCTATCTTTGTTAAGACGCAAATTATCTGCCGTTGCTAATTCTTCTTTAGGCAAATACGTAGCTAAAATGTTATATAGATCAGCCCAATTTGCATCTACTATTTGCCAATATTCATTTTTATTTGTCGCGTATTCAGGTAGCATTGTTAACCATACTTTCTCTAATTTTCATTAATAATCTTCCGAGATGATTCTGACCACCTTTACGAATGTCGACCCCATAAAATGAATCGCCCCAATTATTACCTTCAACCAATTTTGCATCATCAGTATCTAATAATTTTTGTTTCAAAACAGGATCAGCAAACTTGCATATTAGTAAATCTTCCATCACTTGCAGTTTAACAGATTCCCAATCTTGTCTTAATTTTAATTTACGACCCATTCTTTTGGCTTCACCTTGTGTTGGCAATGGATGTTTATAAAATGGTTTGCGAGCACCCAAATCCAAAGTTTTTGCGGCCTGAAATGCATGTTCCGTAGATGGATAGATTGCATTATCCATTTTTATTTGGCAATAATAAAAATTAGAAAGAAACCAATAATCCCCTGTAAAAGAGTCAATTGTTTTCATTATTCACCGTGTTTTCTAATTTTAACTCGAATTCCTTTTGTAATTTTATCATTCAAAATATTTATTTTGACTGAACATACTGGACAAAAAATGTAATAATTATCGTATCCTGGTTCATTTCGATCACCATCTATATATTTAGACTTTATATCATCAATTGTTATTTCTAATTCAGAATCGCATATATTACAAACGGTGCGGACGGACCACATAGCCGGGTCTACTTGTTTAATAATTTTCATACCATTTCTCCAAGTCCTAATATAATTATATTAAATTCCGTGTCAAGGGCACAATAAAATATTATTAATTTAAATTATCAATTTGCGAGATTTTGCTCTATAAAAAAGACTTTCCCTTGGTATATTCAAAATATTACTGGCTTTTTGATATCCATTTTCTTTAATAATTTTACATAAATCATCGTCCGTAGGATAATTATATTTAGTATTTTTATGCGGATTATTTATCATATCTTCATAAAATAACAATCCATCTTTAGCTAAATTAAATTTTCTTGGCATGTATAAATTACAGCCATCATAGTACATAAACTTTAGAAAAACATAAGTTCTTTT
>Ga0302326_10025018_pt1 | contig 12116 bp, 13 predicted proteins | sample Palsa_T0_3_FD_202264 | JGI IMG/M metagenome (GOLD analysis project Ga0302326, IMG submission 202264) | Peat permafrost microbial communities from Stordalen Mire near Abisko, Sweden - Palsa_T0_3 | ecosystem: Environmental > Terrestrial > Soil > Palsa > Peat permafrost | place: Sweden: Abisko...
CATCGCGACTTGAAGCCATCCAATATTCTGGTCGCGGAACTGGACGGGAAGCCGGTGCCCAGAATCATCGACTTCGGCGTAGCAAAAGCGGTTTCACAAGTGCCGTCGCCCGAAAACCAGTTCACGCGCGCCGGCGTCATTATCGGGACGCCTGGATATATGAGCCCTGAGCAGGCCGATCCGGCAGGAGATGTGGACACGCGCACGGATGTCTATTCGCTCGGCGTGGTGCTGTATGAATTGCTGGTGGGCGCGCCGCCGCTGGAGTTCAAGAATCTGCCGATGGAAGAGATTCTGCGCCGGTTGCGTGAGGAGGATATAAGCCAACCCAGCACGCGGCTGCGCACGCTGGGCGAGCGATCCACCATCACCGCGCAAAACCGAGGCCTGGATTATCCCGCGCTGGTCCGGCAACTGCAGGGTGATTTGGACGCCATTGCGCTTAAAGCTTTGGAGAAGGATCCCGCGCGCAGATATGCAACGCCTTCGGAGCTGGCAGCCGACATCCGGCGCTACCTGCGGCATGAACCGGTGATCGCGCGTTCACCCAACTGGGGTTACAGACTTCGGAAGACGGTGCGCCGGCATCGGATCGCCGTCACCGTGGCGGCCGGTCTGGTGATGGTGCTGGCCGGATTCGCTGTGACCCAGGTGCTGGAAGTGCGTCGCATAACGCGCGAACGCGATCGCGCCGACCGCGTAGCCGGCTTCATGACGGATATGTTCGAGGTATCGGACCCCAGCGAAGCGCGAGGAAATACAGTGACCGCCCGCGAGATTCTGGATAAAGGCTCGCAAAGCATTGAAACCGGCCTGGCGAAGGACCCGCAACTGCAAACCCGCTTGATGTACACGATGGGGAATGTCTACCACGCCTTGGGCCTGGACGTGCGTTCTCAATCTTTACTCGAGCGAACTCTGAAAATCCAGCGACGCGCGCTGGGACCATCGGACCCTGCGACGCTGCGGTCCGCTTCCAGCCTGGCGCGAACCCTGCAGGATCAAGGCCGCGTTGCGGAAGCCGACAAGTTGATTCGCGAAACGCTGGCATTACAAACCAAAGTGCTGGGGACCCATTATCCCGATACGCTGGATTCGGCCGGGACTCTGGCCAGTCTTCTTTATGACGAAGGTCACTATGCCGACGCGGAGAAGATGCAGCGCCAGAATCTTGAAATCGAGCGCCGCGAGCTGCCAAGCGAGCATCCCATTACTTTGCTCGCCATGCGCGATCTCGGCCATACATTGCGCAAGGAGGGGCACTTTGCTGAAGCGGAAAAGCTTCAAAGAGAGGTGGTCGAAATCCAGCGCCGCAGGCGCGGTAGCGATCATCCTGAAACCCTGAAATCGATGAACAGCTTGGCCAACACTTTATTGATGGAGGGTCATTGGGCAGACGCTGAGAAACTCTACCGCGATACGCTCGATATCAGCCGGCGCGTCAACGGACCGGAACATCCGGACACTATTACTGTGATGAGTAACGTCGCGGACGTGTTGTCGGAAGAGGGTCATTTCGCCGAGGCCGAAAAGGTGCAGCGTCAGGTTATGGACATCAGGCAGCGAACGTTAGGCGCGGATAATCCGCGAACGATAAGCGCCATGCAGAGTCTGGCCGTCACGTTGCAGTACGATGGCCGTTATCCGCAGGCCGAAGAGCTCTATAGGAAGACCCTGGCTGTAAAACGCCGTGTTCTCGGGGCTGATCATCCGGAGACATTGACGACATTGAACGGTCTGGCGGCGACGTTAGACCGCGAAGACAAATTGGCGGACGCTGAAGCCATCGAGCGCGAGGCGCTAGCCATCGAACGGCGCGCTCTTCCTCCCGACGACCCAAACACGCTAGAGACCATCAACAATCTTGGCGAGACGCTGGCGCGCGCAGGGCGCTATCCGGAAGCGGAGAAACTGGAGCGCCAAAACCTGGCGGTTGTACAGCGTGTCTTTGGACCGAAACATCCCAATGCGCTTTCGGTGATGACCACGCTCGGCGATACGTTGCGGGCGGAAGGGCATTACGACGAAGCCGAGAAAATGCAGCGCGAAATATTGGAGGGAGTTCGAAATATCTACGGCCCGCAAGGTTCGCAGACCATGGAAGCTTTAGAAGCATTGGCCATCACTTTGACCTACGAAAAACATTATGAGGGAGCCAAGAAGCTTTTCGGAGAATCGGTGAAGGATGCGGAGCTGGGTAAAGTACAGGCCAACATAGCCGAAGCTTATTACTCGTTCGGCTGTGGAGCCGCCGTCGCCGGTAATCGAATTGAGGCGCTGGAATACCTGCACAAAGCCGTTGAGCATGGCTTCAAGGATCCAACCGGCATGGCGCAAGAGATCCATCTAAAATCGTTGCGCGCCGATCCGCGGTTTCTGGCGCTGGTTGCTGAAGTTCGCAAGCGAGCGGCCGCCCGGCCGGATGAGCGATGAAGCGGTGTTGCGCCAGCCGGGACCATCGGAATAGAATGGGCGCAGCAAAAAGAAAGGCTGTCGATGAAAGTTTTGCATGCAATTCGAGCCAAATTGTGCGTCATGGCGATGGTTGCGGCTTTGGCCGCCTTTGCGAGTCCGGTGTGGGCGCACCATTCCTTCACCATGTTCGACATGACGAAACGTTTCACGCTCACGGGCACTATCACGTCGTTTGAATGGACCAATCCGCACGCTTACATCGAAATTGACGTTCCGGACGAAAAAGGCGCCGTCAAACACTGGAGCATTGAAATGGGCAGCCCCAGCATTCTTATGCAAAGCGGCTGGAAGTTCAATACTCTGCACGCGGGCGACAAACTCACAATCATCATCAACCCGATGAAGAGCGGACAGAACGGCGGCTTCCTTTCGCAAGCTACTTTACCGGATGGGAAGGTGCTCTTCAACGGGCCGCGCCAGGAACCGCCGCCTGCACCGACACAAAAATGAAGCTGAAGACTTGCACCGCCATGCTGCTCGCCTTCGCCCCGGCGATGCTCTATGCACAGGCGGCCGGCGCTCCGCCGGATCTGACCGGCGTGTGGGGCATTTATAGAGGCGGCCCGGGGACCGATCCCAAGTTCCAGCCGCCCGCGCCCACTGCGCTGGTCCTGAAGCCCGAGTACGACAAGCCCTACCAGGAGCGGCGCGCCAAGGAATCGGCGGCGGCACAGCGCGGCGAGCAATTGGACAACCCCGGCGCGCGCTGCATCCCGTATGGCGTGCCGAGTATGATGTCAATTGCCATTTATCCCGTTGAGATCATCCAAACCGCGAAGCAAGTGACGATAATTTCTGAAGCCTTCAGCGAAGTGCGGCGGGTTTATCTCGACCGGCCGCAATGGAAAATCGAAGATGTCGCGCCGGGTTACTACGGACGCTCGGTCGGGCATTGGGAAGGCGACACGCTGGTGGTGGATACGGTAGGAATTAAGCCCACCGTTTCCGGCTATCGCGGAATGCCGCATAGCGCGCAGATGCGCGTCACGGATCGGATCCGGATGCTTTCGCCCGAGATCCTGCAGGACCAGATCACAATCGACGACCCGGTGGTGCTGGAAAAGCCTGTCACTTACACATTGGGGTACAAACGCATGTCCAGTGACTACGAGATGGTCGAATTTGTGTGCGACAACAATCGGGAATACGTGGACGAAAAGGGTGTCGTCCGGCTGAAGGTCCACGACAAATAGCCGGCAAGGAATCTACAATGCTCAAGCGATTTTCGATAACTGCGACGGCGTTCCTGGTAGGCTCTCCCGGACTTTGGGCGCAGGCTCCGTCCGCCCCCGCTCCCGCCGAACCCGCTCAGCTGGGCGCTCTCGCCCCGGCGAATATCGCCAAGCCCCGTCCGAAACCTCCTTTCGATATCACCGGCACCTGGCTGCATGCCATGGCGCGCGACAACCCGTTCAATTTCTCGCCTCCGCCGGGTTTCAAACTGACTCCGGAAGCGCAGGTGCAGTACGACGCCGCGAAAAAAGCTCGGGCGGAAGGCAAGGCCTATCACGACGACATTGGGCAGTGCTGGCCGGCCGGGTTGCCGGTGATTATGACGCGCGTGTGGCCCATCGCCATGATCCAGAAGCCCACCGTGATCTTCATGGTCAGCGGCTTCATGAACAGCACGCGCATTATTTATTTGGACGGCCGCAAACACACCGATCCCGACATCATCATCCCCAGTTTCAATGGCGAATCCATCGGGCATTGGGAAGGCGACTCGCTGGTGGTGGACACCATCGGCTTCGTGGAAGATCATCACTGGATCGACAATGGAATCCCGGCCAGCGATAAGCTGCATGTGGTCGAGCGGATGAGCCTGCTGGGCGACGGAGCTACGCTCCAGATCGAATACACTATGTCCGATCCCAAGAATTGGGTCGGCGAGTGGAAATGGACGAAGCGCTGGAAACGGGTGGACGACACCGATATTACCGAAGCCTCGTGCCTGCCGGATTTGAACGCGCACATGCCGAGCGTGACGTCGACTACGACGAACATTCATTAGAGAGGGTTTATGAAAAAGCTTTTGATCGCTCTTTGCACCATCGGAATCGCCTATGCTCACCATTCCATGGAAGGATTCGATCGCGCCAAGAATGTAACTCTGGTCGGGACCGTTAAGCAATTCAAGTGGGCCAATCCCCATTCCTGGATCGAGCTGGAAGTCACGAATGATAAGGGCGCGGTTGAGACCTGGAACATCGAAATGACGGCACCGTTCGTGCTGGTGAAAGCGGGTTGGAAGTCGACATCGCTGAAGCCGGGCGACAAGGTCACCGTGGTTGGCCATCCCCAGAAAACGGGCGAGCCTGGGGCCCTATTCGTTTCGGTGACAACAGCCGAAGGACAGACACTGACCGATAGGCCCCCGGGCGCTCCGGCTCCGCCAGCCGCCAAATGACCGCTGCGACCCAAGAAACGCCCGCAAACGTAGTAATGATGCAGATGCTCACTGCGAAGTGGGTGTCGGCTTCACTCTCCGTTGTGGCCGAGTTGGGAATTGCCGACCTTCTCGCCTACGGTGACAAAACGTCTGACGAATTGGCAGAAGCAGTCTCCGCGCATAGTCCTTCGCTCTATCGGGTGTTGCGCGCCTTGGCTAGCGTCGGTGTGTTCGCTGAAACCGGCGGCCGGCGCTTCACGTTAACCCCACTCGCGGAATGCCTTCGCAGCGATGTTCCGAACTCGGTGCGGCAATTCGCCCGCTTTACCGGCATTCCCGCCGCGGCGGGGTCGTGGGAACACCTGATGCATTCCGTTCGGACCGGTGAGACCGGATTGCGGAAAGCCTTCGACGTGAACAACGCGTTCGATTATTTTCGCGAGCATCCTGAAGAAGCCGCGATCTTCGATGGCGCAATGACCGACAACAGCCGCCGAACCGCTCCGGCGATCGCGGAGGCTTACGACTTCGGAAAATTCCGGCAATTGGTGGATATCGCCGGTGGACAGGGTTTGTTGTTGGCGTTCATTCTCCAGCGCTTTACCAGTCTGGAGGGTGTGCTCTTCGACCTGCCGGAAGTTATCGCCGGCGCGAACAACATGCTCACGACGTATGGGCTGGGTAGCCGATCCATAACGATCGGCGGCGATTTCTTTCAAGCTATCCCGGCGGGCGCTGACGCCTACCTGCTCAAACACATCATTCACGACTGGGATGATGAGCGCGCGCTGGCCATCCTTCGCAATATCCGGAAGGCGATTCAACCGTCAGGACGGCTTTTGATTGCGGAAGTTATCATCGCACCAGGTAATGCGCCCTCTTACGGCAAGCTGCTGGATCTGGAAATGCTTGTAATCCCCGGCGGCCGCGAGCGCACCAGCGATGAATATCGCGATCTGTTTGCTTCCGCTGGATTCAAGCTAACGGAGATCCACGAGACAACCACGCCAACCAGCCTGATTGAAGGCGTGCCCGTTTAATTAAAGCTCAAAGCGCGTGCCCAACACCGTCAGGAACTGCGAAAGCCAAGCCGGATGCGCAGGCCACGCTGGCGCGGTGACCAGCTTTCCACAGGTGTGGGCTTCGGTCATCTGAAGATCCACGAACGTCCCGCCTGCTCGCGTAACATCGGGCCCAACCGCTGGATAACAACTGCAGGATTTTCCTTTTAATACATCGGCCGCGGCTAATAGCTGGGCCGCGTGGCAGATGGCTGCGATGGGCTTATCGGCGCTCGCGAAATGCCGTACGATCTCGAGCACGCGCGGGTTCAGCCGGATGTATTCGGGAGCGCGCCCGCCAGGAATCACAAGAGCGTCATAACTCTCCGGCCTAATATCGTCGAAGGTCGCATTCAAAGCGAAATTATGGCCGCGTTTTTCGCTATAGGTCTGATCGCCCTCGAAATCATGGATGGCGGTGCGCACCGAATCGCCCGCGCGCTTGTTGGGGCAAACCGCGTGGACTACATGCCCCACCATCAGCAGCGCCTGGAAAGGCACCATCACTTCGTAATCCTCGACGTAATCGCCGACCAGCATCAGCAACTTCTTGGCGGGCATCGAACCTCCTGAACTTTTATGGTCGCATGCGGGCGCGCTCTTGCATGTAAAGTTGAACGGCGGTTTCCAGCGGCGCTAGCGGTTCGATTCCGGAGCGTTCCATCTTGGCGTTGGACAGCGCGGAATATTTGGGACGGCGGGCGGCGGTGCGAAACTCGCGCTCGTTGGTGGGCTTGAGCTCGGGATTCAATCCGGCGATCCGAAAAATCATGGCCGCGTAATCGAACCACGAAATCGCTTCACCTCCGCCGACATGAAAGATGCCGGTCAGGTTGCGATCTACCAGATCGGCCGCGCGAGCGGCGAGAAACGGCGAATAAGTGGGCGATGCCACGTGATCGTTCAGCACTCGGATGGGCTGGTTACTGGCTGCCAACCGCAGCATGGCTTCGATGAAATTGCCGCGCGCGGTATTCAATCCGCCGGGGCCGAACACGCCCGAAGTTCGAATGATAAGCGGATTGTCGAGATAGGCTTGCGCATACAATTCGCCGGCGAGTTTCGATACGGCGTAGGCGCCGAGAGGGTGGGTGGCATCCTCCTCGACGTAAGCTCGCCCGGCCGTGCCGTCGAACACATAGTCGGTGGAAAAATGAACCAGGCGCGCGTCATGCTGCCGGCAAGCCATCGCGAGGTTGCCGACTGCGAGCCCATTGGCCTGCATGGCGGCCAGCGGCTCCTTTTCGGCGACGTCCACCTGATTGTAGGCGGCGGCGTTTATGACGACGGCGGGGTCCTCGGCCGCGAAGACCTGGTCCACTTGCGCGGCGTCGCTGATGTCCACCTTGGAGCGCTCGAATCCGGCGACGTCGTAACCGCGCGTTTCAAAGACGGTTACCAGCTCAACGCCGAGTTGTCCGCGGCAACCGAATACCACGACCTTTTTGGATAGCATGACGAGACCGGTCTACATTTGCCAGCGCCACAGATTCGCGCCGACCGTATATCCGGCTCCGACGGCGGCGAACAGAACCAGATCGCCTTTCTTCAGTTTGCCGCGCAGCAAAGCGTCGCGCGTGGCTAAGGGGATGGTCGCGCCGGTGGTATTGCCGTATTGATCGATGTTGATCACCACGCGCTCGCAATCGATTCCCAGGCGCTCAGCCGCGGCGGCGATAATTCTGCGATTGGCTTGATGCGGAATCATAACAGCGATGTCGGCTATGGTGAGATGATTGCGATCGAGCAGGCTGCGGCAGCATTCCTCCATCTTGCGGACTGCATATTTGAAAACCTGCTGGCCGTCCTGCTTGACGTAGTGTAAACGGCCCGCGACGGATTCTGCGCTGGCGGGTATGCGGCTGCCACCGGCGGGCTGCTTCAAATAATCGCCTCCAGACCCGTCGATCTGGTTCACAAAATCGACGAAGCCCGGCTCGCCGTCTTCAGCCGGTTCCACCAGCATGGCGCCCGCGCCGTCGCCGAACAGGATGCAAGTGGACCGGTCGGTGTAATCGATGATGCGCGACATGGTGTCGGAGCCGATCACCAGCACTTTTTTGTGCGACCCGGCCGAGACCAGGTGGGCGGCAGTGGTGAGTCCATAGATGAAACCGGAGCAGGCCGCCAGCAGATCGAAGCCCCAGGCGCGCGTGGCTCCGATGCGATCCTGGACCAGGCAGGCGGTGGACGGAAACAGCATGTCGGGAGTTACGGTGCAGACCAGAATCGCATCCAGTTCGGACCCATCGATGCCGCGATTTTCGAGCGCTATTTTGGCGGCCTCGACCGCCATGTCCGAAGTCGCGACGCCCGCCGGGGCGATATGGCGCTGCTGGATGCCGACGCGCTGCATGATCCAGGCGTCGGTGGTATCCACCATCTTTTCCAAGTCCTGATTTGTCAACACGTCGGAAGGCGTGTAACATCCGAGTGCAGTTATTTTTGCGTTAAACAAACGGTCTCCCTAGACGAGAATACACCAGAAGAAACCTTTTGGCGTGGTCAGCGTCCACAACACGCAACCCTTAAAAGGAGGGATGTCCTCATGAAGAAGGTATCGTTGGTGATTTCGCTGGGCGCGATGTTCGCGGCGGCCGGGCTGGCCGAGACTATGTCGGGCGTGGTTGGCGACTCCATGTGCGGCGCAAAACACACAGCCGATGGACCAAGCGACGTTGCTTGCATCAAGAAGTGCGTGAAGGGCGGGGCAGCGCCTGTCATACTTTCGGACGGCAAGGTGTATAAGATTTCCGCCGATTCGCAAGGGAAGGTAATGTCCATGCTCGGCGATAAAGTAGTGGTTACCGGTAAAGTGGAAGGCGATACGATCGCCATCGATTCAGTAGCAATGGCGAAGTAGGCGCAAGCCGCTACGGTTTGAAGCGAAGGGCCAGCTTTCCGGCTGGTCCTTTGTAATGAAGCTCTAGGTCCTTGGGCTTCAGTTTCCCCACCATTTGAAAATAAAGCAGGCCGGAAATTGTGTCGGTGATCTCCTTTTCCGGCAGGATCTTATCGGCCAGAACTGCAAGCAATGGATTTGGTTTGCTGTCACGTGAATCCTTTACTTTCAGGTCGGGATTCTGAGGCGTTGTCCCATTACCCGCGCCCATTCCGAGGCCTCCGAGCATCAATCCAGTCTTCCGCGTGGCCTGCTTCGCTCCGTTTTCGGTGACGGTGAGGCTGTCGGCGCCCGCCAGTTGCCCAGGCTCATAGGGCTGGGAGCGCTGGCCGTCCTTGGAGGAGATCAGCAGGAAATCGTCATGGCTGACTTGAATCGGCTTATCGCTGACGGTGTGCAGGGTGACGTGGACCAGGGCGATGTCGGGGCCGAGATCGTAGCCGAGCTCCTGTTTGATTTCGTCCCGATCGAGCGTGGCCGTGGCGGTGATGGTCAGCAGGTCGTTGGTGGTTTCCTCGATGGGCAGCTTTTTGTCGGCGGAGGCGAGGAGGAGGGTGACGGACAGGCCAACTATCGTCAGGATTTTCGTGGCGGGGAGCACGGTACTGATTGCATTATACGGCAGAGAGGGGCGGGCAGATGCCTCGATTGTGGCCGTTCCTTGCGTGCTAAATCATACTTCCTTTCGGGCGAATCAGGGGATCAGGTCACTACTTCAAAGCATGAATGTCCCGGCAGCACGTGTACCTGAATACTAAGTCGATTTTGAGGCGAACCTGGAGCCCAAACAGTTAATGATCAGCTGCTCCGCACCTTCCACAAAAAGACGCGTCGCACAATCTCGAGGATCACTAAATTACGGACAAACTCGATCCCCGTGACAACCATCGCGCCGATCATGAATCCGCCACTATCATCCTCGGGTAGTGACAACACTCGCCAGGTCAGCATTCCAATAAGGACCACTATGCACAATACGACGTTAACGCCAAAGCTCCACTTCTCGACGGCCGAGATAAGTCCGTCCGCTTCGCCGGGTGTTCTCCCCTTCTTAGTGGCCATTGATTTGGGTACGGCACACCTGTTCCTGGCTTCTTTCCATCTGAGCGAGTGCGGCATTGACGCCAGCGATGGCAATAGCTTGTGCATCCAAATTTTGCGCCACGAGCCATGCCGCTGTCCCCAATGCACCTCCCAATGCGCCCCACGTCGCCCCTGTGATCACCGTCGCTGCCGTATCTCCGGAAAGAAGAGGAAGATACTCTGACCACGCCGTGGGAGTTCCCAATCCGGCGAGCGTATCGATGATGCCCAACGCACTGACATTGTACCCGAGGACTCCCCCTAACGCCCCTTGAAAAGCGCCTTTCAATTCGGCAGCAAGTAGACTGCTCGCCTGCTTGGTAAACGAGGTGTTTATGAACGCATCAGCATTGGACATCTGCTGAATGTAAAAACGGTCGACGGCGTTCAAGCAAGTGGTTAGAGGACTTTGATAGTACGTTGCGTGCTGGCCCTTTTGCTGCGACGGAGATGAACCGATTGTTACGTTCACAAATGGAGGGGGGCCCAAATAGGGTATGTCGGTTTGAGGCAATGGCGGGCTCGGGTTAAATCAGATACACACCCATCCCGGAGGACAATCAAACAGGCCGAGAGGATCATAACCGTTAACCGGATCGCCCTGCGTATATGTATACCGGTTCCAACTTTGCGGACTGTCAGGGTCGCCCGGACCGCCATTGTTGCCTTGGTAGGGGTCCGGCGTCATGAACCTTCCAAGCGCGCTGTTGTAATAGCGATTAACTATCTCCCAGCCGAACACGCTCCGCCGCTCAATTCTGACACCCGAATCTCGACCTTCGGTCCCCTAGGCGTCGCGCGGAACATCGTTGAAGCGATGCATCCTTTCGGGCCCATAGCGAGCATCATGTAGTCGCCGCATTCTAGGCTCTCGAACCGGAACGACCCACCGTCGGCAACCGGGACATCTACAGAATAAGACCCAAACGGTTGGAGTGCCCGTATTCGCGTAATTCTATTATCTGGCGCGACGTGCCCTGCGATTGAACACAGTGGCACCGGTACCTCCATAGCTCCAAGCTTCATTGTTACGGACAAGATCTGCTCGGGCTGGTCAACTAAGAACGTGTTGACGGTGACGGCGAATCCCTGTGCGCGAGCCTTCACGGAGTACAGGCCATATTTCACCGTGCGCACTTCATCCTGCTTGGGCTCGATCGTTTTGCCATCCTCGCCCGTTAGTTCAAGCATTTGAGGAGGAACAGGATTACCGTATGCATCGGTGACGTGTACACGGAGATGCGCCTGGCCTTCTGCCCCTAGGATCTGAACCCACAAGAACGTAATTAACAGAAAAGACCGAAGCGGCCTCATGGCAGACAATCCTTCTCGAGCTTGTCACCAATGTTTTGCGATGGCGCGGTTGTAGATAAACCAAGGTCTCCCTGGAGTACTGAATCAACACTCCCGGTAATATTGTGAAGCAGCTCATGAAGAAGCATCGCTTCCTGCTGAGACGATGTCATGCCGTTTACCCAGCCCGCATTGATGTAAATATTGTTACCGGGAGACTGCGCGACTGCGGCGACTCCTTTGAGGAATCCCTGTAACATGTATCCTTCCACGGTGAGATCTCCATACAGAGCGGAGTTGGCCGCAAAGGCAGGCGAGTTGCCAGAGATAGCCTGCGCATAGTTGGCGGTGGACGTGAGCCCATTCACTATGTTTGCTGAATTGGCGGCAGTGACGATTTCCGTGTCTGTAACACCAACCGCCGCTAGATCGGACTCACAAGGCCCCGGCTCTTCTACCGAAAACAGCGTCGAAGGTCGGCCAGTTCCCCCCTCAGTGCCGTCTGGGCAAGATTGAAATCGCTGCTTCCAAAGCGAACGGCTCCGGCAAGCTGCGCTGCAGCCGCCATTTGCTGATATTTTCCCGAATCATACTGGTTATTATAGGCTCCCCATCCCGCGCCGGGACCGTTCATATCCCAGCCCGCTGGTGGGTTACTGCCGCTGCAGACTGTGACTGAGTAGATAGTATCCGCGGATTGATCGCAGTTGCCACCAGGATCAAGTCGGTTGACCGGATCTCCTCGCGTATAGGCATACCGGTTCCATGATTGCGGATCGTTCAACCGCCCGCTGTTCGTATACGGATCTGGAGTCATGAACCTTCCCAGCGCGCTGTTGTAATAGCGATTATTCGCGTAGTTGAGTCCGCTGTTCGCATCGTTCCAGTAAGTCCCGAAGCCCCAGGTGTTCTG